>Ga0075480_10002708_pt1 | contig 11397 bp, 7 predicted proteins | sample DEB08_DNA_7_FD_81590 | JGI IMG/M metagenome (GOLD analysis project Ga0075480, IMG submission 81590) | Aqueous microbial communities from the Delaware River and Bay under freshwater to marine salinity gradient to study organic matter... | ecosystem: Environmental > Aquatic > Marine > Coastal ... | reverse complement strand
ATTTTGCGCAATAGGTGGTCTTGCGGCACCAATTGATCCAAACATACAAATTCATATTCCGTTTGGTCTGATTGTTTCTTTATCATGAAACAATATAAAAGAAAAAAAGACAAAGTCCTCAAGATTTGAGAACTTTGTCAACAATCTGGAGCTCCTTAAATAAGGAGCTTTTTTGTGCTTAAATTAGATATGGATTCTATACGTTTTTAGTAATTTTATCTAAAAAATAAAGACATTTGTCAAAAGCTAGTGCTTGGATTGTATCCCTGAGTAGAATTTATATTTATCAAATATGATTTTATGGATATCCTATAAATCAAATATGAAAAATTTAAGATAAATATTTTCATTTATGATAAAAATGTATTAGGGTAGAATTATAAGAGGATGAGTTTTTGTCCTACTTAGATTCATATTTTTGGGATTGGATTGTGTTCAGAGAAGGGAACAAAGTCTGCAAGTGTAGGAGGAAGATATGAATGCAGTGGTAAAAGACAACTATGAAAAGCTTTTGTTAGCTTCTTTGTTATTAGTTCTAGCGGCAACATCGATTATTGCCATCTTGACAGTTAGGGAATTGCCTGTACCACCTCTTTTTAGTGAAGGGCAGTCCGTTGAAGTCGATAAAATTCCTCAGATTAAAATGGCTGTTGTGGATATAGCAGTTGATAAAGGTCCTAATTCTTTGGAAGGTTTTGTTTACTGCCGCAATTCGAGTTGTAAATACTTGATCAATAAAATATTTCAGAAGTGTAATTGGTGTAAAACTCCAGTTGTTGAAAGTAGAGAGGTCAGCGACGACCAGAATAAAAATGGTATCTCGGATAAACTTGAACTGAGCTGGGGCTTAAATTTAGATGATCCGAAGGAATTGCTAAGAGACCAAGATAAAGATGGCTTCTCGACAATTGTTGAGCATGAAATGACTTGTTCACCGGTCGATATAAATGATCACCCTTCATCTATTCTTCGTACTTCGCTCATAGGTATCGAAAATAAATATATTCCTTTCGTTTTGAATGATGTTGTTATGATTAAGGACGTTAAGGGCAATGAGAGGATTTATGTTGATGCTAAACACAAAACACGGGGTGGTTTCTACCTTTTTGTAGGAGAAGAAACTGACTGGTTAAAAATTTTGGGAGCTGGTGAGGAGAATGGGAAGAAGTATGCCTTACTAAAGTATTTTGAGCAAGAAGTGAAGATTGTTAAAGGTGAACGACGTCAATACGAAGGTTGGCCAAAATATATTCTTAAGAATCATTTAAATGATAGTCAAACAAAAGTTTCTCTTGGAGGAAAATTCTCTTTGAAATCACTTAGTAATTCTGTAGAGATTTTTAAGTTGATGAAGGTTGATGCCACAAAGAAAGCCTTAATTATTGTTGATCAAGAACTTGATAACAAGTATGAAATTGGCAAGAGGCCACTTTTAGGCGCACCAATCGAATGAAAATTTTAAATCTGAGGCCTGAGGGGAGCCTGGGAGCAAGGCCTCAGTTTTATTTAACTCTTTAATTTCAAGAGCCTTTTGAAAAAAGCCGCATATTAATGTAAATTATTGTATTATTTTTTATTTTTAATATGAGATTAGGGGTAAGGAACTGATCACTATCTGATTAGTAGCTTTCAAAGGTGTAAAAATGAGCAAGTATTTATGCGTTATATTGTTGGTGTTAACATCATTTGCCAACGCAGAACAAATAATGATGGTGTGGGCAAAACAAGTCGATCTTTATGATGAGCGTGGAAAGATCGTCAGAGTCTTAAATAACGGACAACTGGTTCAGGTTGAAAATTTTGCCAAAGATCCAAGTCGTTTTCTAGTTAAGTTCAATAACAAAACATACAATGCCAAGAAGGCTTACTTCAAAAAGCCAGCGGATATTGTTGTATTGTACAAGAAGCAAATTCTTGAATATGAAGCAAAGATTAAGCAGGACGAACTAGAGTTAAGTAATATTGAGAGTGATTTAATAGTTCGTTATGTACAAGCGCTCGAGTTACAGAGAGATACCGCTCTTGCTTATCAAAATGTTCAACCAGCTTATAATCAAACTGGACCTCAAGGTTATTTCAGAGGTTATACAAGTATTTTGACTCAAGGCAAATTTAAAAAGCTTATGAAAGCTTGGTCTGCAGAAGTTGAAAAGATTACGGCTAAGAAAGAAGAGATTTTGGTTTCTAAGCGCAAGTACTCAATTGCTGTTGAGAAGCTGAAATACAGAATTGCCAGTTTTGAAAACCTTGGCGAAATGTTCGCGGCAAAAGCTAACTCAGGTAATGATTACTTAGTCGTTCAAGAGAATGCACCTCTATACGTCAATAATAAAGTTGTCAAACACTTGGATAAAGGAGATACGGTACTTGCCCGTCCTCATCCTAAGTTTGCTAACTGGTATGAAGTACTTGTTGAAAAGAAAAAGTATGTGGCTCCAGGAAGTGCACTAGTCAAAAAGTCTGACTACTCTAGAATTATCAAAGAAAAGATGATCAACTCTAAAGTTCTTGTGGCTCAACTAAACAGTGAAGTTGAGATTCAACAGTTTAGATTGAAGCTTTACCAAGGTGTATCTCGTCAGTTAGAGGCGGACAAGTTTGTTCACCAAGGCTACGGACTTGTGAAGAACTTGATTGTTCCAATTGAAAAGGATAGATCTTTCACTATTAGAAGCCCCAAAGCTGATCAGGTTTATGTAAATTCTGTGGTTGCTTCTAAGGTCCTTAAAGAGTGGAAGGCAAACATTGCAGGTTTATCTGCAGCATCTCTTCAGAATCAGAAAAAAGTATTAGCTCTTAAGAAGCAGTTAATCGACCTAGAAGAAGACCTAAAACTTTTCAAGAAGTAAGAAATTAAGGTCTCGTAAAGACAAACTTAGCAGGGAGGCTTTTTTGAAGCTTCTCTGTGTTGAATCTTCTACTTTCCAAACCTGTTTCAGAACAGGGTAGTTCTGAGTCGTTCATCACTTCTGACCAACGAAGTGGCAGTCCATCTGATACTAAAAAGCTATCTGAGTTTATATTACTATCTAAGAAGTGGACAATGATCTTACAGAGATCTTCAACATTGATGAAGTTGATAAACTTGTTGCCATTTTTAATGCGCCCTTCAGAAATCCACTTTTCTGGCAACCTTTCAGGTCCCCAAATCAGTCCCAGGTAGAGAAATATTGCTTGTTGTTCAAAGAATGATTCTGCTTGAGATCTGGCTGAATTCTTTAATGGGCTTTGTTCTGAGATAATTTCATCGGCTTTGGAGTTTTTTAGATTTCTCGCACTAGAGAGAAGAATAGTCTTCCTATCCTTAAGAAGTGTTGCGAATCTCTCGGCCAAATTTTTGTCTGCCATTTTGAATGTAATTATGGCTTGATCGAAGTCAGGTAAATTGCTCCAGGTGTGAGAGGCATTGAAGTCAAATGGGATTTGATCGCCGGTGCATAATTCTGGAAGTTCTGTAGATCGTGAATTTGGAATTAGTTTTTTTAGCCGGCTTCCAGTATAACCTTCACCGAAGATTAAAGTTTTCATTCTTCAGGTTCTGGTTTTTTATGTTTTGGAGAGAAAGCAGGACAATGGAGTCCAGTGCTTATTTTTACAGCAAAGGTTGGAGCCATTTTGGATTTTATATTAAATAATTTACAGCCACGAGGGACGCTTTTATCGTAGGTGACAAAATAATGTTCACACTTAATGCAGGCTGGTGGCTTTTGTTTCATTTAAATCCTCAAAGAAGAGTTGTTGATATAAAGGCCTGAACAACTCCAATTACTGCTCCTAGGATTCCTCCAAAAATAGTGATGTGCTTAAACTGCTTTCTGCTAAACCCTAAAACAAGTTCCTCAAGAGTTTCTAAAGGCATCTCATTTATTTTATCTTCAATTTTTTTACGGATGTCAAGGTCTCCATTTTCAATTGCTTGTTCAGCAACTGAGCTCATACCGTTAATAAGTTTGTCGACTATCTTAGGTTTGAATGGCGTTGCCATCATAGCTAAGGGGCCTAAGGTTTTTAAAGTCTCATCGATTTTTTCATTGATGATCTGTTTAGATTGTTCACTAGTCAAAGCTGTATGGATTTCATCTGAAGAAAGCAGGTGTTTTTCAAAAGTTTCTGCAATGTTAGCCGCAATTGTTTTTCTTTGGGCTGGTATAACTCCGGGAGTCAATGGAACTTTCATTTTGCCTATGTACCAAGGCTTATAGGGCCTAAAAAGCATTCTAATGGCAAGTTCATTAGTAAATGCTCCGATGATTGCACCGACTATAGGGAATAAAATAAATTCGTTCATAGTTCTTAAAAATAATAATCTATTTAACTATGAAATAATTACTACAGCTCTAAGAAAAGTCATCTCCATCACTAAAATTAGAGATGACTTAGCGACCTTTATGAATTTACAGCAGCTAAAGCTTTGTAGGCTTCAAGCTTCTCGCTAAGGTTAAAAGAGTTTGGAGAAATGCTCTTAGCTTCATCTGTTTTGATGAAGATGGAATTAACATCTTGCCATGAAGCATCTGTTGCAGCTTGGTAAGATCTCATAGCAGCACCTAATGCTGCAGAGTTTGTAACTTCCAGGCGTTCAATCTTGGCATTAAAAACATCTGCAATAAGCTGGGCTAGAGCGTCATTTTGAGAAGCTCCACCAGTTAAGATGATATGATTGATTTCTTCGCCCATCCATTCGCTGTTAGCCATCATATTTATGAATTGGCCTTCAACAAACTTGCGGATATCAGATGGAGTATCGGATGAATTTAAAAGATCGATTGATGTGTGGCAAGCAGAAGCTTTTGGTGTGATCTCATCAATTAACCATGGTAAAAGAATAGAGTCAGCTTCAGTGCTAATAGCCTCGCTAAATTGATCCCAATCTAGATTATAGTGGTCTTTAAGCTTTTCTCTGGTTAGAGAGCCATTCATGAAGCAAATAAGAGACATATAGCCACCAGCTGGGTTGCCAAATACGTGGCCAAATCCATTTGGATCAGTTACTGGATTGGACATAGCAGCAAAGAATGTGTCACTTGTACCAAGACTAATAACTGCAGTACCAGGAAGAGCGCCACCACAACCAATAAGGCTGTTTGGATTGTCGCCAGAGAAAACATAAACTTCCGTATCTGCAGAAAATCCATACTTCTCTACAAAGTAAGAGTTAATGGTACTTACAAAAGAGTTTGACGCTTTTGCCTCTGGAAGTTTGCTCGCTAAGTCAGGAGCACAAGCTTGTAGCAGAGTTGAATCCCAATCATTGTTCTCAAGATTCAGTAGGTTCATACCGGCACCATCACCAAGATCGATTGCTGCGTTAGTACCAGACATAACAGCACAGAAGAATGAACTGGCTAGGTGAATAGCAGAAGTGGAAGCGTAGGCTTCTGGAGACTCTTTGGAGAATTTTCGGATCTGAGCTCCACTGAATCTTTCAATTGGAATAGAACCAGAAACTTTTAATACATTGGCGCTTCCATTGGCTGCATCTGCCATTTCCTGGCATTCAGCACTTGTTGAGTTATCCATCCAAATGGGGGAGAGCTCTCTAGATAATGCTGAAGCGAGGTTTTCACTAAGAGACTTTGATGTATCTAGATTCGCAATGTTATCATTAAACTGACTGTTTAAATAGACAGTAGCATGCTGCTGTCCAGAACCTGCGATAGCGCGAATCGAAGATAGATCTGTTTGGTCTTTCAGTTTGCTAAATAATTTATCAGCAGCGTCCAGCCACATAAGAGGGGAGCTAAAAACTTCACCCTCTTTGTCGCCTTTGACGAAGCCATTCGGAGCGTTATATCCGGGCAGGTCTTTTCCAAAATTGATTGATTCATCGATTAAGATCTGACCTGTATCACCATCAACTATCAAAGCGCTTAGGCTTTGTGTACTTAGGTCTAGTCCCAGATATTTTGCCATTAGTCGCTCCGCTTAGATGTATTCGTTGATGATGTTTTCGTATAGTTCTTGACGGCCACTGATTTGCTCTGGCTCGCCATTATCTTTAGCTAGTTGCTGAAGGTCTTCTAAGTTCAGCTTACCAGCTTCGAACTCAGCGCCTTTACCAGCATTGTAAGAGCTGTAACGCTCTTGTCTCATACCTTCGATACCGCTTTCTTCTAGAATTTTGTGAGCAGTTTTTAGACCGCGAGCGAAAGCGTCCATACCACCAATGTGAGCGTGGAAGATATCAACAAGATCTGTAGAGTTACGACGAGTTTTAGCGTCGAAGTTCAAGCCACCAGTTCCAAGTCCGCCAGCTCTAAGAACAACAAGCATAGCTTCAGTTGTATCGTAAAGGTTAGTTGGGAATTGGTCTGTGTCCCAACCATTCTGAGCATCACCGCGGTTAGCGTCGATACTACCAAGCATGCCGTTATCTGCAGCAACTTGTAGGTCGTGAGCAAATGTGTGACCAGCTAAAGTAGCGTGGTTAGCTTCGATATTTAGTTTAACATCGTTTTCCAGGCCAAACTGTCTTAGGAAACCAGCAACTGTAGCAGAGTCGAAGTCGTACTGATGCTTAGTTGGTTCCATTGGCTTAGGCTCAATTAGGAAAGTACCATCGAAGTCAATCTTGCGAGCATATTCTTTAGCAAGCTTAAGGAATTGAGCGAAGTGCTCTAATTCACGCTTCATATCTGTGTTAAATAGGTAGTCATAACCTTCACGGCCACCCCAGAAAACGTAGTTCTCACCACCAAGGAATTTAGTTACATCGAGCATAGCTTTAACTTGAGCTGCACCGTGACACAGTACTTCAAAGTTAGGGTTGGTTGCACCACCATTCATGTAACGTGGGTTTGAGAAGAGGTTAGCTGTACCCCAAAGAAGCTTCATGCCAGTTTGTTCTTGGTATTTCTTTGCATCTTCTGCAAATGACCAAAGGATATCTTCAGATTCTTGAACGCTTGATCCTTCAGGAGCCATGTCTCTGTCATGGAAACAGTAGTAAGGAACGTCAATTTTTGTAAAGAATTCAAAAGCAGCTTCCATTTTGTCTTTACCAACCTGGATTGGGTCTGCACTGTTTAACCATGGAAGTTTTTGAGTGCCTGGGCCAAATGGGTCAGCGCCAGTACCACAGAAGGTATGCCAGTAACATGCAGCAAACCTTAGGTGTTCTTTCATTGTCTTACCGCCAACTACTTCGTCAGGGTTATAATGTTTGAAGGAAAGAGGGTTTTTGCTGTCTCTACCTTCATATTTGATTTTGCTAATATTTGGAAAAAAGCGATCCATATTCATTCTCCTTGTTTTCTTCTTATGTTATAAATTATGTTATAAAAATTCAAAATCAAATATTTTTAATTAAATATTCAAATTTTTTTTGGATGTTATATAGCTTTTAAGCGAGGCCCAAGCGGCGGCGTTTAAACCATTCTAGAGAAAGTAATAAGGCAGCAGCTAGGTAGATAAACAGGTTGTCCCAGACATCTTTTTGAGCGCTAACTGTGCGGACGGAGCGAACTTTTGAACCGCTTTCTAATTTTTCTAATAAAGCTGGAAGTTCTGTTGGATCGATTTTTTCTCCCCCAGTTACTTTCGCGAGCTTGTTCATCAGGTCTTCATCTGGCAAAACTCGATCGAATTCGATTCTGGGTTCTTCAACAAAAATCTTTATTTCATTGCTTTTAAGTTCAGAATCATTGTGTGTTGTGTTAGCGGCTATGGTATAGAGTCCACCTTTATTATAAATGGACTCATTTTTATACGAATTGTTTGAGTAATTAAAAATAGCTTTGAGCTCTTCTTGTTTTTCATTTTCTGATGTGATGTGTATGCTGGCGTTTTTAATTGTAGCACCTTCTTTACTTATAAAGTCCGCAGTCAGAGTCACTTTATCACCAGTCTTATATCTTGCTTTATCACTGTAGATAGCCAAGTTGGTGGAAAGATCATTTTCTCTATGAGCTAAGTGGTAAATCATTCTTTTCCAAAGTTGCAGGTAGTTAGTACTGTAGCTTGGATCTGTCATCCATTGCCACAAACCATCAGTGTTTAGCCATGCCACTCTACACTGCTGGAATTGGTCTAGAACTAGTATTGGGCTTTTATCTTGTTCAATTAGAGTTTTTGCACTCAGAGAAGCTTTAAGAGAAGTACTACGTCCAGTGATGGGAGCTAGGCTTTTATTTTTATTCTTCTCAAGGAATTGAGTAATGAAATGATTCTCTGCTAGATCGGTGTAGTTGAGATTTTGTTCTTTACTTTCGAGAGAGAATGAAGAAGAACTCTCAATAGGAAGGTATTCGCTAAGTAGTTTGTTTTTGAAGAGTGACCTAAACAGTAAATCACCAGTTAAGAATAAACCTTGTTTTCTAGCTTTCATAAGGGTTTCACATTTTTGGATCAGCTCTACAGGAAGGAGGCTTAAGTCAGGGTTGAGTAGCATGATGACATCGAACTCTTGTGGTTTAATATCAGCTAACTCTCGTTTGCCAGCCTCGGTTCTGCACAAAAAAGGATTTGGGACAGTCGCTGCGATATCATCCATTTTTTTGATGACTCTATTCAAGAATTTAAAGTCAGGAGAAGGGGAGGTTGCAAGAATAAGAACTTTTATTGCAGCATCTTTTATCTGGAAATATGAGCTCTGTTCATTGTTTGGTGGGCTGATTTCGCGATTTCCAGTTTGTAGTTTTACACTGAGTTTTCTGTAGCCTAGAGGGGCTTTCTCTAGATTGACTTTTATGTTCTCCTGAAAATTGAATTCTGTAGAGTCAGGAGAAAGTTCAATTGTTTTTATTAGTTTATCATCAATTAAAAGCTCTAAACTGGCAGTCTGATTCTTTAAGTTTTGGATGCTGCCTTTGAGGAATACTTCTAGATCTTTGCCTCGTTTTATACTTGTAGGGCAGTCTAGTTCTTTGATGCGCCCATCTACGTAATTTTCTTGCAGACGACTTCTTCCTAACATTACAGAGTAAACTGGGATATTTCGCCTTTTGAGTTCCGAAACGGCTCTATTAACAGATGTGCCGCTATTGTTGATGCCATCGGAAAATAGAATGACACCTTTAACTTTGCGAATTCTTGAATCCAAAGCGGTTTTGTAAAGTGCAGAGCCAATGGCGCTTGAGTTGTCGGAGTTTACAGATAGAACATTTTTCTCTAATTCGTTTGCAAAGGAGTATTCTTTAAGATCATACTTTTTCTTCAGTAAGTTTAGGCCGCTTTTATTTTCATCAATGAGGTTTTGTAAGTAGATTGAGCGACTTTTTCTTGCAGGCATATCTTTGATAGACATGCTCAAAGAACGATCGTAAAGAAGGTAAAGCCTGTCTTTCTGAGTTCTTTCTTCAGTGTATTCCATTTTAGGTCTTAGGGCGATAATCATTAACACAAGAAGAGTGAAAAAACGAAGTGAGGCTAAGGTCCTCTTGTGCTGCACTTTTTTCTCTATTTTTAGATAAGACCTAAATATGTAAATAAAGCTTAAGCCAAATAAAAGAATAATGTATGGAATTGGTAATAGGGGATTAATTGTCAGCATAATAATTCCTATTACCAAGGTGGGTTTCTAGAAGCATGAATAGCAAAGTCAAAATTAGCAGTGAGGCTAACAGACCATCTGGACTGAGTGTAGAACTCAAAATATTTGTTTGTGTTGCTTCATTATCTTCCCTGATGAGCTCTTGGTATTCTTTCTTTTCAGGGAATTGAAAATAGGATTTGTTTCTTTCTAAGTTACATGAAAACCCTTTGAAGGTTTCGGAAGAACAAAAATAATGACCTGGAATAAATGTTTGGTCATATTCTGCTGTGTAAGTTTTATTATTTAAAGGGCTGAACGAGTTTGCCGGGACGGAATCTAAATTTCCAGCAGGAGACTGAATTTTATAATTGGTGATATCTTCTTTAGTAGCAAAAATGGCTACTGGGTAAGCACAAGTTAGATGTGCTTGGATGTACTCAGATTCCGTTAATTTTTCGAGTAAAGTGTGCCAGAAAAGAGGGAAGCTGTCGTTGTTTACAAAGTTACTCAGAGCTAATTCAGCAGGTATTCCCCAAAAAATGACTTGGCCGTTGGATACTGGATGAATTGTAAGACATGGGGAGTCATCCTTAAACCTTAGAGGAATTTCAATAATTTCTTTGTTTGGCGCCTCCTCTAAAGTGTAGAACTGTGAAACCTGAACTTTATCTAGAGAAGGAATATCTAAAGCTCTTTGCCAGTCTCCAGCGCTTGATATTTTTAGAGAGTTCTTTTGTGTTAATGGCTTTATCTTATTTTTTAGCAAAGGAAAAATGTTTTTATTGAGCTCGGTAAACTGGGTCTTACTTTCGGGACTAAGTATGACCTTTCCCCCTTTGTTCAAGTAGCTTTGGATAGCGCCCCAGTTAGATGGAGTGAAAGACATGCTCCCACAGAGGAAGAGTAGATCTGGAGTTTCATTTTCTAACTTAGTTTGGATTTGAGTGTAAGAGAGCATTTCAACATCGAACTTTTGACGTCCATGCCAACCAGAGGGAGAAAGAGCAGCTCGGTAAATGAGCGGAGAAAGGCTTTTCACGTCATTTGCTAAGTAAACCTTAAGAGGCTTTTGGACATTTATATTAAAGTAAAAGCTGTTGTCGATATCTATTGAATCTTGAGTTTCTATGATGACTTCACAAAAGTAAGTGCCGACTTTATCGAAAGAAGTACGGAAATTCACTATGGCGGAATTCTCCTCAGAAAAAATAACTTTTTCATCGACATCTTTGTTATCAATAATTAGCTTTACTTTGCTTCCCGAAAGAACTCTATCGCCATCAACTTTTACCTTGATTTCAGTTTCTCTTCTTTGGAAAATTCTATTACTTTTTGTGAAGCCTGCTCCTTTCACTTCGACATCTTCGATAAATATATTACCAACTCTTGGTGCAATGGGAACGATGTAAATGGATTCTGGGTTTACTTGTGGAGGCCTATAATTTGAGTCCCAACTTCCTCGATTCATGTCGCTAATTACATAAATTCGATTGTTGCCTTTACTCTCAAAATCATTAAGCATATCATTCGCAGATAGGATTTGAGAACGAATGTTTGAGTTTAGTGGAGTAGGGCTAAGCAGGTCAATTTTTTCTTCGATGTAAGCTTTTACTTCTGTAAATTCGTTATCATTTTCGTCCGCTTTTATAAGAGAGATTTTAGAGCCAGTTGGTAATGAATTGACAATTTCTTTGGCTTTAGCTTTAATAATGTCTAAGCTTGTTCCATCAGAGCTTTTGTGAACCGTATAATAAGAGTTGTCGACAATGATTACAGCATGAACTGGTGCGGAAGAGTCTTTGCTTAGGAATTCTTCAATTTGTGGTCGAGCTATGAGTAATGTTAAACATAATAGGATCAACATTCTGAGAAATAGGAGTAGGAAGTTATTTAGCTTTCTCGTTCCAGAAGACTTTTGAACTGCT
>Ga0075480_10002707_pt1 | contig 11398 bp, 8 predicted proteins | sample DEB08_DNA_7_FD_81590 | JGI IMG/M metagenome (GOLD analysis project Ga0075480, IMG submission 81590) | Aqueous microbial communities from the Delaware River and Bay under freshwater to marine salinity gradient to study organic matter... | ecosystem: Environmental > Aquatic > Marine > Coastal ... | reverse complement strand
TCAAGTAGGTTTGCCACCATATGTAGAAACACCTGGTCTGGTTTTAGGTCAGGAGTATGTAACTTCCAACAAAGTCCAGGTAATACGAAGATTAGTGGCGGAATGATTTTTAAAAATGCTGCAAAAAGAACACCTTTTTGAGCTTCATGCTGATCAATCGCACCAAGAGTTCTCTGAACTATGGTCTGGTCTGTACACCAGTAATAAAAGGCTAAAATGGGGAATCCAAAAGCAAATGTATACCAGGGGAACTTTGCTCCTTCATCGGTTCTAAACAGTGATAAAAATTCTTTACTGAGAACTCTTTCCCCTCCATCAGTCTGGGCTGTCCACAATTGTTCAATACCACCAATCTCAGAAACTGCCAAATAAGAAATTATTCCTGCTCCAACTATGATCAATATGGACTGAAGAGAGTCTGTAACTACAACTGCTTTTAACCCTCCAGCAAGAGTAAAAACTGTGGCAACAACCAGAAGTAAGAGGAAACACCATATGATATGAATATCTAAAATGGGAGCTAGAAGTTTGCCCCCTACTAGTAATTGTACTCCCATCCAGATAACCGTGATGGAAATTAAAGAATACCAGGATAAAAACTTTCTAGCCCATGTTCCAAAGCGTTTCTCCAGAAACTGAGGCATAGTAGAAACTTTGGCTTTGAGATAAAAAGGAGCAAACACAAGCCCTAGTAATAATAATGTTACCCAAGGTATCCATTCAGTACCGGCTACACATAGACCAAAGGCATAAGCTCCCCCACACATCGCTATTAGGAACTGGGGACCGATGTTAGTTCCAAATAAAGATAATCCTATTGAGAACCAGCCTAAACTATGCCCTGCAGTAAATTGGTCTTTCGAAGACTTATCTTTATAACTTATCCATAATCCTAATCCAACAAGAAAGAAAACGTAGAAACCGATAACCAGGTAATCGATGAGCTGAAGCTGTATATTCATATATCAAATTTTAAAACTTTTTAACTCAACATCAATAAGTGATGATTGAGTATTTAATTATTTCCAATCCAAAACCATTACTGAAAAATTTCCATTTGTAGTCAAAGACTCTCAATTGACTATAATTAACAGCAAACATACAGGTCTGAATTGGCACCTACAAATATCACTAGTGATATAAAATAAAACACAATAAGTTAAACTATTACATATATTTGTTAATTTCAAATATCAAATTTGATATTTAATGTAATTCCAAAAACACCCTCTCCAACTTTTTCATATATGAAAAACAAAACAGAAATAAGAAAGTTTAATATCTACTTTGAGCTCAAAATATACTTGGCAGTAGATATGCTAGAGCATCCTTATTGGACTGAATTACAAATAAACATTTCCCACTTTTGTAAACAAAAATTCACCTTTTCTACAATGTGGATAAAATAAGTGGCGAAATCTATTCTGGGAGGAATCAATGAGTGGAATTCAAACAAGTATCACCGACGTATGCGTATACAGTGAAGGTGCAAGAGTTAGCCGTCATGCAACGGTTAAAGTGGATGGTAAAAGTTACAGCATTACAGGATTACCGTGTAGGTTAAAAGATGATTCTCTGCAATTTGAAACCTCGCAAGGAGCCTACATTCAAAACTCTTCTATTGAACTATTTGCAAGTAAGGAAAGTGATGAATCTAAAGAACTAAACTCATTGAATAGAGAGCTGGAATTTCTACAGTCACAAGAATCTTCTTTAAAAGAACAACTCAATGAATTGGAGAAGCTTTCTCCTGGATCTTTGAACAAATCGAAAGCTGATTTTGAAAAAGTAGCTGATGCAATGGATCAACTGAGTGATTTTAAGAGAAATGAGTACAAAAACCTAAGCTCTCAAATGCTCCCAATACAAAAAGAGATGCAGCTTCTTAAAACTAAAATTAAAGAAATCATCAAAAACCGTAATGATGAAGTTTCATGTACGAAGACTGTCAATTTCGAACTGATAACAGACCTTGATGAAGTCGAAGTAAAAATACATTATCTAATTCCCGACGCGACCTGGTCCCCTACTTATTCTGTCAATGTCAACAATGAGTACAGTTCAGGAACTCTACAAATGAAAGCTATGATTAGCCAAAACAGCGGAGAGGATTGGAAAGGGGTTAACATAAAACTGTCCACTTCTAAGCCATATTCATTTAGACAGCTTCCTGAGCTAAAAAGTCTGTTTATAGGAAGAAAACAAAAAGACTCTGCAAGAAGCCAATGGCGGCCTGCCCCAGCTGATACTGAGAGCCTGTTTCATGACTTCGATCGATTTGTCGGAAACAAAATAAAAACTAAACCTCTGAAAAGGCCCGCCAAAAAAGCAGTTGACTGCTCTGCCAGACTAATAATTCTCAGTGAGATCATGCGCGGTTCATGTTTTGATATTGATGAATCTCCTTTGTTCATTGGTTCTTCGGAGGAAAATGACATAGTTATACCTGATTCCACTTTGTCGGGAAAACACGCCCGTATACAGGTTCACCATGGCAATGTATTTATTTATGATCTTGAAAGTACAAATGGAACGAGAATTAACGGAGAGCTCATTTTTGGAAAAACCAAAGTAAACTCCTCAGATATAATTCAGGTAGGCGGTATAGAAATACTTATGGATGATGAATCCTGCACGGATTATATTTCTAATACAACCCAAACCAATATTTGTTTAGATCTTGAAGACTTTGATAATATTGCGCCCGTAGCCTCAGGTCCGGCAGCTGGAGGCTTATCTAGAACTAACAGGTCTGGAGGTGTTCGAGCTAAAAAATCATTAAAAATGAAAAGCATGTCTAGTGTTAGTCCAGTAAAACTCAGCCAAGCCAGTTATTCTGACATCCCAGAAAAAAGAATTACATATGAAGATGTTCTCTCGGAGGGTATCAATCGTCACTCTTCCTTATTCATGGAAACTCAAAGATTAGGCAGCAGAGGAATACTTGCCTGGAAAAGTACATTAGAGGTGTACAAACTACAGCTTCAACAAATTGGTTTTACTGACAATGCTGATCTCGTATTGAATAAACTCAAAGAGACAAAGCTCCAGTTAAATAAACTACCTTATGAAATTGAGTCTAACAACGACTTCGACTACTGCTATGGAGGTCGTTACAAAGTTAATATACCGAGCTCAAAGCATCACTATATAGTTCCTCTCCAAGAAGCGGAGTGCGAATTCCGTCTGGCTTACCTTTGCATTCCTCGTGAATCAAAAGCTTTTTATCGCTCCATCGATTTAAAAAATCCATTCGATACTCCTTTACTCAAAGGCCCATTAGACATCTACCTGGAAAAAACTTTTGTAAATACGGGAGAACTTAATGAAGCGCCTAAAGGTGGTTTCATTAATCTTATTCTTGGCGAAGAGCAAAACATTAAATTGGTAAGAAATACTTACTTTAAAGAAGAAACACACGGCTTAATGAATGGGAAAAACCTCCTCAAACATAGAATCGTCAATGAAGTTACCAACAGCACAGGAAAAGAAATAAAGGTCGAACTGCGTGAGCGACTTCCTTATGCTCATAAAAAACATGAAAAGCATGTCGATGTAACCCTTACTGAAGCAAGCCCAGAGTGGCACCCTTTGCCTAAAAAAAAGAATAGTGGAAAAGATGAGAAAATACATTTCTGGACTGAAACTATAGAGTCCGGAGTCTCAAAAAACTTTGAATTTAAGTACGAAATAGAAGTTTCATCGAAAGAAGAAATTTCCGGTGGTAATAGGAGGGAATTCTAATGAGCTTTGCAGTAGAAAAAGTGACATTCTTTGAAGATAGAGCCAGTGTCTGTCGTTCTCATGAAGTAGATTTAGGCCCTGGTATTCATTCTTTTACTATTGAAGGAGTTTCTCCTTATGCAGTTGACAAAAGTCTTGTTTTTGAATGCGATGACTCAAGTGTCAATTGCGTCGAGATTCATACAAAAAGACTTTTTAAATCCAAGGATAAACAATTCTCTGAACTTAAAGAACTCCAGGAGAAAGAAACTGAATTGGAAGCTGACTTGGAATTCAATGAAAAATCCATCAATCAACAAAAGCAGTTTCGCCAGGAATTACTGAACAAAATTTCCAGTGATTGCAGTCGTGGAAATGCATCTGCTGAAAATTGGTCCAAAACTCTCTCTAAGATAAGAAAAAAAGAGGAAAAGCTACTCAATGAGATCAGATCTTTAAAAGAGGAAATTGCTCAGGTCTGTGAGAAAATAAATCAGCTTGAGATTCAGCAAAAAGAGGTCAAAAAAGAATATCAGACCGAAATAACTTTGAGTGTTGAAATTAAAGATATAGGTAGATTTAAACTAAGCCTTCACTACATCACTGCGGGAGCTTGTTGGAGACCTGTTTATAAAGCCTTTATCAATGATTCAAAACTAAAATTTACCCAAGGCGCATCTCTTTGGCAAAACACTGGTGAAGGTTGGAATAATGTGAATGTAGAACTCTCCACAGAGAGGCAACAAAAAGCACAAATACCTGAGCTTAAGGGAGATTGCTTGACCACGCAGAAAAAGGCTAGTGAGGCTTTAGTTATTCGGGAAGAACTAATTGAAGAGTCTGAAGTTATCAAACAAACGACATTTAAGGTTCCGGGTATTCAGGATCAAGGAACACTTTACTCTGTATCACTTCCCAGCAAAATAGATATTCCATCACAAGAAGGCTCTATTAATGTAGATCAAAGTTCATTCGAAACAGACTTAAGCTCCGAATTGGTCAGTTTTCCAGAAATGAGCACATCTGTTAATGAAATAGTCCACTTCAATAACACTTCTAATCAGCCTATTTTATCGGCTCCAGTGAACATCTATAAGCAAGGCGTTCTTTGCGGCATTAGTGAAGTGACTTATACTGCCCCAGGCCAGAGAGTAAAATTGGACAGTGGTAATCTTCCAGAGGTAATAATCAAAAGGTTTGATAAGTCTAAAACTGAGTCCAAAGCATTAAGTGCCTGGACAACTAAGACTTGTTCCGTTTTGATTCACCTTAGCAACCTAAGCTCCAATGTTCAAAAGTTTACAGTTAAAGAACGTGTTCCGGTATCTGAGTCAGATAAAGCAAAAGTAAACATCGTAGAAAAAGAGTCCCAACCTGTTAAATTCCCGGATGATAAAGGGATCATAGAGTGGGACGTTTCTCTTGCTTCACATGCTCAAAAATGCATAAAACTGGAGTATGAACTAAAAACTCATTCCTAGTTTAAAAACAACTTGCTGGAAACTGTAGTACCTCTTTCGTCTGTAACCGTTAAGAACCAGATTGTCGCCTCAGAAGGAGCCAACTTAGAGATAATTCTTCCATCTTTAACTTGAGCTTTTTCTGAGATCCACTTTCTCTTTTTATTATCTCCAGGAAGTTTTTCCAGTGTGTAATGAATTTGAGCGGACTTTAATTCTGTTTCACTTTTAACTAAAGCTGTGATTTGCTTTTGTGAAGCATTCACAGAACATATTTTAGCTAATGGAGTTCCACCTCTTAACTGATGATTAATAAAGGTCTCTATTGCTTTGGGCTTATCAAAAATATGACTATGAGCTAAAAAAGGTGTAAAGCGAATATTTTTCTCAGCATTAACTAAAGCATATGTTTCTGCATGACTATCTGGTGGGTAGGCAAAGTCAGTTCCTCCATTAACAAAAAGCATTGGCATTGAGGCTGAGCCAACATACTGAGATGGATCCCAAAGTTTTACCCATTTGTCTCGCTGTTCCTTGCTCATCTTGTTCAGTATTGGTACCCAAACACTATTTTCCTGAAGAAAACCGCAACCATATACTGGAACTGAAGCTTTAAAACGATTATCTAATCCAGAAACAATACAGGTCGTATAACCTCCCCAGCTAATTCCTGTTATTGCTGTACGAGAAGCGTCAACTTCTGGGAAAGAGCGAATTAAAGAGTGAGCCCTAATAACATTTGCAACTGCATGGTAAGTCCATTGTTCAGTTACTGGCTTATCAATTTCACCAAACTTCATATCGTGCCCCTGCCCTGGACCACCATCAGTAAGGCGTTTTTTCCCTGGGCCACAACCTGCTAAATCCATGGCTATTGCTGCATAACCTCTAGATGCCCATAACTCCACCCATTTAGAAAAGGCCTGCCCTCCTCCACCATGAACTAAAACCATAGCTGGTAGATTCTTATCTTTGCTTGGATCTCCAGCTAAAGTCCCTGGAGTGGCATAGTATGCAAAGACTTTTGTCGCCTTTCCTTTGTACGCTAAGTTCTCAAAATACAAAGATTTAATTTTATCGCCTTTAGACCACTCAAACTTTGGAGTTGAACTTAAGTACTTCAGATCCCAGGGAGTTGATTCCGGTAATGTCTTAGCTGGGCTTATGTCATTACTTACACATGAAAAAAGTAGGAAAAGAGAAGATAAGAAAAAAGATTTTAAAACACACATTAATGGCACCTTTAGTTTTTCTGCAAAGGCAATAAACATTCAAACCTAGTAAAATGAAAGGCTTTACAGAAAGACTAAAAGAAAAATGATATTTTTAGCTTTAAAACATCCAGTCAGATTATTCAAACATTGACTTAATAACCGGCTCCATGATTTTTTCATCCGCTTTGCCAATAGTTGTTATATTTACAAAAAATATGTGCCTATCAACTATTTTTGAGTAATAAACCTGTTTGATATTCATATTACCATAATCGATACTTGAAGTGCATTGATAAAAAGTAGAATTACCAATTTTTATATCTTTACCATCATTTTTAAAATCAACTTTAAGCTGGCCCATACTTATATTTTGCTCAACTACTTTCATATAATCTTTACAGGATTTTATACCTGGAGCACTACCGATATTTTCTATTACAATCTGAACATTAGGATTGGTTTTACCTGGAGTTCCAAGTGGGTAACGAAATGCACTCAGAACTTTATGGGATCTCAGAGCTGCAGTTTTTAAGGCATTTTTCATATTCTGGTTATTTCCAGCAACAAGATCACTACCCATTTCATTTAATTGCTCATCGTGCCCTTTCTTTAAATCCCACTTTTCTGGTATCGTTATCTTAAAGCCAAAGGAATCATTCTTATAACTTCGGTCGCTTACCCATTCACCATGAAGTTTCTTTGATGTTTGATCTACTTTAGCTTGTTCATTTTTAGAACAAGAAGTGAATAAAAATAGTAAAAATAAAACACTGAGAACTTTATTCATTGCCGAACCCTTTTTGATTAATTTTCGAAAATTCACAATAGCTCGAAATTTACATAAAAAAAGAGACTCAAAGCTCAAAAAACTTCCATGTACAGACCTCACTGCTAGTCAATTTCAGAATGAATAACTGAAAGACTGATTTTTTCAAAAAAATTAAAGAAAGACCGGCAGGTTTTTCTGAATTCCGTATAAGTGTGTGAATTTATGCTTTGAGGAGAAACTTTACTTAATATGAAAAAACGATCTTTTTTCACCTTAATGGAACTACTTATTGTAGTCACGATAATTGCAATTTTACTATCTTTACTTCTACCATCTTTAGCAAATGCGAAAGAGTCTGCAAGAAGAGCTGTTTGCCTATCAAATCAAAAACAACTTTACACTATGACCATGCTTTTCGCTAAAGAAAACAATCAATGGATTCCCCGTGGAGCCATGAATGACGGAAATAATAATGAAAAAGGAACAGCTTTCTCAATGTATCGAATGAGGGAATTCATTGGCATAGACGAAGATGTTTCCGGCAATATAAGTAATAATGAAAATGGTTATTATAATCTGTTCAAAAATTATGAAGTTCTTCAGTGCCCTTCATTTAACAAAGAATACGCCCTGACTTATGTAATTAATTCCATGGACTTCAAAAAAGCAGCAAATAATACCATTAAAGAAATGCATCATGCAAGTACAAAAGGTTATGACCTAATTACCAGCCCTGAAGATTCGAGTAAAACTTGTCTATTTACAGAACTAAACTCCAACTCTTTAGGTAAAAAAGACTTTGGTGGTTACAATATTTGGAAATACTCCGATCTACCTTTTAATGAGTTCGGAGCCCCTCAGTTTTCCGGTAGAATGCTCAACTCAGGTTCAAACGAGCATTTTGGCAAAGGTGTTGCGTTATTTTTTGATGGAAGTGGAACTATCTACAGCAATAAAACTGTTGGTATTTTTAATAAGCCTTTTATAAATGGAAATTAAGAACTGAACTTATGGCAAAAAAGTTTAAGCTAAATGAGAAATCTTTTATGAAGCTCTTTCTTAAGCATGAAAATGCTTTTCGTGCTTTTGCTCGTAGCCTATTGCCAAATTGGGAAAGTGTTGATGATGTCCTTCAGGAAGCCAGCGTTGTCATGTGGACTAAACTAGACCAACTAGAAGATGAAAGTGGCTTTCTTCCCTGGGGAAAAGTCATTGTCAGAATACAGAGCTTAAAATACTTCCAAAAAATTAAATCGGAGAAGCTCATATTTAGCAAGGAAACTCTTAATTTAATCGCCGAAGAATCTAGTAAACTTGATGAAGAAGACCATGCATTTAGACGTAATGCTCTACAAGTTTGCTTAGAAAAACTAAGCGAATCTCAACGTAAATTAATCATGGCACCTTATTATCAACATGGTTCAGTTAAAATCCTTGCCAACAAGAATAAGGTATCTGTAAATTCTCTTTATAAAAAGATCGGTAGGTTGAGAGAAAAACTTTCTTTATGTATTCGCTCTCAAAGGAGAAACTTTAGTTGAATAATGACTTCTACAATCTCCTGAATAAATACTTTCTAGGAATCGCCAATTCAGAGGAATTTGCTGAGCTCGAGGCATTAATCTCAACTAATCCAGATGCTTGCAGAGAGTTTGTTGAGTACTCAACTCTAGATGCAGACCTAAGAAGTTTTGCCCTTGAAGGTAGAGAGTTTAATGGTTCTCAGACAAAACAAAAAGTAAAGTCTAAAAAATCTCGTAAGTTCCCTACTTGGATTTTAAGCGCTGCCGCTGCGATAACAATTGTTGGATACCTCTTAATGCTTCCTTCTCAGTCCAGTATCGGTCTAATTCAAGAGAGCAATTCAAAATTGAAAGCAGGTTCAAAATTATACCCTGGCACATTTGAGTTTGAATCTGGCTCATCCACTTTAAAACTCAACTCTGGTGTCGACCTAAACTTTAGTGGACCAGTAAGGTTCAAATTACTTTCAGATATGCGCTTTCATTTATATAAAGGAAAGGTTTCCGTTTACGTTAGAGAAAGTGCCCAAGGCTTCAGAATCGATACTTCATTTGGCCATGCAATCGACCATGGCACTAAGTTTAATGTGAATGTCTCAGAAGACAATTCTATTAGATTTGATGTGACAGATGGTGAGGTATCTCTTCACCACAAATCCGGAAAAGAAAACTACTTAACAAGTGGTCACTCATCAATAATGACAGAAGAATCAATAAGTCATTTTCAAATATTAGATACAAATGGAGATGAAGCTATTGTCGTCGAAAATCCCAAAAGAGTCTCTACTGACACAAAGAGAGAAATGTTTCTAATGGTAAAGAACGGTAGTTTGGGCTTTGAAAACAGCCGCATCTCTTTTATTTCTTTTAAGCGCCCTAATAAAAATAAAGTCAAATCAGCAAGCTTAACACTAAACTATATTCCCATTCCCACTAAAAAGGGAGACCGTCAATCAATGCCAGATCTAAGTGAATTTGTAGTTTATGGAATTCCCGACGGCCCAAATGAACAATGGAAACGCCAAGGCATGACATGGAAAGAAGCCACTAATCTTCAAGGTCTTCAAGTCATAGGAAGGTTTAAACTTAAACGAGAAACTCAAACAAAAACTATAACAATTGAATCAGGTCTGCTTAATCAATTTATCAGTCAGGATGAGAATGGGGAATTGAGTTTTGTCCTCACCTGTAAAACTCCAGGTGGAAAAATGATTCACGGCTTTGCCAGCAGTAAAAATAAAGAAGTTGATGGACCTAGTCTACAGCTCAACTTTCAATAAAGAAATATATCAATAGGCAAGATCACACAATCCTCCCTATTGATAATACCCTTAAGTAAACAGTTTAGTCAAAGGCTTCCCTTTATTACCCATCGTAAATGGTCGACCAGTATTACTCTTGATTTCATCATATGGGTCAATGCCCATTGCGTAGGCCATAGTTGCAAAGAAATCGCGAGACTTTACTTCATCTTTAGCTACAAGTTTAGCCAGCTCATCGGTTTCTCCATAAACAGTTCCACCTTTGATACCGCCACCTGCTAGAAGTTGAGAAAATGCTGATGGATGATGATCTCGCCCTCCTCGAACATTAATGTGTGGAGTGCGACCAAATTCAGTCGCAACTACGACCAGTGTCTCTTCTAAAAGGCCCCTTTCACTTAGGTCCGTAATTAAAGTTGATATACCACGATCCAAAGTGGGAGCCATTTCATCAAGACTTTTGGCTATTCCACCGTGATGATCCCAACCGGAAGTCATTACTTCCACAAAACGCACCCTTTTCTCCACCAGTCTTCTGGCCATTAAGCAACCTTTTCCGAACTGATTATTTCCGTACTTTTCAATCACTTTCTTATCTTCTTTGTGAATGTCAAAAACTTCTAATTCACTACTCCCAATTAAACTACGGGCCTGCATAAAAATGTCGTGATGATCTTGATACGTACGTTTTGCTCTCTGCTTCAAAAATTCACTATTCATCATTTCTGCCAACTTAGCTCTTCTATTCTGTCGGTTGGAGCTTATACCTTCAGGCAAATTACTGAACTGCAATCCTGCATCAGGGTCACCAATTGGTAAGCAAGCATACTTTGTACTGATATATCCTGGTGATGTACCAATTCCTTGAGGCGATTCAGAGATTGCTACACCTGATGGTAACTTAGGGTTTAAACTTGGACATTTAAGAGAAAGCCATGCTCCTAAAGAAGGATGTCGAGTAGAACCTCTCTGCTTATAATTTGTGTGCTGAATGTAATTGGCTGGAAAGTGACTTGCCGTACTTATGGTATTTGATCTAACAATACAGCATTTGTCCATAATCTTTGCAGTTTCTGGGAAATAATGACTTATTTGAATGCCATCAACATTCGTAGCAATGAGCTTAGTTGGACCCTTGACATCTTCTCTTGTTTTAGGATCAAAACTGTCGATCTGGCTGAGGCCTCCATTGACAAAAATATAGATAAGGCTTTTAGCTGGCTTGGGATTTATAAATTTCTTTTCTTCTGCAAATATTGAATTAGCTCCAAGCATTAAACCTGAACCAGCTAGGATTGCATTTCTTCTTGATAGTTTTTGATTTAAAAAATAATTCATTGTAATCACCTATTCTACAAATCTAAATTCATGGGTATTAAGTAGAACCCAAAGGATGTCCTGGAGCGCTTCTTTCTCGCCTAAACCAGCCGAGTAAGCTTCAAACTTT
>Ga0075480_10002704_pt1 | contig 11403 bp, 8 predicted proteins | sample DEB08_DNA_7_FD_81590 | JGI IMG/M metagenome (GOLD analysis project Ga0075480, IMG submission 81590) | Aqueous microbial communities from the Delaware River and Bay under freshwater to marine salinity gradient to study organic matter... | ecosystem: Environmental > Aquatic > Marine > Coastal ... | reverse complement strand
TTCCCGACACGTGTGATTGAAAAAGCCGTTGAGCGGATGATCCCGCGTGGACCACTTGGCCGTAACGCGATGCGCAACCTACATGTCTATGCCGGTCCAAGCCATCCGCATGAAGCACAGCAACCAACGCCGCTTGATATCGCTGGCATGAACGAGAAGAACAAGAGGTAGTCATGGCTGAAGAAACACAAACCGAAGCGACTGGCATGGCCGCTCTTGGCGCTCTGTCAGATGACGCAGGAACACCAGCAGCTGAAACAACGGCTGCACCTGCTGAACCAAAGATTGATAATCTTGGTCGTTCATACGCAACCGGCCGCCGTAAGGACGCCTCAGCCCGCGTATGGGTCAAGCGTGGCACTGGCCAGATGAAGATCAACGGCAAGGATGTGAGCGAGTATTTCGCACGTCCTGTGTTGCAGATGTTGCTGGCACAGCCATTTGAGACTGCTGAACGTCTTGGTGAGTTTGACGTGATCGCCACTGTCAAAGGTGGTGGGCTGTCTGGTCAAGCTGGTGCGGTACGTCACGGTATCAGCCGGGCCCTGACCTTGTTTGAGCCTGGCCTTCGTCCAGCGCTGAAGGCTGGTGGCTTCCTGACCCGTGACCCACGCGTTGTTGAGCGTAAGAAATACGGTAAGGCCAAAGCCCGCCGGAGCTTCCAGTTCTCAAAGCGCTAGTCGCAAAAGACTTTCCGAACACCACAAAAGCCCGGTCATTTGGCCGGGCTTTTTGCTTGCCATTGACATCAGAACAGCAATCACCTACAGTTTTGACGTTAAGCGCGCCGAGAGGCGCGTATTTTATCCCGATCGCTTACCTGAAGCGCGAAACCACAAAAGAGAAATTATATGATTTATCTTCTTGTTGCTCTGGAGATGGAATTGCCTGATATCGCCGCGCTGCCAGACAATTTCCGTGTTTGTTACACCGGTGTTGGCAAGATCAATGCAGCCATGGCGGCGACCAAAGCCTGCGCGCAACAAGATTGTGAGAGCGTGGTCAATTATGGCACTGCGGGTAGCCTGAAAGCCGATATTGCCGGTGATCTGGTCCGGGTTTCCCAGATTCATCAGCGAGACATGGATGCGCGCCCGCTGGCCGCCCTTGGCGAGACACCCTTTGAGGAAAATGGTGGAATGATTGACCTCGGCGGTGAGGGGGTATCGCTTAGCACCGGAGACAATTTCGTAACGTCACCGCCAGAGATAGCGACTGACATTGTCGATATGGAAGCCTATGCCATCGCCAAAATATGCCGTGCCGGTGGAAAACCGTTTCAATGTTATAAATACATCACCGATCTTGCTGATGAGGACGCCACGCAAAACTGGCGGGATAATGTTGCCAAAGGGGCGGCGCTGTTTATGCAGAAAGTAGGCGACCTCTAGCTCTATTCGGATAATACCGTTTTGTGTTCATGAGCCATCGGTATCCCCTGTGGGCCAGGGCCTCGACCTGCCTGCCTGTCACACGATTTACCAAGTCACAATATGACGGCATTTTCACATCAAACCACATTGACAATTTATCGATAAAATATAAACGTTGATCTGGTCGTTATTATTGAGGGCAAGACAAATGGACGGTTTGGTTGGCAAAGAAACAGCAGGTTGGCAGTTCTGGGTGGATCGTGGCGGCACCTTTACCGATGTCGTTGCCCGCACCCCTGACGGAACCTTGAAGACACATAAATTGTTGTCAGAAAATCCCGAGGCTTATGACGATGCGGCGTTACAGGGCATCCGTGATCTTTTGCAATTGGCGCCAACGGACGCGATCCCCGAGGATGCGATTGACGCAGTGAAAATGGGCACAACTGTAGCCACCAACGCGTTGCTTGAACGCAAGGGCGACAGGACGTTGCTCGTTGTCACAAAGGGGTTTCGGGACCAGCTTCGCATCGCCTATCAGGCGCGGCCCCGCCTGTTCGACATGCATATCAAGCTTCCGGAAATGTTGTATGAGCGCATTGAAGAGGCAGATGAACGGGTCACTGCCAAGGATGAGGTCTTGCGCCCGCTTGACCTCGATGATCTTGCGCCGCGGTTGCAGGCGGCATTTGACGACGGCATCAGATCGATCGCTATCGTTCTGATGCACGGATACAGAGTGCAGGCACATGAGATTATGATCGCCGATCTTGCCCGTAAAATTGGCTTCTCGCAGATATCCACCAGCCATGAAACAAGCTCTATGATCAAGTTTGTCGGGCGCGGCGATACGACTGTTGCCGATGCCTATCTGTCACCGATTTTGCGGCGCTATATCGATCGCATTGCCGGTGCCCTCGGGGCGGTTAATTTGCAGATGATGCAATCGAATGGCGGGTTGACCGGCGCAGATTTGTTTCAGGGCAAAGACGCCATTCTGTCTGGTCCAGCCGGTGGCATTGTTGGGGCTGTAAAGACTGCCGAGCAGGCAGGCTTTGGCAAGGTGATCACCTTTGATATGGGCGGCACCTCAACCGATGTTGCCCATTACGACAGCGAATATGAGCGTGTGTTTGAAACACAAGTGGCCGGTGTGCGCATGCATGCCCCGATGCTATTGATTCACACCGTTGCAGCGGGCGGTGGTTCACTGTGCCAGTTCGATGGTGCGCGTTTCCGTGTCGGGCCTGAGAGCGCTGGCGCCAATCCCGGGCCGGCCTGCTATCGCCGTGGTGGTCCGCTCGCGGTCACAGATTGCAATGTTATGCTTGGCAAATTGCAGCCTGATTTCTTTCCTTCAGTCTTTGGGCCAGAGCAGAATGAGCCTTTGGACGCAAAGGTTGTTGCGGAAAAATTTACGGCATTGGCCAAGGACGTTCACGCCGCTACGGGTGTGGAGCGAACTGCCGAGGAAATCGCCGAGGGATTCTTGCGGATCGCGGTCGAAAATATGGCCAATGCGATCAAGAAAATTTCTGTGCAGCGTGGCTATGACGTCACCGACTATGCCTTGCAGTGTTTTGGTGGTGCGGGTGGACAGCATGCCTGTTTGATTGCCGATGTCCTTGGCATGAACACGGTACTTGTACATCCATTTGCCGGTGTGTTGTCGGCCTATGGTATGGGTCTTGCCGATGTCAGAGCACTTCGCGAACGCACAGTCGAAGCGCCACTTGATGCGGCACTGCTGCCACGTCTCGAGACAGAGTTGGCCGAATTGGCGGGTATCGCCGGTGATGAGGTCCTTGGACAGGGTATCGCCGAAGACAAAATCGAGATGCTTCGCTTTGTCCATCTTAGATATGACGGCTCCGATACCTCGCTGCAAGTTCCCTATGGCGGCGTTGAGGACATGATCGCCGCGTATGAATCGTCATATCGCGCGCGCTTTGGCTTCTTGATGCCGGGCAAGGGCGTTGTCGCCGCCACCATATCGGTCGAGGCCATTGGCCACACCTTTGACCTTGAAGCCACAATGATTGAGAATCGTGGCGAAGACCTGTCATCGGTCAGTACGATCGAGGCCTATATGGGCGGTGGATTTGTCGACACCCCGGTGTTTGAACGTGATCACATTCCGGCAGACGCAAAAATTGACGGCCCGGCATTGATTATTGAAAGCACGGGAACAACGATTGTTGAACCCGGCTGGCAGGCAGAAATGACCAAAATCGGCAATCTTGTGCTGCGCCGTGTGGTGCCGCGGCCAGAAAGACTTGCCATTGGCACCAGCAGTGATCCGGTGATGCTCGAGGTGTTCAATAACCTGTTCATGTCGATTGCCGAGCAGATGGGATACACACTGCAGAACACCGCCCTGTCAGTGAATGTGAAAGAGCGGCTGGATTTCTCCTGCGCCATCTTTGATGCAACCGGTTCATTGATTGCCAACGCGCCGCATATGCCGGTGCATCTTGGCTCTATGGGCGAGTCCGTTCGCGCGGTGATTCGCGACAATGAAGGCAAGATCAAACCGGGGGATTCGTATGTTCTAAACAACCCCTATAATGGTGGCACCCATCTTCCCGACATTACGGTCATCACACCGGTGTTTGATCAGGATGAGATTCTGTTCTTTGTTGCCTGCCGTGGCCATCATCCGGATATCGGCGGCAAAACGCCAGGCTCGGCACCGCCGGATTCGGCGCATGTCGATGAAGAGGGCGTCCTTATCGACAATTTCAAACTGGTGGACGCGGGTACATACCGCGAAGCTGAAATGTTTGAATTGCTTGGCAGTGCAATCTATCCGGCACGGAATCCAGAACAAAATATTGCCGATCTGCGGGCCCAGCTCGCGGCCAATGAAAAGGGCGTTCAGGAACTTCATAAAATGGTCAGGCAATATGGGCTTGATACCGTGCTGGCTTATATGGGGCATGTTCAGGACAACGCCGAGGAATCAGTGCGGCGCGTGATCGATGTTCTGTCAGACGGTGACTTCACCTATAAGATGGATAACGGCCAGCAGGTGCAGGTAAAAATCTCGATTGAGCGTGAGACACGATCGGCAACCGTCGATTTCACTGGCACCAGCCCGCAAGGTCCGAACAATTTCAATGCGCCCGCTGCTGTATGCCGTGCCGCGGTTCTATATGTGTTCCGCACGCTTGTTGACGATGATATTCCGATGAATGAAGGCTGTTTGAAGCCGATCCGAATCATTCTTCCCGAAGATTGTATGCTGCGCGCGCAATATCCGGCAGCCGTTATCGCCGGCAATGTTGAAACCTCGCAGATCGTCACCGATACGCTCTATGGCGCGCTTGGGGTGATGGCGGCCGCACAGGGCACGATGAACAATTTCATCTATGGCAATGACGCCTATCAATATTACGAGACCTTATGCGGTGGCTCTGGTGCAGGGCCGGGGTTCAATGGTACGGATGCGGTCCACACCCATATGACCAATTCGCGTCTGACCGATCCCGAAGTTCTTGAATGGCGTTATCCGGTGCTTCTTGAACGCTTTGAAATCCGCGAGGGCTCAGGCGGTGCCGGTCAATATAAAGGCGGCGATGGTGTCCGCCGCCGCACCCGCTTTCTGGAAGCGATGGATGCGGTGATCTTGGCCAATCACCGAATCATACCGCCATATGGCATGGCCGGTGGCGAAGACGCCGCTGTCGGGCGCAATTGGGTTGAACGGGTTGATGGCAGCATTGAAGAGCTGACCGCAACCGATCTTCGCCAGATGAACCCCGGTGATGTGTTTGTCATTGAAACGCCCGGCGGCGGCGGATTTGGCAAGAAGGACGGAGAGGGCACATGACCGACAAACCGCCGCGCATTGTCTCATCTGCACATCTGGTTTCGGATAACGCTGCTGAGCTTAGTGAGGTGGAGTACGGGTTAATTGTGGCCAGTAATGCCTTTGGCCCTTGGATGGTTCGCGGCACCACGGCCGCCCTCGCAGAATTTCCTTCGGTTGGCGAGCTTGGCGTTCTTGATGTGATGTGTCTGCATTCGGTCAACCATCGGGGGCGTGCCAAAAAGCTTGCTGATATATGCTTCAAACTGAATGTTGAGGACACGCATCTCGTCAATTACGCGGTGAAAAAGCTGGTTAAAGCAGGGCTTGTAGAGAGCGAAAAACAGGGCAAGGAAGTCTATTATTCGACCAGTGAAATGGGAAAATCCCTTTGTCAACGCTATCGGGAAATTCGGGAGTCCTGTTTGATTGATGCTTTTTCCGCGCTGGGAGCCGTTGATAGCAAAGGGCTGGCGGAACTTGCCCGCCAATTGCGCGTTTTATCCGGCCTCTATGGTCAGGCCGCCCGCAGTGCAACCAATTTGTAGGATCGGCAAGACGTGATGAAAGCTGTTTGGTACGACAAGAATGGCGCAGCTGACGATGTGCTCGTTGCAGGAGAGATCGAGACGCCAACACCCGGCCCTGGTGAGGTTCTGGTGCGCCTCCATGCCTCGGGCGTCAATCCATCAGATGTAAAAGCGCGGGCCGGAGCCCGGCCAATGGGATTTCCCCGCATCATTCCACATAGTGACGGTGCCGGTATTGTTGAGGCAGTTGGTGATCGCGTTGACAAAGGGCTTGTTGGTCAACGTGTCTTTGTACGGAACGGCCAATGGGGCAGGGCGGCTGGAACGGCGGCAGAATATATCGCGATTGATGCTGATTATGTTCATCACTTGCCACAAAACATTGGCTTTGATTGCGGCGCAGCTCTTGGCATTCCCGCCCTTACTGCGGCGCATGCCGTTCTGAAGGATGGCAATGTTGAGGGGAGTACAATTCTTATCCATGGCGGCGGGGGAACTGTGGGGCGGCTTGCCGTGCAAATTGCCACAAAATCTGGTGCAAAGGTGATCACAACAACCGGACGAGACGATCAAATTGACGAGCTGTACGCGCTGGGCGCAGCGGCGGTGTTTGATTACCGTGATCTCGATCTTGCCGCACAAATCCTGTCCAGCAACAATGGACATCCGATGCAACGGGTGATTGATGGTGAGATTGGGATGAATCTGGGATCCTCGATCGAGGTGGTAGAGACCAAAGGACACATCGTTGGCTATGGCTCGGCAATTCATCCCAACCCGGAACTGCCTTTTCTAGGATTAATGTTTAAAAACATTACTTTGTCAGGAGTTCTTGTTTATTTGCTTGAGAGTGATGAAGCACAAAAATACGCCAAAATCATCACCCGACTGCTGCATAATGGCGACCTGAACGTGCCAATCGCAAATCGTTTTGACCTGAGCGAGGCCCCTTTGGCCCATAAGGCCGTTGAGGCTGGACAACGGCATGGGGCGGTGGTGCTTCAAATCGCGTGACAGCGTGTGGGCATTGACTTGTAAAAGGTGCCTCTTTTGGCTACATCAAGACAAAGCGTTCCTGCGGTGAAATTCGGATCTTTGTGATGAACAATCAGAAATCAATTATGAATGTCGGCATTGCCGGCCTTGGCGTGGTTGGCGGTGAGGTTGCGCGCCAGTTGATGACGCGCGGTGACGCCTTGTCGTTTGCCGCGGGGTGCAAATTGAACTTGACCGCTGTGTCGGCACGGAACCGCGACGCCGACAGGGGGATTGATTTGTCATCCTTGCAATGGTTCGACAATGCCGAAGACATGGCGAAGATTGATGATCTTGATATTGTTGTCGAGATGATCGGTGGTAGCGAGGGCGTCGCCCTTGATCTGGTTCGAACTGCGTTGAGCAGGGGAAAGCATGTTGTCACCGCAAACAAGGCGATGCTTGCCCATCACGGAACAGAACTTGCCAAAATCGCCGAGGAAAACAATGTGGGCCTGCTGTTTGAGGCTGCGGTCGCCGGTGGTATCCCGGCGATAAAGACATTGCGTGAAGGGCTGGCAGGCAACGATTTCACACGCGTGTACGGCATTTTGAACGGCACCTGTAACTACATCCTGTCGCGCATGGAAAAGACCGGCGAGCCATTCGAAGATGTCCTTGCTGACGCCCAGCGCCTTGGATACGCCGAGGCCGAACCCTCATTTGACGTTGACGGAATCGATGCAGCGCACAAATTGACAATTCTCGGGGCGATCGCCTTTGCCCAAACGCCAGATTTTGATGCCGTTTCAATTCAAGGCATCCGCGATGTTGCCGCGGTTGATTTTGCCTATGCCAACCAGCTTGGTTATCGCATAAAGCTTGTCGGTGTGGCCGAACCCGGCGTTGCACCGCGCATGCAGACCTGTCTTTTGCCGCTGAACAGTCAATTGGCCAAGGTCAATGGCGTACTGAACGCCGTTGAGTTTCACGGCACGCCAATCGGCAGCACATTGTCGGTTGGCCCGGGAGCAGGGGCCGGGGCAACGGCATCTGCCGTGCTTGCCGATCTGATTGACATTGGTCATGGACGTTTGACCTATCCTTTTGGCCGTCCCATTGCCGCGTTGGCAGATGGCAGCGCTGTTGAACGCCGTCCCGGCGATGACACGCCCTTTTACGTGCGGTTAATGGTCATAGACCAGCCGGGCGTTCTGGCAGAAGTGACAAAGGTTCTTCAGGAGCATGATATTTCGGTCGAATCACTTTTGCAGCAAGGTCGCGCACCAGACGATGTTGTGCCGTTGGTCATGACAACGCATGAAACAGCGCAAACATCGTTGGAATCCGCTTTGGCGGCGATGGCCGAGCTCGCTTGTGTAAGAGCAAAGCCTGTCGCCATGCCCATTCTGTTTGACGATCTGGAGGGATGATTGGCAGCAGCTGGTGCGTTCTTAGGCATACGCCAATCGGCAACCGGCGCACGCTGGCAGGAAGCCCGGAGGGCTGTCAACGATACTGATCTGGACAGGCTGTCACGCGGATTGACTGAAGCCTATGACGATATGCCCTTGCCGGTGGCACGTTTGTTGGCGGCACGTGGCATTGATCGTGACCAACTGCCGTCCTTCATAGAGCCGAAATTACGCGATCTTCTGCCTGATCCATCCAGGTTCACGGATTTGAATAAAGCCGTTGCTCGGTTGGCAGATTGCGTTGAAGCCGGAGAGCCAATTGGCGTTTTTGGAGACTATGATGTCGATGGGGCGTGCGCGGCGGCACTTTTGGTCTGGGTCATGCGTGATCTTGGTGTATCTGTTGACGTCCACATCCCTGATCGATTCACCGAAGGTTACGGGCCGAATCAGGCTGCGCTGATGGCACTTGGCGAGCGTGGAGCAAGCCTGATTGTCACTGTTGATTGCGGAATCACAGCGCATGCGCCACTGGCCGCCGTAGCCAGTACAGGCATGGATGTGATTGTTATCGATCACCATATCGCTGGCCCGGAGTTGCCAAAAGCGCATAGCGTCATCAACCCTAATCGTCTGGATGAAGATGGCACCTATGGGCATCTGTGCGCCGCTGGTGTGACCTTTATCGTGCTTGTCGGTCTTATCCGGGAATTACGCCGAAGAGACTTTTTCGGAACAGAGAGAACGCCGCCAGATTTGATGATGCGCCTTGATCTTGTGGCATTAGCGACTGTTTGTGACGTTGTTCCGTTAGCCGGGCTCAACCGCGCCTTTGTTGGTCAAGGCATTAAAATCATGGCGCAAAGGCGGCATCCGGGTTTGACCCGTCTGGCTGATGCCGCCGGTATGAAAGCGGCTCCTGACACTTATGCGCTTGGTTTTTTGCTGGGTCCAAGGATCAATGCTGGCGGGCGTATTGGCTCTTCACAGACCGCGGTGCAATTGCTGTCAACTCTCAGCGATGACGAGGCGACAGGTCTTGCGGCCAAGCTTGACCAACTGAATGCCGAACGCCGTCAAATTGAGCAAGACATTCGCGAACAAGCCATTGACCGCGCCTTACAGGCCCCGGATACGCCGGTTATTGTTTTGTCTGATAAAAGCTGGCACGAGGGCGTCATTGGTATTGTTGCCGGTCGCCTGAAAGAGCGTTTTGGAAAGCCAGCCTGTGTTATAGCGATGGGTGATGACGGGGTCGGCAAGGGGTCAGGCCGGTCCATTCCCGGATTTCGGCTTGGCGGTGCCGTGATCGCCGCGCATCAGGCAGGGATCCTGCTTGGTGGTGGCGGGCATGATATGGCGGCTGGTTTCTCGATTGACGCGGCAAATCTTGATGCTTTTGCGACATTCCTTGCCCAGCGCATGGAAAAAGACCTCAACGGACAGGCACCGCAATTGGTGCGTGAGGTGAGTGGCACACTCAGCACGCAAGGCGCACAACCCGAACTGACAGACTGGCTGGAGAAACTTGGCCCCTTTGGCAGCGGCAACCCTGAACCGCGTTTTGTCTTGCCGGATTGCAAGGTCAAATTTGCCAAGCCAGTAGGAGAGACTGGCGCACATATCTCATGTCGGCTTGATGATGGGAGTGGTGTCACACTCAACGCCATTGCATTTCAGGCCGGAGGAGCGCCGCTTGGCAATCTTTTGCTGGATGCCGCTGATGGGCGGCACATACATATTTTAGGCCGTTTGAAGCGTGATAATTTTCGCGGTGGACGAGCCATGCAGATTGAAATTGAGGATGCGGCCATGCCGATGCACGGGATTTCCGCCGGGCTTTAGAGAAGAAGTTTAAAAATGCCTCAAATCCATCTTGATTTGCCCGAAAGAATTGACTAAAACCCCCTCACTGGTAGCTAAGTCCCGTTCGTCTAGGGGTCTAGGACACCGCCCTTTCACGGCGGCAACAGGGGTTCGAATCCCCTACGGGATGCCAGCTAACCGCCTTTCGGTGGTCGGAAAATAAAGCCTGCTCGGTATCGCCGTTGCGGGCTTTTTTTATACCTCTTGCCACCCCTTAAAAATGAATTGCACACTGCACCTGAATCGGTAACCATTTTTGACAATGTTTGCTGTTTGAGGTGGCGTGACATGTCGGCAAAAATTTCATCCTCCAAGACCTTAAATCCAACAACACGTGACGAATGGAACTTTGCACCGGAAGTGCCGATTGGCAACAATCCGCTGTTTGAATGGCCGTGGAATTTCAAAAATATTCTCACCTATCACCGTGATTATTGGTTAACCCTGTCGGAAGTGAGTATCTTTCTTTTTCTGGCAGTTGCCGGATGGTTTTTGCACCAGTCTCAATTAGGCGACATATCGCAGCTTGAATGGGGATGGGCAGCGCATGTCTATTTCCGCAATTTCATCTTGTTGATCATGTTTGCAGGTGGACTTCATTGGCTGTTAAACCGCCAAAAAATTCAGGGAACGGACTATAAATATGTGGCCCAGTTCGGGCATCGTGGTGGTGGCCGTTTTTCCTTCAGCAATCAGGTTCATGACAACATGTTCTGGTCATTGGCCAGCGGTGTCCTGTTTTGGAGCTTTTATGAAATATTGGTCTTTTGGATGCAGGCCAATGGCCGTGCGCCATCATTGAGTTTTGCCGAAAATCCGGCGCTTTTTATTGCCATACTATTGTTTACCGGTGTTTGGATCGCCTTCCATTTCTATTGGGTTCACCGGTTTCTGCATCTCGGTTTCATGTACAAATATGTGCACGCGCTGCATCACCGCAATGTCAATGTTGGGCCATGGTCCGGAATCTCAATGCATCCGGTGGAGCATGCGCTCTATTTCAGTTCCATGGCAATCCATCTTGTCGTGCCATCGCACCCGATCCATGTGATGTTTCATGGCTATATGCTGGCCCTGTCAGCGGTCTTTGGGCATACCGGTTTTCATATGCTTGTTGTTAAGAACCGGGAAAGATTGATGCTGGGACATTTTCATCATCAGCTCCATCATCGGTATTTTGAATGCAATTATGGCAGCGTTGATTTCCCCTTGGACAAATTTTTCGGCACCTTCCATGATGGCACAGCAGAAGCCCGCCGACGGCTTCGAAACCGACTTGGTCCAAGATAAGCGGGGATGATGAAATCATGGCAGAGACGCCAATACCATCAGGGCAGCCTGACAGTGCAGGCAAGAGTGCTGCTCCCGTTGCAAGATGCCTTGCCTGTGGACAGCCAGAGCAATTGGTCTGGGTACATGGCCATGGCCAATGC
>Ga0075480_10002702_pt1 | contig 11405 bp, 10 predicted proteins | sample DEB08_DNA_7_FD_81590 | JGI IMG/M metagenome (GOLD analysis project Ga0075480, IMG submission 81590) | Aqueous microbial communities from the Delaware River and Bay under freshwater to marine salinity gradient to study organic matter... | ecosystem: Environmental > Aquatic > Marine > Coastal ... | reverse complement strand
TATCTGAATAAGCATTCGGATCTATTTCTTCTAAAATAGTCATACTTAATCTACATAAATCAAAATGTGGATTTGGTTTTATTTCTTCTTTTTCTTCTTTTTCTTCGCATAAGAAATCAACTTGTGGCGGATAAGAATACTGACCACCTGCTTCTCCTAGTTTAGAAAATACATCATTCATAAAAACCTTATTTTTATATTTAAATATAGCTCTTCCGAAATCAATAATCTTAAATATCTTTCCATGAGTTGGTACTCTGTAATAAATATTATTTAATTTATAATACAAATACTTTGTTTCAGTATTGCTATACATGATGTTATTAATATGTAAATCATTGTGAGTAAAATCAAAATGCTTTTGAAGATAAGTTAAAGCAAATGATATTTGAAACATACAACTTAATATTAATTCTTCACTAATATTATCATCTATAAGATCTTCTAAAGTTCCTTCTAATTTTTCAATACACAATAACTGTAAAGGTATATCTTTTATAGTCGCTATATAATCATCATTATCTGTATCTGTATCTGATTCAGATCCAGATTCACTTCCACTATCACTATCACTATCACTATCTGAATCAGATATATATACGTCTAGTTTAAATCCCTTATCTATACATTTATTAAAACATTTTTCATTTTTAATGTCTTGATATTCTTCACTAATATCATATTTATAATTACCAATTCCATTAAATGAACCATAATATAAAGCAAAAGATGGATTTATCTTATTGTAAGTTAAGTTACCAAATAAGTAACTACAAAATACATCTATATAAGCTGTATTATTCATATCATTAATCTTTTTGAATGTGTTGTAATTATAAGCAGATGGTAAGTGATAATTATTCTTCGTTATAAAATTATAGTTATCATTTACACAATGAATGACATCAACTATTGGAATTGTTTTACAGAATATTTCTTTTTCTATAATTATATTTTTAGATGAATCATAGATATCCGATATTAAAAACATATTTGAATTGTAATATCTACTTTTAGTAATATCCTTAATGTTTTTGAGATAGTAATTTCTCTCAAGATCCATCTTTAACAGTGCCCGAGAATTATTATGAATATTAAAATATAATGAGTAAAATGGCATGTAAAACTGTAATGATTTCATCTCTAAGTGTTCTCTAACACTGTTAAATAATTCTTTGTATTCCTTTTCTTGCCATTTGTGATATCTTATATGATTTTTGTATGTCATTATTGACTTGAAGTCACAAAAAATATATCTTTTAAACTTAAGTTATAATAAACATATTTTTTCTACTTTGTATTATATATGGAAATACAATTAAAAAGATTTGATATTAGAGAAATTAAAGATGATAAAGTTGTGGTATTAATTGGTAAGCGTGATACAGGTAAATCTTACTTATGTAAAGATATACTTTCTCATCATACAGGAATACCCGCTGGACAAGTTGTATCAGGTACTGAAGCGGCAAATAGTTTTTATGGTAAGATGGTTCCAAAATTATTTATCTATGATGAATATGAACCTGGTATCGTAGAAAGATTACTAAAAAGACAAAGAATGATGATAGACAGAGTAAAAGAAAATCCAAGTGTTGATCCTAGAGCATTTTTAGTTTTCGACGATTGTCTTTATGATAATAGTTGGACTAAAGATAAAAATGTTAGAAGTTTGTTCATGAATGGTCGTCATTTTAAAATTTTATTCATGATAACTATGCAATATGCGTTAGGTATTCCACCAAATTTAAGAACAAATATTGATTATGTATTTATCTTAAGGGAAAATTATGTTAGTAATAGAAAACGACTTTACGAACATTATGCGGGTATGTTCCCTAACTTTGAAATGTTTTGTCAGGTTATGGATCAATGTACTGAAAATTATGAATGTTTAGTTATTCATAATAATGCTAAAAGTAATAAATTAACAGATCAAGTTTTCTGGTATAAAGCAGAACCTCATGATGATTACAGACTATGTAGTCAAGAACATTGGCAATATTCTGCTACAAATGAAGAAAAATTAAGAGAAGAAGGTAATAATCTTCAACAAAATACATCTAAATATCAAATCACTAAAAGTTGGTCTTAAAGACTTTCTAAGAATGATTTAATCTTATCATACTCTCTATGAGGGAAAGGTTCTCTATTTCCATTACGTTCTAAGAAAAGCGTTGGAAAACCCTCAACCTGATATTCTTTAATTTTAGCTTTATCTTTATCATCCTCTGAATTATACATGATAATATTTATCTTTTTACCATTAATTGTTTTACCATCGAATTCAGCTTTTATCTTTTCGTAATCAGGGAGCATCTTCTTAGAATAACCACACCAAGGAGCATAAACTAATACAAGATTAACTTCTCCAGAACCAGCTGGTGCTGCTTTTGGCCGAGGTTTGGTTGGTGGAGGAGCGACCGAAGGCATGGGGGAACCCTCTAAGAATGCTTTAATCTTATCATATTCTCTATGCGGGAAAGATTCTCTTTTTCCATTACTTTCAAAAAACAGAGATGGGAACCCTTTGACATCATATTCTTTAACTTTATCTTTATCCACATCCGAATTATACATGATAATATTAACTTTTTTACCATTAATCGTTTTACCATCAAATTCGGCTTTTACTCTTTCATAATCAGGGAGCATCTTCTTAGAATAGCCACACCAAGGGGCATAAACTAATACAAGACTAACTTCACCAGAACCGGCTGGTGCTGCTTGAGGCTTGGCCTGGGCCTGCCTGACAGGCTTTACTTGAGGGGTTGGTTGTGTAGGAGGCATAGGTCTATCAGCGGCCATCTTAGAAGGAACACCCTTAAAAACCATATCTAAGGGCATGAATCCAGGATTCCATACTTCATCAAAAGGTTTGAAAATAGTAGCATCTTGGACCATCAAACCAGCCTTTTGTTGAACACCATCTCTCTTAACGGGTGGTTTCGCAGCCATGACACCTAACTGTCTTTCCGTAGAAGGAGTAGGATCTGGTTTCCTTGGTTGCAATTCGATACCAATTGGTCCCTGTGCCTTCATCTGATTCATTTGTTTCATTTGTTTCTGTTGTTTCTTTTGTTTCTTTGGTCTCTTTTTAACATTTCTAACTTTATCAACAGGGATTTCTTGACCGGTCGGTTGTTTCTGAGACGGAGGTGCCTTTTTAACGACTGGTGGCCCAATTAGAGGAGCAAATTCATGGTCAACTGTAGCAAAATTCATGTAACCACTTATTTGATTCTTAAAGAGATAACAAAGCATAAATCCAACTAAAACAAAAACAAGCATAACACAAACTTCATCATCCTGACATATCTTCTTCACATAATTAATACCCTGATCTACTAAATCCATTTATAATACTTAAAATATTTTTTTTTTATAATAAGTCATTTAATTTCCAATATTCAAAACCATTTCCATAAGGTCTTTTAATTATGAATGGAATTCTTTTTTCATTTAATTCTTGAACAGCAATATCATATGCATTGTTAAATTTTTCGGGATTTTGTATAAATATATGACTACCATGATTAATCTGGTTAGCTCTTTCTGCGATCACTTTACATCTTTCATATTTAGTTAATGATGGATTAGTTTTATAAGATTTTAGTTTAGATTTATAACCTTTCATAACCGTATTAATATCTTCATCTACACCAGATTCAACTACAACTTCTGTTGTATCATATTCATCTGCTTCATTGTAGTTAATATCTTCTTCGTCCATTATTATTTATATTATAATAGATTATTAAAGATTTAAATCAAATTTTAAATAAAAAATTATATATTACCACATTCTTCTACATGCGTGTCTAAAGTATGTAGTACAGTATCATCGCCAATCCGCCTAAATGGTTCTACGGCGTTCTTTTGTGGATCAAAAAATAATGGTTCCCAGCGATTAATACCTACACCTTTTAATTCAAATGCATTATTTGTTAGACGACTGCTAATCTGATGATATCCTCCATCTTGAAAATTAATCATCTTAACTTCAGCATTCTCTGGACTAGGTATATATTTTTCATATGGATTATTACTTAACTTACGTGTAATATTTTTTAATTCGGAATCTACATCAAAAAAATTTTCATCCATTAGTGAACCACCATTATGTTGTAGGATCATTGTGGGCGCCCATGGATAACTTATCTTATTGCGAACTTGATTTAACTGATATTGTCCAGGCATTGAAGAATATTGATTTGTATTTCCTATTGAAATTCCGCCACTATCTAAAGTATTCATACTATATTATGAATATTATATAAAAAAATTAATATTTAAGATTTAATTTAAGCGCTTGGCTCAAAAGTCTTTTCTTGACATCTTCTTAAATAATCCGCATTTCGAACCATTTGTCTTGTAGGCAAACCTCCTCTTACCCAGTCCATTTTAGAATCTTCTGGAATAATATGTTTATTGTCTTGAACTTCTTCTTTTAATTTAGGTATCATGGGTAAGAAATAGTTGCCATATGTAATTTCACTACTAGCGATACACGGTTTTTGATCGCTGGCAGAATCACCTGGTCTAATTACAGATTCAGTGTCTACATCATAATATCCTTTACTGTAATTCGGAGTTGTTGCGGATAGACGCTCGAAAACCTGATTAATAACTCTCTTGTTTGTTAATTTATCATCATTCTGTCTTAGACTGGAATCATTATCAACCAAGCAGCCTTTTTCTGCGATCCAACCAAAACCACCCTTTAAATGAATACCTGGTTGAGATGTCTGAATACTTTGTGCTTCTTTTAATCCACACTCGCAACCATATTGATTATCTAAAGTATAATAACCCGGACCCTGAGACTGCATGACATCTAAATCTATGGTTAACTGATCAGATCTAATACTCGCCTTCTTAAACAAATTAAAATTATCTTTACCTTTCGTAACAGCATTACTACAATCTTGTAATGAAGGTTGTAAGTTACCTGCTACGTAACCATTGTATCCATCATTTCCTAATACTTCTGTCATTTATATATTCATTAGAAATAAAAAAAAATTCAATTAAAAATTAACCACTACTATTTGTTCCACCTGATCTCCCCATACCAGTCAAGCATGCTAACTGATTACCCTCTTTACATGTCGGGGGAGTTCCATAACACCATTGAGCAAAAGCACCTTGATCGTTAGGAACTTGATTTCCGGGAACCGTATAAAATTGTCTTTGACTATTATTTTTACCGAATACATCAGTTACATCTCTATATAAATCTTCATTAAATAATTCTTCTACGCGTCTTTGAACCCCCTTGTTATTGTAACTAGGACAAGATTTAGGTGGAGGTTGTAAATCACTTCCGTAGTCAGTAAGTGTTGGATTCATAAATGGATTATCTTTATTCGGAACACGACATTCTGTACTTAAATCATTTATTTTAACTAAGTCTTCTATTTTATCACTCATAGAATCTTTCATTGTATTATCTACATGAATATCTTCTTGTTTATACCAAATTAACCATGTTATACCCATTACAATAACAGGTATCACTAAATATTTTTGGTCCCTTTTCATAAAAAACATGATCAGAGTATAAAAAATAGATAATCTAACTATCGCATTTAACTTTCTTAATATATCAAATCTTTTAGAAGGAAATATTTCAGTGATTGAATCCTTATTGTAAAGAATAGATATATCATTATACCAAAAGGGTGTCTTAATCATATTATATTATAATATTTAAAAATAAATTATTTAAAATTTACCTGTTTTCTCTTTTTTCTTTAATCTTTTCTCTTAAACGTTTCTGTTTTTCTTCTCTTGTTAACTCTTTTTTAGCTGGTTCAATGATCTCTTCTAATACAGGGCCATCTGTTTCTTTTGTTTCAGTTTTTCTATCTGATTGAACTGATCTATCATCTGATGTTTCTTGCTCACCAGACATGCCTTGCTGACCCGACATGCCTTGCTGCCCCGACATGCCTTGCTGACCCGACATGCCTTGCTGCCCCGACATGCCTTGCTCACCAGACATGCCTTGCTGCATGCCCTGCATCATATTCTTAAACATTGGATTATCCCCCATTTTTCCCATCATCCCCTCAGCTTCGGTCTTTAAAGAATCTTGTGTTAATTCTCCCGATTCCATCTTCTTTTCCATCACAGAATTAATATTGTTAAAAATAGATCCCATCTTTTCTGGATTCATCAACTGAGCCATTAATTCCATTGGATTACTATTTTCATCTACATCACCAAACATGTTTTCAATATCTAAATCCTTTGCCACCTCTTTCGCAATATCACCAATACCACCACCCATTAGACCACTCAACATTTCATCTAATTCTGATTCACCCGGTACATTAGATTTAACATTTTCTGTTAGCTTCTTCATACGCTTAAGATCTTTGGCAGTCTTCTTATCAATCGAAACTTCTTTATCTGTTCCTAATTCACCTAAAACATTTTTCAACTCCTGACTGGATTTTAAATTCATATTAATCAACTGAAAAGTCTGAAAATATTTCCAAATGCTTTCCCTAGTCTTATTTGTAATATTCTTTTCCCATAATCTCTTAAATGAAATTTCTTCAAGGAATTCTACTTCTAAATCAAAAAATTCTAAATTCTTATCTGTAATCATTTTTTCATGTTCACCAATTAATTCTAAAAATGTATTTAGTTTTGGAAAATCATCTAAACATTTTCCTTCCGTATCAGTCAAACATGTTTCATAGTTGCGATATAAGCTATTTTTTATTTCAGGGAATGTTTTAGATAAATCCCTGATAAAATCACTAAAAAGACTAAATAGTTTAGATTCTACTTCTGATACCATTTATATTTAATAAAAGTATTTAATTATTTTAAGTAGTTTAACGCATCTGGGATTTTCTTTTCTTTTTAGATTTATTTCTTTTAGGTTTACTCTTTTTATATTTACGTTTAGGTTTACTTCTTTTTGATTTTTTCTTTCTTTTAGATTTTTTCTTTTTTGTATATCTTCCACCTCCTTCACCTGTCCATTTAGGCATCTTTCCAGAACGACGTCTATTATAATCATCAATTACTTCTTCTTCATCTTCCTCATCAAAATCAAAATCATCTAACTCATCTGATTCTTCGTCGCGTTTTCTCTTTTCTATTTCTTCTTCATCTACTAAAGGCTTAATAAATCTATCATATATTCTGTCTATATATTTGTTGTATTCTAGGGCATTCATGTTCCTGAAATTAATATCTTCAATTCTATCTATAATTACAAATACATACTTCTTAAGCGACAAAGTTTCTTCATCATAATAATCTCTTCCAGTTGTAGATTCTTTTTTTGGAGTATAATAAGGGATATCTACTTCAAAATGACCCGCATATGAATAATTACTGCTTGGAATTAACACTTCTGCTTCCCAACTATGTGGTGGAGAAACATAGCATAATTTAGATACTTTGGTTATAAATATTAATCTGAATGGTTTATCTGAAAGTTTTGGAATATTTCGTGCTTCAGAGTCACTTGATGCTGAAAAATGTATTGCAACTCTCAAGTCAACTGTCCATGATCTTAAAGGGAAACTTTTTCTTCTTCTAACATCTATAAAATCCATTAATTCATTATTAGGAAAAACCGTATCTCTTACACCACTAAATAAATATATGTAATCATCTGTACCATACAAATCTTTGGTTAGTTTATTGAATGATTCATTTTTCATGTCTTTTATTTCCCTTCTCCCATCTCTGATAGCATTATTTAATAATTTCAGACTGTTCCATGTCCTCCAATACATATTATGTAATAATTTTCTCTTTGTACCCGGTTTACTAAAGACTTGTTCCATTATATATTCTATTATTCCTTCAGGCATAAAACTATCAACCCCATTAAATAGTAAATTTACTATTGAATAAACTATATAATATTCTTGTGATTCAGGCCACTCTTCAATACTCCGCCAATCAGTGATTAATTTATTTACAACTATATTTTCTTGTAATTGTTGTAATAATTCCCATAGTTCTGGTATAGTTGCTTCAGGTTGAAAATACACATTAGGATTAATTCTCCATATTTCAGTAAATTGCTTATTGTATTTAGTGATCATGTTTTCAATCACCTGCTTATAATCTTCCATCAAATATATATTATATAATATTTTTATCTCATCATTCCTTGACCCATATCAGGTCTTTGACCCATGCCTTGACCCATGCCTTGACCCATGCCAGGTCCTTGACCCATGGGTGGTCTCATTCCACCACCTGGCCCCATTTGATTTCCCATCATCTCACCCCTTTCTCTTTGCATTCGTTCTAAATCATCATCAAAAGCTTTCCTTTTTTCACTTAATCTAGCATCTTGAGCTTCCATTGATTTCACTTGACCATGAATATCATCTGAAGCACCATCTAAATAATCAAATGTACTTTCTATTTTATATGTTCTCTTAGTATAATCGTCATTTTCTTCACTTATCATACTATATTCTACGCCAGAGCCACCTAATCCACTGACACCACAATATCCTTCTAATTCTCCTTCTTCATTTATTCTACACTGACCTTGATCTTTTTCTGATGGTTGATCAGCTTGTAGTCTCGCTTCTTGTTCTTTTTTACCTTCCACTAATTTTCCAAAATATTCAAAAACAGTCTGACCGCTAATAACTTGATTGTTTATCAAGATAGATGGAACCGACTTAACATAACTAGGATATGATTGAACATCTACATTCACCACTTGAAATAATGGTTTCAAAAAAGGATGTTGTTGAATCCCTAATAATATTTTTTTACAATGCTCACAACGACCGCTAATAAATAAAACTCTCTCTGACATTATTTATTAACTTAGAAATACTAATTTTTAAATGATTAAACTTATTTATTTTAATAAATTTGATTTTATTTAAAAATATTATCTTAGTATAAAATATATATAACTATGACCGACGAACTCAAAAAGTTTCAACCTAAAATAACTGATGTCGAAAATGTTGAAGGTGAATTAAGATTTGTATTATCTGGAGATGACAAATATGGATTTGATAAATCATTAGCAAATGCTATTAGACGTATATTAATTACGGATATTCCGACGGTGGGTTTTAACTTATCTGAACATGGTGAAAGTAACGACTTAGTCATGACAGTGAATAATTCTTCTTTACATAATGAAATGTTACTTCATCGAATCGCTTTGATGCCTCTGTATATTAATCCGGTCAACTATATGCGAAACCATCTATTTATGTGTAAGGTTAAGCATGATTCTGTAGAACCATTTAAATTTATCACAATGAACGATGTTGAAATTTATCCCTTAAAATCTGGATTTCAAGAACGTATTAATCGTTATTTTGATGAATCATATGATATGTCTCCGGATGATGAAAAGCTTCTAAAAGAACAATTAAGTGCCACCGATATTGAAAATTATGATCTAGAGAAGCCTTTATCACAAAAAGAAAAGGATAAAATTTACAGACCATTTAAGTTTAGGGATAATACACACTATTGTTTAATCACCGAATTAAAAACAACAAATACAGAAGATACCTATCAAGAGATTCAATTTTATGGTTCGCCGTCTGTTGGATTTGGTTATCAAGACGCTAAGTTTCAAGGTGTTTCACAAGCAACCTATTCGTTTAAGATAGATGAGAAAATGGTGAATGAAGTATTAAAAGAAAAAATATCTAGAGAAGAAATTCCTACAGAGGAAAGAGAGGTTTATGAAAAGAAATTCAGGTTAAGTGAGAGTGAGAGATACTTTTATAGGGATGATACTGGTGAAGCAAATTCTTATAATTTCGCAATTAAGAGTAATCATTATTTATCCGCTGATGCTTTATTCAAGATGAGTATTGATATACTTATTCAAAAGTGTGAATATTTAAAATTGGAATTCATAGGTCTCTTAAAAGAAGAACCATCAAGAGTATCTGTTGAACAAGAAAAAGAATACATTTATCGGTATGAAGTAGAAAATGAATCTCATACGTTAGGTAACTTAATTCAGAGTCACATGATGAGGTATTCTGTAAGTGATACTTCAATCATTAATCTAATCGGATATAAGAAACCTCATCCTTTAGAAGATAAAATCGTATTCATTATTTCAATGAATAAGGGACATAAGCTTTCTCATGCGGATGAAGTTGTAAAGATTCAGAGCACAACAACATATATCCTTGAATGTATGGATGAGATACTAAATAATCTAAGGACTTTATACAAGGTTTCAGATAAGACATTTTAAATTAATATTTTAATCACATATAATTATTTAATCACGGATAAAACTTTTTAAAAAATATCTATGAGTAATTTATAATGAGTAAAGATAGTACCATTGAGAAATGTAATTTTTGTTTTTTAGCAGAAGAATTGGATAGTGAAAAGATAGAATATTGGTCTAAGAAACGCGAGAATTATTCGCCTTATCCCAAAATGGTATCTTGTGATGAAAATTACAGTTTAAAAAATGAAGAACTTAAAGAGTTAGAACCAGAATTAGGTGAGAACCCTCTGAATTTACAATTAACATTAGGAGAAGAACATTCTAATAAACATGTTTATTATTGGGCAACGAATGAAAGCACCAATATCCATGAAATCTTACCACCTGGAAGTGCTTATGGTGAATATGAAAATCATGGACTTAAGAAATGCGATGATGAGGGCGATGTTACTTTAGTTTTTAACACACCACAACCCTATAAAGAAGGTAAAAAAACTCACCCAAGACATGTTCATTATATACTAGAAGATGATAATAAAGTATGGAGACCATTAAAGACAATAAGAGTAATATGTACTATTTCAATAGATAATCTCGATGAAAGAATTAAAATGAAAGATACTATGATAATCAATGCATTGCCGACAGAGTATTTCGCTAAAGAAAGAATACCCAATTCGGTTAATTTACCCGTGAAAGAATTGGATAAATTAACAACTAAAAGTGTTGAAAGAAGAGTATTAAAATTCTTAAAATCATCTTTGAAAAAATACCCTAAACTAGAAGAATTAGTAAATGATAAGAAGATAGAATTATATGATATTCCAATTATAACATATTGCGCTCATAGTAAGTGTGACGCATCTGAAAAACTAATCCATGCTTTATATAGTTGCGGAGTCAACAATGTATTAGAATGGAAAGAAGGAATGGAGGGTTGGAATAAAAAACGATCTTTTTTTGGTGATGATAGTGCTGAGGATGATGCTTCTGATGTAGAAGAAGATCAAGAACCAGCTGAACCAGAACCTCAAGTTGTTAGTGATTCTGAAGAAGATGATGAGGATGAAGAAGACGATGAAGACGATGAAGGTGATGAAGAGGATGATGATTTATTTGAAGATGAAGATGATATTTTAGAAGAAGAAACAGAATCATCTGATGAAGATGATTTTATAGAAATTAT
>Ga0075480_10002698_pt1 | contig 11410 bp, 12 predicted proteins | sample DEB08_DNA_7_FD_81590 | JGI IMG/M metagenome (GOLD analysis project Ga0075480, IMG submission 81590) | Aqueous microbial communities from the Delaware River and Bay under freshwater to marine salinity gradient to study organic matter... | ecosystem: Environmental > Aquatic > Marine > Coastal ... | reverse complement strand
CCGATCTCGAAGCCGAGTGCCCGAAACTCCCCCTCGTGCGGAGTGATCACGGTGACTCCTGCCCGACGACTCCGCTCCCGCACCCACTCCCGATGCCGGGCAAGCACACGCAGGCCATCAGCATCGACCACGACAGGAACATCACCGGCCAGGATCTTGCGCAGATGCTCGTCGGTGGAGTCATCGCCACCCCATCCGGGACCGACCGCATACCCGGTGATGCGGGGATCGTCGATATCGGCCGAGACGACGACATCCCACAGCCGCGCCGCGATCGCGTGACCGAGTTCATCATCGAAAGCCAGGTAGTGGACCATGCCGACTCCTGAAGCACGCGCGGCATCGGTGGCCAGGAATCCTGCTCCCCGATATTGGCGACTGCCCGCGCCGACACCTACTACTCCGCGCGAGTATTTATAGTCAGCGTCCTGCGGCTCGGGCAGGCACCGCGCGATATCGAGTTCATCGAGGACCTGACAGCGTGGTTCCCCCAGGTCAGCATCGAGGCCGATGTCGACGAGGTGCAGCGCACCGGACGGGAATCGACCCGGAGCGACGAGGAGACCCGGCTTCAGACAGCCGAAGGTGACGGTGGCATCCGCCATGATGCATTCGCCGCTGCCGGCGGATGCATCATCGGTACCGTCTCCGATTGCTCCGGTGTCCGCATCGACGCCACTGGGAATATCGACCGCGACCACGAACGCGCAACTCGCCGACACCCACCGCGCGATGTCCCGGGCAGACCCCCGCAGTCCTCCGCGTCCCCCGATTCCGGTGATCCCGTCGACGATCGCATCAGCGCTCTCGATCAAGCCCGAGAGGCCCGCGTGATCGCGGGGAGGCGGATCGCTGGCCGCTCGCATCCGGCCACCTGCGCCAAGCAGGGCCGACATCCCCTCGGTGTGCCAGCCATCGGAAAGGGTGACCGCGTCGACGCGAGCCCCACGACGGGCGAGCCCGGCGGCCGCCCACAGTGCGTCCCCCCCGTTATTGCCCGAACCCACGAGAACGACCACCCTGCTGCCGACGACACCACCTCGAATCTGCGTCAGCATGCGTGCGAGGAACGCCTCAAGACCGGCTGCCGCCCGCTGCATGAGGGATCCCTCCGGTACCCGCGCCATGAGCGCGGCTTCGGCTGCCCGCACCTGGGCCACCTCGTACACGCCGATGCTCATGACGGTCGATCCTGCCTCATACGCCTTCGGTGACGACCTGCGCTACCGCGTAGTCACCGTCGTGGGTGAGGGACACGTGCCAGCGGTCGATGCCCTGACTAGCCGCCGCGGCCGCGACCGTGCCGGTCACCTCCACCCGCGGACGGCCGGACTCGTCGGTCAGGATCAGGCAGTCATGCCAATGCAATCCACCCGGTGCCCCGAGCGCCTTGGCGACCGCCTCCTTGGCGGCGAAGCGAGCCGCGAGCGAGGATGCACCCCGCCGGCGTCCATCAGCGGGGTGGCAGGACTCCTGCGCGGTGAAGAGCCGATCGACGATCGTCGGGCGGCGTTCGATGATGGTGGTGAAACGCGGGATATGGACGGTATCGATCCCGATGGAGATGATCACGAGCCGGCGCGCCGCGCTATTCGACCGTGACCGACTTGGCCAGGTTCCTGGGCTGATCGACATCATGGCCCTTGGCTGTCGCCATCGCGCATGCGAAGACCTGGAGCGGGACGGTGGACACCAGCGGCTGCATGAGGGTCGGCACCGCGGGGACTCGGATGATGTGATCGGCGTACGGGACGACCGACTCATCCCCCTCCTCGGCCACGATGATGGTCCGCGCCCCACGGGCTCTGACCTCTTGGATGTTGCTCACCACTTTGTCGTGCAGCACGACCCGTCCCTGCGGCGACGGCACGATGCACACCACGGGAATCCCCGGCTCGATGAGTGCGATGGGACCGTGCTTCAACTCACCGGCCGCGAATCCCTCCGCGTGCATATAGGCGAGTTCCTTCAACTTCAACGCTCCCTCGAGGGCGACAGGGAATCCCACATGGCGTCCGATGAACAACACGGACTTGGCGTCGGCCAACTCCGCCGCGAGCTCCTGCACCCCCTCAGAGGTGTCGAGCACCAGATCGACTGCCTGTGGCATGTCCGACAGGTCGCGGAGCACCGCCGCAATCTCATCACCGAACATGTTCCCTCGCACCTGCGCGAGATAGAGCCCCACGAGATAGGCCGCGATGATCTGAGTGAGGAAGGCCTTCGTCGACGCCACGGCGATCTCCGGTCCGGCGTAGGTGTAGAGCACACCATCGGATTCCCGGGGAATCGTCGACCCAACGGTGTTGCAGATCGCCAACGCTCGAGAGCCCTGCTCTCGGGCATAGCGCAGCGCCATGAGCGTGTCCATCGTCTCCCCCGACTGGGAGATGGCGATGGTGAGCATGCGCGAGTCGACGATCGGATCGCGGTATCGGAATTCGCTGGCCAGTTCCACATCGACCGGGATGCGCGTCCAATGCTCGATCGCGTATTTCGCCACCAAACCCGCGTGGTAGGCGGTGCCGCAGGCGACGACGAGGATCTTGTCGATTTCGCGCAGGTCCGCGTCAGTCAGGTGCATCTCGTCGAGATGTAGTCGGCCATCCCGGCCCACACGACCGCGAAGCGCATCGGAGACGGCCTTGGGCTGCTCGGCGATCTCCTTGAGCATGAACAGGTCGTAGCCACCCTTCTCGGCGGCGGCGGCATCCCAGGTGATGGTGAAGGGGGTGGCCTCGACGAGATTGCCGTGGAAGTCCGTGACGATCACCTCATCGCGCGAGATCGTGACCACCTGGTCCTGGCCGAGTTCGAGCGCCTCTCGGGTGTGCGAGACGAACGCCGCCACATCGGAGGCGAGGAAGTTCTCACCCTGACCGAGGCCGACGACCAACGGGGAGTTCCGGCGCGCTGCCACGACAACATCGACATCGTCGGCGACGACGGCAACGAGGGTGAAGGCGCCCTCGAGACGACCGCAGGTGCGCCGCATCGCCTCGGACAGATCCCCGCCGCAGGCGGGGAGTTCCGCCGCCAGCAGATGCGCCACCACCTCGGTGTCGGTCTCGGAGTTCAACACCACCCCGGCCGCGCTGAGTTCATCGCGCAACTCGGCGAAGTTCTCGATGATCCCGTTATGGATGACCGCGACCCGCCCGTCATCGCTGACATGAGGGTGCGCATTGGCGTCGGTCGGTCCCCCATGCGTCGCCCAGCGGGTGTGACCGATGCCCAGGGTGGCCGCTTCGAGCGGATCCTCACCGAGCAGGCTCTCCAGGTTCGCCAGTTTGCCGGCCTTCTTGCGGGTGTGGAGTCGACCATCGGCCACCACGGCGACACCGGCGGAGTCGTAGCCGCGGTACTCCAGTCGACGAAGCCCCTCGACGACGACCTCGAGCGCCTGCTTCTCGCCGACGTAGCCCACGATCCCGCACATGGCAGCCAGCGTACGCGGAGGACGGGATCAGCGTGGCAGGGACAGGCGGTCGCGGACCACTCCGGCAATGGCATCGGCGGCCGCCGATGCCTGAGCCTCCGTGGGTGCCTCCACCATGATGCGCACGAGCGGTTCCGTGCCCGAGGGGCGCAGGAGCACCCGACCGGCACCCCCGAGTTCAGCCTCGACCCGTGCCACCTCATCGAGCACCCCGGGATCATCGAGCCGGCTCCGGTCGACATCGGGCACATTGAGCAGAACCTGGGGAAGTCGGGTCATCACCGAGGCGAGCTGCTGGAGGGATCGGCCTGTGGCCGCCATCCGCGACAGCAGGAGCAGCGCGGTGAGCACTCCGTCCCCCGTCGTCGCCTGATCCGCCACCACGATGTGTCCGCTCTGCTCCCCGCCGAGGGAATACCCGTGCTCGAGCATCTCCTCGAGAACGTAGCGGTCACCGACAGCGGTGCGCACGACCTCGATCCCCGCCTGCTCCATCGCAAGGCCGAAGCCCAGGTTGGACATCACCGTGGCGACGACGGTGTCCCGGGCGAGTTCACCCGCGTCGCGCATCGCGAGAGCGAGGATCGCCATGATCTGATCCCCGTCGACGAGTTGCCCCGTCGCATCGACCGCGAGACACCGGTCGGCATCTCCGTCGTGGGCGATACCCGCATCAGCTCCCAACTCGACCACAGCGGCGGCCAGATCACCCATGTGGGTGCTGCCGCAGCCGTCATTGATGTTCAGTCCATCGGGCGTTGCGTGGATCGCCGTGACTTCCGCACCCGCGCGGCGCAGGGCATCGGGCGCAACATCAGACGCAGCTCCATGGGCGCAGTCGACCACGATCCGCAATCCCTCCAGGGAATGGGGGACGGCATCGACAAGGTGCTGGACATATCGAGCCGTCGCGTTGTCGAGTTCACGCACGCGACCCACCGCGTCAGCGACCGGGCGCTGCCATGACTCCTCGAGGATCGTCTCGATCTCATCCTCAACCCGGTCGGGGAGTTTGCGTCCTCCGGCGGAGAAGAACTTGATGCCGTTGTCCGGCATCGGATTATGGGAGGCCGAGATCATGACGCCGAGGTCCGCACCCTCGTCCGCCACGAGATAGGCCAGCCCCGGGGTGGGGATCACCCCGGCAAGGAGAACGTCCATGCCGGCACCGGCAAGACCGGCGACCACGGCTGCCTCGAGGAATTCACCACTGGCGCGAGGATCGCGACCGACGACAGCCAAAGGCCGCCCCTGGGTGCGAGCACCGAGGACGCGTGCAGCCCCCGACGACAACTGCAGGGCCAACTCCGCGGTGATCTCGCCATTGGCGAGGCCGCGGACCCCATCGGTGCCGAAGAGCCGGCCCACGGCGGTTAGCGCTTGCTGTACTGAGGCGCCTTACGGGCCTTCTTCAGACCGTACTTCTTGCGCTCCTTCGCGCGAGCATCGCGGGTGAGGAAGCCCGAGCGCTTCAGGTCACCACGGTTGCCCTCGGTGTCGATCTCGTTCAGGGCGCGAGCCACACCAAGGCGCAACGCGCCGGCCTGGCCGGAGATGCCGCCGCCGCTGATGCGAGCGATCACGTCGTAGCGGCCGGACTGACCGAGGGTGACGAACGGCTCATTGACGATCTGCTGGTGCACACGGTTGGGGAAGTACGACTCGAGGTCGCGACCGTTGATGGTCCAGCGACCGGTGCCCGGCACGAGGCGAACGCGCGCGATCGCTTCCTTGCGACGTCCGGTCGCAGCGCCAGGGGCGGTGACCACCGGCCGGTCGGACACCTGGGCCATGCCGGGTGTCTCAGAGGTATAGGAGGAGGGAGCGTCGTCGTCGATGTCGACGTCGATCTCGACCTCAGGAGTTTGCGTGGTCACGTGGTGTCCTTTCGCGCATCGTGCCCGAAGGGGCTACTGAGCGACCTGCGAGATGGTGAACGGCTGGGGCTGCTGTGCGGTGTGCGGGTGCTGTGGGCCGCTGTAGACCTTCAACTTCGACAGTTGCTGGCGGCCGATGCGGTTGTGCGGAAGCATCCCCTTCACGGCCTTCTCGATCACCCGACGCGGGTTAGTCTCGAGGAGGGTTTCGTAGGAGGTGCTGCGCAGGCCACCGGGGTATCCGGAGTGGCGATGGTCCATCTTCTGCTCACGCTTCGAGCCGGTGAGGGCGACCTTGTCCGCGTTGATGACGACGACGAAGTCACCGGTGTCGACATGGGGTGCGTAGGTCGGCTTGTGCTTGCCGCGCAGCAGGGTGGCGATGTGGGAGGCGAGCCGACCGAGAACGACGTCGGTGGCGTCGATGACATGCCACTGGCGGGTGATCTCACCGGGCTTCGGAGAGTACGTGCGCACGAGATGAACCTTCACTTCCCACATGGATCCCCCTCGATGACGAGAGGGGCGGCGCCCGATGATGGGCACAACGACCCTCGAGACTACCGCGATCGGTCGTTGCCGGTCAAAGCGGGGTCGTCCTCCGCGGACTCCCCACGGAGGACCCTGGTGACCTCCTGGCGAGCCGCCCACTCCTGCGGCGGGGGGTAGCCCACCTCCTCGAGGGTCAATCCGTGCGCCGGCATGACCCGGACCCCGGGATCGCGCTCGCCACGATCGAGGATCTCGCCGACCCAGTCCGGCTCCCTCCGACCGTCACCAACCGCGATCAGCGCGCCCACGACCGACCGCACCATCGAGTGGCAGAAGGCATCGGCCCGGATATCCAAGACCGCCCGCCCTGCCCCATCCCTGCTCCAGGCGCAGTCCAGGATCCGTCGGATCGTGGTTCCCCCGACCCGCGCCCGACAGAACGCGGCGAAATCATGTTCGCCGAGGAGAGAGCCTGCGGCGACGTTCATCGCCTCGAGGTCCAGCGAACGTGGGTGCTCCAGGACATCGGTTCGGCGCAGGGGATCACGAGCGGCATAGGAGTCTGCGATCCGATAGGCGTAGCGGCGCCACACCGCGGAGAATCGCGCGTCGAAATCCGCGCTCACCCTCGTCGCCGCCGTCACCGCGACGTCATCGGGGAGCACTCCCTGGAGTCGCCGCAACAGTGTTGGCTCGCCGAGTGTTTGCTCGCTTCGTGCGCCTTCGCCGTCAGGGAGATCGACATGGGCAACCTGCCCACGGGCGTGGACACCCGCATCGGTCCGACCGGCACACGTCACGTCCACACGGGTAGTGGCAGCCGTGATGGTCGTCAGGGCATCGGTGATCACGGACTCGACGGTGCGCACACCGGGCTGACGGGCCCAGCCGTGGAAGCCTGACCCGTCGTAAGCGATGTCTAATCGCCACCGGGCATGTCCCGGCGACGGCATCGATCGATCCGTCAGGAGTCTCGCTCGTCGGAGTCGGCTTCCTCCGCAGCAGCAGCCTCGGCGATCTCCTCGGCGCGCTCGGTCGCGGATTCGCTGACCTCAGCCTCGACCTCGGCGGTCTCCTCCGCCTCGGCAACCGCCGCGGTGTCCTCGCCGGGCTCCTCAGCCCCCTCAGCAGCGTCGGCCTCCACAGCGTCCTCCGCTGCCTCCTCAGCCTGCGCCGCAGTGGCGGCAGCGGCCGCCGTCGTCGCTGCTGCGGCCTCCTTGGCGGCACGCTTCGTGGCTCCGGTGGCCTCAGCCACGACGGCCTCGGTCAGCGGCTCGACGAGTTCGATGACCGCCATCGGTGCGTTATCGCCCTTGCGGGGACCGATCTTGGTGATGCGGGTGTAGCCGCCGGGACGACCGGCATAGTTCGGGCCGATCTCGGTGAACAGGGTGTGCACGACCGACTTGTCCCGCACGACCGCGAGTACCCGTCGCCGCGCCGCGAGGTCACCGCGCTTGGCGAAGGTGATCATGCGTTCGGCGAGGGGACGCAGCCGCTTGGCCTTCGCCTCGGTGGTGGTGATGCGACCGTGCTCGAACAGGGCGGTAGCCAGGTTCGCGAGCATGAGGCGTTCGTGGGCAGGTCCGCCACCCAGGCGGCGACCCTTCGTGGGCGTGGGCATCTCGATGACTCCTTGGGGCTACAGGGACAAAGTGCGGGTGGCGGTGAACTACAGCTGCTCGTCTTCGACGAAGCCGAGGTTGTCCTCGTCCTCGTCGCCGAAGTAGACCGCAGCACCGGGATCGAATCCGGGCGGGCTGTCCTTCAGCGCCAGGCCGAGGGTGTCGAGCTTGACCTTGACCTCGTCGATGGACTTCGAGCCGAAGTTGCGGATGTCGAGCAGGTCCGCCTCGCTGCGCGAGATCAACTCGCCCACGGTGTGGATGCCTTCACGCTTCAGGCAGTTATACGACCGGACGGTGAGATCAAGTTGCTCGATGGGCGTGGACAATTGCTCGGCGGCAAAAGCATCAGCGGGGGAAGGCCCGATGTCGATGCCCTCGGCGTCGACGTTCAACTCATGCGCGAGTCCGAACAACTCCACCAGGGTCTTGCCGGCCGAGGCCATCGCATCGCGTGGCCGCATCGACGGCTTCGTCTCCACGTCGATGACGAGCCGATCGAAGTCGGTGCGCTGCTCGACGCGGGTTGCCTCCACCTTGTAGGTGACCTTGAGGACCGGGGAGTAGATCGAGTCGACGGGGATGCGACCGATCTCCTGGCCGGGCTGCTTGTTCAACGCCGCGGAGACGTAGCCGCGGCCACGCTCGACGACGAGTTCCAGCTCCAGCTTGCCCTTGCCGTTCAGTGTCGCCAGGTGCAGTTCGGGGTTGTGCACCTCGACACCGGCGGGCGGGGCGATATCAGCTGCCACGACCGCCCCGGGGCCCTGCTTGCGCAGATACATCACGACGGGTTCGTCATGCTCGGAGGACACCACGAGTTGCTTGATGTTCAAGATCAGCTCGGTGACGTCTTCCTTCACACCGGGGATGGTGGTGAACTCGTGCAGCACACCGTCGATGCGGATGCTGGTCACCGCTGCGCCGGGGATGGAGGACAGCAAGGTTCGACGCAGGGAGTTGCCGAGCGTGTAGCCGAATCCCGGCTCGAGGGGCTCGAGGATGAACCGCGAGCGGAAATCGTGTACGGACTCTTCGCTGAGCGTGGGCCGCTGTGAGATCAGCACTTCGTTTCGTCCTTTCGGCGACGACCGCTATTTGACGTCGCAGATTGCAGGTTCGTCCGGGGGCGTTCCGGACGCGGGGATTGCTACTTGGAGTAGAGCTCGACGATCAACTGCTCCTGAACCGGAGTGTCGATCACCTGGCGGGCAGGAAGCGAGTGCACAAGAATTCGCATCTTGGACGGCACGACCTCGAGCCACGCGGGAACGTCCTTCTCGCCGATCTCGGCGTGAGCCACGACAAACGGGGTCATCTCGCGAGATCCGGGGCGCACCTCGATGATGTCCTGCGGCTGCACACGGTAGGACGGGATGTCCACCTTGTGGCCGTTGACGGTGAAATGACCGTGGCGCACCAACTGGCGGGCCATATCGCGAGACTTTGCGAAGCCCGCGCGGTAGACCACGTTGTCCAGCCGGCTCTCCAGGATGCGCAGCAGGTTCTCGCCGGTCTTGCCCTGCTTGCGGTGGGCTTCCTCGTAGTAGCCGCGGAACTGCTTCTCCAGAACGCCGTAGATGCGGACAGCCTTCTGCTTCTCACGCAACTGCAGCAGGTACTCGCTGTCCTTCGACCGACCGCGGCCATGCTGGCCGGGAGGGTAGGGGCGCTTCTCGAAGGGGCACTTCGCGGACTCGCACTTCGAGCCCTTGAGGTACAACTTGGTCTTCTCGCGACGGCAGCGCTTGCAGTCGGGTCCGGTGTAACGAGCCATGGGTGTGATCAGCCTTTCTCAGACGCGACGGCGCTTGGGGGGACGGCACCCGTTGAAGGGCACGGGGGTGACATCGGCGATCGATCCCACTTCGAGGCCGGTGGCCTGCAGGGATCGGATGGCGGTCTCGCGGCCGGAGCCGGGACCCTTGACGAACACGTCGACCTTACGCATGCCGTGTTCCATCGCCCGGCGGGCCGCTGCCTCAGCGGCGAGCTGGGCGGCGAAGGGAGTCGACTTCCGGCTTCCCTTGAAACCGACCTGGCCGGAGGAGGCCCAGGCGATGACTGCACCGCTGGGGTCCGTGATCGACACGATGGTGTTGTTGAACGTGCTCTTGATGTGAGCGTGGCCGTGAGCCACGTTCTTCTTCTCCTTGCGACGCACCTTCTTGGCGCCGGTCTTACCTGACTTCGGGGGCATGTCCTCAGCTTTCGTGGGTTCGTGCGAACGGGTCTCGTCGGGGCGTCGTGCTCCTCGCGAGCACCGGCCCTGCCTCGTGGATTACTTGGTGGCCTTCTTCTTGCCAGCCACGGTCTTGCGCGGGCCCTTGCGGGTGCGCGCATTGGTGTGGGTGCGCTGTCCACGCACGGGCAGGCCACGGCGGTGGCGGATGCCCTGATAGCTGCCGATCTCGACCTTGCGGCGAATATCGGCGGCCACCTCTCGACGCAGATCGCCTTCGACGCGCAGATTGGCTTCGATCCAATCGCGAAGGGCGACGAGCTGGTCGTCAGTGAGATCGCCCGCCCGCAGATCGGGGCTGATGCCGGTGGCCTCGAGGGCTTCGGCCGCACGGGTGCGTCCGACGCCGTAGATGTAGGTAAGCGCGACGGCCATCCGCTTATCGCGGGGCAGGTCGACGCCAACGAGACGTGCCATGGGTGTTCCTCTTCTTCCTGCGTGCTCTCGACGAGGTCTGGAAGCGATGCCGGTCCTCAACACCGTGAGGTCCTCGGCCCCGTCGACCGAGGGTGTCGTCCCAGTGGCCCGCACGAGGCGCACCGGGGGTCGGGCTTCGCTAGTGGAAAACCACCATCGGGGTTGTCTCCCCCGACGGAGGCGCAGCGCGGGTGGTTATCCCTGACGCTGCTTGTGCCGGACGTTGTCGCAGATGACCATGACGCGGCCATGGCGACGAATCACCCTGCACTTATCGCAGATCTTCTTGACGCTGGGCTTGACCTTCACCGGGATCTCTCCTTGTTAAGCATTGCCAAGATATGCATGGCCACCGGTCACTTGTACCGATAGACGATGCGACCCCGAGTGAGGTCGTACGGCGAGAGCTCCACCACGACGCGGTCATCAGGCAGGATTCGGATGTAGTGCATCCGCATCTTGCCGCTGATGTGGGCGAGGACCTTGTGACCATTGTCGAGTTCCACCCGAAACATCGCATTGGGTAGTGACTCGACGATGGTGCCCTCGAGTTCGATGGCACCGTCTTTTTTGGCCATGGCCTCTTTCCGTCGCGTCCTTCGTCGCTCGCACCGCACGCTCGACTCGGCGAGCCGATTGGGTTCGTACGTTGCGATGGATGGCTCGGGCAATCTCGCCCGAGGCCAGCGCCCTAGCCTAGGGCACCCATGCCGTCCAGGAGAAATCGGGTCCCGGTTTTCCGATAGTCGGACGATTCCTTCGAGACCTCACGCCGACGTCGGGGCAGGGCGCACGTTTTCCTCGAGGGCGGTGAGCACCCACGGCCCCTCCTCGGTGATGGCCACGGTGTGCTCCCAGTGCGCAGCGTACTGGCCATCATCGGTGACCACGGTCCACTCATCCTCCAGGGTGTGAACCGCCGGCGGACCCAGGGTGAGCATCGGCTCGACCGCGAGGGCCATTCCCGGCACGAGACGGGGACCTTTGCCCGGCCGGCCGTAGTTGGGCACCGGGGGCTCCATGTGCATCGCCGAACCGATGCCGTGGCCGACGTATTCCTCGACGATGCCGAGCGGGCGTCCGTTCTCAGCCGCCGATTCGACGAAAGACTGCACGGCGTGCCCGATATCGGACAGCCGCGCGCCCGGGCGGGCCGCGGCGAGCCCCGCCCACAGCGACCCGCGGGTGACCTCGCTTAATTCCGCAGCGGCGCTGGACACAGTGCCGATCGAAAGGGTGATCGCAGCATCCCCATGCCAGCCCTCGACGATCGCCCCGCAGTCAACCGACAGCAGATCGCCGTCGACGAGGCGACGCT
>Ga0075480_10002697_pt1 | contig 11411 bp, 10 predicted proteins | sample DEB08_DNA_7_FD_81590 | JGI IMG/M metagenome (GOLD analysis project Ga0075480, IMG submission 81590) | Aqueous microbial communities from the Delaware River and Bay under freshwater to marine salinity gradient to study organic matter... | ecosystem: Environmental > Aquatic > Marine > Coastal ... | reverse complement strand
CATGCTGTCAAAGTTGCCCTGGAAAGCCAAAAGCAAAAAACCGGAAAAGTGCTAATCGTTCCAGCGGATATGCCCCTCATAACTCCAGAGGATTTAAGTAACTTATTTAGCGCAGCTCAGGACACTGCTGGGGCAGTATTGATCGCTGAGGTATTGAATCCAAGCGGCTATGGCCGAGTTAAAGCTCAAGATTCAAAAGTTTTAGCAGTTATTGAAGATAAAGACGCAGATGAAGAAACCTTAAGAATAAATGAAATAAACACCGGCATTTACATATTTGATATTTCACTTTTGAGCGAGGCACTTAAAGCGCTAAAGCCAGAAAACCAACAAAAAGAATTTTATCTGACTGATGTGGTTGAAATTTTGAATAAACAAGGGCACTCCATCGCTAGCGCTAAATGTCTACATGCTGAGAGTGCGCTGGGAGTTAATGATCGTCAGCAATTAGCTGAGGCTAGTTTGATTATGCAAAAGCGAATAAATAGTTTCTGGTTGAGTTCTGGTGTTTCTATGAGAAATCCAGAAACGGTTTTTATAGATAGAACCGCTTCTTTAAGCAGCGATTGCTTTCTAGATAACAACACCTTCGTCTTAGGTAAAAGCCAAGTTGCCGAGGGCGTGTCACTAGGCCCCGATGTGACTTTAGTCGACTGCAAAATAGGAGAGAACGCAAAAATAATTTCTTCGACTTTGATTGAAGCAGAGGTTGGCGAAGCAGCCGCAGTTGGTCCCTACACCTATTTGCGCCCTGGAGCGAAACTAGCTAAAGGCTCGAAGGTAGGTGCATATGTGGAAGTTAAAAATAGCTCCATTGGAGAAGGGGCAAAAGTTCCCCATCTTTCTTATATTGGCGATGGCATCGTGGGCAAAGAGAGCAATATAGGAGCGGGAACGATTTTTGCTAATTATGACGGAGAAGAAAAACATCAAACAGTTGTTGGAGAATTTGTAAAAATTGGTAGTGACAATGTTTTAGTAGCGCCAGTAACTATTGGTGATGGTGCCTACACGGCCGCTGGCAGTGTGATTGTTGAAGATGTAGAACCGGGGGCGATGGGTGTTGCTCGCGGCAAGCAGAAGAATGTTCTGGGTTGGGTAAAAAGAAAAAGACCAAACAGCAAAGCAGCGAAAGCCGCAGAGCGCGCCCAAAATCATGATCCAGACAAGTAGCAACCAGAATAGGCAACGAGCTTCGAAAGGACACCAAACTTTTGGCAGAGATCGAAACAGTTACTAGCAAAAAACTGCTTTTGGTAGCAGGCCGCTCCCATCCGCAATTAGCTGAAGCGGTTAGTCGTGAACTTGGTGTTGCCATCGCGAAGTTATCTGCGTATGACTTTGCTAATGGTGAAATATTTGTTCGTTTTGAGGAGTCAGTTAGAGGCACTGACGCTTTTGTTTTACAGTCGCACACAGCTCCAATTAATAAATGGATAATGGAGCAGTTATTAATTGTTGATGCCTTAAGAAGAGCATCTGCCAGAAGAATTACCGTGATCATGCCTTATTACGGTTATGCCAGACAAGATAAAAAACATCGCGGAAGAGAACCAATCTCAGCCCGACTTATGGCCGATCTGTTAAAAACAGCGGGCGCTGATCGCATTATGACAGTGGACTTGCACACCGCACAGATTCAAGGTTTTTTTGATGGTCCAGTGGATCATCTAGTTGCAATTAAAACTTTAGCTGAATATATCAATTCAAAAACTGATCGAAACAACATCACAGTAGTCTCGCCAGATTCTGGACGAGTGCGAGTCGCAGAAAAGTGGACAGACATCTTGGGAAGCCCTTTAGCGATTATTCATAAGCGACGAGATCCAGATGTTCCTAATGAAGTGAAAATGTTTGAAGTGGTAGGTGAAGTCGCTGGAAAAACTTGTGTGCTGGTCGATGACATGATCGACACCGGGGGAACAATTGCAAAGGCAGCTGAAACCTTGTTTGACAATGGCGCAAAAGATGTAATTGTTACCGCAACTCACGGAATTTTGTCGAATGGAGCAAACCAAAAATTGCAAAATTCAAGAATTTCAGAAGTAGTGGTTACCGACACCTTGCCAATCGCAGAAGAATCAAAGTTTGAAAAGTTGACGGTACTTTCAGTGGCGCCGCTGCTGGCAACCGCGGTAAGGGAAGTCTTTAGAGAGGGTTCTGTAACTAGCCTCTTTGATGAAAGGCAAACTTCACTTTTTTAGTACCCCATCGGTAGGGGCTAAATAAGCCTTTGGCTAATCTTTGAAGGTAATTCGGCGAGGGCAACAAAGATTGCCGTGATCGACGAGGAGTCGAAAAAATGAGTGCAAATAAAGAGACCTTAGTAAAGCTACAAGCAGTTAAACGTGAAGAATTTGGCAAAGGTGCCTCACGGAGAGCTCGACGTAATGGGCAAATTCCTGCAGTAATTTATGGAAAAACTCAAACCCCGCTTCACATAAATTTAGAAGATCATTCAGCAACTTTGGCTTTAAGAATTCCCATGGTGACTTTAGAAATTTCTTTTGATGGACAGACCTTGTTGACTGCACCAAGAGAAGTGCAACGAGATCCAATTAAGCGATCAATTAAGCACGTAGATTTAGTGGTGCTTACTGAAGCCGAAGCAAAAGTAAGAATGGAAGAAGCTTCGCACGCTGAAGAACGCGCTGCTGAAGAAGCTGCCGCACGTCTTGCTTCCGCTGCCGCTTCGAAGATGGACTTAGGTGAAACTCCAGCTGCAGCTAGCGCTGAAGGTGAAGCAGCTCCTGCGGCTAGCGAAGAAACTGCTCCAGCTAGCGAGTAGCAATAAGTGGCAGACGCAACTTGGTTAGTAGTTGGTCTGGGAAACATTGGAGAGCAATACCAAAAAACCCGACACAACATTGGGGTATTAGCCTTAGAAAAACTTGCAACTGAAATTGATGCAAATTTTTCAAGACACAAAAAAACAAATTCATTCATAGCAGAAACTAAAGATGGTAACAATAAATTAATATTGGCCTATTTAGATTGCTATATGAATGAAAGTGGTGGGCCAACACAGTCTTTAATGCAATTTTTTAAAGTTACCCCAGAGAGATTATTAGTTTTACATGATGAATTAGATCTTGATTATCTGAACCTAAGAGTTAAATTCTCAGGAGGAGATAATGGTCATAATGGCTTGAAGTCAATAAGGGGCGCTTTAGGCACGGGGGATTTTTATCGAGTGAGACTTGGGATTGGAAGACCTAAAACTCAACAAGATACTGCCAGCTATGTCTTAGAAAAATTTAACAAAACCGAATCACTAGAACAAGAAGAGTTTTTTACTAGAGCAGCAACTGCGACTAGAACTTTGATTAGCAATGGCCTGGCTGCAGCTCAGAACGAATTTAATCAAAAAGTGGTAGAAAATGAATGATTTAGAAGTAGCAAGAGAGATAGCCAAGCAAGCAGGTCAACTGCTTATGCAGGTTCGCCAAGAACATGCCGATTTAAACAACACCAGAGAATTGGGTGATATCGCAGATAAAAAGTCAGAAAATTTGATCGCTGAATTACTAAAAACTTACCGACCAAATGATGCCATTTTGAGTGAAGAGGCATTAGATGATTTAAATCGTTTAAATAAAGATCGAGTTTGGATTGTTGACCCGCTCGATGGAACTAAAGAATTTTCAACTAATCGAGAAGATTTTGCTGTGCATATCGCTTTATGGGAACGAAATTTCACTCAAGGCCCGTCAAACATTTCTACGGCGGCGGTGGCGCTGCCGGCTACTGGTGAGATTTTGGATACTGGCCAAAAGCGCAATTTAGGCAAAGTCACTGGGTCACCGAGAGTAGTAATTTCTCGAACTCGTCCACCAGAAACAATGAACCCAATTTTGGATGCGTTAGCAGAAAATTATGGCGGCGTTGAAACAATCCCACTTGGGTCGGTAGGTGCAAAAGTAGCCCAATTAATAATGGGTAAAGCAGATGTATATGTGCACACCACTGGCTTTTACGAATGGGACGTGGCAGCGCCTTTAGCAGTGGCTGATCGATATGGGTTTCATATCTCGGACACTTCTAAGATGCCGCTAAAACTAAATAAAGAAAATACTCGGGTAGATAATTTATTGATTTGTCACCCGGAATTAACAGCAATTTTGCTGGCAGCTTTGAAATGATTTTACAAGCTTTAAGTAATTTAATTTCTAGCTCTAAGCCTTGGGTCAAAAGTCGAAATGAAATATTGCAGTCACATGAAATATACCTAAATTCAACTCCAGGTTTTGATAGTTTTTTAGTAGCTGACATCTCAAATCATGAAGAAAGAAATAAATACACTGTGGCTATTTTTGCTACAGATAGATTAGCTGAAAAATTTGAAAAAGAAATAAATAATTGGGATTTTAATATATCTACTCTTTATTTTCCGGCGCTGGAAACTCTGCCTCATGAAACTATAAAACCAACACTTGAAGTTGTCGGAAGAAGAAATTTTGCACTACAGGAATTAACTACAAATAAAGATAAAAATTTCATAATAACAACATCCATTACTGCTTTGATGCAACCAATTCCAATAGATGTCAAACAAACCAAGCCATTAATTTTACAAGCAGGATTTAATCAAGATTTTTTAGAGTTAATTAAAACTTTGGTTCTTTTAGGCTACGAGCGTAGTGAATTGGTGCAAAGTAGAGGTGAATTTGCTGTACGTGGTGGAATCATAGATTTATTTCCGCCGCATTTATCACATCCAATTCGTATTGAATTTTTCTCTGATGAGATTGAAGAAATTAGAACTTTTTCGGTAAGTGACCAACGAACAATTGAATTAATAAAAGAGAAAGTAGCCATACCGAGTTTGCTTTATCAAGGCGACGATTACTCAAACTTTTTTGAATTTTTAGTTGAAAAAACTCGGGTATATCTATTTGATCCAGAAAAACTGAAAAGAAGAGCAGAAGATGTAATTAAAACTGATCAAGAATTCATCGAAGTTCACTGGCAAAAGCAAGCGGACGGAGCTACTGAAAATTCAATCAGTAGTCTAAAACTCTATGACTATGACGTTATTCAAGGATTTCTTAACCAGAGAAGTTTTGATTTGGTCTACTCGACTCAATTAGCGATTTTCGACTCCCATGAGATACATGCTTTAAATTTAGGCGTAAAACCTATCTCTAATCAAAGTATTAATGTTCTAGAAAATTTTGAAAATTTAAGAGAGCAACTATCAAAAAATAATCAGCTGGCTTTAGTTGTGGCCGGCTCAGGAACGAGTCAAAGAATTTTGGAGCAAGCAAATGAGATTGATTTAAGCGCAAAAATCCAGGAAGCGACAGAGTTTAACCCTTTAGTTCTCAATATCTATCAAGCAGAACTTGACTCCGGTTTTGAATTTACTCCTTTGAAGTTAAGTGTCTTATGTGAAAGTGAAATTTTTGGAACAAAACACAAAGTAGGGCAAAAAGAAAAATTGCCAACCCGTCGAGGTAAGCAAATTGATGTTCTAAGTTTGCAAGCTGGCGATTATTTAGTACATGAACAACATGGAATTGGCCGCTATCTTGAATTAACCAATCGTAAAGTAGGCAATTCGCAAAGAGAATATTTAGTCATAGAGTTTGCGGCATCAAAACGTGGCCAACCAGCAGATCGGCTATACCTTCCAACCGATCAGTTAGATCAAATAACTAAGTACGTAGGTGCAGAAGTCCCTACATTAAATAAATTAGGTGGCTCTGATTGGGAAAAAACCAAAGGTCGGGCTCGCAAAGCTGTAAGACAAATTGCTGCAGAGTTAATCAGGTTATATTCGATAAGACAAAGTAGTAAGGGTTTTGCGTTTTCTGCAGATACTCCGTGGCAAAAAGAACTTGAAGATGCTTTTGATTATGTCGAGACTCCAGATCAACTTTCATCGATTCAAGATGTTAAGCGCGATATGGAAAAACCTTTACCCATGGATCGAGTAATTGCCGGGGATGTTGGGTATGGCAAAACTGAGATTGCCGTTCGTGCCGCCTTTAAGGCAACTCAAGATGCAAAGCAAGTGGCAGTTTTAGTACCAACCACGTTGCTAGCTCAACAACACTTTCAGACCTTCAGTGAGAGATTTGCTGCCTTTCCGATAAAGGTAGCCGTACTAAGTAGATTTCAAAGCACCAAGCAAATAAAGCAAACATTAGAAGAGATAACTGCAGGCTTAGTTGATGTAGTTATTGGCACTCATCGACTTCTAACTCATGATGTTAAGTTTAAAGATTTAGGCCTTGTGATCGTCGATGAAGAGCAAAGATTTGGCGTTGAGCATAAGGAGCATTTAAAAGCCTTAAGGACCAATGTAGATGTGCTCTCAATGAGCGCCACCCCGATTCCACGCACTCTAGAAATGGCCATAACTGGGATTCGTGAAATGTCAGTTATTCAAACTCCACCAGAGGATCGTTTACCTATTTTGACAGCAGTTGGGCCGGCAAACGACAATCAAATTGCTGGCGCAATTCGCAGGGAACTAATACGCGAAGGTCAAGTTTTTTATGTCCATAACAGGGTTGAATCAATTGATCGCGTTGCAAATAAATTAAAAGAATTGGTGCCTGAAGCTCGCATTGCGGTAGCTCACGGGAAAATGAATGAAAATCAATTAGAGCAAGTCATCTTTGATTTTTGGGAGAAGAAGTTTGACGTCTTGGTAGCGACAACCATTGTTGAGTCTGGCTTAGATATACCGAACGCCAACACTTTGATAGTTGATCGCGCAGATACTTTTGGGCTATCTCAGCTGCACCAAATTAGGGGACGGGTTGGAAGAGGTCGTGAACGTGCCTACGCATACTTTTTATTTGATCCTAAAAAAACTATTACTGAAACTGCCCATGAACGATTAAAAACTATCGCGCAAAACACCCAGTTGGGCTCAGGGATGGCGGTCGCCTTGAAAGATTTAGAAATTCGAGGAGCTGGAAATATCTTGGGTCAGCAACAATCTGGCCACATTGCTGAAGTGGGTTTTGATTTGTATGTACGGTTAATTTCAGAAGCAATCTCTAAAGCCAAGGGTGAAATTGAAGAGCCAAATGAGGAATTAAGAATAGAACTAGGAGTTGAAGCTTATATTCCAGAGTCTTATCTAACTCACGAAAGATTAAGGCTAGAGGCTTATAAGTCGCTATCTGAAATTAATAATAAAGAGGAATTAAATGAATTTAGTAAACAATTAATAGATAGATATGGACCTTACGATGAGCGAATTGAAAGACTGATTGAAATTGCAAAATTACGCATTCTAGCTAGAAAAGCGAAGCTCTCAGAAATAATTCTAAGTAACAAAAAAGTTAAGTTCGCTCCAGTAATTTTGCCAGATTCAAGGTCAGTTCGCTTGACGCGGCTATACCCTGGCTCAGTGCTGCGACCTACTGTGCGCTCGATAGTTTTACCTAGTCCAGAGGGGGCGGCAATAATCCCATGGGCCCAAGAAGTTATAACTTCAGTTATATTAGGTGAAGAACCTGAAAAGGAAACCCGTTGAGAAAAATTAGTGTCAAAGCACTTTCTGTTTTGCTAGTCAGTCTTTTATTGGTGAGCTGCAGTACACAAAATCCAGGAACTGCCGCCTTTGTTGATGATCGTCGTATTTTGGTTTCTGAGTTAGATGTTTACCTCAATGAGCTTAGAGAGTTGGTTCCAGTAGAGACCAATGATCAAGGTAGCACGCAAATTAGAACCGTGTTAGCGCTAATCATCATTGGTGAAATTATCGAAACCGCTCAGCGCAGTACCAATGCTCAGGTCGATCAAAACTTAGTTGCTGGTGATTACAAAGCTCTTGAACAAGATCTAGGTGGAGAAGACTCTTTATATTTGTATGCAGCAAATAGCAATGTGCCACCATCTTTAATTTATGAAGTGCTGGAGCAAAACCGCATGATTGAAGCGATTGGTAAAAGTTTAGTACCAGATGGCACGCCTGCAGATCAAAACGATGAAGCAAGTTTCTATATATTGAATTTAGCTGATCAAATTGAAATCAAAGTTAATCCGAGATATGGATCCTGGAATTCTGAAAACGGCTCGATATCACCACCAGCAAATGTGTTAAGCGAACCTGCATTTGCAGTTAACCTCGAATTAAATTAATTTAATTTGATGCCGGATCCAAAAGATTACTTAGATCGCGGATTAGTTGGTCTAATTGATTTGATGGATTTATTGCGCAGCTCAGAGGGTTGCCCATGGGATGTAAAACAAACTCATGAAACATTAGCCGAATTCCTGATTGAAGAAACGTATGAACTAATAGATGCAATTAATTCTAAGGATAAAGATTCTTTGAGAGAAGAATTAGGGGATTTACTATTGCAAATTGTTTTTCACGCCAAAATTGCGTCAGAAGATAAGCAAAATGGATTTGATATTAACCAGGTAGCTGACTCCATAACTGCAAAATTGATATCGAGACATCCTCATGTTTTCAAGGAGCCAGAAAATTTAGTAGCAGAAGAAGTAAAAGCTAATTGGGAAAAGTTAAAGGCAAATGAGAAGAATCGTGAAAGCGCATTCGAGGGAGTGCCGAGAGAACTTCCGGCATTGTTATTTGCTAGTAAAATTTTGTCCAGGATAGATAAATATGAGCCAGATTTTGAATTGAGCCCCTTGCCTTCAGTTGAAAAATTGATTGATGAGCAAACCAGCGAGGCTGACCTCGGAAAGTTACTTTTGAAATTGGTTGAACAAAGCAAAAAATTAGGTTTAGAGCCAGAATTAGCGCTGAGAAAGGCAGTTTTAGCGCTAGATTCGCGATTCAAGTCTTGAGACTTGCTTCGATAGAATAAGCAAATAATTTGAATTTAGGAGTTTTGTGTCTGAGATTGATGCGGTAATTGCTAGAGAGATTTTGGACTCTCGAGGTAACCCCACTGTTGAAGTTGAAGTGGGCTTAATTGACGGGACTATTGCTCGTGCCGCGGTTCCTTCGGGGGCATCAACTGGTGCATTTGAGGCACATGAACTTAGAGATGGCGATAAGCGTTATGGCGGAAAGGGAGTAACGCAAGCAGTTGACCGGATCGAATTAGAGATAGCTCCTGAAATTTTGGATTTAGATGCAACAGATCAAAGATTGATTGATTCAATCATGATTGATCTAGACGGAACACCAACTAAAAGTCGGCTTGGGGCCAATGCGATTTTAGGTGTCTCTTTGGCAGTAGCAAAAGCCGCAGCTGAGAGTTCTGACTTATCACTTTTTAGATACCTGGGTGGACCTAACGCGCATCTGCTACCAGTGCCAATGATGAACATATTAAATGGCGGCGCACACGCAGATACAAAAGTGGATATTCAAGAATTTATGATTGCGCCCATTGGAGCAAACTCTTTTAAGGAAGCCTTGCGTCATGGTACGGAGGTTTATCACGCGCTCAAATCAGTTTTGAAAGCGAAGTCACTTTCAACCGGTTTAGGTGACGAAGGTGGGTTTGCCCCAGAATTGAGCGACAATCGCTCTGCTTTAGATCTAATTTTGCAAGCCATAGAAAAAGCAGGGTTCACGCCGGGAGGCGATATCGCTTTAGCGTTAGATGTTGCCGCTACTGAATTTTATGAAGCTGGCAAGTACTTATTCGAGGGCAAACAACAAACTGCCCAATGGATGGCTGATTACTACGGCCAGTTAGTAAATGACTACCCACTTGTTTCAATTGAAGATCCAATGAACGAAGAAGATTGGGAAGGCTGGAACTTACTAACCTCACAAATTGGCAATCGAGTACAACTGGTAGGCGATGATTTATTTGTCACTAACCCAGCAAGATTAGCTAGGGGAATTAAAGAGAAATCAGCCAATGCACTTTTGGTGAAGGTAAACCAGATTGGTTCTTTAACAGAAACCTTAGATGCAGTGAGTTTGGCGCAACGCAACGGATTTGCCACAATGATGAGTCATAGGTCAGGCGAAACTGAAGATACGACGATTGCTGATTTAGCAGTAGCAACAAATTGCGGTCAAATTAAAACTGGTGCTCCGGCTAGAAGTGAACGTGTTGCCAAATACAACCAACTTTTGAGAATTGAAGAAGAGCTCGGCGAAGCAGCACGTTACGCCGGAGCTAGTGCATTTCCAAGATTTAACAAGGGCTAAATAGTTTGGCTGCCAATAGACCTTCGCTGCAACCAAGAGCCTTGATTTTTATTGTGGCTTTAGTAGCACTGGTAATGATGTTGGCTGCACCGTTTAGAAATTTGATGGCACAAAGAGAAGAGATCAAACAACTAGAAGCTCAACTAGAGTTGGCGACTGATCAAGTTGAGGTTCTAGGAAATGCTAAAGCTAGGTGGAACGATCCACAATTTGTCGCTGCGCAAGCAAGAGCTCGCTTACATTACGTATTACCTGGAGAGATCGCATTTACGGTTATTGGGTTAGATGGCGAACCAACTGAAGTTGAAAATGAACAATCACCAACTGCTTGGTTAAATCAACAACCAGAAGCAAATACTTGGTACAAAAAACTACTCCTTTCTTGGCAGGCAGCTGATCAAGGAATTGAGGACATACAAGAACTACTCCAAGCTGAACCTATTAGGGCAAATGCACCAAGGTGAGCATTTCAGCCGTTGATCTAAAAAAAATAGAGTTGCAACTTGGTAGAACTCCAAGAGATCTTGTAGAAGTAGTTGCTCGTGGAACTTGTGGAAACCCAGCCGTAGTAAAAACCAAGCCTCGCTTGCAAGATGGAACGCCTTTTCCTACCCTTTATTACTTAACTTGCCCAAAATTAAATTCAAAAATCGGATCTTTGGAAGCAGCAGGTTTTATGAAGGAATTAGAGTCAAAGCTTGCGCTAGATGAGAATTTGCAAAAAAACTATTTATTAGCTCACGAACTTTATTTGAAAGAACGAGAGGCAATAGAAGAAGTCTTAGAAATTTCAGGAGTTAGTGCCGGAGGTATGCCAAGCCGAGTGAAGTGCCTGCATGCTTTGACTGCACACGCCTTAGCCAAAAGAAAAGGTGCCAATAAAATTGGAGACATGGTATTGAATGAAATTATGGATTGGTGCCAAACTCCATGTATTAGTGAAGAAGAGTAAAGTTGAAAATTGCAGCAATAGATTGTGGAACTAATTCGATTCGACTATTAATAATGGAATTTGATAATCAAACTAATAGCATGGTTGAGCTAGTTCGCGAAATGAGAATAGTTAGATTAGGTGAAGGCGTAGATAAAACAAAGCGTTTTAGTGAAAAAGCTTTAGAACGAACGCTTGCAGCACTAAAAGAGTACGCTCAAATAATCAATGAAAACAAAGTAGAAAAATTAAGATTTGTGGCGACCAGCGCTACACGTGATGCAACGAATAGAGAAGATTTTTTCTCATTGGTACGAAGTAATTTAAACGTCGAAGCAGAGGTTATAACTGGCGAAGAAGAAGCTGCACTTTCTT
>Ga0075480_10002691_pt1 | contig 11422 bp, 4 predicted proteins | sample DEB08_DNA_7_FD_81590 | JGI IMG/M metagenome (GOLD analysis project Ga0075480, IMG submission 81590) | Aqueous microbial communities from the Delaware River and Bay under freshwater to marine salinity gradient to study organic matter... | ecosystem: Environmental > Aquatic > Marine > Coastal ... | reverse complement strand
TTATTGAGTCTGTGTCTAACTTCAATCCATCTATGGTTAAAGTATACGAGGCATTAGGTATAGAGGGTAATGGTAATTGGAGCGCTACACTGAGTAATTCTGAACAAAGCACTACTATCGGCTCTTCTGATTTCGATGTCAGAGAAGGTCATAGATACGGTATGATTTTCAGAGACACTTCTGCATCTACAGAACATCAGATATACATAGGTAAGGTGGAGTCTATAGACACTATTAACAACACCATCACCTTTACTACACCAGTCAATAGATTGCCGTTTGTAGTTGGAGACGAGCTAAAAACAGCTTCAGGTTCTAACCTTATCGCTACTGGTGAGATTATTGATGGGATTACAGATAGAAAAACAATACAATGTACTAACGCAATTACTGGTATTGTTGTTGGTGATGACATATTCGTAGAGCACTCATCTAGAATAGACGGAGACCCTATGAGAGACGTATTCTTGAAAGTTAGGATAACAAGTGCAAATACCTCTAAATTTGAGGTACATGCATTATCTTTAAGCTACGACAGGTCTAGACTGCACAACGACAGAATCAATTAAAAACACTAAATTTGCAATATGGCAGAAGAGTTCGATATAAATAAAGCTGTACAGCTGGGGGCAATGGCCGCTACAGGCGGTCAAGCTCAAGCAGTATTAGGTGGAGCACAGGCTGTGTATGGTTTGACGCAGCTACCTAGAGCTAGAAGAGAATTTGAAAGAGCTAAGGCATCAGCCCCTTCATTGGATACACCATCTCAGTTCTATGAGAACTATAAGAACGCCTATGACGCTCAGTTGGCTAGGATGCAAACGGATGCTATTCAGGCTAATTTAGCAACATCTGTACAGGCTCTTCAAGGAGCTGGGGGCAGAGCATTGGTAGGTGGTCTACCAGCAGTTACTGGAAGCTCTATTGCTGCCCAAACCCAGATGCTTAATCAAGAGCGTCAAGCTAGGTTGGCCGCAGGCGCACAACTAGCCGCAGCAGAACAAAGCACTATTCAGATGAAAGAGCAACGTGCTCAGCAACAGATGGCTTATGCAAACCAAGCGTATCAAGCAGCCCTTGGAAATATAGGTGCTGGACTAGGCTCTGCTGGAGAAGGTCTTATGTATGCGTATGGAGCTAAAAAAAGAGAGAATAAGCAGCAGCCACCTCTGCTCCCCTCACCTCCGCCACCGTCCCCACCAGAGAAGTCTTTTAGAGGTCGGTCATCTTCTCCTTTTGGATATGAACCTGTTGGTGACGGAAAATTTGACCCAACCACAGGGGCAAATCCTTTTGGGGAACCATTGTACCCTATTCCAAACCCCGCACAGCCTATTACTGTTAGAGAGCGTGGAGGTATGATGACCAATGGTGAGTTTAATCACGATACTAACCCTGTACACCTAATACAGAATGGAGAAAAGGTGGGTGAAGCTACAGGTAACGAATATATTTTAAATCCATCTCAAGCTAAGAAGATTGCCAAGCAAAGTCCTTTTGCTAGAAGTCTGTTTAGAAGGTTTGAGAGAAACGCTAAAAAACAAAAGTAATGGTAGGGCCGTTAGGACAAGTAGTTTTCGAAGTACCCAAATTAGGAGAGACAGGGTTTAAAATAGACCAAACTTATGCGGCTCAAGAAGCTGCAAGAAGAAAGGCATTAGAAAAGAAACCAACGGTTGCTAATGCTGAAAAAGAATACTACGCAAGCATAGACAAACTAAAGGGTGTGTATAGACAGTCTGTTCAAATGCAATTTGACAATGTGTTTAGACCAGCGGCTATCGATTACTACCAAACAGGTTCTCAGGGAGACTTATCTAGAATGGAAGCAGCTGCAGCTCAGTTAAATGAAATGATAACTCAGGGAACAACTATTCTAGACAACGCTGGAAATACATATCAAAAGGGCAAGGAAGATGGATTTGAAGGATTCACCGAAAACCCTTTAGAGGCTAGCCAAAGTTATACTGACTGGATTAACAGAACAGGGGACGTTGTATTCAAGGACGGTAAGGTTATGATTAGAGACGGTGAGGGGTATGTCCCTGCACTTCGTTCTACCTACTATGGTACAGAAATCAATTCTAACAATGCATTCATGTATACCCCTAAAGCAGATTTAGGTAAATATGTAAACCCAGAAAATTTTGTAAAAGAGCAGTCTGTAGCTATTTCTAAATCGGGTACACTTCAAGATGCTATAGACCGTGTGATTTTAATGTACAACAAGAGATTCGGTAATGCTAGCGATGTAGAATTTGCAAATGATGTTCTAGGTAGTTACCTTATTAGTGACGATGGATTGGCACAAGATGTAGCGCCAGATGATTTACCAGACCTGCCGGAAAACAGAAATAAAATTGCAGCAGATAAGTATTTGGGGCTAATAAGTCAATTCACAGATGACGAGGAAGTCACAGAGTCATCGAGGTTGTTTTACGAGGAAAAGATTAAAGAATTGGTAACAACGCGGTATAAACAACCTACAGATGAGGAAATAAAGAATAGACCAAGTCCTACCGTAGCGAAAAGAAATTTAATAGAATTCGAGGGCGCTAAGGCTACGCTGACTGGAGGTACTATATCATATGCAGACCAGGACAAAAAATTAGTAAGGTACTTAAGTCTACCAGAAAATCTCAGAAAAAGTTTCGATATACGGTTAGGTGATGATATGCCTGCGTTTAATGCTAGAATTGTAGGTATGGGTATTGATATAAATGGAAAATTAATACTCCATAAAGAGATTTCTTCTGGAGCCCCTAACCTTGGATTACCTAACATGAGTGGTGCTCAGTCTGCTATTGTTCTTGATGAACTTACTAGTCAAGAATGGGCTAGTATGAGCAGGGATATGAAGGATATGTTTATAGAGGAATTCTCAAGGGGTAGAGATTACAAAGGTGTTGACCCTAACGTTGAGACATTAGTAGAAGCAACATACGACATAAAAGATATCCTTGGTGTCGATTAATCTTTTGTCACATTGTAGTCCTATATAATAGTACTCTGAAATTACCTATCTTTGTAAGGCATATAAAGTAACTTACTTTCAGTATGAACGAAGAGTATCTACAGAGGTTATACGACTATTTAGGTGTTAGTGAAGACTTCAACAGCTTTGTAAATAAATTACAGACAGACGAATCTTATTCGCAAAAAGTACACGGTGATTTAGGGATTACTACTGGTTATGATGACTGGTACAAGCATTCCTTTGGTGATAAAAAAAAAGAATCTACGGAATCTCAATCCACTGGGGTTCAAGAAGTTACACCTTCAGATTCTGGAGTCGCTGAAACAGCTGATGTCGAGACCTCAAATGGCGTTTCAACTGAAGTAATTTTTAACTTAAGTGACTTCAACGCTGACCTGTATAACGCATCTGAATCTCTATATAATTTAGATGGCACGGCTAGCCCAAAATGGGATATCGACCATGGTCTTTCACGAGAGGAATTTCAAAAAAGCACAACAGACTTTCTGAATAAGTACGGAATTTCAAATCTAGATGATTTTAGAAAAGTACTTAATGCAGAGATAGGAAACCAGTACTCTGACGTTGGCGTGTATGACGAAGTTTTTCTAGAGGGTCATTTGTCGGCTGTACAGGAGCTTATTGATTATAACAATAAGGCTCAAGAAAACGCTGCGACAGCAGAGATGGCGTCCTCACTCGGTATCCCAGGTGCTAGTCTGGATTTATATAGCCAATACGGAATCACTCCCCCAACTTTTGAAGGACTTTACAAAGAGGAGCCAAACTTTTTTGAGCTTCGTGAAGAAAGATTTTTGCCTATAACAGAAGCAAGAACTGTGTCGACTGTTGAGGAAGATAGAACGGTAGTAACGGAGGAAGAGAATACTATATACCAAAGATATCAAGCTGAGCGAAGAAAATTAGAGCTGATTGGTGATGAAGGATATGATGTTTACAACCATGGTAATTACCGTAACGGTTTATACTACCCAACCATAGATGAGCAAAAGCAGTATAAGCTCGTTGAAGAAAGATACGGAGAGCAAGTTGCCATGGAGCAATTTAAATGGGCAAAGGACGTATCAGAACACAGGAGAAGAAACTTCTTCCATTCTTACACTGATAGAGAAATTATTCAGAAAAACACCGAGTTACTAAATAAAGTTTCTGACGGTGAATTGGCCATTGTCACAAACGATTATGGTGATTTGCAAGAGGTATGGAACTCAGATTGGGCACTCAATTACGGCTTAGCTCAACCCTTCGATTTTGGCGCAGACATGAGAGATGTGTACCATCTCGCACAGGCGTATCGTGAGGATGCATTAAATCGTGAAGAATCTTGGAGCCGAGATGCTTATATGCAAGACCCAAGTGTCCCGGAGTCCGATAAAACAGGTGATAACCCTTACGCAAATTATCCCGCCTGGAAAGCCAAGAAGATAGATGAGGCAAATCTAGAAAGAGCCGCTGTTTATTACGAAAACGATGAATACTACAATCGGGCAATGCGAGATTGGGGTTTCTGGTTGAATAGACGTGGGGAGATGGTCTTTGGTCGTGGCACAGAAAGTATATATGAAAGACGGATGGATGAGATGATTGAAAAGACATCATCCTACCGTGAAACCGCCTTTGCACTTACTGAATATTTTTCATACGTAGATAGGAATGAATTAGAATTCACTGGTCCAAATGCGGATTTAATGATGCGGGGCATAAGTATTAGGCAAGAGGATGTCGTTAACGCTGCTAAAGGCGTTGGATTGCTACCCGCAGATTTTGAAATTGCTGCTCTGTCAGAGGACGAAATAGCTGAATTAATGCAATCTCTAAGAGATAAAGTTTCTTATATACGTGGTTCTCTAGAATCTCAAATGATGGAGCTAAATGTAGCTACCAATATGTATGAGATGGAAAAAGAACAGCAAAGGTATCGTAACGCTAAAGCTAAATGGGAAAGCGGAAGATATGAAGACATGTGGACTGCCATGGAATCGGCTGGGTATAAAATGGACCTGAATGGCGCTATGGATTTTATACAGGACACATATTCACTTGCTTTCGATATGGGTGGTCCAATAAGACTGCCTTACACAAGGTCTTGGACATCAGACTTCATAATGAATAAGTCTAACGATATAGGTATATTCTTTGCCGATGCTTTAGGTTCTCCAGAATACGCTGAAAAATGGCAGCAAGACAAACAGTCTAGAAACATAAGAACTCAGCTAGAGCTTGGCCTAGACCCTTACGATAATCGTACAGCAACAGAAATGTTCCAGGATGGAGACAGTGATTTAGCCTGGACTAAAATATTTTTACAGGTTTCACAGACAATGCCATACCTTGTTGTTGGGGGAGCAGCTCCAGGGGCTTTACCCGCAATGGCAGGAGGGACAGCATTCTTTGAAACATACGAGAACTACAGAGACCGTGGTGATTTAACAGAGGGACAAAAAATTTCATTAGCCATATCTGCATCTGCTATAGAGGGTACAATTACGTGGATAGGAATGGGTAACCTCAGGGCTACAAGAGCGAGCCTTGGTATTGCAGATGACATAGGTACACAGACTCTTGCAGCAAGAAGAGCGGCTTATGAGCGAGCTGTAAATTACTTAGCCCCACAGGGCAGTAGAGTTCGGGATGTATTGCTATCTCCAACTGCTAGGGGCTTAGGAATGGGTACTATGAATGTAGCCGCTGAGGAAATAGAAGAGCTAAGCATCGCTGCAGGAGTAATGGGTTCAGCTCGTGTAATTGCTGGTGATGAATTTAGACCAGAGGTTTTAGGCGATGTATCGATTACCACTGGAATAGCATCTGGCCCTGTTATGGGGATAACTAATACTGTTTCTGAATACAATAATGCTAGAATGCATCAGCGACTTAGTGAGGCAGCATTGGGTGTTGATTTGCGAGAATTCATGGATTTGTCGGATTTACGGCAAGACATTAAAGACGCAATTAATGAGATAGGACTTGATGCAAGTCCAAGGGAACAGTCTCAAAAACAAGTGCTTCAAGAAGAGCTACAAAAGGTCACTCAAGAACTGTCTCAAATTAAAGCAAGAGCACAGGAAAGAATTCAATACTACTCTGATGAAGACAAGGCTTCACTTGACCAGATAAACAGAGCTATTCTAGACAACGTAGATACATACAATTCCTCTGACCAAGCAACGGTAAGAAGCGCAGCGGAATCACAGATAAAAGCACTTCTAGATGCTAAAAATGCCATTGAAAGCAAGTATAATGGCAGGTATATCTTCAATGGAGAGGAGATGACCAAAGAAGACTTTATTCAAGCTGTAAGGCAATATGCGGAATCAGACCCTGCTGAAAGAGGTGATGTTGACATCAAAGTAGAAAATGACAATAACACCGGAAATATGGTTGAGGCCTTGTTTGGTGTTGCAGACTACATAAAAAGCAAGCCGAAGGCTGCAGTCGAAGAGGAGGAAACAGGCAAGGTTGTTCCTGTTAACGAAAACGGACAGGTTGATGATGTTACTGTTATCAATGAAAACTCTTGGACTCATAAGACACGAAGCAGAGAAGCCATTGAGAGCTGGGCTAACTCTGGTCGGGTAGTTGGAGCAAATGAGGATGTGGATGCATTTAATGCCGAGCCTAATGAGTCTTTGATGGACGCTCAAACAAAAGAGCAAAATCGTCAATCACCAAACTTCCAAAAAGGCAAAGTTTATGGTTCTGGTACTAAAGACGTATCTGGTGGTTTTGTAATAGTGTCAAAAGACGGTACGATAGCGGAAGGTGACGTAGTCCCTAATTCTGGTTTTGTCAACCAATCTAATTTAGATGAGTCTAGTGGCATTGGTGTATTGAATCCATCGGCAAGAAATATTGAGAACTTCGACCTGTATTCTGTTAACGAAGACGGCTCATTAACAAAGAGAAGTTGGAATGAGTTTAAGGCTGATGAGTCAACAGGAGAGGGGAAATTACCTACGGTTACTCCAGAACAGAAGAGTGAAAGCGCTCTAACGCAAGAGCTTAATACTGATGATATAGGAATCAGACCAGCAGACGGTAAACCTAAGTCGTTAAAATTAGACGAGGAATTAAGTTATGGTGAGACTGGTTCTGTGGGTAAATACGTAAATGACGAAACAGGAGATGTAGAGGCTGTTGTTGCTTTGCCCGATAGAAAAACAGATGCTTCTTATGTAGTAGCCGAGAAGACCGGGGAGAACGAATACTCTTTAAATGTAGACGTATCTGAGGATGCTAATATAGACGCTACAATAGGCGCAATTAACAGTGCGCTGCCTCAGGGTTCTACTTTAAAAATTGCGCCAGGAGAAAGCGTGTCAACGGACGGTATTACTGCATGGTCTAATAAAATACAAGAGGGGTATACTCCTACAGAAGAAACTGTTAGTGTGCCTGTAAACGGTAAAGGAGAAACAGATTTAGGGGGTAGACCGTCTGATGCTAACAACCCTGATTCTCCTCTAGAATTCGATACAGAAGAGGACGCTATGGCAGCGGCAAAAATCGTTGAGGAATCTGTTGCTGACATCCCTGGCGCAAATGTATGGACTAAGACAGAATCACTTGGTAGAGGAAAAGAGAGACACACCGTTGAGGTTACGCTACCTAAGTTGGAGTCTGGAGAAAAAGCGGCTGCACCAGAAACTTCACCGACTGTTACTGAAACAGAAAACATTTTCTCATTAGAAGCTAAAGAGGCAGACGGTCAGAAGCAAATGGACCCTGTTGTAAACGAAAACGGTGAAACAATTGTAGAGACTAAGCAAGAGCGTAGAGATAGAAGAAACAAGCAAATCAATGAGATTGCTCAAGATATCTCTGAAGAAGAATCACAACAGCTTCTAGATGAGGCAGAAGCAGAAACTGCGAAAGAGAAAAAGGAGATTGAAGAGCGTTCAAAGAAGGGCTCTATATTTACTCGTTTGTATGAGGCACTTGTTTTCCGTGATGCTAGACTTAAGAGCGCTGTTAAGAAGGGCCTTGGTGACTACGCTGCTTCATTGGTAGAGAGGAGATACAATGCCGCGGGATACGTAAGCAAGGAAATGCAAACCTACATCAAAGAGGTATTCGGTCAGGATGTCAAGGTGTTTGGTAGAGGTATAACCAATATACAGGTTACTCAAGGAAAAGCCGAGGCTATTGACAGAGTTATTCACCTGAGAAGGATAATCGAAATTGATGAGAAGTTTGACTCTAGAAAAAGAGAAGCCGAACAAAAATTATCAGAGCTTGAAGCTGAATACAAAGAGCTAGTCGATTCTTATGAAGCTGCGACTGGAGACACTAAGAAAGAGATAGCAAAACAAATAAAGGACAGTGGCATCAAGAAGGAAATAAAAGACCTTTCTAAATCTATTCAGGATGGAGAATATAACAGACCTCTTCATCCCGGTGATATGACATCTGAAAAGGCTATGAGAGAGCTTGCGGCCCTACAGAACACATTGGGTATTGATGAATATAATGACATCAACTCTAGAGCCGACAATTACTATACGGCTATGGAAGATGTTCTTCTTCAAGCAAGGGAAGCTGGTCTTATAGATGAAGCAACATACCAGAAATTTGTTGTAGAAGATTATTCCCCTAGAATATTCTTGTCTAAGATGTTCGGTGATATAGACGATGCCGCTTTTAATGGATTTAGATTCCCTCCTGGTGTAAACAAAAAAGAGTTTATTCAGTCTCTTAGAGACGGTTCTAACGAATCTGTATTGACAGACTCAGCACAGCTTCTAGAATTAACGCTTCGAGCGGTTAAGGTAAGAGGTCACCAGAACAAGCTTCTAAGTACAATGCACAATCTAGCTAAAGAGAAAAACTACGAGGGAGTAGGTTTCATGGCTGAGGCTAATGTAGACCAAGATGGCAATGTGCTAGAAGCTGATAAAGGATTCTTTAATGTAGATTACTTTTTAGATGGCAAGAAGCAGACGTTCCAAGTCAGAGTTGATTTAGCAGCTCAGCTTATGGGGCAATACAAATCAATATTCACTCCAAAACAAAGAAAGAGAATATCTCAAGTTATGGGTACTTCAGTAATGAAGGCCGCAGCTACAGGTACGAGCACTGCATTTGCTCTTACCGCTGCAATTAGGTATCCTTTCGAAGTTGTATACGGAAGAGGCGTGTACGACAAGTATGCGTTTACTCCGGTGATGGTTGGTTTCGCTACATTCGATTTGTCATTAGGACTTAAGGATGCTGTTCTAAATACAGCGATAGTAGAAGAGTACGCTAAGGCTGGTGGTCTTACAGATTTGATGACAGCTCAAGGTACACCTGCTAAAAGAGTACAGCAGAAAAGAAGAGGGCCTATACGCAGAATCACAGGCAAGGTAACTGAAGGTGCTTGGCATACTGTTTCTTGGGCGGGTAATAAATCAGAGCTTGCTGCACGTATAGCTATTTATAAGAGAGCTAAGAGTAATCTTAAGAGAAAGTACCCCGATATGTCTGAAGAAGAAATTCAGTCTCTCGCTGTAGAGGAATCATTGATGCTCGCAAACTTCTCTGCTTCTGGAACCATAGGTAGAGATATAGACGCATTTGCTCCTTACTTTAACGCTGGTTTACAAGGTACGAGAGGATGGGTAGAGTATGCAAAGGAAAACCCTAAGATGTTTACATCTAAGATGGCTCAGAGCTTTGGAGCTGCGTTTTCTCTTAACTATTTACTCATGAGTCAATTGAGTTCTGAAGAGTACGAAGCGATATCTGACCATGAGAAAAAGATGTACTATATTATATACATGGGTAGAGATGACCAGGGCAGAGCAGAGGTTTTCAAAATACCAAAAGCACACGTTGTTCTTGGTATAGAATCTGCTGCTATTAAGACATCCGAGTACACGAAAGCAATGGAAGAAGATTCTGAATATGTTTGGGAGGAAGATGAAGACTGGATGTCATTTGTTGCTGATGGATTTAGCACAGGTATTATTCCATCATTGCCAGTCTACATTGACGATATTTCTGAAGACCCTAAGCTTGCCACAGATATACCGTTACTAAAGGCCATAATTGCTTACAATTATAATCAAGACATGTTTAGAAACGATAAGATATACAAAGGCGAAGAAGACATATATGAATACATGAAAGGTCAGAGAGATGATAATACTGAAGACTTTATGAAGGCTTTGTCACTTGAGTTTGCTGGTCTCGGTTTTGATTTTTCACCACAAAAGGGTCAACGTGCGTTGGAGCAAGTAATTATCGGTGAGAGAAACTTCCTCGTTGACAAGCTGTATGATGCCGCTAACTGGGCAGCCAACTATGGAGACCACTTTAATGAACTTCAGGAAGAATATGGTATCATCCCAGAAGAACATATTGTAGAGCAAAACTTCAGAAATGGAATAATCACTGAGGAAGAGTACAACAAGAGAATGGAAGAAATTACTGAAATAAACGATGATTTATCCACGCTTGTCGGTGCTAAAGGAAGAATCAAGGTCATTGACTTAGAAAAGGCTTACAGGCCAGATGAGGCATCAGAAGAAATTAGGATTAGACAGAATACTGAAAGAAGGAAATTCAAGAACTATGTGTTAGACCTCATGGAAGATGTAGAATTAACCCAAGACGCATACAGTAACTACATACTTCCGAACCCTGTTATCGAAGATATATTAGCTTATAGTAAAGAGTATGGATACGATAAGTACCTAGACGATGCTGAAATGATGAGGTACGCAATATACTTGGGACGTGGGGAAACATTAATGAGTAAAGATGTTGAGCCAATATTGTTCTCTAAGGACAGAAAAGAAGCTATATCTAGAATTGAATTCTTGATGGGGACTGAAATACAGAATGTAAGTACTACAGAGCTGAACGAGATACTAATTCAGCTTAAAAGTGGTGGTATGAGTAAATCAAGACTTAACGAGATTCTGTATGAGTACAACAAAAAAACTGGCGTAACGCAAGTACCTGAAGAAGCAGAAGAAGTAGTAGAATAAATATGAAGAAAAGAATAATGGGCTTCGCAGAAATTTTCAAAAACGACAACAGCTACAATGAGAAAACAATCATTGGGTTCTTGTCATTTGCCGTAATGGTATTGGTGATGATAGCCGATGTGGTTAGCGGTGCATTTGGAAAAGACTTGGTGATTAATGAATTCACCTACAATTCCTTTACTATAATTACCCTGGGGTCATTTGGTATAGCTGGTTTAGAATCATTTGCTAAAAAATAAATTATGAATTGCTACACAAGAGAACAGATTGAAGCCGCAGTGAAAGCTAAGGGTTACAAGTGGTTCACTGGGGACAACTACGATGTAAACATTGTGGGGGTTCGAAACGGTGACACAACTGAGATAACCAACAGATTTGATGACTGCATTACTATCTCGTACAAAGACGAGGACGGAGAGTGGAACTTTCATTGTTTCAAGGCTACTACAGA
>Ga0075480_10002689_pt1 | contig 11423 bp, 15 predicted proteins | sample DEB08_DNA_7_FD_81590 | JGI IMG/M metagenome (GOLD analysis project Ga0075480, IMG submission 81590) | Aqueous microbial communities from the Delaware River and Bay under freshwater to marine salinity gradient to study organic matter... | ecosystem: Environmental > Aquatic > Marine > Coastal ... | reverse complement strand
GCTGTTTCGCCTGAAACACCTACTGTAGTAAGGAAGAAGTTATCCCAATCTATTGAGCCGTAGTCGTTCTTGATTGAATCACTAGAAGCCTTCAGCTCATAAAATCTTGTGCCTGCCACTGTTTCTACATATACGTTGCCGTACATCGGGTCAGTTCCACCACTTTCGCCTACCGCTAGGAAAGGCCACTGTGGTTCTTGGTTAATAATATCAAAGTATGCTTTGTTTATGGAATCTTTTACGTGCGCTTGTACACCTACAGCAGATGCAAAATCAGAAGCCGTAAGAGGTACTTCATTAAGTTCTCTTAAAAGCTCGTTTGTCAAATCTAGATAAGTCGTTGCCATAGGTACTTTTGCCTTTTAATTTGTTAAAGATTGAGGGGCTTTTACACCCCTCGCTCTTGTTAGCTTGCTGCGATTATACGTTGTAGAACGCACCAACCAGTGCTTCGTCACGGAGGACTTTAACACCGAATACGTGCAGACCACGACAGATGTCACCAAAGCTATCTGGGTCACGGATGACCTCAGTGCTAGTGATAGTCTGTGCAGTACAAATAGCAGACATGTGACCTGCAAGTAGTTTGCCGTCAGCGTTGCTTGGAGTAGCTACGTTGTTAGACTTGTACATGCTAAAGCCACGTAGTTTGCCTGAAGTTACAAGGCCGTTGCGGATTGAGCCTTGTCCTGCGTTGAAGTCAACAGACAGCAACTTAGAACCAGACTGAGAAAGCTGCTCATAGAAGCTAGGAGGAGCTACAATCCATCGGCCTTCTTCGGGTACATTCTGCTCATCGAGAAGCTTAGCCATACGAGCAAGCAAGTCGAGAGGGTCAGTAACGTCAAGGCCAACAGCGCCAGAACCATCATATACGCCTGCACCGAGGTGAGTCGCAGAGTCAGTTCCGAGAGTGTGGTCTGGAGATGAAGCAGATAGACCGCTAAATCCTGCTGCAATTACAGCAGTATCGAAAGCATCACGCAAAGCGTAAGCAGCAGAAGAAGCTGCAACTTCTTTGAAGTTTACGTGAGACATAGAAGTTTCGATGTCGTCTACGATGAACTTAAAGGCGTTAGCAGTATCAACCACTAGGTTTACTTCTTGGTCAGTCAGCTTAGTAGCAGTAGTGTCGCTGCCACGAGTGTAAGAGCTAACGCTAATTACTGGCTCTTTAATGATTCGTACAGAATCACCGAAAGCAGAAATTTCACCTTCGTAGTCAGTGTTAGTGATAGCTTCTGCGACTGATGCTTTACGGAAAAAGTTAAGAACCTTTTTGCTGTAAATAGCAGGCAAGAAGTAAGAGTTTGCTTGACCCGATACCGAGTTTGCAAAGTTAGCGTTAGTATCTGTGGAGGGTTCAAAATATTGAGCCATGATTATTTCCTCATTAAAAAAAGACTTAGTTTATTAATTGACTACTCTGCCTTCCATAATGGCTTTGTCGATTTCTTTCTCGTGTTTATCATACTCAGCCATTGACAGGGCAGCAATTTCCCTTTGTGTCCAAATCTTCGGTTGCTGTGCATCTACGCTTGTAGTCTTTGTAGATACCATATCAGCAGCAGAAGCTTGGGCTGAAGTTTGTGATTTTTGCTTAGCATCTTCTTGAACCTTAGTAGAAACTTCATTTTCTAACTTGTACAAGTCTATTGCTTTGACAGCTAAATCTACATCATTAGGATTATTGTAAATCCAGTCTTGAATACTTTCAGGTTGGGACTTAGCCCACGCATGAAACTCTTCGCTCTTACGGATGTCCTCAAAGTCAGGATGTCTGCTGCTAAGCGTTAGCTCAGCTTCTCTACGTGCAATCCTAGCTTCTCTTTCATCAAGGGCTTGGAGTCTATCGTCTTCAATTACAGGTTCACGAGTTTCTACTTCTTGGGCTAGAGCTTCTTGTGCTTCAACTGCATCCTCGTGACGTACAGACTGTTCAACTTTCTGTGTCATTCGAGCTTCGGCTTGTAACTCTTGCTCTTTCTGTTTAAACTCACTTACCTTAGAATCATAATGTTTCTTTAGGTCATCGTAACGCTTCTTGTAATCTACATTTTCTGCAGGGGCTTCTTGAGAGGTGGCCTGCTTCTTGTCGTAGAAAATTCCTTCTGCACTTTCAAAGGGCTTGTCATCTTGGACATACTCTTTGTTCATGTTGTAAGGGTTTGCTACTGGTTCTACTGTTGCTTCTTGTGCTTCGCTCATATCACTGCTCCTTTTGGGGCTTGTCGTCTTTTCTAGGTAGCCTAAATGTTAGCTAGACATTCGGGGGCTAGATACTACAAGGTGGCCTCTAGGTTTAAATTAAAATGATAAGGGGCTGTTAGACAGGTGGCCTTATCGCTTGCGTACACTGGGCATTGGGTTTGATAACAACATTTGATTGTGAACATCTTTATCCATGTCCTTCATTTCATCTGGAGTTAAAATACCACCCATGTACTTTTTCATCAGTCCACCATCATAAGCACGTTCAGCATCATCCATCATTTTCTGGAGTGCATCAACGCCTATGTGGTCAACTGCTTTCTTGGTGAAAACAAATTCACCATCCGATAGCCTAGCAGGTATCGAATCTGATGTGCCTGTGCCGAGTCCTTTTACAGCCCCTTCACCTGCAAATTCTCCTGCAATATCCATGATGTTATCAAAGATACTGCCTAGTCGCTCGTCACCCTCTAGGGCATCGAGCAAGTAATCTTGGTCTTGTTCGTTCAAAGCTTCGTCTAGAATAAAGCCCATGTACTCGTCTTCCATCTCTGCATCTGGAAGCTGTGAAGCTTTTACTGCTTCCATTTCTTCTTCGGGGATATTGCTGTAAGTATCTACAGGCATACCACCTTCTGCAAGTGCATTGTTAGATGGAGCAAGTGGGTCTACACCCTCTAGGCTTTTAATGTCTGCTGTAGCAGGCTCAACTTTCTTTGGCTTGTTAAAGATAGCCATAAAGCCTGAACCGCCAGAGGGGAAATCTACACCCTTGCTTTGTTTAATCTTTTTGAAGATACCGCCTAAGAACTTCTTCTCTCTGTCATCTAAGCCTAGCTTTTCGTATTCTTCGTCAGTCAAATCGCCTTCGAGTTTATCTTCGTCAGGCTTACTTAGGATTCCACCCATGTCATATCCAAAGCGTTCTTTCTCTTCAGCGAGTCGGAACTTTCTGTCTTCGGGAGTTTCTTTACTCTTCATTGCATTGACAATTACATTTGGTTCAAAGCTGTTTTTAATTTGATTGAATCGCTTAGTAATGATTTCTTTAGACTCTTCGGTCTTGGCTTTTGCCATAGCTTCTTCGTAGCTTTTTTCAAAGCGTAGGTACTTAGCTTCATCACTGTCTTCAGGATATGTTTCTATTACTATTTCCTTTTCCATTTCTCCACCTTCATTTTTCATTTCTCTTGGTTCTGGTGAAGCAAATGCCGTTAGCTTTTTAAAATCATTTTGTGACAGTAGTGGCTTAGATTCTTCATCAACTTGTGTACGATGTAGGTCAGCAATGAACTCTGCAACAGACTGCTTGGACTCAACCAAAGGCGTGTCTTTTATTTCATTGATTGATTCCATTACAAACTGCTTATCCATTTTCTTGTTGCTTCCTGTAGCAAACGACAGAGAGTTTATCAGTTTGGTGGTATCTTTTAATACTACATCTTTGCGATTATCAACAGTAGCTTTTACATCTTCTAAAGCTTCTGCCATTTCTTCAAACTCTACTGGCGTTACACGCTCAGGGCTACGTGCTGCAACCACATCCTTACGTGCTTCAGACAATAAAGAATCAGCGCCCTCTGCTGCTTTTTTGGCTACTGAGCCTACTGCCTTTTTCATTCTTTTCTTTTTACCTTCGCCAGTACAGTGCATGTTTAATCCTCTTTTCTATTTTTGGCTTCTGTTGCCTGTTCCTTTAGTTTAAGCAACATTGCCAGTAAATTCGCTTTCCCCTGCTTGCGGTACATTTCCTGTTCCGATGTTGCCACCGCCAGTCCCTGTAACTCCAACATCCGTAGGTTGCTCAGGTGCTCCTTGAGCGCCTCCCATAGCTCCTTGTTGTTGACCAGTGGCCCCAGTCGCTTCGCCATCTCCTTGTCCAACATTTTGTGCTCCTATGATTTGTGCCATTATCGCTGCTTCTTCAGGGTCGTTAAGAATCTCGTCAGGGTCGAGGTCAAGGCTGTAAGCCAACTCACTAACAATCTTAGAGATTTTAACGAATGGTGCAATAGCAGGATTCTGTGCTGTTTGTAAGAACATAGTCAGTCGTTGACTACGTACTTCTTTCTGCATTAGGCTGTTAGTACCCATTGCATGAATATCTAAATCACCTTCTACGTCTAGTTCGCCTTCAAAGAACTGCATGTTCCACTGATAGTACGCTTGACCTAAAGGCTTCAACAAAAAGTCATCAATGTTCTTGATAACTGTTTTGATGTTCAAAGAGGCTGCACCTAGAAGCATGGACATACCAGAAGCGGTACGAGTCATGCTTTGTACGCCTGTCTGTCCGTGCGAGTAACTAGGAATACCTGTCTGCTCATCTGCAAGCTGTCGGAACTTGTCAAACATCATCATATTCTCTTGGGAAGTGTTCGGGAATTTTACTCCATAGATGGCTTGACCACTCATTCCTGCTTGTCTGCGGAAGACTTTTCCGGGATATATTTCCATAGATTGACCGCCAACAAGGGCTGATTCGTCAACATCAAAGACTAGAGAACCTGCAAGTGCGAGGTTATCAATAGCCATTCGAGCGTGACCATTCATTATTTGTTGAGAGTCATCCATATTTTCAGCAACACCAATACCAAAGAAAGAGTAAGGATTACGCTCGTAAGGAAAGGCATTGTACGGAAGCCTGTAAGGAGTGAATGGATTAACCACGCTCCGTAAGAGCTTCCCATTACTAATCCAAGCATTAACTTGTACTTCATCTAAATCGTCAACCTCGTCAGGGAGTTCCATGCCTACTTCTCGTGCATATTCAGCATCCATGATACCCCAATATTCTAGTACCTCAAACTGACCTGAGCCATAGTCTTCTGTGCGTTGGTCGTCTTTGAGTTCATGTTCGTAATCTTTTTCAGTGTAGTTAGAACCCATTTGTAAACATTCACGTATTGCATCCTTGTTAAAGAATGGCATACGTGATAGTGCTCTAAGCTGAGACTTGTTCATTTTATGTCGGTGTACGATATACTCACAGTCTTCGATGCTTGTTGCTGCAGGGTCGGGAAAGAAATCCCAAATACTGACAAACTCAATGCGAGGCACACGTACATCAATTGGACTGTATTGACGTTCTCCGTTTTCACCAGTTACCCAACGGCTTACAGTTTTATTATAGTTGAATGGCCCTTTTACGATGCCTGTACCAAATAGTGCAGCTTCGAGCAAAGCATTGCGTAACTCGCTTGTACCATTTGATTCTTCAATTTGGTCATGTATCAAAGTCTGCATGTTACGTGCAGCTTCTTTAGCAGGAGACATCTCTAGGTCTTGTGGGTCTGGTGAAGCACCATCCAAGAACTCTACGTTAGCTTCTTCGATTGCTTGTGCTAGTTTGTCTTTGCCTCCTGTGAGGGTAGCTCCTGCACCTAATACTCGCCCATCACCTTCATAACCTACATCGTATGGGTTTTCAATTTCAGGCGCAGTAGCTTCCTGCTGTTCTTGTTCTTCGTAAGTAGGTGGAGCACTTGTCTCAATGCCTGTACCTGCTTCTAGGCGTGTGTACTTAGAAATGCCTTCGGGTAGTTTAGTTTCACGTACACCAATCGGGAACTGACCAGTACCAAACACAACATCAACTAGCTGACCGAATGCTGCAAGGACTTTGGTCTTGGTTACTTTTACAAATACTTTAGACTTTTCAGACTCTCGGAATCGTACATTCTTGTTGTAGATTCCTCGGAAGTTGTGATAGGCTGTTAGCCATCGTTTCTCGTCAAAGTCTCGTGCTTGTTCAGCCGATGCGTAACGAGCTTCTACTAAGCCTACGAAACGATTACGCACATCTTCTTCTAGCTCAAGCTCTAAGCCACCTTGAGTCTCCATTTCATCGAAATAGATTTCATCGGCTGTTTCAAACATTTCTTTATCTTCTGACATATATTATTCCTTTACAGGGGCTTAGAGATACGCATTACGCCACCCTTTTGGGTAGCCTCTACATTCAGGTTGAATCCACCCTTTAGTTTTTTGTGGTAAGTCAACTTAGGTTCTTTGCGTACTTTGATGCCTACTGAACTATTATTCGGCAGTTGTCTCTCTAAGCTGTAGCTGCTACGTGTATTGCCTTTGCTATCTTTATAGATACTTGCAGTTCCAGATGTACCGCTTTTCCGTACTGTAGCTGAAACCGAACCAGACACACCGCTTTGGTTTCCTGCAAGATTACCTTCTATAGAGCCAACTCCTTTGAACTCTTTACGTGCGACTAAACCACCATTGTTATATTTTATTTTCTTCTTTCCGTATTTCATATCAGTACCCAAAGGTTGAGTCAGACGGAGTAAAGGCTTGTTCTCTTCTAAACTGTCTGAGTTGGCTTATTGTATCATTGATACGTGGTCTAGCCATGATGAGATAACGTAATGCATCGTAAGCATGGTCGGATGCGTTTGTGTCTACATCTTCAGGCTTAGACCTATCTAAGGGAATACTTTGAAGCTCACGTATCAGGTTGGGGCATGTATTAAATATTTGCAATCGTGGCCTACCGCTTTGTTGAAGCTTCAAGTATTCGTGAATCTGTATTTTACCTTGTATTCTATTTTTATCTGCTCGTCTGAGCTTGTGTCCTGCTCTCTGAAGCGTTTCCCCGACAGTTGGGCCTGTAGTACCAGTCTTGCTCCAACAGGCTGTATCGAGCACTCCTTGTACAGAAAAGGGGTCTTCGTATTCCATCTCTGTAATCATGTTTGCGAGGTCAGAACCTAGTAGACCTTTGCGGTACAACTCACGATATATAATCAGTGTACCATCACTAGGGTCAACTGCTCCCCACAAACAACAACTCTCTGATGCGTAACCATAGTCAATCCCTTTGCTGCGTTCCCAGTGTATCGGAATCTCGTATGGTGTAATGACATGCTCAAAGGGATTAAACTCTGTAAATGCTGCGCCTTCGGCAACATCCCAATTTCCTTCTAGCAGTTGCTTCCGTTGTGTTGGAGGCAGTGCATTAAGCATTTGTTCGTATCTACCATCAGTTGCTAGGTAAGGGTTATCCTGTAGCCTAGCAGGTATAAACTTTCTTGTGAGGCCATCAGAGCCTCTAAAACTCTCGTTAGGGGGTGCAGGGTCAATATAACGCTTTTTAACCCAATCTGCCCCAGAACCCCCTGGATTTGCTGTACAACGCATGTACGTTTGAATTTCGGGGTCTGTAGTACGTAGTCGTGAAGCTAGGTAGTTCCAAGCAAACTCCGTAGGCAAATGTGTAATCTCGTCAAAGCCTATGAAGCTGTATGCTTGACCTTGATAGCGATATACATCTGCATCACGCTCCAAGAACCCAAACTCCATTTTAGCACCACTAGGGAATATCCACATCTTTTCGACTTCTTTGTACTTTGCAGTCGGGAAAGCTTTTGGGTAAAGTTCCCGACTTTTGTCGATTAGTTCTCGTAGCTCTGGCATTGAACGTCTAATGATTAATGCCCTGTGTGCAGGTCTATGAGCAAAGCGGAGTGGGTCAATAAGCATTGCGTATGACTTACCACCACCTGCTGCTCCACCATACAACACATCTGTTTCACCTGCTGCGAGGAACTCTTCCTGTGGCCCTGCGTTAGCCTTAAAGATGACATCCTCTTGTGCTTCAGCTTGTAACGCTGATGGGATGTCATCCAACTCTGAGGCGCTTACGAGTTTTGTTTCGTTCTCGTTTTCGAGTTTGCTGAGAGTCTTTTTGGTGTTATCTATAGACTTCTTATAATTATCTACTTTCTTTTGTGCTGCTTTAAGTTTCTTTTCTTTTTGCTTTACGTTTCTCTTTGCAGCTTGTTTGGCCTTTGTTTCTGAATGGTAGTTATAACCTCTGCCCTTTGAGCCTTTTGGTCTACCGCCTTTCTTGCGAGGTGTACCATCAGCCTTGAGTTTGAAGTTACCTTCCTCATCAGTTAGATAGTTTTCTGGATTCACCTCCCAGTCTTTCATTCGTTTACTTTCCTTTTATCGGCTATTTTCTTTAAGCCCATGTGAGAAATAAAACGGCCAGTTTTATGCTCAAGGAACAAAGAGGCTTCACGTAGACTAAGGGTTTTGTCGTTAATCATCTTTATCATCTTATCCAGTTCTTCAAGTTGCTCTGGAATCGGATTCAACATTTCCGCATTGTTTTCGTCAAGTTTATAGCCGAAAGGTATGGTACTACTAGCTCTCCGTATACTCTCCATCTATTATTACTTCCTTTTTAGCAGGGATGATAAATAAACCACCACCTGTATTTACGTTTACATCTAGCCTATCGGTTTTACCAAGTCCTACTCGGTCTAGGATTTGCTGTGCTGCTTGTATACGCATATTAGCTTGAGGGATAGGTTCGGGGCTATCCATAATCTGTATAAGCTTAGAAGCAGCTTTAGGGGCATTGAGCGCCATTATGTTTGTAGCTATGTCTAGTATTTCAGACTTCAGAGCTTTGACGACTTCATAATGTGTGTTCTTTGCGTACCCTGCTAGTTCTGCAGCTAAAGCAATATCTCCGTTACATGAAGGGAGATTATCCAAAAAGGCTTGTTGCTTTGTAGTAAGTTGTTTTTCAGCCATATTACTTATTAGTCTTTTTTGTACAATATATACTATATTATACAGGTAATATTGGGTTTTGTCAAGTTTTTTTTACAATAAACAGTAAATAATCCTGTATATATACTATATAGTAGTAATATATACTTATTAAGGGAAGACCTGAAAAAAAACTTGACAGGAGGCGAATCTCAGTGTATAATATATATTAAGCCCTCTGGGGTTTATACCATATATATGTACACACTTATATGTACATAAAACTGTACTTAATGTACATTTAACTGCAGATTTATCCCTTCCTTCTCCCTTTAAAGCCCTTGAAAGTCGCCCGACTACCCAGTCCTTGCTCCTCCCTTTAAAGCCTTTTAAGCTGCAGCGCAGTCTGGTTTACATGGCATATCTTCGTAAAATGTGTAAGATTGTGTATATATCCCAGTACCCCCCTATGGCTACTTGCCCCCCATACTTTAAAGTCTCTAAAAGACTTAAAAGTATGTGGGGCAGAGCTTCAAAGTCTCTAAAGACTTTGAAATGCTATGAAATCTTCAGAGAATTTTAAGAAGCTCTATGGAGCTTTTAAAATTCTCTGAAGATTTTGGGAGACTCTAAAATCTTTTAAGATTTAACACGCCCACCTCTGAAGACTTTTAAAGTCTTACAAGTTTTCTAGTTTACAAAACTAGAGAAACCTTCAAAAATCTTTAAAGCTTTAGCTTTACTTCAAAATCCTCAACAACTTCAAAGACTTAGCAGATATTTAGGCATAGCCTATTTGAGACTCCAAAGACTTTGAAAGTCTTCTAAGATTCTATCGCCTGTACGGAAATCCGTAAGGATTTCGGCAGCACTTTTTAGCCCCATAGCCCTATAAAGCAATAAAAGCTTTATAGGGCTATGGGGCTATTTCTTAATCTCTTTAGTTGTGGAAGAAAAAATAAGTTTGTGAGTTCTTACGAACAAACTAATTTTTTATTCCTTAAACAACTAAAGAGATTAAAATTATGGCTACTTCAACTTTCAACCAAATCGACTCGAACCAAATTGCTACTCAACGTCAAGTCTATGGCGTAGCTTGCCACTTTGCGAACATTCACGCCAAGTCTCCTTCGGAGCGTTACGGCTTGACCAAAGTGTTCCATGCAGTGCTTAACAAGCACTATGCCAACTCCGATAGCTTTATGACACATGGTGACGTTACGGAATATCGTGAGTGGGATTGTGTTCCACCGCTGTTTCTCTCAATGATTTCTAAGCCTAAAGCTAAGAAATCAGCTAAGAAAGCTACGGCTAAAAAGGCACAGCCTAAAGCTAAAGCTTCAGCGCAAAAGAAAGAAACGCTGACTCAGCGAGTAGACTCTTTGGAGTCTAAGATGGATAAAATCCTAGAGATTCTATCTTCTAAATAAAATCTATCGGGAGGGCTTCGGCTCTCCCAGTTTTTAACAGAGTTAAAAGGATATAGATATGTTTATAGTTATGTTTGACGATAATGCTATGGTATGCGAGACTAGAAAAGAAGCTTTAGAGATTGTAGAATCTCTAACACTTGACGGATATAAATATATAACTGTCGGTCACAATGAGCCTCTAGATATAGAGAACATAAACTACGTTGATGTTGAGGTATAGAATTATGAAATTTGATACCCTGTTAGCTTTGCTAAATAAAACTTTCCCCGAATTAGATGCCGTAGATGCTATAGCTTTCTATGGACACGACATAGAACCAGAGCAGTGTATCTGGTTCAAAGGTTCAGAATGCGGTTATGCTCCAGATGGTTTACCGCTGTTTAACTATTACATAGAGTTTGGTATCCACAGAGATACCGATGGTGTTCACCCAAAGCTTGAAAAGCTATTGACCAAGAATGGATTTTACTCAGAGCCATACGATGCAGGTACATTGATGGCAGGGAGGATATAGATATGAATAAGATTAAACCTTGTGAAGCTTTTGTTACACCAGAGTCTATGGCAGACTTAGAAAATAGACTTAATTTGCCGAATGGCACAGAGAAATCTATAGCATGGTTGGGAGCTATGATGGCTTGGAATCTAGCTTGTAAGCTAGTAAACGAAAGTGAAACCGAAACTACGGAGTAGTCTATGGTCAAAAAAATCCCTTTAAAATCTGGTGATGAGTATGATATACTCACTACCGCACGAAAGTATCATCACCTAAAATCAGGTGAAGCCAAAAAAGTTAAGCGTAAATATAACAAACGCTTTCGCAAAGCAGGTAAAGATTTAACTACTGAGGTATAAAGTTATGAGTGTAATAAATCTAACTGTGCAGATAGATGATTACCAGAAAGAAGTTCTGGTAGCCATCGAAGATGGAATAGGGATTGATGTTCCCGATGAATATATATTTTATTACTATGAGACATTCGAGGAAATATTCCGCAATGATGCTGTAGATTTTGATGTGCTAGAAATTGACGGCACTGATATAAATGAATTTATATAGAGGATAAAGTTATGAGCCTATTACAAAAGCTATACGATAATCTTACAATTGCCGAGGAACTGGTAGCTGACGAAATGGAAATCTGTTTTAAAGAAAATACGCATCTCAATAACTTACCAGAGTTAATGAGAACTATCAACAGAATGCAGATGATAATTGACGGCTCTCAAGAGCCAGAGGAATAAAGCTATGGAAATAT
>Ga0075480_10002686_pt1 | contig 11427 bp, 5 predicted proteins | sample DEB08_DNA_7_FD_81590 | JGI IMG/M metagenome (GOLD analysis project Ga0075480, IMG submission 81590) | Aqueous microbial communities from the Delaware River and Bay under freshwater to marine salinity gradient to study organic matter... | ecosystem: Environmental > Aquatic > Marine > Coastal ... | reverse complement strand
AGAGTGGGCTTTGGTCGCCCCGGAAAAAGGCGGATGCTTCTGTAATCATTGTGTAGTTGCGGCTAAAAAGAAAGGCTTTGACCTCGAGGAGGCAAAGAAGGAACTTCTTATTCTGGCAAAACAGGATAAGAAGGCGATCATGGATTCCGGCATTACTGCTGAAGAATATCTTAAGCAAAATCCCGTATTAAAGCGTTGGTTGGACTTCCGTTGTGAGTCAATAAATAACTTTTATAATTTGATCAGTACTGCTGCGAAATCCTTCAATCCGAATATCGATATCCGCTGGAATCACTATGTCCGCACTCATAGCTATTACTCGGGCGTCGATCTGCCTTCTTTCATGAACCACGTCGACTCCATCCGCGCCAATGCCTTTGTCGAACATCAGGACAATATTAAGCTCGTCCATGACAAAGTGAAATACCTGGAGAACTTTGAAAAAGTTGCCGGGGATCGCGTTCACTGGGTGGCAGCACTGGATATACGTGGTAAAAACCCTGCAATCCTCGAGAAAAGCGCCGAGTTATCCTCATTTACCGGTTGTGATGGCTACGCCTTGAGTCATTATGGCGGAGCCAAATTAGAAAACCTGAATGCGGTTAAGCGCGGCCTTAAGAAATCAAAATGGGCAAGCCACTTTAAATAGAAAATTTATCGAAAATATGGTATCAAAATATGTATAAAGTTCCCACCTTTTTAATCACACTCCTATGCTGTGCCGTCAGCCTTTTGGCCCATGCTCAGGATAGACCCAATGTCGTCTTTATTTTGAGCGATGATCACTGCTGGATGGATTACAGCTTTATGGGACATCCACACGTAAAAACACCTCAACTGGATCGCCTGGCAAGTGAAGGACTTGTTTACGAGCGAGGCTATGATACAGCGTCCATGTGCCGTCCGTCTTTGGCAAGTATTGTGACGGGGCTTTATCCGCATCAAACAGCTGTCAGAGGGAATCACTCAATACCGGCAAAATATATTGAGGCTTTTAAAACGATGGATAAAAAGGAAGGCCGAGCACTAACGCGTAAGCATTCGCATCTTATGACGGCTTCCCTTAAAAATGCACCTTCCATGGTAAAGCAATTAAAAGCAAATGGATATGCAACCTTTAAGGCGGGGAAATGGTGGGAGGGAAATCCACTTGATCACGGTTTTGAGGGTACCTACAGCAATCAGATTGGCCGTAAAACCATGAAGCCAATTTATGACTTTGTAAATAAGGCTCAAAAGGATAAAAAGCCTTTCTTTATTTGGTATGGGGTTTTCCTGCCGCACACGCCGCACAATGCTCCGGACCGTTTGTATAGGAAATACAAAAATATTGCCCCCAATGAATCGACAGCGCGCTATTGGGCGAATATTGCCTGGCTTGATGAAACCTGCGGACAAATCGTCAACTTCCTAAAAGAAAAGAAGCTCTATGATAACACGCTTTTTGTTTATGCCAGCGACAATGGCTGGTTACCTGATCCAAAGCAAGTCGGAGGCTATATAAGGTCGAAAAAAGAAGCTGTTGAAATAGGTGTGCGTACGCCCATTTTTATAACCCACAAAAATAAGATTGTCCCGCATCGTGATAAAGAGACACTGGCAAGTACGATTGATATTGCTCCGACAATCTTAAAAGCATGTGGCATAGAGCCGGATAAGATGATGTCCGGACTGGATTTGAGAAAGCCTGATCTCCTGGCCAAGCGCGGGAGTATTTTTGTTGATAATTATGATCGTGATATCAATATCAATGAAGCTCATAACTTGCATAGTGATATACTGGCGCGTGTTGTTGTCAATGGCTGGTATAAACTCATTGTAAGACCGAACAAAAATGAACTTTATGATCTAAAAAATGATCCGGATGATCGCAAGAATATCTCTGCGCAACATCCCGAAAAGGTCAAAGAACTTTCTGCTTTGATCGATAAGTGGCTACAGGCAACGCCAATGATTTTTGATCGTTCACAGCTTTTTGCTGTAGATAGTCCGGGAAATGCATCAGCATTTGAGATAGGAGGACCGCGTTGTGCAGGGGTAAAATGGAAGCTCACATCCATACCTGAGTCATTAAAAGGCTTTAAAACCTACCCTATCGAACGCGGTGACAAGCTTAAGCCTGGTAAAGGTATGACAGTAACATTGAGTGCGCCCACAGAGGTTTACCTGGCTGTAATGGATCGGGGAGATCTAAAACTTGACGAGAGCTGGGAAAAGACAAATATGAAATTGGATTGGATGGGTGATCACGTTCCATTTACTGATTTTATCTATAAGAAAAAGGCTCCAGCCGGAACATTGAAGATCCCCGGACATAGCGGTAAATCGGGTAAAAAGAAGATAACTTATGGTATTCCGCACCTGCTTATCGTCCCTTCAAGCACACAAGTGACCAGTAAGAAGAAATAAAAACAATAGAAAATCTATTAAGTAAAATGACTGATTTAACCAGAAGAAATTTTATGAAAACTATTGGCATGACGGGGATAGCAACAAGTCTCGCATGTCAGAGCGAGAATGGTTTTACAAATCAAGAAAAGGCAAGCCAAATGGAACTTTCATCCCTCATTCCTCATATCCATGGTTGTTTACATGTTGATCAGGACGAAAGCGGTCTGCGTCCTCATCGATTAACTAAAAAACAGTTGGCTCATTTCGCCAAAAACGAGAGGTGGAACATTCGCGCCAACTGTCCGGCAGGTATTCGTATCGAGCTCGTTACGGACAGCCCCTGGATGGATTTGGAACTTAACTGCGGCGATTACTGCCGTCCATGGCTTTCTCTTGATGTAGTGATCGATGGAGTGCTGCAACCAACTGTTCATGCCGACGGCCCGCCAAAAAAATGGCGCGGACGACTGCAACTCCCAGGCAGCGGAGATCGACACATCGTCGTACTTTTACCATACTCTGTGACTTGTAGTATTAGTTCATGGGGACTGGCCGACGGAGCCAGTTGTCTTCGAGCTCCACGACCAAAACGGCAGATATTAAATGTCGGAGACTCGATTATTCAGGGAATGACCGGTACTGGAATGGGATCGAGTTGCGCCTGGCGTCTCTCTCAACTCCTGGAGATGGATATGGTCAATCAGGGAGTCGGAGCGCATGTATTTGAAGTTGCCAGCTGGGATCCAGATATCGCCGTCAAACCCAGTCTTATTACCTGTACCTATGGCAATAATGACTTTAATACCGGCAGAAGTTATGATGATATTTGTAAAGATGCAAAGGTTCACCTTGCAGCCATACGTGCCACCTTTCCTGAAACTCCCATCGTCCTGCTCTCACCCATTTGGCGCTCCTTTGAAAAAGAGAAGGATTACGCCGAATTTGTAGCTTTTGGCACTCAACTTCGCCAAAGTCTTGCAGGCTTTCCTGGCATGACAATACTCGATGGCCAGAAAATGGTGACGCATCGCGAAGACCGCTACGAAGATGGTGTCCACCCTAACGATACCGGCTTTGCAGAGTTTGCGGCAAATTTGTACAAGAAGATTTTAAATAAAGTGAATCATCAAGCATGAACATTTGTGAATTAAACCAGGCTATTAAATGATTTCTTTCATTTTTTTAATTTTTTTATATTTTCCTGAAATTTTTGAATCATAGCTTTTGCTTTTGGGTCACCCCCCGAAGCTGCTTTTTTGAGCCATTTGAGAGCCTCGGGTAGATTTTTTTGAATGCCACCTTCGCCCTTTATATAGATGAGGGCCATGTTGTATTGGCTGTCGACATCTCCGAGATTGGCTGCTTTTTTTGTGTACGTAAAAAATTGATTGAAATCCTTTTTATAAGAAAGAATTGCCATAAGTCGGATAGCATCCTTGTTATCCGCTTGTGCCGCTTTAAAGGCCCAGATATAAGCAAGATCCAAGTTCTTCCTAATGTTATTTCCAGAGAAATACTCACTTGCCAGTAAATATTGAGCCTCTGAGTCATCTGAGAAGGCCGCTTTTTTGAACCAATTAAGGGATTTTTGTATATCTTTTTCGACATGAGTTCCTTTATAATAATGTTTACCAAGTTGAAGTTGAGCCGAGCCTTCTCCACTGTTGGCTGCTTTCTTGAGCCATCTTATGGCTGTTGCAGTATCTTTTTCGGTGTAATTACCGTCAGTGTAAGCAAGATAAAGACCAAACTCTGACTGTGTCGAGCCGTTTGCTGCGGCAACCTCCAACCACTTTAGGATTTCACTACTATTTTTCATTTTTATGAAATAACTCGCCAACCACTGAGCTGCAATTTGAGAGCCATTATTGGCAGCAGCTTTCATCCATTTAACAATGGGTCCCCTATTTTCAGGAGAAATTCTTAAGAGTAGTTTTGCTAGTTCGAGTTGAGATTCCTGGTCATCGGCACTGGCATGTCTCAAGAGAATAGACCGAGCTTCTTCTGGCTTGTTTACATTCATAAAGTAAGAAGCTAATAACAGACCAGCTGTAGGATTGTCTTTAGCGGCCATAAGTAGCATTACACCCCGTTCGACGTTTTGCTTTACAATCTTTCCTGTAAGGAGACTATAGCCGAGTAGCATTAATTCATAGTCATTTAATCTTTCTACTGCAACCTTGATGTTCATGGGCTGACCTTCAGGAAAGGCTTTTAACATAATGACATTAGCAATTTCTCTTTGGTGTATGAGTTGGCCCTTGAGGAGCTCTGGATAAAAAAACTTTCTTTCGGCTATACTAAGATTTCGGTCTTTGAGCTTTTTTTGATAAACATCTTGGAAATTGAGGAGCGAGATATGATAATCATGTGATTCAATTTTAATCTTTATAGAGCTCTTTAAAAGGTCTGACACTAGTAAGTGTACGACGCCATTGACAGGGTAGTAGGTTTTTTCTTCTTCAGTTTTTGAGTCAATAAGCTTTAAGTGTCCTTTGTCTTTAAACTTATACTCGATGACACCGTGAAACATCATGGCTTGCTCAGCAAGACCTAAAAGTTCTTTAACATTTTTCAGAGGTTTACACTTAGCTTCCAAGAGTCTTATGGTGTCAGGAAAAACACAGAAGCCAGGTTCATTTCCCTTTTTAAATTTATTGGGCTTAGAAAATTCAAAGCCGGCATCAAAGTTTATTATCTGATGTTCATTTTCCTTTTTGATTAAGGGGTTTTCTTTGTGGAGCGCCGCTGATATAGGAAATTTTAAGACACCTTCTTTAGTGATTTCAAGCCAGATTTTTCCTTTTTTTGAATCGATATAAAGTCTAATCTCTTTGGGGTCTTCAGTCTTCTCTAAGTTGACTTGAAGGGTCAAAAAATCTTTTTCGGGAACTTCTTCACCCATTAAAATTTTAATTCTATCTGTCAATTCACACAAATTATAGAATTGTCTGTATTCCATGTCCTTGCCAAGAACTGGAAGTGTCAAGAAAAACAATAGCAGGAAGATTTTGACATTTTTTTGAAAGGAATATTTTCGCATTTATTTTTACCTTTATGGCTCGATTAAATTAAAGTTTGATTCAGAGTCAGAAAATGCTGAATTGGCGAAGGGTACACATGATTTTCTGGGCTCGTTTTTTAGGTTTAACAAATTATGGCAATCACCTGCAAAATTTTCGATTATAGTTAATTTGTTTCTTGTGCTTTTAATCATTATTGATTTTCCATTTTAACTACTCAGTGGCGAAAATTTTAGAATAATTCAGTTTATTAGTATCTAATGTACTTGCTATATTTTTTAATTTAATTGACTATTTGCGTAATTTGAGTAACATATTGAGACATTTTCGGCTAGGTAGCAGAAACACATATTGAACGAAAAAAAGACATAATCACGACAGGCTTAGCATAAAGAGATAAAGAAGGACTGATCTTAACGGTAACTTTTATAGCGTTGATTCATGTTAAATTTTCACATATATATAAAACCATTGCGTAAGTTGGGGGCCGAGTGTCAAAACGTCTCAAGGTAGCAGTTTGCATGGAGCTACACTGGCCGTATATGCGGCACCACATGCCGAATTCAGGAATAGTAGATTACGCCAATGAGCATACAAACTGGCAATTGGAACAATGTAGTTACCCTGAAGTTTCCATGTCTAAAGGAGTTCACTATGATGCGATCATTGGTCGAATAAGACCAGCTTGTTATGAAAAAGCCATGGAACTGGCCATTCCAATGGTCAATTTATGGATGAGTTCTCCTATTAAGAATTCACTGCCGACAGTTTGTGTGGATATGCGTGAAGCGGGGAGAATGGCCACTGAGCATTTAATTGCCAGGGGATTCAAGCGAATCGTCCATATTGGCTATAGAAATGACTACAGCTCTCATTTGCATTGGCAAGGAACTAAAGAAATTGCAGCTCAGTATGGCTATCCCTGTAACAACTATGACCTACCACTTACTTTTGATGAAAATGCTGAAGACTGGGAACACTCCTTATCTGAGATACAAACATTTCAGCAAGCTTGGGTGGCGCCAGTCGGGCTCACTGCGAGCACTGATGATTTAGCCCGGCATTTCGCCTCAGTATTAATATCTAACGGCTGGAATATTCCCGGGGAATTGGCGATTGTTGGTACAGGAAATAATAAGATAATTTGTAACTCAACTCATCCCACATTGACTACTATTTCACTGGGATATTACCAAAGTGGCTACCAGGCGGCCCAAGTATTGGATGATTTGCTTCAGGGAAAAACAGCCAGTAGAGAGGAGCTCTTTATACCCTGTAAAGAATTAATTGTTCAGGAGTCAAGTGATGCCTATGCTGTGGATGACCCCTATGTTTCCAAAGCTCTGGAGTATATGTCCAATAATTCAAATTGTGAATTATCAGTTGACCATGTTGCTAAGACCATCGGAATGGGACGTCGAACCCTGGAGCGGCGCTTTAAGAAAGAGATGAATCGGACCATCAATGAGGAACTTATCAGACTTCGTATAGAACGACTAAAGCGCTTATTGCTTGAGACAGATAAGCCCGTCAATAGTCTGTGCTCAGAAGTGGGCTTTGGAACCAATGTTCACATGCACAGGACCTTTCAACGTTTTATAGGCATGACGCCGTCACAGTTCAGGAAGAAACATAAAAAGAATAAATTTCGTTAAGTAATTAGCCCAAACTTCGAAGTTCAGTCCTTAGGAATAAATTCTCTGTTAAGACTTTAATTAAAAAGAGCACGGCAGGTTTTGGATTAACTCAAATAAAGACTTTATAGGACAAATTTTTTTGTCTCATTTTTCAGGCTCAGTGTTATTAGCCTATAGAAACTTCAAAAAGTTAATCGGCAAACTAAATGAAAAAAAGGTCTTTAAAATATCTCATAATTTTATGCTTGCTTTTACCTGGAATTATTCCAGCACAATCGAAAACAGTCAGTGAATTTGCCCAGAAGATTCAGACTTCATTAGCTAAACACAAATACATATCTGCACCATTGCCGGCTGGTGATGAAGTTAATCATTTAGTAAAAAGAAGAGAAATAAAAAACATCCGAAAAGTGCGGCAGGTTTTTGAATAACTCAAATATAGACTTTAGAAAATAAAAAAGTTAATTTGGAAAACTAAATGAAAAAATGGTCTTTAAAATATTTCATAATTTTATGTTTGTTTTTACCCGGTGTTATTTCTGCTCAATCTAAAACAATGACTGTTAGTGAATCTGAAAGACTGATTCCTCTATCCTATGATGTCGATGTCATCGTAGTCGGCGGCACTTTGCGAGGTGTAGCCGCCGCAGAAGCTGCAGCTAAGGGGGGAGCCAAAGTCTTTCTTGTGACTGATCGTCCTTACCTGGGAGAAGATGTCTGTGCTACTCAAAGACTTTGGGTTAAGGCCGATCAAAAGCCTAAGACAGAGCTGGGTAAAGCTATTTATGGAAACGCTACCAAAACAAAAAATGGTTACTCACTTGTAAGACCAATGGATGTGAAGCGAAAGCTGGACGAAGCTCTATTAAATACAAAGGTTCCTTACCTTTATGGAAGTTACCTGACTGAAATTCTTCATGACCCTAATGGCGAAGTCGCCGGAATTGTCGTGGCTAACCGCTCTGGTAGACAGGCTATACGAGGTAAGATTATTATCGATGCTTCTGATCGTGCAAGAGCAGCGCGAATGGCTGGTGCTGATTTTACTCCCTATCCATCGGGGCCACAAAAGTTTAAACGTATCATTGTTGGCGGCAAGCCAAATGCCGAAGCAAAAGATTTAGGTTTTGATTACACAGTAACGATTCAAAAGAAAAAAAATATCGTTAAGAAATCTTACAGCGTTTACGAATACGAATTAGAAATCCCCATGAAAGATGGTTCTTTCAAATCCTTTATTAAAGCAGACAGAATAGCCCGTGATAAAAGCTATCATTTCGGTCAGGCGACTTACTCTGAGAAGCTTTTTCAGATTCCACCGGATAACCTGAAGTCGATCCAGTCTCATCAGGGCTCATGGAAAAGTCCAGCTGACATTCCGATGGAAGCCATGACCCCTAAAGGCTTAAACCACCTTTATGTTCTCGGTGGCTGTGCAGATGTCTCTCGTGATACAGCTGAACAATTACTCAGACCTCTCAACAGCTTACAGCTTGGCAAAATCCTTGGCGCTAAGGTCGCTAAAATAGCCAAAGGAAGAGCATTAGCGCCGGCCAACAAACTTGTGGTTGCCGGCCATGGTGGCAAAGCAACCATTCAAGCAGAGGTTGGCGATGTTTTAACAGGCTTGCGCTGGAAGCCGACCGAAGGCGCTGTTCGCAGTCCTGCCAGAGCATTACCTGTAATCGGTCGTTACGATACCGTCGTCGTTGGTGGCGGCACTGGTGGCGCTCCAGCCGGTATTGGTGCTTCTCGTGCCGGAGCCCGAACTCTGGTTATTGAACATTTACACGGACTGGGAGGAGTTGGTACACTGGGCCGCATCGCCATTTATTATCATGGTAATAAAGCCGGGTTCAATGCCGAAGTAGAACGGGAAATAACTGCATTAGCCGATGAAGAATTTAAGCCATGGAATGGAGAGAATATCCCATTTGATATCGAAACAAAGATGGAGTGGTTGCGCAAAGAAATTAATAAAGCCGGTGGTGAAATTTGGTATCTGACCTTAGGTATTGGTTCAGTTGTTCAGGACAAGCGTTTCACTGGTGTTGTTGTTGCTACTCCAGAAGGTCGTGGGGTGATTCTAGCCAATACCGTCATTGATTCAACTGGAAACTCAGTTATACCTCACTGTGCTGGTCTTAAAACGCAAATGATCGACAATGAACACATCTCTGTACAAGGAACGGGTTTACCACCTTGGCACCCAGGTGATAATATGAGAAACTCAGACTGGACCTTTGGCCTCGATGACGATGTATTAGATATATGGCGTATGCATGTGGTCGCTAAGCAAAAGTTTAAAAAAGAATATGACTTAGGCCAGCTCATTGACTCGAGGGTTAGACGTCGTATCTATGGCGATGTCTACATTACCCCAATGGATATTCTTAACCAGCGCGTCTACCCTGATGTCATCACAGTCGCAACAAGTGATTTTGATAATCACGGGTTCTCCAGCCATAACTTATTTATGGTCTACCGTCAGCAAAGGGAATCAATGTACGGCAATATCCCCTATCGTGCATTATTGCCAAAAGGCTATGATGGTATCCTGGTAACCGGACTTGGTATCAGTGCTCATGGTGATGCCATGCCGGTCATTCGCATGCAACGTGATATTGAAAACCACAGTTATGCAGCTGGATATGCCTCAGCTATGGCTGCCCGGGATCAATCGACTGTGCGAAAGATCGATGTCAAAGAACTACAACGACATCTAGTCGATATCGGGACGATTCCAAAGAAATTTCTAACTGCTAAAGACAGTTTTCCACTAAGTAATGATGTTATTCAAGCTGCGGTTAAAAGTCTTGGTAAGGATTATACCGGAATTGAGAAAATTTTAACCCAGGTTGATAATACGATTCCAATGATGCAGGAAGCCTATAAAGCAGCTAGTGATAAAGAGGTAAAACTACGTTATGCCCATGTACTTGGTCTCTTGTATGATAAGACCGGTGTTGACAGTTTATTAACTGCTGTCAGCAAAGCAAAGTGGGATAAGGGTTGGAAATTCAGAGGCCTGGGAAATTACGGTTCAACAACAAGCCCGCTTGATAACCTGATCATTGCCCTGGGCCGTACCGGTGATCCGCGAGCCATTCGAGTACTTATTGAAAAAGCAAATCAACTGACCTCTGAAAGTGAACTATCTCACTTTCGAGCCATCGCTGTTGCTTGTGAAAGTCTGAAACTTCCTGATACTGCTAAAGCACTTGCCAGACTGTTGACCCTCAATGGTTCAAAGGGCAATGCCTATCTAGAGATTAATAAAGTGATTAAAGTAACGCCTCCTAGTAACGGTGATAACACTACACGTGAGTTTTCTTTGAGAGAGCTTATTGTCGCACGTGCTTTATACCGATGTGGTGATTATAAAGGGATGGGGAAGAAAACCCTTGAGGCTTACAGTGAAGATTTTCGTGGGCATTATGCCATCCACGCCAGAGCAGTTCTAAAAGAAAATGTTCCAGCAACACCATATTCAGAAAAAGACTATGAAGAAGAGAAGTCTAAAACACCATCCACAGGAACAGCTAAGGATCTAAAACAAACAAAAGGAGCCTTAGCAATTGGTACCGAACGTTGTAGCGATTCTGCAATTAAAATTACAGCTATTCCGAATAAGTTAAAAGGAAGCCAATTTATAACAGTTGCTCGTGGTGCTAACAAAGCTAAACCGGGTACTGGCTATGAATTTACTGTGGATAAAGCTGGAACAGCCTATCTGCTTATTCATGATCGTGGAACTGTAGCGGACATAAAGGGGTGGACAAAAACGCCCCTTGAAGTCAACTGGATTATTGAAGAATTTAAGGGAAAGGATGTTGTTTATTCAAAGGCTGTTAAGGCTGGTGAAAAACTTGTTGTGCCTCCACATACTGGTAAAGAAGGTGCCAGTTATGGTATTCCCCATATGGTCTTGATCAAATACACTGTTTATGCTGAAGGAACTAAAGCCCTGCCGGTGAAAGCCGCTATTAAAATGGCTGAGACTGTTATCGATGAAACGGCTTTAGAAAAAGATCAAAAGCCCACGCGTTATAATTACTGGATGTACCAAAATTATATGATTGCCGAAGGTATAAAAAATATGGGTGATGCCTTGGGTCGCCCAGAGTTCAGTGAATATAAAGAAAAACAACTCATGTATTTCTGTGATTCTTATAAAAAAATTACAGATACACGATCACAAAATCATTACCTCAAACCAAATGACCTATGGCATAGTGGTATGGTTGCCAGTTTTGTTGAAGTACAGGCGACAAGCGATCATCCCGAAATTGCCCGTGGAATAAGCTATTTCCAGGGGATGCTGGATAAAGCTCCTAAAATTGCAGATGGAACACTCGTCCGTTATAAAAGGCGTT
>Ga0075480_10002685_pt1 | contig 11429 bp, 17 predicted proteins | sample DEB08_DNA_7_FD_81590 | JGI IMG/M metagenome (GOLD analysis project Ga0075480, IMG submission 81590) | Aqueous microbial communities from the Delaware River and Bay under freshwater to marine salinity gradient to study organic matter... | ecosystem: Environmental > Aquatic > Marine > Coastal ... | reverse complement strand
GGAGGGTGATGACAACTGGTTGTTCCACCGTGCCCTAACCATATAGTAGCATTGAGCCACTTAGCACCGCAGAATGATTCTGATACTGGATCAATCATTCTTGCTTTAAATTCTCTATGGCTTTCGCCTACTTTTCTACCCATTAAAAATTACCTACATCAAAACTTATATTTCTTACTTGAACTTCTTTGCCCAAGTCGATAAGCCACTCTAATTGTTCTGCTACACTATCTGCTGTCATCATATAATCTTCAGCAAAATCTTTAAACATAGCAGTACTGTCCGTATCTACAAAGCCTGGTTTTACTAAACTGACTCTGCATTTACCTTTTTTATACATATTTGCAAGTTGTAAACTTGCCCAATCTAATCTTGCTTTGTCACTAACATATGGTGTCCAATCGGGATTGTAACCCATTTGACTAAAGTTAGTTATACTATCACTACTAGTAGCACTTAAATTTACAATAAGTCTAGGCCTATCTTGCCATTGCTCATACATCAAGTATAGTAATCTCACTTGATTATCTGGAACATACGCATTATTTATAAAGACATCTGCGTTCCATTCTTTAACTTCCTTAACAACTTTTTTACATGTACTTGTCTTTAATAAGTTGTAGCCATTACTCCTACTAAAACCTTTTAATTCAAATCCACGATCTTCTAACCTATTCCAAAGTTGTTCGCCTATACCTTTTGTGTGTCCTGTTATTGCTATTCGCTTTATGTGTGGCATGTATGTATTTACTCAAATTTTTCAATATTTAGAACAAATCTAGGTGTTCCCAAGGCAAATCAGGATTACCAAAATGTCCGTAATTTGTTGTTTTTGTTAAGTCAAGATTAAATAAATCAAAACGTTCTATTATACCCAGTGGTGTTAAGTCTACAAGTTGCTGTATCTCATGTGCCAAGTCTGATCTAACTTTACCGTCAGCATATACATATATACTAGTTGGCTCTTTGACGCCAATAGCATAACTTAGTTGTACTGTACAGTTATTTGCTTTACCAAATGCTACAATGTTCTTTGCCAAATATCTAGCCATATATGCCGCTGATCTGTCGACTTTAGTGCAGTCCTTACCTGAAAAAGCACCGCCCCCATGTGGAGCATAGCCGCCATAAGTATCAACAACAATTTTTCGTCCAGTAAGTCCTGTATCTCCATCTGGTCCTCCTATTACAAATTTACCTGTAGGGTTGATTAAGTATTCAGTATTATCATCAATTGGTGCATTGCACTCGATTAGTGCTTTGTGTACTAACTGACGTATTGCATCGCGAGTATGTTCTAGTGGGTAGTCTTCTGTGTGCTGATGACTACAAACAACTTTAGCAACTCTCATCGGTGAGTTTACATCTGCATATTCCATTGTTACCTGTGCTTTTCCATCAGGTCCTAACCATGTGCTTGCCTTCTTTCTTTCAGTTTCTATAAACTGCAAAATTTTATGACTATAGTATATGGCACTAGGCATGTATTCTGGAGTCTCATTACAAGCATATCCAAACATAAGTCCTTGGTCACCTGCACCAAAATCATCTGTGCCTAAAGCAATGTCTGGGGATTGCCCATGTAACTCGTTGTATACTTTTACTTTCTCCCAATGGAAACCATCTTGTTCGTAACCAATATTTCTAATTACTGCTCTAACAAGTTTTTCAATATATATTTTATCAAACTTATCGCTTTTATATTCTCCAGCAAGTGTAACCATATTTGTAGTAACCAAAGTTTCTACAGCCGCTCTGTGATTATCTTTGCCGTCTATTAAGTACGTTGCGACAGCATCTGATATACTATCAGATATTTTGTCAGGGTGTCCTGCACTTACACTTTCGCTTGTGAATTCATATTTCATATTTTTACCTCTGTGTGTTTGAAGGTTTGTGCTCCTCATACAAAGCATTTGCTTCGTTGCTTAATCCTAGGCCACAACATATATCCATTTGTCTTCGAATATCGTCTGCCTGATTTTGTCCTTTAGTCCATGCTCTATGATCATCGCTGTACATATATGTCCAGTCGTAACTTTGAAGCAATGTTTTTAATTGTAAGAGATCCGGGTGGTTACTCATTTTACAAATAATCCTTTTAGTGATTTACCTTTGGCCATATCACCATTAAAGGTCATTTGGCCGCCCATTACTAATCCCATAGGATTAGCACCATTTACAAACATGTCAATCATAACATTTTTGTTTGCAAAGCCTACTGTAATATCTGCTGTATCCAAGTAGCCTTCTTCAAGTGCAACTGTGGAATTATGCACTTGTACATTAAATTTTCCATTACTTACTCCTAATACATTTACGTTGATATCAACATCAACATCTTTTGATTTATCTTCGTTTAGATTTGTTGTAAGTGTATTTCTTATACTATCTATGTCTAACATTATGTCTCCTTTGGGTAGCCTTCGTACCACTCTTTGATTGTGTTTACTCTTACATCACGCCATGCATTTTTATCTAATGCATACATAATAATTGTGTCGCTCATACTGTCATACTTTTTAATTTCGATTGTGAAGTCGCCAAGTGCCGGATTAAGTGTACACGGCATTGTTCGAATTTCGCCTGTGCCTATTTTTTCAAAAACTATTGTTACCACACCTAACTTTAATGCTTGTAGTAATTTATCCATTCAATGCATCTGCCTCCTCACAGATAAACCAGAAGTCGTGCATCTCTGGAAATGTTGCTAAAAAGTTTGTGTGTCTGCGTCTATCATGTTCTGTAAAAAATTTATAAAAGTCTGCTCTGTTTCTAATAAGTTCTTCATGTGGTAATTCTTTTTTCATTAAATCTAAATTACGTTTTGCTTTTGCTATTTCAAAATCTTTAAATCCTCTGTAGTCTACATAGTCTTCGTTTGCCTTGTGTGATTCCATAAACCGTATTGCTTCTTCCAAATAACTTTGATATTCGCTTGGTAGCACTTGTATTGTTTGCCATGCAGGATTTCTTAATACAGGAATATCAAACCATATACGTTGTTCTGGTACTTCCCACCCCATTGCATATTGATTTTCTTTACTCCACTTTTCTCTAAGTTCTAGTATGCCTTCTAAGAATTCTTTAAAACTTGTTACACTTAAACAATTGAATGTATTGATAAAATTTATGCTTGTGAATCTAGTTTTGTCTAAAAATCTATGACAGTTACTCCATACTGTATCAAAGTTCATGCCATTACGCATATACTCTGCTTGTTCTCCCCAACCATCAAGACTACAGAATACACTAAAGTTATGATATGCTTTATCGTTGTATTCATATATGTATGTAAAACTATTGTTGTCTTGCTCTTCGCATTGGCCTACTTGTAAAAATGTTTGCGGTATCTCATGCCTTTCTATAACAGGTAATTCACTATCATGATAACGTTTAGCATCTTCACCTATAATATAATGTTGCCATGTTTGCCAGTCAGTACCGTCTAGGGGATCTTTAACATACACTTCTGCACCATGTTGCACGTCATCTAATTTTTTAACACTTGTTAAAAATCTTTCAAACAATGCATCGTTGACTGGGCACATATTTGATGTAATGCTTAATTCTAAATCTTTATTTGGATTATCATATACATAGTCTAATACCAAGAATGTATTTTTATCCATGAGTGGCTCGCCACCTGTCATACGAAACACTCTTAATGTTTTGTACATTTCAGGCCACCACTTCCAAAAAGCAGTAACGTATGGGTTGTCATCTTGTCTTACTTTAAGTGGCATAAGACCTTTGCTGTTTAAACTTTGTATATTATTGTGTGGAGCAGTTGTAGGATATTCTCCATGCTCGTCTATCTCTTCTTGCCATGCTGTACTTAAATGTGGACTGCAATAACTACACTTAAAGTTACATGCTTGGTTAAAGTTTACTTCTACATAACGTGGGTTGATATTGCCACTGGCACCAGCATCCATGATATCTTCTTTGCTTTCTTGTGCCCAGTACTCTCCACTACGATATACTCTATCACTTCTTGCACCTGTATCTTCTATGTTCCAGCAGTAACTACAACCATCGGGTCTTTCGCCTTTGAGCATTTGTCTACGTTGCTCTTTTTTCTCTTCGGTGTTGTGTAATGCCGTAATATTTTTATCTAGTTCTTCTAATGGAATTTTATGTGTAGGTGGGTGATAACAACTGTGTGTCATGCCGTTTGTTAAATGCATAGACACTTGACTCCACTTTGCATAACACATTGTAGGACTTATTGTGTCTAGTTGTTGTTTGGCCTTATCTGCGGCCTGGTCGTATATACTCACTTATTGAATTAAACCGTTTTCTAATAGTTCTTGAATTTGCTTTTCTCTTACCATGGCACCCCAACGTCTTGGATTTACAAATGTCTTTTTAAAGAATTTACACATTTTTGGATCCGGATCAAACAACATCATTTCATTTATGTCTTCGTTTAGTTCTCTGCCCAAACTACAGATACGTTTGTGCAACATGGTGCTATCCCATTCCAATTTTGTGTAACGACATAATTTTTCTCCAAATCCTTCAAACTCGGGTGCTACTTCATTATAGAAGAAATCTTTAAACCATTCAAAGTCTGATATTTGATTAGTGTCCCAATCACTTAGTACGGCCATTTGACAACCTAGTCTTGCGCCATAAATTGCCCACAAACCATTTTCTACATCTGAACCAATGTTACACCATGTCTGCAGTCTGTTATAATTACCATACCAAATTTTTTGTATAAACTCATCTGGTTTTACTCTTACACCTTGATCCAAACTCATTTTAACACCTTCTCTGAATCCTGCTCTAAAGGCCTGGAAGGGTGATGCTGTTTGGTGTACTTCACTAAAGGTATCGTTGAGTTGTATGTAATTTAATTTCCAACAAAACTCCATACCTTCACCGTCTGTTGCGGCTTCATGTGTATTGATTGTTTTAGTATATTCTGTAGGCCAACATTTAAGTCCGCCATTACCATAGACTAAACCATTTAAAATATTTTTAGCATTCCAACTAAAAATACTTTCTGATATATTGTTCCCATCATGATCGGTGTCTGGCACATCTAATACTTGCTCAAAGAAATCATCCATAACAATGTTATCACCATCTACTGTGATAAAACGATCTGTTTCAGATTGATTTGCGGCGGCCTTATGTGCGGCATCGAAGCCTTTGACTCCGTGTACACGTTTAGCCCACGGTACTTTGTTAAGTAAGTCTGCCCAATGTTCTTCTGCATTAGGTTCATCATATGAGATATAAAAAATGTCTAATTCTGTTACGTCTATTTTTGCCATTTGTGTGTCCTTATGTTCTCACATATTTATCATATATTTTTGTGGTATATATGCTAACGTCGATATTATCAATCTTGTGGAACTTTTCTATTTGTTTTTCTTTATATAGTTCTGCTAAGTTTATTGTAAATGTCTCTATAACAAAATGCGGGTCACCTTTTTCTGTTATATAAAATGATATCAAGCCATTCTTGGGTTTCTTGCTTATCACATTGCTATGTAATTTTACAATAAACGATTTATTGTTTAAGGAAACTTTAACATCATATGAGTTAGCATTTCCTTTTAAAATCTCTGTGAGGAATTCTTTTTCTGTTTTTACTGTAGAGGTTTCAAATGTTTTTAGTTTTATATGACAAACATCATGTTCATCTTCTTCAATAGAAAACTGGGCAACACTTTTACCTTTATCTTCAAGTATTTTTACATCTCTTGTATTAAATTTATAGACCTTTAGTTTAGCATATTTAGGATCATGTGTCAAGTCTTCATATGACTTTGCATGTATATCACCTGTATTATCGTATGCAATGTATGTAAATTCTGTTTGTGATCTTACCACCTCTGCTAACGAACCTTGTTCTGCTTTTAGTTGTGCTAGTCTTTCTCCTGGTGTTGTCATATTATGCTCCTAACCATTTTTGTATGTTCTTAGAATTTAGTTGAGATGTTTCAATAATATTGCTTGGTTGCAATATTAAATTTTCGTTCATAAGTTCAATAAACTTTGCGAGTCTCAAATAATTTCTATATAGTCTTTCATGCAATGTTGCTTCATGCTTTTTCCAATGATCCAATACTTCGTTAAAGTTTTTTATAACTGAATCATATACTACATGTGTTTGCTTAATTGCTCTTTCTACAGGATCGTCTATTTGATCGTATAAGTCGTAATCAATAATATCTTTAAACATATCGAATCCTAATGATTCCATATATGCATTTATGCCTTTCTGCCCTATAATATTTACTGGTTGTAAGTTTAGAATAGGTAATATAGTTTTTTCTGTAATAAACATAGAGTCACCATGGATTTCAGATTCGGCACTCATTATAAAAAATGATGATTGATATGTCTTAGTTGCAAATGGCATCCTCATGCCCAACTCTGGAGGATAGTTCTTTTCAATATCCATGTGCATCTCTGCTGGTGCTAATTCTTGTTTTCTGTTCTTAAAACTTTTTATTATATCTATTGCAAATTCATCGTCCCAATATATATTGGGTATACCCATCTTTCTAGCTCTAGCAACTTCATCAGATTGACCAAAATCATTTATTGTACAGTTAGGATTATTGTCCCAAAAGCCTAGCCTTTTTGCTTCAATGTAAAATGCTAATCTATTATCTTTTGCCCTAGACATTAAATTACAAATAGGATATTCCACAAATCTTAAATCTGTTAGTATATGTTTTCTGTCGTGCAATTCTCCAAAGCGATCATATCTTACCCATTCGTCTATGTCCAAAGGGTGTTTTTTACATGATACTAACCATGTATTAGCAACAAACTTTTCAAACTTTGTTTTATAAGTTTTATCGAGATTAAAATTAAATCCGGCATCAATTAAATAAAATTTTTCTATCCCTACGTCTATACATATTTCATCTAACAGTTCTAAAATATTATATATTATCATATGATTTTCATGTGCTGTATATTTAATAGTTTCATGGTTTACATATAATATTGGTTTAAGATTATTTTGCTTTGCACACACTAATGCTTCTTTAAGCCATGAAATATCTGCTAATTTTATATCGTATGAGTCCTCTAAATTCTTATTAAATACTACCCAAGTACCATCTTTAAGCAGTCCTATTTCTAATTGCCCAATGGTTGTTTTCCAGTCACCTTCAAATTCTTCTAGTAGAGCTTTAGCACTACTCTTAAACATACATATTGTAAGTGATTTACCTTCTAGCATAATTCTCCTCTAATTGTTTTATCATATCTTTTGTAAGCCATGTTTTTTCTACATAGTGAAATGGATATGTAATTTGAAAGTTACCAATTTTAAAATTTTTATAATCTTTGTAATATGTAGGTAATGTTTTTGTCCAGTCGTCTTCTATTATACTAGTAGGTATGTTTTGTACTTTGCTTTTCATATGTATAAATGTTGGTAACTCTGTCATGTGATCTGCGGTACATTCGTCTTCAATTCCTAATATCTTCATTGCTAAACTAAATGCCACATCGCCACTTAATTTATCTGGTTTACCTTTTGGCATATATTTAAAATAAAATCTTTCCCAATTTTCAAATATAATTTGTACCATTTTAAAAAATTCTGTAGCCATATCGCTTTTTTTAAAATAGAAAAATGCTGTATATACATTAGCCATTTTATTTGCTTTTAAATCTTTTCTATAGAACGTATCGTATATAAGTTCGTTTCTATAAGTGTGTACATTAGTACATGCCCATATATCTTTATCACTTAGTGTGTTCCACCAATGACTAACATCAGTTGGAAACAGCATATCAGTATCTAGTATTACTGTTTCATCATAAGGTGTCATGTAGTAATATTTCCACTTGTTGTTTATCTTCCATTGTGAATCTTGTGCTTCATCTGTCCATGGTATATCTACTATATGATCAAACACCTTCTTGTGTTTTGCAGTTACTAGTTTCTTAGTCTTGTTGTCAACACATACTGTTAGATTGCACACAGTCGTCTGTGTTAGTTTTAAATTTAAAGCGAGTGCATACGCCTGCTCTAAGTAATCAACAGTGTCGTTGTTTTGTGCAATTACTATATAACCTTTACTCAATTACCATCTCCAAGGTAGCATTGACATGCCAAACATATTAAGAACAGTTTCGCAAATAATAACTGCTATGGTTCCGCCTACAATTTGCCAAGTCCACCATTTCCATCCATCTAAACTGTCGCCCCATTTTCTTATCTTGCTGTTTCTTGCTTTGTCATAAGCACCACTCTTTTCGCCTAATTTATTTGCCCAGTGATTTGGGTCTACCCATTCTTTTAATTTAATTAAAGGCCAAAAGATTTTTTTCATTACATCCATTGCTTTGGTATCTTGAAGCACTACATTAAGATATATTGCTCCCCCAAACAAGGTCAATGCTATTACAGTTATTATAAAATCTTCCATTGTTATTCCTCTATCTTCTTCCAAGTTTCTTTGAACAAACAAAAACGTTCTTGTCCATCATCTGTTTTGTATATAAACTGCATTCCTAACATTTGTATTACAGTACCTTCAAACTTACCGTTTAAACTGCATGTATGCTCTATGCGGTCTCCTAATTCTGGTCTCTTTTGTTTACCCAATTGTAACCTCTGCTTCTGTTTCTATTACAACTCTAGCACCACATGGTAGCAATGGCTTGTCGTTACCACCATATACAATTTTACTTGGCCCGTGTATTTCTACACTATGTCCATATGTATTACTACGGCCTTCCTTGACTGTAATCACAGGCTCGTTAGTTCCGTGTTTTTTATTTGCACGAATCTTGTGCATGTTTACATGTATATATTTCTTTGCCATTATATAATGCTCCTTGCATTTAAATGCGGTTCTATAAATTGTTCTGTATATTTTTTATGTCCTTCTTCTGACGGATGTTTATCGTCGTGTTCTTGCAATAAATTTTCCTCTTTACACCACTCGTACATTCCTGTGCTTATAAATTTATCCCAATTGATTAGTTCGTATAACCATTTTATATTTTCATTATTGATGTTAAAGTTTAGACTATCGTCAGTAAACCCACTCATAAAATAATCTATATTATGTAATTCTAAAAAGTTTTGTGTCCATAATATATTTTCTAATGTTGTTATTTCGCTAAATGTTCTGTTATTAAAATTTTTATACCAGGCCGTATTTAAATGTTGATATGGAAAATTTTCAATAGTTCTTGTTCCAAGCGATAAATTTATCCAACCACCCATATCTGTATATTGTGTATTAGGGTGCAAAACATCTATTGGAGTTCTAATAAAATTTCTAGGTCCTATAGGTGTATTAAATTTTGCAGGACGTCTAGCATCCTCACTATAAAAAGCATGTCTATCTTGACCACTCCACATAACACCAACAATTAAATCTTTGCTTTCTTTTAAAAACTCTGATACACCATATATTAAAGTTCTTGCTATCATAGAGTTGCCGGTTGCAAAAAACCCATAGTTGATTAAGTTTAAATTATACTTTGTTGCTAGTTGCTGTGGCCAAGCATTAAATTTTCTATCCATACAAGGCAACTCGGTTTGTGTAAAAGAGCAACCAGATGTAATAAGAGTTTTATGTGACATGATTTATCAACTCCTCACTTACTCTGTTTATTGCCCATTTATTCATAACATGAATATCCATCTCCCTCCACTTACACAAGACGAAGTCGCCTAAACTCTTTGGCTTTTCTAAATAGAAAAGGATTTCATTCTTTCGTGGTGACGAATGAATGTCATCAGTATCAAAGGTCTTATATAAGGAAGGGATAGGAAGTTGTGGTATAGCCTTGTCTACAAACCCACCTAACATGTGAGCGGCTACACTAAAACTATAATCATTTCTATACAGGCTCCCTGGCCATCTGTATAGGTCTTGATAGTAATTGTTATTATCTCTAACGTGTTTTACTGTGTTAAAAAATTGTTCTGCGTAATTAGATTTCTTAAAGTATACTACTGTTGCCCAATACATTTTGATGCCAAAAGGTGATAGCCTTTTTAATGATGGGTCATTTCTATCAGACATGATGTCTTCATAATGCCAATTCATCATTAGTTCATTTTCGTGACCCCAACAGTTATTTAATGTATTACTTAGTATTAAGTAATCAGCATCAATTAGTATGGTTTCATCATACGGACTTAAATCGTATGCATCACATCTGTCTACATTGTAAAATGGCAATGTTTTATTTGTGTGGCTAGTATCTTTGTATAATCTTCTGTTTGCATTCTTAAATGCTTTATCTTTTTCTGTAAATACAATATTAGATACTGCATTATCAATAAATTCTTTACCTACATTTTTTACATTGTAATCATAACTAAATTTATTAGTTACCACAGTTATATCATGTATACCTAAATTCTCTTTGATATAGTATGCGTTGATTACTGCTAACTTGAAATAATCTATTTCTTCGTTATTGTGTGCAAATATTAAAATGCCTTTAGTTGTTGTCATCAAGTTCTAAATCTATCAACTTATGAACTTTTCTACTTTTCTTTAATTTTGAATATTCTGCATGATATTCATTAGTTGCTTCAAAGTAACGTGATAGAATTTCCTCTAAAAAATCTTCTAGATCAGTGATCTCTATAGGGTTATTATACACGTCTAATAGTACGACACTATCTTCCTTTCTTTTGATTAGCATTTCAATGAATGTTATTAAGGAAAGATCAACAATGAAACTTCCACCATTGATACTGTAGGTCAACAAGGTTTGAACTTTTGACTTTAAATTGTTGTGTTGTATGTTTAGAGTTTGTCTGTAATTAGCGAACTCTAATGCTATTGTGAGTTTAGACGTCATATCAATATTTATCGGTCACAAAAAAGGCCAGTGATCATAACTGGCCTCTATTGCGTACTTAAAACTTACTTAGGTAATTTACCGTAAGGGTTTTTGTACTTCAAGTACTTAGGTGTGTCTTTGGCACTTCTTACTGCCCAATATAATGGTATAAAGTTTAATCCTGGTACTACAAGCAATAACTGCCACCAACCACTATGACCTCTGTCATGTAATCTTCTTGCTGTTAGTGATATGCTTTGAACTAATGTTCCTAGTAAGAATAAAAAACTTAGTACACCACTCTCTTTCATTTCTCCAAATGGATCGAGTATACTATAGAATGTAAATCCTATTACATAGTAATCTACTACTGCTAACAGTCCAAATACTATAGTTGCATATAGCGAGAACCACCAAAATTCAGGTCTGTCTGACCTTCCGTTAAAATCTGTTGCTCTTGTGACCAACACAGTTTTCATTGTATCAATAAAATGATTTATTATATTCATATATTTCCTTGTACATCAACAATGTGTGTTAGATATACATACATTATTTATAATCAAAAAAAAGCCAGTTACTAAAGAACTGGCTTTAAGATTTGTTTATTTTTATTATAAATTACTTGT
>Ga0075480_10002684_pt1 | contig 11441 bp, 12 predicted proteins | sample DEB08_DNA_7_FD_81590 | JGI IMG/M metagenome (GOLD analysis project Ga0075480, IMG submission 81590) | Aqueous microbial communities from the Delaware River and Bay under freshwater to marine salinity gradient to study organic matter... | ecosystem: Environmental > Aquatic > Marine > Coastal ... | reverse complement strand
TCAGTCCCACGCAGGTCGTCGCGACATCCGAACTGTTGGAAGCCATCTGGGGCACGGCGACTGTCGGCGACGGTCATGCAGTGGAGGTGTATGTCAGCCGCCTTCGCAGCAAGTTGGAGGCGCCCCTGCCCTCTGTGGAGGTCATCCGCACGATCCGGGGTCGCGGCTTCATGTTCGTTCCACCGCCACTCCGACAACAATTTTTGCGCCTTGTGACGGATCACCGATTGATCCTTCGGGAAATCGTTCCAAACGATCAGCCCTTCTTGGGCTGGGAGCCCGACGAGGTGCTGGACACCGTTTTCATCCTGGCCCCCCAACCATGGTTCTACGAACATGTAAACATCTTCCGCGCGCTCGTGCAAACCCTCGTCCTTGCTGGGATCACGACGATCACCGGACCCTTCAACGTCCGGCGAGCGGACGGCGGACTCCATATCGCCGATGGTGAGGCCACTGTGCATTCCAGGTCACGACGATTCACCGGCATGGAGGCCACCTTGTACTTGTGAACATAACGTGAGGCAATATGCCGATTTTCACTTACGTCCCTCTTCACTACTTGTGTCACTCTTCTTGCACGGGGCCCGGAGGAAAAGAGAAATGCCATGCCCTCAGCTGAAACCCCACAAGGACGATGACAGGCCTCCTGCCAGCGGGGCTGGTCATTGACCACCAGTCACGCGAGGTAATCCTCAATGGAGTCCCCGTTGACTTGACGCGCACGGAGTTCGAGCTACTCACGGTCCTGTCGAGTAATCCGCGCCGAGTTCTCTCTCCGCGACAGTTGCTCAATCAGCTGTGGGGCTCAAGTTCTGTCGAAGATGAAAGCGCTATAGAGGTCTACATCAGTCGGCTGCGCAGAAAGCTCGGTGAGTCCGGTTCCAGTCCGCACTACATTCACACGATTCGAGGTGTGGGCTATCGGTTCGATCCCGAAAAGCCCACGCGATACAGCGCATTCACACTCCTACACGACGCGAACGGCATGTTGGTAGACGTAGCACCCACAGATCAGCCCATTCTCGGCTGGAAACCACAGGAGGTACTCAACACCCACTTCTTCGTCTCCGACATGGATCAAGTACCGGTCGACCGGTTAATGGCCACCATTCAGAACATGTGGTCGCACGGTGTGCACCAACACCACGACACAGCGTGGGTTCGCGACTCAGTCGGTAACCTCGTTCATGTCGACAGGCGGCGTCAACTCTTGGGCGATGAAGTCGGAGCACTGGATTTCATGGAATGCCGAATCAACCCGCTATGAGATAGCGGACAGGAGATCCGACATAGCCACAGAAGCAAATCGAATACGCCAGTCGCTGATGCCGTACGGAATAGTGAGTCGATCCGCGTGTATCAAAGCCCCACAGGAATACACCACGTTTGGTACATACCCATTGCGCTCCTCATCCGATGCCTTAAGAAGTGGTTCGCTGGTCCGTCCGAGTACTCGTCCTGGATCATTCTTATCCAGCAACATCGCGCCGATCGCGTACTGGCGCATTGCGCCAGCGCCGTGAGTCAACACGAGCCATCCGTCCTCGACCTCGATCGGCGACCCGCAATTTCCCACGTGCACCAGCTCCCACGGTTCCTTGCTCATTTCAATGGGCCGGACATCATTCCAGTGATAACTGTCCTCAGAGATCGTCAGTGACATGGACTCGCGATCCCACCTCGACAGGGCAACGTATCGACCATCGATGCAACGCGGAAAGAACGCCATTCCCTTGTTCTGTGAGCCCTTACCAGTCAAGGACATCGATGAAAAGGATCGAAAATCGTCTGTTTCCAAAACGCGCGATTGCACGCAAGTTCCATCGAAAGCGGTGTAACTACCGCGATAGCGCACCGGCTCATCTTCATCACCGAGTCGCACCAGCCGCAGATCCTCCATACCCCGTCGCTCCTCCGGCGCCATCGGCCACAGCACTCGCTCGCTGAGGGTGGAATCCTCGGGGAAATCTGCTTCGTAACTGTTGCGGGCGATGTCCTGCATCGTGCTAATCAACTCATCGGACGTGGTGTTGCGCAGCCCACGAGGGTCGATCTGGTTCAACGCCGCCAGCAACTCCTCCGCGGTGAACTTGTCCGGCAGCATCCCGAGCACCAACTCCAGATCTGTGGAGTCCAGGCCTGCCTCGATCGCAGACTGCCGGACGTAACGACGCCGCAGGATCGTGGATCGCTTGGCGCGAATAGTCGCGTACGGAGAGGGTGAATCGATGACAACTTCCCCGCTCGAGGTCACGAACCCGGATCTAAAGACGATTGTCGAAATATGACCCTCGCCTACGGCTCGCACGCTCATGATGAAGCGCAGGTTGCCCAACTCTGCATCTGGCTCATCAGGATGCGGCACGATGGAGGGATTGAAGTACGCAGCACCCTCGATGGCGTATTCCTGCGTAAGGTACGCGCCAATCAAGAGCTGTCGCTCAGCGGAGACATCGTCTTCGACCATATGTGCGACCGCACGAAAGTGTGAGGAGAATTCATCACGCAGGTTTCGATGACGCCCGCTGAAGTCCCGCTCCACCGCCTGTAGGGTCGTCGAAACCTGTGTTTTGCTCAACTCCATGCAGCGGCTGACCACCTCGGAAATCCGTGATGGGCCCCGAATGAGGTCCTCCTCACCGGGAATGAACATCCGGCACAAAACGCGATCGGTCGCTCCCGTGAGTTCGACAGGTAGACGCTCCAGCACCGTCAATCCACCGATTCGAGATGAACGCTCGTTTGCTGCGCGACACTCATCACGGCGATGGTCGATTCGGCACCTTGATTCTCATTTCGACTATCGAGTGTGAGGGCGTCGTAGCCTGCACCAGTCCTGGTGTCTCGCATTGCTATGCCTTGATCATTGTGACCGTCGAACCACCGCTGGCCAATCATCATGCGTTGACTCCAGATGGGATCGCTGGTCAAGTGATAGGCGGTCGCACAAGCATCGACAAGCGCTGCGACTTCGATGGGTTGTTGATCGAAGGCCGGTAGTGAATCGCCTGGCAGCCATCCAGTGTGCGGAGTGATCGAAAGGTGATCAGCCTCCGACTGAAGTTGCCAGAGCCACTCCAACGCGTGGCGACCCCGGCGTATGACATCATTTCGGTTGGTGTGGAACCCAGCCAGCATCATCGCCTCGGCCACTGCTGCGTTGGCGTACGTAAGTCGACTCTCGGGCCATACCCACTTTCCCGGTGGTGCCTCGGGCAGCATGGCAATCGTGTCCTCGAGGACGGCTAGCGCCACCCGGTTCCCTGGTAGCACGTCCAACACTTGGCTGGCGCCCAATGAAGCGAAGACCATTGAGCGCAGGAACACTGATCGCCGGCGCGCCGAGATTCGAAAGTGTTCATAGGCCTCTGCCGCTCGATTCGTGTCGCCACTTTCTCTGACCAGAGTTCCCCAAGCCCACAGGGCTCTACCCCAGTGATCCTCGGTGCTTGCCGGGCCATACCAGCGACCTTCGCAATCCCGTCGATTGATGATGGTTCCGTCCGGCTGTTGTGCCGCGCTGAGAAACGCTATGTAGGTGTCGATCAATCGTCGAGCTTCATCGCTTCGATCATCGCTGCGCATCAGGACAGTCAGCCCGCGGGATACGTCGTCTACGCAGTAACCATGGCTGGTTCGCGGTTCTGCGAACAAGCAGTGCTCAAACAATCCAATGTCGTCGGTGAGCGAAGCCAGGTGGGAGATATTCATGCTGATACTCGATCGCTGTGCATAGTGGGGAGTGTGCGTCGCTGAGCCGAGCGAACAACAGAGTGGGTGAGCGAGGTCATCGCTGATCCCACCGCGGGCCAGACGAACGAGCTCGATTTAGCTGCAGTCTTCGCGCGCATCGTGTGCCGCAATTGCGGATCCCGGATGATCTGCCGGACTGCCTCAGCGATGGCATTTGGGCTTTGATGCTTGACGAGCATGCCGGTGCCATCTCCGAGAAGCTCAATCGCGTGAGGGAAATGCGTGGCGATGATCGGTCCCCCCGCCACCATCGCCTCAGATAGCACTCCTGATGTCACCTGCTCGCGACTGTCGTACGGCAACAGGTACATATCTGCAGACATGATGAGGCGCGTCAGTCCGTTGTTGTCCAGGTAGCCATCGACGAAGTGCACACGGTCGCCTACACCCATTCGACGGGTCATCTCCCCGAGCTCATATCGATAGCGGTGCCCATCGCGAGCTGCGACCTTCGGGTGCGTTTGCCCGACAATGTAATAGATGGGCATGGGGTCAATGTCCCGCAGCAAGGACATTGCCGTGATTCCCCACTCGATTCCCTTGCCCTCGCTCAACAATCCCCACGTGAGGATGCGCGGACGCATGCGAAGGACATCCGGTCGGTAGGAGCCACGAAAATCCGGGGCGCCATGCGGAATCACGTACGTCCGATCCATGTCCGCGTCATAAGTCCGCACGAGGGCATCGAGCGCTGCATTGGATAAGACAACAACGGCATCGGACGCATCCAGCAAACTCTGAAGAATCCGCCTTTGGCGATACGTGGGGCGCTCACCAACCGTGTGCAGGATGGAGATGACCGGCACGGTGATTTCTCCGAGGAGATGGAGAACACCTTCGCCATCCTCACCCGGGTAAATACCGAATTCGTGCTGCACGATAACTGCGTCATGCCGATTGAGTAGCTGAGCTGAACGGGGAATATCGCGCGCTGACGCGTGGTCACCAATGATCATCTCGCTTGCTGGTGTTACTGCTCCGTCGGCCAAACGCAGGATTCGAACGTCTTGCCCCAACCGGTTCATGGACGAGGCCAGTGATCGCGAGAAGGTCGCGATTCCACACTGCGTTGGCGGATAGGTGCTAATCATGGCGAAGCTCTGCGACATCAAAGTTCTCCTCGGTTGGATGTGAGGTGACAACCATCTTTGAGTTAGGCCTCCTCGCGAGCGGTCAAAGCCAACGGTTGATGGTCAATGCACGATCAGGTGCGTTTCGCAAACACCACAACTGTCTTGTCATAGCCACCACGTTCAAGGTCGTAGTTCCCTCCACAGGTCAACAACACAAGTTGATGAGGGCCATCTGTAGCGAAGATGGCGGGAGCATGCCGAGCAAACGCTTTCCTACCGAGAGCTTCGACTGTCATCACCGTGTAGTCGGTGCGCGTTCCCGCCAGATCCCGCACAACAATGCGATCTCCGTCGTTTACGTCGGCGAGGTACCGGAATACACCATTAGGATCCGTCGTTCCATCACGGTGTCCAACCAGAACCGTGTGTCCCGACTCGCCCCGTGGCGTGACACTTTGGTCAAACCAGCCAACCACCGAAATGTCCTTTGGGACCTGCATTGTCGATGGATCGGTGAGGCCCACTGGTTGAATCCGGGCCATAACCCCTAGTGCAGGGATACGAATCGATGCTGGCTGGGGTGCGGTTACGTAGGGGGTCCGCTCGAGGACGTCATCTGAGCCTGTAGCCGGTGCGCGTGCGTCAGCTGGGGATGACCATGCCGTTGGATAACGTGCCGAGTCCGCACCGGGTTCCTCGCTGACTGTGGAGCAGCCAACCAGGAACCCGGCGCAGGTAACGAGTGCCGCAAGCCGCAGCACCGCTTGTTTCATCGATCGCTACTCGCTGCACCGCCACCAGCGGGAACGGAGGTCGGCACGGAGGTGTCAGTAGCCTGCGGTGCCGCCGGCTCCACGGCTACCTCTGGCTCGTCCTCGACGGGCAGGGCTCCCGGACCAGCTGGCTGAACAGGCACCAACTCATCCGCATCGATGGGCGTCTCAGGCGAGGCCGGAGTCACCGTGGTTTCCGGAGTGGCCTCCGGAGTTGTCGGCGGCGGCGTGGTGGGTGCCGGTGTTGTGGGTGTCACCGTCGGCGTAGGTGTCACTGTCGGCGTAGGTGTCACTGTCGGCGTAGGAGTCGGTGTCGGGGTCGGTGTCGGGGTTGGTGTCGGGGTCGGCGTCGGCGTCGGTGTCGGGGTCGGGGTCGGAGGCGAACTCGGGCAGGTGCCGCCGGGCGCGGGGATCAGGTCGCCGTCGTGCCGGTCGTGCCCGTTGTAGCCGTTCGGGTCGACGCGGATGAGGCGGTAGGGGTTCTTGCTGCTGCCGGTGGCGTGGCAGATCGGCACCTTCTCCTCGGGCCGGTCGGCGGTCGCGGTCGGTGTTCCGACCAGGGCGAGTGCGAGGACGCCACCGACCGCAACTGATGCTTGAAGTCTCTTCATGCTCTTCCTTCAGGTCAGCGAGGTGGCTGTTCCACCTCGCTACAACCATCGGACAAGCACCCCTGTCTACGGGAATCGCTAGACCATCGTCTGACTGCGCTGCCCGGTCAATATCGGACGATCCGAAAGTTGGGGTTCCTCGGACAACAAGCCCCGCAGGCCCGCAATGTGCACGGCATCACGGCGCCCCTCCGCGCCGAGGCATCGATAGATCGCCATGGTCTCCTGCCGAACCGTGGAATCGGAGAAACCAATGCGCGCGGCAATCTGCGGGTTCGTCCTGCCCTCGGCCAGCAGGTGCAATATGCGCAATTGACGCGGCGTCAGCTCCGCTTCCGGCTCCTGCCCATTGGGACTCAATGGCGTACGGCGCTCGGAAACTCCCTGAGTCGTATCAGCAGCACTGCGCAGACTCAGGTAGAGACCAAGGATCGGCGTCACTGATGTGAAGACCGTCTGTACCGATTCTTTTTGCACCGGTCCGGTGAATTGGATCTGCACGGACCCCAGGCGCTGATTGCCGACAGACAGTGGCCAAACAATTGTGGGGTTTAGTAGTCCATCATGATTTGACAGCCAGGGATATTCGGTGAGCAGCGCCTCCTTGTCGGCGAAGACGATGGGTGAGCCGTCGCGGATTGCGTCGACGGACGGGGATCGGTCCCACAATGAAAGTCTGCGTAAGGCACGGATTACGTCGCTCACCAGTCCGAACGATCCAGCGGCACTGACGCTTCCGCTGTGATCGAAGACACTGATCAATGCAGTGCGCGGCTGCAGCGTACGAAAGACGTCTAATACGAGGTACTGGGCAACATTGTCCAGCGTCGGTTTACCGGCAAGGTACGTGACCATTGCCGTCATACGGTCCATCTCGTGTGACACGTCAACTCCAATCAGTTGGTAGTCATTCGAAGGTACGTGCACAGGCTTACGTTTTGCTTTCGCGCTGCTCACAGGTTGCTGACAATGACTGCACAACACCACCCCCTCGTTTCCGCAAAGCCCTCACTATGGCTCCATGAAGATCAGTACCAAAGCATGCGGCTCAGTAACTGGATCCCTTCTCTTGCTTTTGGCGACTGGATGCTCACCAGCATCATCCAGTACGAGTGCAGTTGCAGGCGGTGTGTCGTTTGACAGGGTTGAGGTTTCCCAGATCGTCGTCCGCTACCAGCAAGGTGCGCCCCCGGCTACCTCCGAGGGCCTTCCTTGGGGAACTCAGTGCGTGTCAACGGAGTACCAAGCCAATCTGAGTCCTGGACCATCCATTGGGGCACAGATGAAAGTAGTGTCGATAGATCCACCGGTTTTACCGATCGTCGCCCAGTTGATCGCGCTCGAAATGCAACAGTGTCCCTACATCGCTTGGGCTGAGGCTGATGTAGTTCGATTCGACGTTCCCTCGGCACAGGACTTGGACCCCGCACCCACTCTCTCCACGGTTAGTGACCGGTGAAGACCTCGCGTGCGACTGCGACGTACCCTGTGGGAATGCGCGCAGTCGTGATCGCGTTAAGCGTCGCCATCAGCATTCAGGCGATGCTTCCCAGCACTGCGACCGGGCAGGAGGACCGTGCGGCCCGCAATGCTGCCGTAGTCGCTGTTCTCGACACCGGCATCACGGCCCACCCGGATCTTGGTTGGCGAATCCGCCCCAATGGAAGTGGTCGCCCGGGTGGGGTCGTTCTACCTGGATACGACTTCGTCTCGAATCCGTTCTCCGCCGCGGACGGTGATGGATGGGACGGAGATCCCAGCGATCGAGGAGACGGAGTCAGACCGCGGGAGGCGGTGGACCGCGCCGATTGCCGCTCACGCGTCAGTTCCTGGCACGGCACAAACGTTGCTGGCACCATCGCGGCGCAGCAGCCGTCTGCACGGCCCAACCTGGGTATAGCACCGAACTCCCGGATCGTGCCGGTTCGCATCATGGGTAGGTGCGGCGGCAACACCGCTGACGTCGCTGCGGGCATCTTGTGGGCCGTAGGCGAGCAGGTGCCGGACGTCCCGTTGAATCCGAACCCCGCAGTCATCATCAACGTCTCCCTGGCCGGGCCAGCACCCCGCTGCCCGCTATCTCTGCAGACCGCGATCGACACCGCCCGCGAGAAGGGAGCAATCGTCGTGGCCGCAGCAGGGAGTAGCGCACGCGACACCGTCGCCATGACGCCAGCGAACTGCACGGGAGTAGTGGTGGTGGGGGCTGTTGACAAGGATGGTGAGCGCGCTCCCACCTCCAATTTCGGCGATGAGGTGACCCTGTCGGCGCTCGGTGGTGACATGGCGACAGGAGAACGCAATGGCGTCTTCACTACAACGAACACGGGTCGCTACAGACCGCGGAATCCGGCGATGGGTTACTACCAAAGCAGTAGTGCTGCCGCAGCTCGGGTCAGTGGCGCGCTTGCATTGCTGGCCGGCCAGAATTCCGAAGCGACAGCAGGCCAGTTGGTGGCACAACTACTCGCCAATACCGATCCATTCGCCACCGGCCAGTGTGATGCTGGCGAAGGCAACTGCGGACAAGGCGTCTTGAATCTTCGGCGGCTGATCATCAGCACTTGAGTCTGTTCACTCACTGCCCAGTCAAAGGCTGCAACCCATCTGGTGATGGGCACCTCCCCTTGAGAATCTAACGATGAGTCAACCCGACACCCACAAGGGAGGATCGTCCATGAGCCCATCGACAGCAATGGAATCGCCACTCACCCGAAGTCGTGATGTGTGGCCGCGCTTCACCGACTGGCTGGACACACTCGTGCCCAGCGACATGAGTTGGCGAACTGGATTTCCGCATTCGATACGAGTCGAGGAGTTCTCGAAGAACGGGGACTTCGTGATTCGAGCGGAACTTCCCGGAATCGATTCAGACAAAGATGTCCAGATCAACGTGCGTGACAACATGCTCACGATCGAAGGTAAGCGCGAGGAACATATGGAGTCTGATCACCGATCAGAGTTCTTCTACGGCCGCTTCATGCGCACCCTCACGTTGCCCTCAGGTGCCGACGAGAAACACATCAAGGCTTCCTATCGCGACGGCATCTTGGAGGTCTCCATCCCGATGCGTGAACCGAGCGAGAAGGCACACACCATTCCGATCGCTCGAAAGGACTGAACCGCAAGTAGCCGGGTGTGTCCCCGCTGAGGCCAGCGGGGACACACCCCGCTGACGCAGCCTCAGCGTGTCACGCGTAACCGCGCCTCGATATCGACGATGAGATCGTCAACAGTTCCGACGCCCGGTATCGGAACGTGCACCGTTCCGAAGCCAGCGGTGCCCACAATGTCGATCTCTGACATCGCATCCCAGTCCGCATCGACGGGGCTGACGGTCAGTTCGATTTCGACATTGATGGCACCCGCCTTGGCGGGCCCTCGCAAACTCACCGGCTCACTCGGCCAATGCCCACTCCCCGCGTAGGTCAAATCGTGCGCCCGATACCCAGCGATGAACGCGCGCGCTGCATGTTCGGTGAGGAAGTTCCCCGTCTTGATCTGGTCCAGCGCGATGGTCAAGTCCAGATGCATCCGCGTGGCCTGAGCACGAAGGCTTCCGGCCCGCACTGGCGCGGTGACATCCAGGCTCAACACGCCCGAGCCCTCGCCGTTGCGCAACCGAACATCCCCGCCATCCATCTGCCCGATCATCCAGATTCGCTTCATGGATCCTCCTTTACGGACACTGTGCCAAACAGCGTGGCGTCCTCGGGACATTGACAGAAGACCCGGCGCAATCCACACGTGGGACGCCGCCAGACCTTTTTCCGCTCTGAGCGGTTGGGTGGCCTCACCGACGGTGTCTTCGCCATCGCCTTGACGCTCCTAGTTCTTGAGCTGAAAATTCCCGACAACCCGAACGCCGACAGTTCCGTCCTCGACGTCCTCGTCCGTGACTGGGAAACCTTCGCCGGATGGTTCATCAGCTTCGTGATTCTGGCCCGGCTATGGATGTTCCAGCACCACGCTGCCGCATCGGCACGCTTTGTGAGTTCGCGATCGATCGCCATCAACTTCGGCTTCCTCGCTGCGGTATCGCTGATTCCGTTCACCGCACACCTTGTTGGCTTGTACGAACTGTCACAACCGCTAGTCCTGCAACTCTTCTCCGGACTCATTGCGGTCGTCTCGGTGATGCTTGGTTGGTTCATGCGCAGCGTTCAACGTGATCAAGTGGACCTGGGCCGAGTCAGTGCCGAAAGCATGGCCGTGACGCGTGACACGATCCATCACTTGCTGTGGGTGCCACTCATTGCCGTTGTGGCAATCGTGGCTTCGATTATTGACCCACGTATTGGCCTAACAATCTGGGCTGTGGAATCCATGGCAATGCTGGTCGTCTTCCTGCGCACTCGCAGCGATGGCGACCTGCACATTTACGCACCCGAGGATAAAGTCCCGGACTTTGCACAGACAACGAAGGGCGACCCCAATCGGGGTCGCCCTTCGTGTTAAAAGGTTGGTGCGGCGCGAACCTAGAAGTCCATGCCGCCCATGTCGCCGCCACCAGCCGGCATTGCCGGCGCGGGCTCAGGCTTATCGGCCACGACCGCTTCGGTGGTCAAGAACAGGCCCGCGATCGACGCCGCATTCTGCAGAGCAGAGCGAGTCACCTTCGCCGGATCGATGATGCCCTGGGCCACCATGTCGACGTACTCGCCGTTGGCTGCATTGAGGCCCTGACCTGGAGGAAGCTCGCGGACCTTCTCCACCACGACACCGCCCTCGAGGCCGGCGTTCTCGGCGATCTGCTTGAGCGGAGCCGATACTGACACGCGAACGATGTTCGCTCCTACGGCCTCCTCGTCGACCAGGCCAAGAGCCTCGATCTTGGAGTCGGCAGCCTTCATCGCCTGGATCAAGGCCACACCGCCGCCAGGCACGATGCCCTCCTCGACGGCCGCCTTCGCGTTGCGAACGGCGTCCTCGATGCGGTGCTTGCGCTCCTTGAGTTCGACCTCCGTGGCTGCGCCGACCTTGATGACGGCGACGCCACCGGCCAACTTAGCCAGGCGCTCTTGCAGCTTCTCACGGTCGTAGTCGCTGTCGGAGTTGTCGATTTCAGTCCGGATCTGGTTCACGCGGCCCTGAATCTGCTCCGCGTCGCCAGCGCCCTCGACAATAGTGGTCTCGTCCTTGGTGACGACAACCTTGCGGGCGCGACCGAGGAGGTCGAGGGTTGCGTTCTCCAACTTCAAGCCGACCTCTTCGCTGATGACCTGACC
>Ga0075480_10002683_pt1 | contig 11442 bp, 11 predicted proteins | sample DEB08_DNA_7_FD_81590 | JGI IMG/M metagenome (GOLD analysis project Ga0075480, IMG submission 81590) | Aqueous microbial communities from the Delaware River and Bay under freshwater to marine salinity gradient to study organic matter... | ecosystem: Environmental > Aquatic > Marine > Coastal ... | reverse complement strand
CAGATGCTCCAGGAAATGGGCCGTGAGCCGACACCAGAAGAGCTCGGTGAGCGTATGGACATGCCGGAAGATAAAGTCCGCCGTGTTCTCAAGATCGCAAAAGAACCGATTTCCATGGAGACTCCCATTGGTGATGACGAAGATTCGCACCTGGGGGATTTCCTCGACTCAGACTCCAATCTGGGCGAGGGCGCTTCTGTGGGTTCACCTGTCGATACCGCCACCGATGAAGGTCTGAAGGACGCAACCAAGGGTGTGCTGTCTGGCTTGACCGCGCGTGAGGCGAAAGTCCTGCGCATGCGTTTCGGTATCGATATGAACACGGACCATACGCTGGAAGAAGTGGGTAAGCAGTTCGATGTTACCCGCGAACGTATCCGACAGATTGAGGCGAAGGCGCTGCGCAAACTGCGTCATCCTTCCCGGTCAGATCACCTGCGAAGCTTCCTCGATTAAGCTGAACCACAGACTGAAGTGAAAAAGCCCGCGGATGCGGGCTTTTTTTGTTGGTGGGCCCACCAGGACTCGAACCTGGGACCAATGGATTCACGAACTCCCTCCATTTCTGGAGGGCGCGGACTATCTCACCACCCTGCTAGACTTCTAGTTTAGGGTGCGGGACGCTCCAGCCTGTTATTAAGAACACTCAAGTTCTCAGGTAGTCTCTGCACCTTCCGAAGGTGTACCTTCGGCTTGGCTCAGGATTGCCATCAGCCTCGCTGCTATGGGTTCCCTGAATTCATCCCGTTCATTTCATGCCTTTCGACATGAACGCACCATTTTTGATGAGTCCACTGCTCTAACCAACTGAGCTATAGGCCCTTTCAGGGTGCGTATCATACCAAAACTGGCGCGGTGAGGTGAGTGCAAAGATCATTTAATATTTGCTTATGAATAAGAAAATAAGCCGGAGCTGTGTGACCTGTGCGGGACCGCTTGAGGGTCGGCAGCGCAAATATTGCAGCAGAGTCTGCAAGAACAGTGATACCAACAACCGTCTGCAGTCCTATGCTGCTCAGCAGAGACGGGGTAGAGACAGGAAGATCCGGCTTATCAGACTGAAAGGTTCCGCCTGTGAGTCCTGCGGCTATGCAAAGAATTATGCTGCCATGGAGTTTCATCACCGAGAGCCCCGGAAAAAGTCGTTTCAACTGGATCTTCGATCACTTTCCAATCGGCGCTGGGAAGTAATTCTCAAGGAACTTGCCAAGTGCTCCTTGCTCTGTGCCAACTGTCACGCGGAACTGCATAATCCTGATGCCCGGATGTAGCAAAGTCAGCGTTCAGACGCGAGGCAACATGATTCAGTCGTGAACCTGATCAGCAGATCCCGCAGAATCTTCGCACCACGGTGCAGATTCTCAATCGATATCCTTTCGTTGTTGCCGTGGACACCACTGCGTTCATCCGGCGGGAAGAAGAAGGGTGCGAAGCCGTAGGCGACGATGCCCTCATCGCGAAAGAAATGGCTGTCAGTGAAACCGGTAGAGACACTGGGTATCACCACAGCGTTCTCATAAGACAGTGCAACGACTTCGCGGATAGATTCGTAGAGCGGTGTATCCTGAGGGCTGATCGCGGGTGTGAATCCCATGATGCGATGGATCTCAACCTGCGGATCATTGATGATCGTTTTCAGCTCACTCACGAAAACTTCAGGATCCTGATCAGGCAGCAGCCGGCAATCCAGTTCCAGGCTAGCCGTCGGGGGCACAACGTTGATCTTGTTGCTGCCCTCCAGTGTTGTCAGTGAGCAGGTATTGCGCAGCAGGGCGGCCTGCCAGGGCTGCTCTATCTGCAGTGACAGCATGAATTCCTCGTTGCTGACTGCGCTGGCGATGTCCGCCATCAGCTGCTGCCGTTCGCCCTCCTGGTAAGGCGCAACAGCGGCGAAATAGTTCGCAACCGCCGGGACGACCCGAGGTTCAAAGCTGGTTTCGGAGATGCGATAGCCTGCCCGCAGGATTCGCTTGACGGAACTGGTCACTCTCGGCGCTGAACCGTGACCGGGCACATCGGTGGCCGTCAGCCGCATCCAGAGCGGTACTTTCTGTGTGACTTCGACGCTGAAAGCGGGCGTGTCGCCCAGCACCGTGCCGCTGCCGCCTTCGTTAATGATGTAGCCGACTCCCTGGAAAATATCCGGTCTCTGCTGCAGCAGCCAGCCGGCGCCGAAAAACCCGCCGGCTTCCTCGTCCGCAGTCGCCATGTAGATGACGTCGCGGTTCAGTTTCCTGCCACTGCGGTGCAGCGCCAGAAAAGCTTCAAGCTGGGCGATACCAAGCCCTTTCGTGTCGACCGCCCCCCGGCCATAAACGTAGCCATCCCGAATTGCGCCGGAATAGGGATCGACATCCCAGAACTCGGCATCGGCGGGTACGACGTCAATATGATGCAGCAGGAGCAGTGCCGGCTCGTCCCCCCCCTCCAGTGTGGCCCAGATGTTGCCGCGGCCTGGGGCCGACTCTGCAGTTTCGAACGGTATGCCTTCGGCTGCCAGGATCTCAGCGAGAAACTCCACCCCGGCTGTCTCGTTGCCTGGAGGGTTGCTGGTGTTGATCTGGATATAGGCTTGGAGACGCTCGGTGATGATGTCGGGTTCAGCTGCAGCGCTGTCCTCTGCACACAGCAGGGCGAGGCTGGCGAGGGTCAATAAAGCGAAAGTTTTCATGGGTTTAGCTTGTTTTCCGGGATGCGGGACGATCATCGCACGAGGCAGGATTTCGCCGCAAATCCCGTGTGGACAGGCCGTGATGATTCTTCTATATTTCGACGGCCTCGGCTTTGATCATCAAGACAGAGACCGGGTGAATACAACAAACTGATCATCCTGTATTGAAGCTCCGACTTCGACACTGGACTTGATCCCGAAAGAGGACAGGTACCGATGTGTAATGAAACCCCTATTGTTTTGCGTCGTCGCAATCTGCGTCTGCACCAGGCGAGTGTAGTAAACCTTCTGAATCTGACGGAGGCCTCAGCATGAACAATGTGCACACGTTTCGAAAGAAAAAAGCCGAGGCGGCGCGTCTGTCGATGGTGACATGCTATGACGCCTGGTCGGCGAAAATCCTGAATGAAACCGACATCGACTGTCTGCTGGTTGGCGACTCGCTGGCGGTCGTCATGCACGGCTTTGATTCAACGGTACATGCCACCGTTGAGATGATGGAGCTGCACGTGGCGGCAGTTCGGCGCGGTGCACCCGACAAGTTCATCGTTGCAGACATGCCGTTTCTCTCCTGCTCACGGGGGCTGGAGGCCGCCATGGATGCTGTGCTGCGACTGATGCAGGCGGGCGCGAACGCCGTGAAGATCGAAGGCGCTGACCATCAGCTGGATATTATCCGGCACGTGGTGGAAGCCGGCGTACCGGTCATGGGTCATCTCGGTCTGACGCCGCAGTCGATTCACAACCTGGGCGGGCATCGTGTCCAGGGTAAGAGTGCTAAAGCCGGCGAGAAAGTGATGCGCCAGGCCAGAGAGCTGGAGAAAGCCGGCTGTTTCTGCATAGTGCTTGAATGCGTACCGAACCGGCTCGGTGACTGTGTGTCAAAAAGCCTGGGCATCCCAACCATTGGTATTGGTGCCGGCCCGCATACAGACGGGCAGGTTCTGGTGCTGCAGGATCTGCTTGGTACGGATCCTGGCTTCACACCAAAGTTTCTTCGGCGCTACTCAAACGTGCACGACATTGTGCAGTCGTCTGTGCAGCAGTTTCACACTGATGTGGCCGAACGTGCCTTTCCTTCACTTGAGGAAAGTTACGGGTGAAACACCTGAACGCTGTGGCAGACCTGAAGACATTCAGGTCTGCCCTGGACGGCTCTGTCGGGTTCGTCCCCACGATGGGTGCCCTGCACGAAGGTCACCTGTCGCTGGTTGACCGGAGCCGTGCAGAATGCGATCACACCGTGGTCAGCATCTATGTCAATCCCACACAGTTCAACAATGCCAACGACCTGGAGAACTATCCGGACACACTGGAGGCTGACATTGCGAGTCTCGCCGGCAAGGTCGACGGGGTCTTCCTGCCGACTTATGAGTTACTTTACCCGGACGATTTCGCCTACCGCGTGGATGAGACAGATTTCAGCAGCCGGCTTTGCGGCGAACACCGTCCGGGCCATTTCACCGGTGTGCTGACGGTGGTAATGAAACTTTTAAACCTCGTGAAACCTCACCGTGCTTACTTCGGTGAAAAAGATTTCCAGCAGCTCCGCCTGGTGCGTGGCATGGCGGAGACGTTTTTTCTCGAGACAGAAATTGTGGGATGCCCGATTGTCCGTGAAGCCGACGGTCTGGCCATGAGTTCGAGAAACCTCAACCTGACAGCGACTGACAGGTCCCTGTCGCCGGAATTCCACCAGATTCTACTGTCGGCGAAGGATGATGTTGCTGCCAGGCAGGCGCTGCAGGATGCCGGATTCGAAGTGGACTATGTTGAAACGATTGATGGCCGTCGCTTTGGTGCCGTCCTGATGGGCACCGCAGAGAAGCCGGTGAGGCTGATCGATAACGTTCCGCTGAACTGAGACAGAAGGAAGACTGACATGCTCTTATGCCTGGATGTAGGTAACAGCCAGATTTATGGCGGATTGTTCGAAGATGATCTGCTGCGCGTACAGTTCAGGCGAACGTCACAACTTCGCTCGTCGTCTGATGAACTGGGTGTGTTTTTTCGCTCAGTGCTGCGCGAAAACAACGTCAACCCTGATGAAATCAGCCGGGTCGCGATCTGCTGTGTGGTTCCGGACCTGCTGTATTCACTCAGGGCCTGCTGCCAGAAATATTTCGGTCTGGATCCGCTGGTGCTGCGGCCCGGTATCAGAACCGGCCTGAAGATTTCCTACCGGGATCCGAAGGAAGTCGGCGCCGACCGCATTGCTGATGCCGTGGGTGCCGTCACCATGTTTCCCAACAGGAACCTGATCGTAGCGGACTTCGGTACAGCGACCACGCTCTGCGCCATCACTAAAGACAAGGAGTTCCTCGGCGGGAACATCATTCCGGGTGTTCGTCTTTCGATGGAAGCCCTGGAAGAGCGAACCGCACAATTGCCCGCGGTGGAGATCCTGCCGCCGAGAACGGCCCTGGGTCGAACAACGGTGGAGAGCATTCAGTCAGGCCTCTACTGGTCAAACGTCGGCATGGTGCGGGAACTCATCGGTCGAATCACCGCTGAGGAATTCAGTGAGGAAGCACCCGTTGTGATTGGCACAGGCGGCTTTGCGCAGTTGTTCAACCGCGAAAAGTTGTTCGATCATGTTGTCCCAGACCTTATCCTGGCAGGGCTGCAGGAAATTGTCCGGCTGAACGGTTGAAACCGCTGGACTAAAGGCATCCCCTGACATTGCCCCGCGCAGGTTATCATTGCGCAGAATGAACACCCTAGCCAAGCACCCGTTGTTTTACGGGACGTCTGCCGTTTTTGTCCTGGCGCTGGTAGTTTACCTCGTGACGCTGCCGCGGGTGATCACGCTGGAAGATGCCGGCCTGTTCCAGATGATCTGCCACCAGGGTGGTATCGGTCACCCACCTGGTTATCCGTTGTTTGTTCTCTCGTGCCAGGCATTCACAGCACTGCCGTTTCTGCCTTCCGGTGTGTTTGCCGGCAACCTGCTTTCCGGCATCTATGCCGCCGCGGCCTCAGCAATCCTGGTGCTGGTGGCATTTGAACTGACACGCAATGTCCTGACCGCTGGCATCGCCGGGCTGGCCTATGCAGTCTCTGCCACGCTCTGGTCCCAGGCGATTATCATTGAGGTCTATACGCTCGCAGCCTGCCTCTTTGCCTTTAGTTTCTGGCTGGCGCTGCGGTTTGTCGCTACCCGTCAGTCGCGTTACCTGTTTCTGCTGGCGCTGGTGTCAGGTCTGTCACTGGCCAACCACTGGCCCCTGCACGTCCTGTCGTCTCTGGGTACCGCGGCAGTATTACTTGCTGACTGGCGGGTGCTTATGGACTGCCTGAAACGACCCCTGAATGTCGTCGTCTGCCTGGGTCTGTTTCTGGTCGGCCTGACACCTTATCTGTCGTTGTTCCAGGAGATGCCGGCATTCGCCGTCTACGGGGGTATAGAAACCTGGGAGCAGTTCTTCCGGTATATCGCGAGGGCTGCCTACAACGATCAGTATGAAACAGCGGGCTGGTCTGATCGTGGGCAATTTCAGCTCTGGGTCACCTTGCAGACTGCCCGTGAGTTTCATCTGCTGCTGGTGCCGGTCATCCTGATTGGTGTGGTGCAGGCATTTCGGCAGCTGCAGGCCGGTCCCGGTTTTGGTCTTTTACTTATCTATTTCGGTGGCACCTCGCTGCTGATCCTTCTGCTGGGATTTGAATATAACGCCTATCGGCAGGCGGTGTTCAGGCCTTATCCCATTGTGGCGTACATGGCCGTCGCACTCTGGCTGGCGATTGGTGTCAGTTGGCTAATCGCGCAGCTCAGCAGATTCTCTGCCAGCCCATTCGCTGGCCCCGGTCTCGCCATGGCAGTGTTGGCAGTGATCCTGGTGGGGAATCTCGCCGAGAATGACCGGCGTGATGACCGCGTTGCCTATCTCTGGGCCCAGACAATCTGGGACAACGTCCCTCCCGATGCCGATCTCTTCGTGATGGGTGATACCGGCGTTGGGCTGCTGGGCTACCTCCATCATGTGGAGAGACAGCGCCAGGATCTGAACCTGTTCAGCTGGCACAGCCTGGTTTTCAGTAATCGGCTGGCACCCGCGGGTGCCCCTCTGCGCGAAGTGAACCAGCGTCGACAGGCATATATCGAAGAGACGGATAGACCCGTGTACAGCACTGTCAGGCCTGCCTATCCCTACATTGATCGCGGCGTTGTGTTCGAACGCAGCGCGGTCAGGGGATTCGACTGTCACGGCAACCATAAGCCACTCGAGATTCTGCTTGATCTGTATCTCAACCACGCGGAGACGCTGGATGGCCATGAGCAACAGCTGTTGTTTGTGACGCTGCTGGACGTAACGAAACAGCACCTTGGTATTGTCATGTTTAACGAGAACCCGGACCGGGCGTTGATGCTGTTGCAGAATCTGCAGCGGAGTCTGCCGGGCAAACTGGGCACCCTGGGCATGATGCTGCGGTACCGGCCAGATGCTGATGTGAAACCGTTTCTGACCGAGATGGCGGCCGCCGCGAGGATGCAGCTGGCGCCTGATGCACCGGCCCAGATCAGTGGCATGGTAGAGGAATACAGTGGCCGGATCGCCATGCTGGCACCGGCGGCGCCGGAGACAGCTCTGGCACATTTCCGCCGCTCAATGGATTACTATGGTGTAGCAGCCAACCCGAGTCGTTGTCGGATGCTGCCCATACTCGAAACGCTCGGTCTGACCAGCGAAGCGGCTGTATTGGAAAAAAAGTTCGGTGCCTGTGCAAACAATAATTAATAAAAGGCAGTGGTGATGTTGTCGATTGTCGTACCCACCTATTGTGAGGCGGGAAATGTCGAAGAACTGGTTCGCCGGGTTCACGCGGCTGTTGAACCCGTACTCGCAGACTACGAGATCCTGATCGTCGACGATAACTCGCCCGATGACATCGTTACCGTCGTTGAGTCTGTTGAGAATGACTTCCCGGTAAGGATCATTCAGCCGGGGGGGCGCCCCCGCGATTTGTCCCTGTCTGTCATTGATGGTATTCGCGAGGCTCGCTTTGACCAGATCCTGGTGATGGATGCAGATCATTCCCATCCGCCTGAAAGTATCCCCGCGATGCTGGCCGAACTCCGGGCCGACGGTGACTGCTTTGTCGTCGGCAGCCGCTACGTAGCTGATGGCAGTTTCGATCGTGACTGGAGTCTGTGGCGGTTCCTCAACAGTCATATCGCCACGCTACTGACGCGGCCGCTGGTCGATTGTGCTGACCCCATGTCCGGTTTTTTTGCGTTTAATCGCCGGAATATCGATGACCTGCAGCGCCTCAACCCGATCGGTTACAAGATTGGCCTGGAACTGATGGTTCGCGGCCGGTTCAGCCGCGTCGCGGAAGTGGCGATTGCTTTCCAGGATCGAGAGATTGGTGAGAGCAAGATGAACCTGACCCAGCAGTTGAGGTTTATACGCCACCTGCGTCGCCTCTATACCGCCAGGTTCGGCACTCTGGGTGAATTCATCAATTACGGCATGGTGGGGGCCTCCGGATTCGTTGTCGATCTTTTCTTCTACTATCTGTTTCAGTTTCTGGGTGCGCCGCATCAGACAGCGCGGGCATTGTCCTTCTGGCCGGCTGTCACCTGGAACTGGCGCCTCAACCGGATTGCCACTTTCGGCGAACGCAAGCGACGACCCGGGGCGCGTCAGTGGTTCGAGTTTGTCCTGACCAGTCTGCTCGGATTTACCCTGAACTGGGGCGTTTATGTTGTGCTGACAAGCCAGGTCGAGTTCTTTGATGACTACCGTATCCTGGCGTTGATCGCTGGCATTGGCGTGGCGAGTGTCTTTAACTTTGTGCTCTCCAGCCTCTATGTCTACAGTGAGAAGCGCGCGTGAAGCACTACAGGAACCTGCAACTCTGGGACGGCATCAGCGATGCGTTGCGCTCAGCGGAACTGCTTGTGGCGGAGGGTAAGTTTGCCGACGGTGGTGCCGGCGATGCTGAAACCGAAGATCTGCAGGGCTGTGTCGTCATTCCCGGCCTGATTGATGCACACATTCACCTGTGCCTCGACCCGGATGTCCGCGACCCTCTGGCGCACGGCAGGCTTGCCGCCGAAGAACAGCTGGCCGCCATGCGGGTGCGTGCTGAAGGCATGTTGCTGGCCGGGATCACCACGGCGCGAGACCTGGGCGGTGGCGCCTGGCTTGAACTGCAGGTGCGTGACGAGATTGCCCGCGGCGAACATCCCGGACCCCGGCTTCTCTGTGCCGGCCAGCCCATCACGTCCGTCGGCGGACACTGTCACTTCTGGCAGGGTGAGGCTGCTGACCTGCCCGAAGCAATGGAGGTGCTGCAGCGCCAGTGTGAACACGGCACGGACCTCATCAAGATCATGGTGACCGGGGGTAACATCACGCCAGGATCGAAACCTGTCGACAGCCAGTTCGACGATGACCTTGTCAGTGGCGTGGTGGCAGCAGCGGCGGCTCGTGACCTTACGGTTGCGGCCCACTGTCATGGCACTAATGGGATCCGGCAGGCAGCGGCAGCAGGAGTCCGGACCGTCGAACACTGTTCCTGGGTTGGTGAGGCAGGCTGGGGGCGGGCGCTGGATGAGCGTGTCGTCGCGACGCTGGCCCAGAACGACGTCTATGTCTCTCCTACAATCAATGCCGGCTGGAAGCGCTACAGGAATGAGGAGTTCGTCAGCCTGGTGCAGCGCAATTATCGGCACATGAAACAGGCCGGCGTAAAATTGATCGCTTCAACAGATGCTGGCATCCCGGGTGTCTATCATCGTGATCTGCCCCGGGCCTTACCGGAGTTTGCCCGATTTGCCGGGCTCAGTCCGGTTGAAGTGCTGAAGTCAGCGACGTCAGTCTGCGCGGCAGCGATTGGCATCGGTGAGGTTGCTGGCACTATCGCACCAGGATACTCGGCAGACTTCGTCGTCTATGAAAAGAATCCGCTGGAAGACCTTGCGGTGCTTGAGAATCCGCTGCTGGTGGTCAGCCGCGGCCGGGAATTTGACACTGCGGCCTGAGCAGGCCTGGCTAGTCGGTGTACCAGACAGAGACGATGAATCCCGGCTGGCCGTTGTCAGAGTTGTCTGTCATGTAGGCAGATTGCACAACCCGCTGGATTTCAATAGACGCGCCATTTTCTTCCAGCCACTCGTTGATTTCTGTTTCAGCTTCATGGACCTGTGACACGCGCTGTCTGAAAATGCGTACCTTCATGTCTGCACCTCTATTTGCCGGACAGATTAGTAAATCGGATAGCCAGCACTTTGTCCGATTTATCTTCACATCGCAACCATTTGTCCGCATTGACACCCCGTTGTCTGCTCTGTAGCTTGCTGCTGGTCTGACAACCCGGAATTACCATGGAAAACCTGTTTGATTTAAGCGGCAAGGTCGCCGTTATCACCGGCTCAACCAAGGGCATCGGTCGCGCGATTGCCGAGCAGATGGCGCTGCACGGCGCAGATGTTGTGATCTCTTCCCGCAAGGCCGATGCCTGCGCTGAAGTTGCAGCGGCTATCAATGAATCTCTGGACGGCAAAGGCGGCCGTGCCGTGCCCATTGCCTGTCACATCGGTCAAAAGGAGCAGCTGCAGATGCTCGTGGATGAGACCCGGTCGCAGCTTGGCAAGATCGATATCCTGGTCTGTAATGCTGCGGTGAACCCTTACTACGGCTCCATGCTCGATATTCCCGACTCTGCGTTTGAGAAGATCATGGATTCCAATGTGCAGTCGAATCACTGGCTCAGCCAGTTGGTGCTGCCCGAGATGATTGAACGCAAGGATGGTGTCATTCTGATCGTCTCCTCCATTGGTGGTCTCAATGGCAGTGCCGTGCTTGGCACCTACGGCGTATCCAAGGCGGCAGATATGGCGCTGGTCCGGAACATCGCGACTGAATTCGGGCCGGACAATATTCGCGCCAATGCCATTGCGCCGGGCCTGGTGCGAACGGATTTTGCGCGTGCGCTCTGGGAGAACCCTGAAACGCTGAAAAATGCCACGGCAAATTCAGCGCTGCGGCGAATCGGCGAGCCGGATGAAATAGGCGGTGTTGCCGTGTTCCTGGCGTCGAGAGCGGGCAGTTTCATGACCGGCCAGACGGTTGTGGTCGATGGCGGCAGGGCTTGACTCCATCACTGAGCATTCGTCCCTAACCTGTTGAAAATCAGCTAAATCTCCTAGAAACTTCTAGCGTCTGTAGGTACTATGATTCGCCCGAGAGGTTGGTGTTTTTAGCGTGGATCGAAGGGATTTTCTTAAACTGTTTTCCGTTGGAACCGTGGCTGCGATGAGCAGCCAGCTGGCGCTGCGTCCGCAGGATTCGCGCGCCACTGTCAGCGAGTTAATGGAAACCGGTCCTATCATTGAAGACATCGGTACGACCCGCAGCGAACTGGCAGCCTCCATTGATATGATGAGGACACCGTCGCCTGCTGTGAATGAGTATCTCCGGGCTTTCAATCTTGATGTGGAAGATGTTGAACCCGGACAGGTTGAGATGCCCATCCTGGCCCAGAGTGCGAGCCCGAACCGCGCAGACTACCTGTCGAAAATGCGTGACTACGAGAATGCCCATCGACGTGATCTCTACCTGGATCGGGATCAATTCCCTGTGCTTATCTCGTCCTTCAAGCGTATTGACCGGGTCCAGAACCTGGTCGGTCATGGCAACTTCAATGTCATCAGTTTTGATGAGATGCTCGCCTACGGCCGCCAGTATGCCAGTGTCGGCGCTTTCACCCGGGCCGAGCAGGATTTTCTCGAAGAACTTTTCTCAGCCAATGCGACACGGTAT
>Ga0075480_10002680_pt1 | contig 11444 bp, 13 predicted proteins | sample DEB08_DNA_7_FD_81590 | JGI IMG/M metagenome (GOLD analysis project Ga0075480, IMG submission 81590) | Aqueous microbial communities from the Delaware River and Bay under freshwater to marine salinity gradient to study organic matter... | ecosystem: Environmental > Aquatic > Marine > Coastal ... | reverse complement strand
TCCGATATACCGATTGCTCTCTTTTGGCTTCTACCTGCATACACCGGTATGCATGGTACTACTCCAATTGGATTTGGTATAATCTGTAGTATTTGGCTATCTTGATTTACACCTTTTTTAGAATATACCGTTGTTTCTGTTTCAGTTATCGTTCTATAATAAACATGATCTTCATCTACTCCGTCTAGGAGTGTTATGCTTGATAATTTATATACACCATTCGACTTTCTATAGTATTTCCAATCGATCACCGACTCCGGTGTGATTAGCGAAACATAAGGTCGAATTTCTTGTGCTAATTCTTCTGCTCTTGTGGCTACTTGTGTCGCTGGCTTGTCCACCATGACCCATACATGACCATATATACTTGAATATGTTGCTACATCTCTCATAAATGCATTGAATGATCTACCGTCTAGATCACAATCGTTTAAGAATGGATCCAATGAGGAATCGTTTGTGATTGCACCATAATCTCTTGTCGGTGGCTTTCTAAATAAGAATGAGTTGTAGGTCTCAACCACTGATTTGCAGTGATTGTCTAGAGGTGTGTTTCTTAATCTGTTTTCGTAATCATCAACCGATTCTAGAATATATTTTACCAAATAACGGCCTTGACGAAAATTATTACCGCCGTTATAAGCATCAGAATAGTACTGCCATCTTTTTATGTTTTGTTTCCAATCAGGATGTACTGGGATTCCGTAATATTCAAGTCGATAGTCTGTATCGAAAGCATCATTGATATTGGATGTCATATATTGTCTCTTCCTTTAATGTATTTTCATAGTCCAAGTAGCCGGTGTATTGTTATTTATATAGTTTCGTGTTATAGGAAAAGTGTATTCTATCATATAACCTAGTGCATCTGCGGAGTGCGATAGATTATCGCTGTCATCCGGTATTGATGTCCCTTCTTTATACACCATTCTAGATAAACTTTTAATTAAATGTTTGCAGTTCGGTGTAATCCATAATTTTTGATGATTATCCGTGGATTTAAGTGCCGAATTTACCGCATTTATTCTATCTCGTATCCTAGGATGTGCTGATCTTAACTTGCAATTGAATCCTGCATTTTGTAGTATGCTTAGATCGGTGCGACCTGCCGCGGATGTTTTCCTCTGCCTAGAGGCTGGATCTGGGAAGATCACTATTTTCTTACCCGGATACCTATTTTTTATTTCTTCTACCATTTCGTCTGTATTTGACCCATATATCACTATTTCATCGAATACCACATAACCTTTATCTGTTTTATAGGCCACAACCGATGAAAAGGGTGATATGTTAAAGTCCATACCGATGAATATCTGCGATATGTCTTCGAGCTTAGGTACTTTGCCCGTGTATATTGTATGCTCTCCATAATTGTAGTATATGATGCCTTTATATGTGATAAATTTGGCTTCAAATTCTTGTGCGAATGTGCGATCATCTAGATCTTTACGAGCTTGATCAAGTTCTTCTTGCGGTACTTGGCCACCTTCGATAGTTGTATATTGAAAGCTGTCCCAGTTATCGGGATCTATTTTAGATTGTTGGAATATGTCATATACCCAGTTACCTACACCTTTGGGTGTCGAACAGAATAACACGGATCCTTGTGTCTCTGCTAGAGTCGGCCTTAATACTTCTGTCCATGTTTTTTGATGTATGTCTGCCGCTTCATCGATTACAATACCATGTAGGCCAACTCCTCTAAGTCTATCTGGGTTATCTGCAGATCGAAGTGCTATTGTACTTTCATTTATTAAATATATCGATAGGTCACTTTCGTTGATCTTTTTTACCCATTTTAGATCGAGTAATCTTTTTTTAATTTGATCCCATACGATTTGTTTGGCCATACCATGTGTTGGTGCCACATACCATACTTTGGATCCAGGTTGAGAAGCCCACTTACATAATTCGCGAATAGCGAGATGTGTCTTACCAAATCTTCTGCCGCTAACCAAACATCTATATCGTTTGGTACTATCGGCTACTGACTTTTGTGCTATCGATAAAGGCATTGTATGTGTATTTATTCGGGGCGGAAATGGAAACTAACCGCCCCGTCCTACTATTGCATCATAGGAATAAGGTAGAGATAATCACTATCCAATATATCGTTAAGATAGCATATGCTGTATATTTGATCATTTATATTTTTTGACCTTCGTACTTTGGTGTTTTGTTGAATACTAGTTCAGCCCTTTCTATTTCTTCTTGCTGTCTCTTGTATGCATTTTCTTGTCTTATTGATCTTATGAGTTTGAGCTTGTATTCTTTTTGTGATCTAAGTTGATGTATTTTGATTTTAAGTTTTTGGTCTATCATTAGTTCATCATCTTTCTAAGCCTGTCTTCGTTTAGTTCTATCCAAGTGTATGCGGCATCAAACCAATCTTCGAAGTGATCAAAACAGCCTGGCCTATTTTGATCTGCCCATTCTTTAAATTCGTCTTGTAAGTCTCTGTTGCGACCAACTATGATAGCGAGTGGATATAATCTACCGGCTTTGGTCTTTAACAGATGCTCTATATCTTCTTTGGGTGGGTGTTGCATTGTTATCTCCTTTACTTTTTGTTATGTGAATATCGCGGCGATGTGCCGCGATATTCTTCGATATATTAATTGCTTTGTATCGATATAGACCCTTGACTTTTAAGATATTCGAAGCACCAATGCATTGGTATATTACTCCAAATTGTTTCTTGCTGGTCTTGAGTAAAGTTTTCATACTCCGGACTTTCAACATATGTTTTAAATTCTCGATATGTTTTAAATTGTGTTTTTGTTTTTTTCATTTTATCTCCTTTACTTTTTGTTTTGTGAATACCGCGACATGTCGCCGCGGTATTCTTCGATATTATGCCTCTTGTATTGTTTTTAAGTTATATTCCGATGCTATATCTTTTATTTCGTTGTATGATGATGCGACATATAAATTTACATTTTTATCTGTATTTGATACCAACCAGTGTAGTTTTGCATCATGACTTAACCATTCTTGCGGGCTATCCCATACATCTGATGCTATGTCGTCTTTCGTCATTGGCCGAGTTTTTAATGCGATGAGTGTTTCTGTTTCGCTATCGCTTATTTCGTATATCGGCTCGCGATTTTTGTGATCGTCTTTCGATACGATCGTGATATATGATTTTTTCATTTTATCTCCTTTACTTTATATTTTTATTATATACTTTTTGAGTATATGTTTTTATTATATACTCTTTTTCTGATCTTGTCTATCTTTTTTTTATCTTTTTTTTGGCCTGTTTGTGCTGTGATACCCGTGAAAACTTTTCACGGTTTTCACGGTCTTCTTTGTATTATTGGCCTAATTTTTATATACGAAGAAATAATCCATCATTTTTTTTGGTTTTTCTCCGTTGTGTAATAATTGGTTTTTTTCGACCGTCATGCCCTGAGTTCTTTCGACTCCGTCGCGAGTATATACTTTGTACCCTAGGCCATCGACTAGAAGTTCCCATATGTCTAAAGCTGAGTAATTATATCTTTTACATTGATTCGGTACTATCTCGCATTGTATAACTGGCCTACATTGTTTTATTGTGTTTAGGCCTCCTTCTATTACTTTTAATTCATGCCCTTCTGTGTCTATTTTAATAAAATCTACATCATTATATGCAAATAGATCTATTGTGCTTATGTCTGCTTCAAAATGCTGTACTACGGTATCTTTTTTATGTTTTTGTGTATATACTATACCGTTGTGTCCATTATTTTTACTGACACTTTTAAATTTTACTGCTTGTGCCGGTTGGTCGCTTAATCCAATTTGATGTGTATCTATTTGTGCTAATGGATTTTTATTGACTCCTTTAAGTACTTGCGGAGCTGTATTATCTATATTTGTTTTGTTGTATATAATGTTTTTAATTGCCCAATTATGTACCCATGGTGTTGGTTCGAATCCAACTACTCGTTTGGCAAATGTTGCATATTCAATTGTGTTCATACCGATGTTCATACCTACATCTAAGATAGTGCGAGGATTATTTAATAAGCTGTATGCAAATTTTAGATTGTTTATTTGGTATGTTAGTGCTGTAGAGCCAAATCGTTGTGTATAATACGAATCGTTTTCTTCTAGAATATATTTGCGATTTGCTTTTGTTGTTATTGTTGTTGTGTTTGGTGCTGTTGCTTGTACTATATGTACCATTGTAACTTTCTCCTTTACTATAAACATTATAGCATCTTTTTGCAAGTATGTCTATATTATATTTCTACTACTCTGTATTTGTCGGTATGATACCGTCGATTTAATTCGGCCGCTTTTTTTTCTACTACTTTACGAGTTGCTAAAAATGGCCTGTTGTACTTCCGCGGTGTTCTTTCGTTTGTCGTATCGATCGTCGCTGTCACAACCCACTTTTCGTCGTGTTTGATACCGTACATGTGATCGATACCGATTACTAGTAATTCATGGTGCCCTTGCATTCCTTCGTTAATGACTTTATATACAAAAGGTCTGGCCATATTAATCGTTCCAAGGTAGAGGCTGTAATTCTCCGCTTTCGAGTGGATTATCACCCTGCCCGAGAATATTTTTTCCTAACCATATGAGCATGGATGTGTTGCCCGATAGTGCTGATTTGATTTGTGCCCGTCTAAGTGCTTGTTTCGTTTCTGACCTGCCTTTTGCAATCAAATCACGAAAGTTGTATAGAAGTGTTTCTCTGGGCAATTCGAACCAATCTGCTATTTCTTGATATGAACACCATAATCTGGCCAGTTTTTCTACTTCATCCGGTGGTATAACCTTTTTGTTATCACCTCTGCCCACTACGAGTCCTTCTTTGGTTATAGTACCCCACTTTTCATGTTTTCTAGTGTCTTGCTCTTTATTCATTGGTCTGTACATCCTCTAGGTCTGGGTGATTCAGCAGTTGATCGACCGTTTCTTCGCCTTCGACTTCATTAAATTTGGTACCATCCGATCTGTATGCTTCTAGGCCAGTTTCATCCTGCCATCTTCTTATGGCTGTGTCCACATATTTGGGTTCTAGTTCTATTGCTCTTGATCTTCTTGCTGTTTTTTGACAAGCAAGTATGCTGGATCCTGCTCCTGCGAATCCGTCATATACTATATCATTTTGTTGTGATGAATTGATGATGTGATATACTATAAGTTTGACTGGTTTGAGTGTTGGATGCATTTTGTATAACTTTTGTGCTTCTCTATCTATCTCTTGATAATTTGAAGGTATCGATTTAATTATTTTGATCAGTTGCTCTTTGGTTTTGTGCTCTAGTTCATCTAAGTTAATGGTGTTGTGAGCTGATTTACCGTACCATTTGTGTTGTGCACCTAGCTTCCAACCGTATATGATGGGTTCGTAGAACTTCATATAATTGCTAATCCAATTAGATGCATTGTTTTTCTTCCAAATCAATGTGTCAGCTATATGTGTATTGTTGTTACTCATTACATCTCTAAGTGTTTGTGTAAATCTTATGTCATGACACCAATATATAGGAGCTCCCGGTTTCCAGTGTTTGTCCACTGCTTGTAGATGATCATGTAAGAACTGCTCAAACTCTTGCTTTTGCAGTTTATCATTTTTTATGTCTTTACCTTGCTCTCTGTACTTTAGTTCTTGTGATGAATAGTTGATTGCATTTGGTGAGAAATAATCGATACCATATGGTGGATCCTCCCATATAAGATCTATTTCTTCACCATCCATCAGTTTGATGATGTTTTCTGGTTGATTTGAATCCCCACACATCAATCTGTGATCACCTAGGTGCCATATATCGCCTACTTTGGTTTTGTAGTGTGTGTCTTGTTTGTACTTTTCTTCTAGTTCTTCATCTGTGGTTGTTTTGAAATACTTTTGCAATTCAGCTTCAGAAAAACCTGTTTCATATGAAAGTTCTTGTAGATTTTCTTCTTTGATCAGTTGTTGCAGTTGCTCTGTAAGTTCTTTGTCGTCCCAACGAGTGTTTTCGTTGCTTTTGTTGTCCATAATGCGATATGCATTGGCCTGTTCCGGTGATAAATTGTCAGCTCTTATGATGGGAACTTGTTGTATTTTAAGTTCTTTCGCCGCTGACCATCTGGTATGACCGACTATAATTATCGAATCCTTGTCAACTACAATTGGTTGTTGAAAGCCGTATTGTGTTATACTATCGGCTACCGTTTGTATTGCTTTTTCAGATATTTTACGAGGGTTACCCTCGTATGGTTTTATGCTGTTTATATCTACTTTCTCGATGTGTAGATCATCCTTATCTTTGTCCATAAGTGCCTCCTTTTATATTATGGGCATGTCTGCCCCCATCATAATACTATTGTATTATAGATGTATTTCTTCGCATTTTATTCTAAATCTTCTAACCACGGTCAAACCGTTGTCAGTTGTGATGGTACATTTGATTGTGTATGCCGTGCCGGCTGTACCACCGCTCAATACCACTGATACCGATTTTTCATTTGCGGATTTAGATGATGAATCCACCGTGATCCCGGTATCGGCTGTGAATGTATGTGTATCGATTAAATCACCTCCTGTTAAGAAGTTTGTAAAATCGATGGTATAATCCATAACCTCTAGAGGGCCCTTGCGAATAAAAGCCCCGGTATTGTCTCTTTCGAATCCTGTTATTGATGCCATCTATATCTCCTAAGCCAATGTGATCGTTAAACTGCCCGAGTTGATCTGGAATACATCGCCGTCATTAACATCCTTTGGTGATGATAGTGCCGCATGGAATAATAAGTTACCACTTGATGAAGCATCATATACACCAATGTGTGTGATGTTTGCTGAGTAATCACCGTTGGCTGGTGGAAACGAAATGGTATTGTTATTGCTGACAGATCCATTTGCTACATTACCAAATGTTGCACTTTGACGAGCATAATCATTACCTGATTGCTCATTTGCACCGTCATTTGCTTCTCCGGGTGAGCCTGTGTGTAGGCTTACATAAAAGTTAAGTGCGGCTGTGTCATAGTTACCACCGTTGGTACCAGCATTTCTCATTAGATGTTTAAGAAGTATATCTTCTAAATAATTTGAAGCTGAAGCCATATTTTGTTTTCTCCTTATGTGAGTTTGTAGTTGTATTTATACCACCCGTTGAGGCTATAGTATTTCACTAGATATTGTCCTTGTGATGGTATCTGTTGTTATTGTGCGGTTTTGTACCGCATAAAGTGTTCTAGTTGTGTTTGCGACAGCTATCGACCTATCTATTATTGGTATTGTGTATATTTTGCTTTGTACATCGTCTTGCTGTTGTGTATCTTTTTCTGTTGGTGTGTAAGTCCTATTTTGCTGTGCGACTGATATATTTCTATCTACTGCATTCACACCTAGGTGTGTTTCATCGATGATTGTTGTCCAATCGTTGAAGTTTTTCCATGCAACTGCTCCAGACCATGTATTTGCTGTTGTTGTTTCTGTCGCCAATATTCTGTTTGCTTCGATAGTTCTAGGCTGTGCTTGTACTTTAAATACTCTTGATTGCTCATCGACATTTTGTACAAATCCTTTTTTGAGAATAGTTATTACTATTGCTGTTGTTGTGAATGCCGCTGTTAAATCGACAGATACCACTTTATATACATTTGGTGGTGTTGCTGTTAATGTTGCATCTATAGTGCTGTTTATTAATCCTAGATTTTGAATACCACCCACTGCTGTAAATGTTGTATTGGCTGTAAGTGTTGTATCTGGAAAATTGAATAGATGTATTCTACCTGTTGTGGTATCGAATGTTGATGCCAATGTAAATGTTGTGGCCGGAAAGTTGAATAAATGTATGCTTCCTGTTGTGGGATCGAATGTAAATTCTGAACTTATTGTATTTGGTGTTCCATTTAATTTAAGATGTACGGCCGGTGTAAGTGTTAGATCACCGGTGAATGTTGTTGCTGGAAAGTTGAATAAATGTATTCTACCTGTTGTTGTGTCAAATGTCGATGTAATTGTAAGTGTATCTAGACTGCTGTCTTTTCTAAACATTTGTGCTGTCGCTGTGGTCGTTGATACCACCGGTAGATTAACTAGACCCGAATTAATATCTATATCACCATCTATTTGTGTTGTAAATGTACCTGTCGTTGTGGTATCCGGTGCTTTAATTGTTAAGAATGGTGTTGCTGTTGTTGTAAATGCTGTATTGATTAAAGTTACACCGTCTAGAGTCATTGTTGGTGTTGTTGTTGCTGTAAATGTACCTGTTGTTGTGGTATCAGGTGCTATCCTTAACATTGTAGGTGATACCGTTTTACCAAATGATGCTGTGAATAACGGTGATGCTCTTCGATTTACTAATGCATCCGCTGTTGCTGTAAATTGTGATGCAAATGTAGAAGAAGGCGGTGAAAATATATGTACCCTACCGCTGGTGTCTAGATCAAATGTACCGGTTAGTGTTTGTTGTACAGATATATCGACTACAGCACTTGCTGTTAATGTTGCTGTTATTGGTAGATTAACCGTCGGCTGTATGAATAATTGTGATGTTATTGCTGTTGTAATTGTTGTGTTGATATCTATAACACCATATGTCCTAAATACATCTAAGAGTACTTTTGTTTTTACAAATGCATTTTCAAACTCACCTTTTGCTGGATTGATATGACTTAGAGATAGTGCTACTCCTTGTAAGTCAGTTCTTGTTTGTGTTTCTAGACCTGTCGTTGATAACCTATTGTATGTAATCACGGGCTCATCAACCGGTATCCTAACCGTGCCTGTTGCTTCATATACATCGGGGTCAAATGATACTACTCCGGATAAACTACCTCCAACTATTGTTGATATGTTATCGGAATATTGAAAGTCTCCGGTCTTTGTTAGATCGATTGTTGTTACCGGTGCTGTGTCGTTGATGCTTTCTGTTGCTTGTGCTCTGCCTGGTCTTCTAACTGGATCCGATCTATCTAGATCTAGAACACCCATAAATGATACAATGCTGTTTAATTTGTATGTGTCACTTTGTAAATTGCTCGGCCATACAGATAAGTCTAGATCATCAAACTTGAGGGTTGTATCTCTTACATATACATTGCTTACATCTTGTACCGATACTGCTCTAGATTCAACTGGTGTTAGACTTAATTTAGTTCGGCCTTTTGCTTTAATTCTTGCTGTGATATTGCTGATAGCTATGTCCGGTGCTGAAGTAAAGTTATCAGTTCTAAACCATACATATACGAAACCATCTGTCATTTGATATTGTGATAGTGTTGTGGTGTATTCTGTTGCTGTTGCAGTTGGTTGTACAAATTGTGTTATTGCTGTTGTTGATCTTATTTCAAGTCTATCTGTACCCGTTGGTTGTATTGCTGTAAATTTTACGATTATGTCGTGTGTTGTTGGTGTTATGGTACAATCGCTGTATTCTGTAAAATCAAACACCACTTGTATCCTTTGACTATCTGTACCAGCTACATCTTGTGTAAATGTTATTGATTGTTTGTCGTTTGGTCTATATTCTTCAACATAATCTGGATAATTAAAATAACTTAAATTTGATAAATCAGATGTGTCAGCACTATATCCATTTATTATATACTCGTGCAGTATTGGATATTGGGATAGATCGAGTACTCTCTCCCATAAACCTGTAGATGATGATGAAAATGATAGATCTGGTGTAAAGTTAGTCATCGACTTTTGCTATCCCTTGGTTACAATCTGTTAATTGATTTCTGGTCAATACATTTGTGTCATATGGCCCCGTGCCAACCGTAGATAAACTACCAAATTGTGTGTTGTTTGATGCCGTGCCTCTGATGTATATTTTCGGTTGTGATCCCGTTGGAAGTTCTCCATTAATACCAAGCTCTCTAAATTTACCATCCGATGCACTACTTGTAAATTTCTGTCTGTTAGATGCTTGACTAAAATCTATATATGTGTTGTCCATCCATATGGGGCCTATACATCCGTAAAATTTTTGTGTAGTACCAATGCCGCCGATAGTTGGATACCCAAATGGTTGCTCTAGACCTTGTGATGATATTGGATTTATAGTCGGTTGTGCATCATTGTTGTTGTAGTACATGTTGTATTTTGTTGTGTCATATGATTGATTTATACCGGAACCTCCTATACGAAAGTTAACCATTATACATGTAAAGCCTGTAGTTGGTGCTGAAAAGAATGAGGAGCTCATTATTTCTCTTTCAAATCCTTCTCGGCCAACTTTAGATTTTAGTACACCAGCTTTAATAGCCAGCTGTAGGCCATCCGGGTCTGAAATACCTTCATACAATCCAAATATATCCATATTGGTCGATGGTGTAATTGAGTTTTCAGGTTTTATCCAGCATACCAGCGATATGTCAGTTTCGTCTCCTTTAAATGGTGATAACCAATTTGTTTCGAGTAGCCAATTTGATGATGTGCCATTGTAGAATACTGCATCTTCTAGATCGATTAGATTTTTATCGGCCGCTTTGGTGTTGCGATTTATTGCTACTGCTTTGCGAAACTCAGTGATATGCTCTGTAGTTGCATCCGGTGTTGCTATATGATGGCCACACTCAACAGATATCGTTGAATTTAAAGTTGCTTCCGCTGTGAGAGTCGCCATTTAGCACTCTCCTTATACCGCACTATTGTCTGATATGTATTTCCAACTTGTGCCATCGTAGTATGCTGGCTTGTGTGAATCGTCTGATATTGCTATAATGGCTCCATTAACACCTGTTGGTAGAGAACCCGAAGCATATGCTTTTAGTTCCAATAAACTATCCATTGTCACATGCTCATCAATGGTCATTTTGGTTGTGCCTGTATAACTTAATGTGCCATTGTCTGTGGTAGAAAAAACTATCTTACCGCCACCTGCTGTTGCTGAGTGATCTTCTGATGCTACTAAATCTATTCCGGCTGTTTTTCTAAATGTGCCATTACCGCCACCTGTGTTGTTATCCCATGCCGCACCAAAGAAACCAAATACTTTATCATCAGTATTTAAAAAGTCTTTGTTGCCAGCACCATCATCTCTTGATCTGTGTGCCCATAAGTTTGGATATTGACCGGCTCCATTTGATTTGTGTCCCCATAATAATAAGGCCGGTGCACCGTTGGTTGTTTCTACTTGAACACCAGTGCCATAAAGGCCTGAACTATTTGTGCCACCCGCATCTGTGTAACCATCCTGTGTTTGATCGTGTATGATCAAACCATTGGTATCGTGTTGTTCTACCAAGTCTGTGTTTATTCTTAGTTCACCTGTGCCATTTGGTGCTAACACTATATTGCCATTTGATGCTGTTACAATACTTTGTCCATTTACATCCAAGTCTCCACCAAGTTGTGGAGTAGTATCTTCTACAACTTCATTTGTGGCCGCCACTTGACTATCTACATATGCTTTAATTGATTGTTGTGTTGCTAGATGTGATGCTGAATCCGATACCATGTCATCTTCATCTTTGGTGATGTTTGTGTCTGTTATGTC
>Ga0075480_10002679_pt1 | contig 11448 bp, 12 predicted proteins | sample DEB08_DNA_7_FD_81590 | JGI IMG/M metagenome (GOLD analysis project Ga0075480, IMG submission 81590) | Aqueous microbial communities from the Delaware River and Bay under freshwater to marine salinity gradient to study organic matter... | ecosystem: Environmental > Aquatic > Marine > Coastal ... | reverse complement strand
GTGATCAAGACCACACTGACCGGTCATAATTCGGGCCTACACTGGTCATATGACCGTTCTGTACCGAATGTCCGATTATGGGATTCGCTTCATCGTCGTCGCTGTCGTCGCTGCGCTGGCTCTTACCGGCCCCGTGGCGCTCAACTCGCCGCCTACCTCGGCGATCGCGGCCACCCGTATCGACGCCGACTACCGGTCCTACTTCGCCGACAGCGACCTCAACGGAACCGGCTGGACCACCTGCTCAGCACCCATCACCTACTCCATCGACGTCCGGGCCTTGAAGCGCAGCCAAAAGACGCGAGAGATCCGCCGCGTCACGTGGTCGATGCGACAGTGGGCGAAGGCATCAGGAGTCTCGATTCGGTTCATCGGTCGTGAGCGGCTCCGGCTCGATCCCGCCAGCCACACCCTGCACCCCGCTGATGGTTCGCCGCAGCGTGACCGCCACGTCTACATCTCCTTCCTCCGAGAAGGAAAGGATCCGCTCATGGTGGATCCGGTGGCGGGCCTCGCCATGCCGGCCCGAGTCCATGTCGCTGAACGCGAGGTCATCGGCGGTGTCGCACTCTTCCGCGCCCGCCACGTTCGCGCACTCAGTCGAGCCGATGGCAAGGCCCTGAAGGGCCTCTACCTCCACGAACTCGGCCACGTCTTCGGTCTCGGCCACGCTGAGAGAAACGAGAACGTCATGCATCCGCTGGTGATCCGTCGAACTGAACTCGGTGCCGGTGACGTCGCCGGAGCAGCTGATGTCATGCGTCCCTGTCCGGAACAGCGGTGACAAACACATTCGATTCATAGCTGCGCGCCGAAGCATCGAAGGCTCCTCCGCAGGTGATCAACGTCAAACGATGCTCTCCTTCGAGAGTGAAGACCTCGCCCACGACCGTTGCAAATGCATCTTTGTCGACGAGCATCACCTCGGTGACGACATAGCGCACCACCTGCCCCGAAGGATCAGTCACCTCAATCGCCTCCCCGATATCGAGAGACTCGATCCCAGAGAACGTGCCCGCGCCCTGAACGGCCGAATCCCGATGTCCCACGATGACGCTGGAGCCTTGGCTCGCACCAATCGGGACGCTCGCGGTGTACCAACCCAAAGTACGCACATCCTCCGGCACGAACACTCCACCACCTTCGTCAAGACCTACGGGGATCACAGGCGCTTGGGCACCCATCGCGGGGATTGTTAATCCCTTCGGCTCCACTCCACCAAAGTCCGCCGCACCTGGCGACTCTGTCGCATCCTGCGAAGCCGCAGGGGTCGAGGCTTCTGATGATGCCTTCGGCGGCGCTGACTCAGGGGAGAGCGACTTGTCCCACATGACGTCGCGACTTTCTTGGAGCGCATCCTCGACGGGAACAGAGGTCGGTGCGATCCACAGCCGAGAGTCGTAGGTCATCGGCGCCGGCTGAGAGGCCCCCGTCATCACGACGACGAGAGCAGCACCCGCGATGAACCCGCCCGCCGCCGTCGCCAGGTGGCGACGGCGGCGACGGTCTAGTCCTGACCGACTCATGTCCGCTCGACTCATGAACGCGAGGCGAGTGCCGATCGCAGTCCGAGCAGTCCGATTGCGAACGCTCCAGCGGCGGCGAGCCAGCCGATCAGGGGCCTGTTCTCAGTCGGGATCGGGCCGCCACCGGCGGCGACTCCCGTCGGCACTGTGCCTGCCGCCGGTGTCACGATTGTCGTCGTTCCACCCGGGGATGGAGATCCTGTCGTGGCGATGGGCGATGTCGTTCCCGGTGAAGGGCTCACCGTTGTCTCAGTGGCCGTGGGTGATGTTGTGCCTGGCGACGGAGTGATCGTTGTCTCTCCTGGAGAGGGCGTCACCGTGATGGTTTCCGTCACCGTGGGGGTTGCAGTCGGTTCACCGGTGATCGTCTCGGTGGCTGTCGACGTGATCGTCACCCCCGGTCCTGGGATCACCACAACGTTCGTGACCGTCTGGGTGACGGTGGGAGTCACCGTCGGCTCCGTTGTCACCGTTTCCGTCGCCGTCGCTGTCGCCGTCTGGGTCAGTGTCGCGGTCTCCGTGACCGTCGGTGTCTCCGTCGGTTGCGCGGTCACAGTCTGTGTCGCCGTTTCCGTTGCCGTTGCCGTCACAGTCGATGTTTCCGTCGCCGTGGCTGTGGCCGTTGTCGTAGCCGTTGTTGTCGCGGTGGCGGTCACAGTCTCGGTGGATGTGGACGTTGCGGTCACGGTCACAGTGGGACGCCCTCGCTCGCCGCCTGAGTGTTCCTCTGCTACCGCCGTTCCGGGGATCAGCATGAAGGCTGAGATCGCCGCTGCGGAGAAGAAACCGGTGGTGCTCGTCACCCACGCCGCCCGACGACTCGCCCGCCGTTGATACCGTCCCGTGGAATTGTCTGTCGTCATGGAGCGCTCCTTGTGCATCGAAGAGGCAGTACGCCTTCGACGATGCAGCGCGCATCACCGCAAGAGCAGATCCACAGTTGGCACTGACCGACTCACGATCAGGTCGCAACCGGCTCATGACCGCTCGGCAATCAGTCGACGGTCAGCTCACGCGCTTGCGGTGGTGGCGAACGATCCAGAAACCGATGACCATGGAGATGACACCCAGGCCAAGGATGTACAGGCTGCCGCCAACTAGTCCGGCCCCCTCGATATTCGGCGGATCATCCGGACATACTCCCAGCCCGCACTCGAACGGCACCGATGCCGCAATGACAAGCGCATCGAGCACCACCCAGGTCACGATGCCCACGGCGATTCCCAGTACCCACCACGGGGGGCCGTACGGCGTCTTCAGGATCCCCTCATCCCCGGCGTAGAACTGCTTCGGGAACAGCATCAACACCGAGACTCCGGCAATCGCGATCACGAAGGTGATCAATGCCCAGGTGTAGAGGTGCAGGCCTAGGACCGGCGGGCCATATCCGGGGTCATCGGGCTGGATGTGCAACAGGATCTGGCGCACGGATCCCGCGGATCCCATGAGCGCCGCCAGGATGCTGACCGCGTAGTGCTGGGGGCGTAGGCCCCACATGAGGTTCATGATCGGGCCAACCGCGAGACCGATCATTCCCGACCGCTGAACCAGGCAGAGCGGGCAGGGCTGCTCGCCGACTCCGAACTGCAAGAACAGCGAGCCTGCCAGCACACCGAGCAATCCGACTAGCGCGGCGAGGTTGAACAGCCGCATCGTCAGGATCAACCGGACCGTTCCTCGATCGGCCGTCACCGGAGGGGTCGTCGTGGCCATAGTGGATGTCCTCCTCGGCCTAGAAGTTCAAGGGGATCGGGTCGGTCATGTGCAAACGCAGCATGAACAACGTGTACAGAATCGACACCACAGCCATGGGGATCGTCCATTTCCTGTGGCTGAAGATGCCGACATAGGTGATCGCCCACAGGACGAAGACGAGGAACATCACGGACGCGAGGCTAGCGAACCAGTGGTCTGCCCGGGATGCATTTCCCGATCACGGGTTCAGCACACGCCCGGGACGGATACGGTGGCGCCACCCTGTGGGATAAAGGCTTCGGCCTGTGGGGCGAGAAGGTGACCAGTGGGAGGCGTTGAGATGAACATCCTGGTGGGCGTCAATCCGGACGACGCAGGAGACGATGCCTTGGCCCTTGCAGCCATCCTCGCTCGACTCACCGGGGCTCGGCTCGTCCTCACCCATATCCACCCCCCACCATTCGAGTACCCCAGCCTCGGCCCCGTCGACGCCGAGTGGTCGGAATTCATCGCCGAGCGGGCCGTGGCCGCAGTCGATCGGGCTCGCCACATCTTGACGCAGGACTGGAACATCCTCGACATCGTCACGACCACCGACGCGCACCCATCGAGGGGACGCGGACTCATCAAGGCCGAGGCGGAGTGGGACGCGCGGATCGTCGTCCTCGGACCCTCGCCCAGTGGCGACAAGGGGCACATCAGCATGGGTTCCGTTGCCGATCGACTGCTCCACGGTTCTTCTGCTGCCGTCGCACTGGCTCCCGAGGGATACCGCGACACCGCGCCCGAGTATCTCCAGCGGATCATCGTGGGATTCCGCGAGGGCGAGGAGTCAGAACTCGCACTGCGCACCGCTCGTCAACTCGCGACCGGCCACGATCTCGACGTGGAATTGCTCACCCTGGTACTCCGACCCACTCGCATGATGGGAGCGCGCACGCGCCGAAACGCCGAGCAGGCCTTCGTTGAAGCGATGTCACGTCGGGCTGAGGAGCAGCAGGCGGCTTGCCTCGCGGCCATGGGCGAACCCCAGATCACCACCTCTGTAGTGAGCGGTGACACCGTCGACAGGGCGCTGTCTCGCTTTCACTGGACCGACAGCGACCTGCTGTTTCTCGCCTCGAGCACCGAGGGCCCTCTTCACCGCGTCGTGCTCGGTGACATGACTCACAAGATTCTGCGAGCCAGCGACGTTCCCGCCATCGTGCTGCCGCGACGCTTCGAACTGCGTGCGGGAGAATCAGCCGCATGACGCACCGTGGATTCGCCAGTGACAACTACGCAGGAGTGCACGCCGAGGTCCTCGAAGCCATTGCCTCCGTGAACACCGGCCATCAGCCGGCCTACGGAGACGACGAGGTCACCGCCCGATTGCAGGCGGTGATTCAGGGACATTTCGGAGAGCAGGCGAGTGCCTACTGCGTCTTCAACGGAACAGGAGCAAATGTTGTCGCACTGCAGAGCGCCTGCCGGCCATGGGAGGCCGTCATCTGTGCGCGCAACGCACATATCGACGCTGACGAGGGCGGTGCACCAGAAAGGGTCGCCGGGTTGAAACTCCACACCGTCGACACACCCGACGGAAAGCTCACGCCAGAGTTGGTCGATAGCCAGGCGTGGGGATTCGGCGTCGTTCACCGAGCTCAACCGCGAGCTGTGAGCATCACTCAATCGACTGAACTCGGAACTGTCTATTCAATCGATGAGGTCACCGCGATCGCAGAGCGCACACACAGCCACGGCATGGTGCTTCATCTGGACGGGGCCCGAATCAGCAACGCTGCGGCGAGCCTTGGTGCTTCGCTCCGGGACTTCACCACGGATGCTGGCGTCGACCTTGTGTCCCTCGGTGGTACGAAGAACGGCGCATTGTCCGCAGAGGCCGTGGTGGTGTTGAACCCTGAGTTGGCCACGGCCGTGCCATTCGTGCGCAAGACCTTCATGCAACTGTCGTCGAAGATGCGCTTCACGAGCGCTCAACTCGTCGCCCTATTCGGGGATGACCTGTGGCGACGCAGCGCATCACACGCGAACTCGATGGCCCAGCGCCTATCTGCCGGGCTTCATCAGATCACCGGTGTGATCGTGACCCAGCAGGTCCAGGCGAATGCAGTGTTCGCGATCCTGCCGCCCCAGGTCACGACAGCCCTCCAGGAGCGCCACCACTTCTATGTCTGGGATCACCGCACCGGTGAGGTGCGCCTCATGTGCTCGTGGGACACCACCGAGGAGGACATCGAGGTCTTTCTGGCCGACGTCGCGACCGAGATGCAGCGGGCATAAACCCGAGAGATCGTCCCTTCACACATCACAAACCGATCACGATTGTGCGAGTCTGACGGAACACGATCGGACGAATCGGGCAGTTGGGGCGTTCGTCACTAGCATGAACTCCTGTCACTGTCGTTTCATAGGAGCATGAGCATGGGGACGCATGCCCGCCCACGAGGACGCGGGGAACGCTGGCGTGGCGCTGCGAAGGTCGTCGCTGCCTGGACAGGCGTGATCGTCCTCGGTGCGTCGGCCATCGCAGCAGGCGCCGCGGTCGGCCAAGTCACTCCGCTGCAGGCCGCTCCCCTCGCTGAGGAACCCACCCCAGTCGCGACCGCCGAACCTACCCCGGCCGCCGAGCCCACCCCGGTGGAGGAAGTGACACCACCCCCAGCCCCATCCGTGCCACGTGACGACACCCTCCCCGAAGGCACGTCCGCGGTGAACATCGCGAGCGTCTACCCGAAGGAAAGCGAGGACAGGTACGGCGTTGGAATTGTCATTCGGATCAGCTTCACCGGGCCCGTTCCCGTCGAGCTTCGGCCGATCCTCGAGCGTTCCGCCATCGTCACGACGAGCAAGAGAATCGGCCTAGCCGCCTGGTCCTGGCCGGACGACTACACGATGATGTATCGCCCGGAGGAGTTCTGGCCCAAGCACACCGAAGTCACGCTCACCTCATCATGGGTTGAAGATGGGCTTGCCACCTTCGATCCGAGCCGATCGTTCAGCATCGGCCGTGAACAGATCCTCAGTATCCGGCAGGGCACCCAGATGGGAACCCTCTACCGCAACGGTCGCTTGATCCGCGAAGTTCCGGTGTCCCTGGGCAAGCCGACGTGGGAGACCACATCAGGGATCAAGACCGTCATGGAGCGCTACTACGTCAAGCGCATGGTCAATCCGGGACCGCGCGAACCCTATGATGTCCAGGTTCCTTTCGCCCTCCGCATCACCCCCAGCGGCGAATATCTCCATGCCGCGCCATGGAACACCTACAACCTCGGCGTTGCCCCCACGTCCCACGGCTGCACGAACATGTCGATGCAAGACGGGCAGTGGTTCTATGAACACGCCCTCGAGGGTGATCCGGTGATCTTCTTCGGGACCGGGATCGAGACCGACTGGGATGAAGGTCCCGGCGCCTCATGGAATATCGACTGGGCCGATTGGCAGGCCAACTCCTCCGCACTGCCCTGATCCCCCTCCCCTCGCTTTCCTCTTTCCGCGACCTCTACCGCGCCGACTCATGCCATATACGGCATGATCGATTGTCCCTGTATGGAAACTGGGAGGGCAGCGCAGTGGGAGCGGATGAGACCGGCAGTGCCCGTGACCACTCCTCCCTGCATGATTTGTCAGATGATCTGCGCCGCGTGATGACCCAGGGAGCACCGGCCCAGGCCACTCGCGCAAGCGAACTCCTCACCGAGATCGAGGCGGGGAACCGCGCTGTTGTCCCGTCCGCCACCCAACTCGTCCAGGCATTCCTGCATGACCCGGACTTGTGGCGATGAGCACCACCCGAGATCGAGAAATCTCCCACGAGCGCGATGCTGTGCATCGTCTCTACGACCGCCTCGACATTCTTCGTGATCGCACCGAACACGATCTGCGACGGGCCAGACATGGTCAGACTGCCGGAACCCCGGGGGCACTCTCCGAGCAGGAGGCGTTCATCCGGATGTATGCAGAGCGCCTCAGCGCACTCGACGCAGCTGAGCAGCGACTGTGCTTCGGACGCCTCGATCTCGTCGACGGAACCCAGCGCTACATCGGTCGTCTCGGCCTCGCTGACGATGATCAGCAGCCGATGCTCACCGACTGGCGCGCCCCTGCGGCCGAAGCGTTCTATCAGGCGACGAACGCGGATCCGAGGGATGTGATCCGCAGACGACACATCATGACGGAAGGTCGCGACGTCACCGGGCTCGAAGACGACGTTCTCAACCTCGACGCGCTGGGTGAGGGCCTGATCGCGGAAGAGGACGTCCAGGGCGGCGGAATGCTCATGGCAGCACTTGCCCGAAAGAGAACCGGACGCATGCACGACATCGTGGCTACCCTCCAAGCAGAGCAGGACGCCATCGTGCGCGCCCCCATGCAGGGGATCCTCGTGGTGGAGGGCGGTCCAGGGTGCGGCAAGACAGTCGTCGCCCTGCACCGAGCGGCCTATCTCCTCTACACACATCGTGACCGACTCTCACGCAGCGGCGTCCTCATCGTGGGACCGAACCCGATCTTCCTGCATTACATCGAGCAGGTGCTGCCGGCCCTGGGCGAGACCGCCGCGGTTCTGGCCACCCCCGGCCAGCTCTTCCCGGGCGTCGATGCGCGGGCGACCGAGCCGGATCATGTGGCCGCCTTGAAGGGCGACCTTCGAATGTCCGATGTCGTGTCCCGAGCAGTGCGCGCCCGGCAGCGCGTTCCACAGCAGGCGGTCACCCTCAATGTCGGAGGGACTCGCATCACCGCGACGCCAGACATGTTCGCCGCTGCCATTGATCGGGGTCGCGCGAGTCGTCGTCCCCACAACATCGCGCGGCGCTCCTACGCACTCGCGATGCTCGACATTCTCGCCCGCGAACTCGCTGACGCGCGCGGACATGATCTGGAGACACGCCACGCAGAATTGATCAACGATCTGCGTGATGCGCCTGATGTGCGGCGCGAGGTGAATCTCGCCTGGATGCCCCTCTCCCCCCAGCAGGTGATCGACGATCTCCTCAGTAGTACCGACTACCTGCGAGAGGCCGCGCCCCAGTGGACCGATGACGAGCGGCATGCCCTTCTCCGGCCTAGGAGTTCGGCCTGGACAGTGGCGGATATTCCCCTACTTGATGAAGCGGCCGAACTCCTCGGCGCTGACGATGAAGCGGAGCGTCGCGCCGAAGCGCGTCTCAGTGCCGAACGAGCCCATGAGGCTGAGTACGCCCAGGCCGTCTTGGAGATGACGGGAACGAAGGGTGTGTCTGCCGAGCAGCTCATCGAACGGTACGCCGAGCACACAGTAGGCCTCACGGTGGCCGAACGTGCCTCGAGTGATCGAGAGTGGGTCTTTGGTCATGTGGTCGTGGACGAGGCTCAGGAGCTATCACCCATGATGTGGCGACTGCTTGCCCGACGCTGTCCTTCCCTGTCCATGACGGTGGTCGGCGACCTCGACCAGGCAGCAACATCGGCAGCACCAGCAGAGTGGGCGGATGTGCTTCGTGGGTTGGCTCGTCCACGCCGAAAGGGCGAGCAGCGCTGGCGCGTGGAGCGCTTGACGATCAACTACCGAACCCCTCGCCCGTTCATGGAACTCGCCCAACAAGTGCTTCGTGACTACGGACGCATCCCCGCGGATGTCACCTCCATTCGCGATGGTGAGCCGCCCGAGTGGTCACCCGTGGGTGACGACCTGATTGCCGACATCGTCGATGTGGTGCTCGCCGAACTGAAAGACCCCGACATGGGTCGCCTGGCCGTTATCGCCGATCCCGCGCGAACTGGCGAGCTCACCGATTCCCTGACCGCAGCCACCTCACCGGGGACGGTCGGCCGTGGGGCCGACCGCCTCGACGCTCCGGTAAGCGTGGTGAGCGTCGCGGAGGCCAAGGGCTTGGAGTTTGACGTCGTGGTCGTTGCGGACCCTCGAGGAATCGCAGACGCAGCAGCCCAGCCGGGTCGCGATCTATATGTCGCGCTGACCCGTGCAACCCGACGGCTCATCGTCGCCGCCGAGACCCCTGAGTGGATCGACGGAGTATCGGCCCCTAGGCCTTGAGGGCGTCGACCACGCAACTGCCGAGGCTGGCCGCTGCAGAGAAGCCGTCCGCCTCGGGCAGAAAGGTCGTGACGGTTCCGTCCTCGATCACCATGGCATAGCGCTTAGAGCGGGTCCCCAGCCCGAAGCCGCTGGCATCGACCTCCATGCCAATGGCAGCCGTGAAGTCCGCATTGCCATCGGCGGCCATGATGATCTCCTCGCCAACACCTTCCGCCTTGCCCCAGGCGTCCATGACGAACGGGTCGTTCACGGAGATGCAGACGATCTTGTCGACACCAGCTGCCGACAGATCCGCCGCGGATTCGACATACGACGGCAGGTGCTGGCGGGAGCATGTCGGAGTGAAGGCTCCCGGAACAGCAAAAAGCACCACGCGGCCGCGGCCGAGCAACTCTGCGGAGGTGATGGGCGACGGTGCCCCACCGATGACGATACGCAGGGGGACATCGGGAATGCGGTCTCCGACAGAAATGGTCACAGGTGCCTCCAGGGAAGTGAGTCGGTCCGAGTCAAGCCAGCGCAGCGCACATTAGCGAGTCCCCGGCTTTCCGGCGACCGCACGTCTAAGGCAGTCGGTCCACCCTCACGGGCAGGGGCTCCCCGGCATCTGCGCAGCCACGACGGTGCGAGTGAGGTCCTCGTACAACCGCGGACACAGGGAGGCTGCATCTGGGCTGACGGCTACGACCTCACCGAGCAGGAATACCGCCTGCTCGATGCCATCCACCTCGCTCACGCTCATCAGTTGCGCGGAGAGTTGCTCATAGGCCGTGGCGTCCGTCGCATCGACCGGCGGAGCGTCCAGCGCCTCTCGCTCCTCATCAGTCAGCTCGGGCAGATCTATCCCGTGCTCGTGGGCTGCGGCCACGATGACCTCGGAGACGCGGGGAAGATCATCGACCGCCGTTCCATCGTTCGTGGTGAACCCTGACAGGAAGAGCGCCAGCACAAGCCCCATGCAGCCGACGGCAACGGCCACTGCCGCTGCCATCGCACTGCGTGGAACCGTGTCGTTCATGAGGTCCGGGGGAATCCAAGATCGACGGATGATGTGGCGGGATCAGGCCACCGCGAGGTGACCGTCTTGGTGCGTGTGTAGAAATCGACTCCCGCGGGGCCATACATGTTGGCATCCCCGAACAAGGATGCCTTCCAGCCACCAAAGGAGTAGTAGGAGACCGGGACCGGGATCGGCACATTGATGCCGACCATGCCGACCTGAATATCGAACTGGAACTGTCGTGCGGCGCCGCCGTCTCGAGTAAAGATGGCGGTGCCGTTGCCGTAGGGGTGGTCGTTGATGAGTGCCACCGCCTCCTCATAGGTATCGACGCGGACGACCGACAGGACGGGTCCAAAAATCTCGTCGTCGTACACCTTCATGCCAGGCTTGACCTCGTCCACGAGGGAAACCCCGAGGAAGAATCCCTTCTCGGGAAGGTCCGCCTGGCGGCCATCGACCACGACGCGAGCACCCTCACCGGGAGCACCCTCGAGATAACTGGCGACCTTGTCACGATGCTCTCCGGTGACAAGCGGCCCCATCTCCGCGTCGGGATCGGTGCCGGGACCCACCTTGACCTTGGGCAGGCGTGCCTCGATGGCGGCAACCAGGGGATCGGCGATCTCACCCACCGCGACGACCACGGAGATCGCCATGCAGCGCTCCCCCGCTGATCCATATCCCGCGCTCACGGCCGCGTCGGCTGCCATGTCGATATCCGCATCGGACAACACCACCATGTGGTTCTTCGCGCCACCGAGCGCCTGGACTCGCTTGCCCGCCGCCGTTCCCTGCGAATAGATGTACTTCGCGATCGGAGTGGAACCAACGAAGCTGACCGCCGAGATGTCCGGGTGCTCCAGGATCCGATCAACCGCCACCTTGTCACCGTGCACAACGTTGAACACCCCGTCGGGGAGTCCGGCCTCGGCGAACATCTCCGCCACGAGCATCGACACCGACGGGTCCTTCTCGCTGGGCTTCAGCACGAAGGTGTTGCCGCAGGCGATCGCGGTAGCGAACATCCAAATCGGCACCATTGCTGGAAAGTTGAACGGGGTGATTCCCGCGACCACTCCCAGCGGCTGTCGTAGCGAGTACACGTCGACACCACCGGACACCTGCTCGGAGTATGACCCCTTGAGCAACTGCGGAATGCCGCAGGCGAACTCGATGTTCTC
>Ga0075480_10002677_pt1 | contig 11453 bp, 9 predicted proteins | sample DEB08_DNA_7_FD_81590 | JGI IMG/M metagenome (GOLD analysis project Ga0075480, IMG submission 81590) | Aqueous microbial communities from the Delaware River and Bay under freshwater to marine salinity gradient to study organic matter... | ecosystem: Environmental > Aquatic > Marine > Coastal ... | reverse complement strand
TTTCTTTATCGAGTTTTTTCTCAGCTTCCTCAATCAGGCCGAGAATGTCGCCCATACCAAGGATCCGTGACGCCAATCGGTCAGGATGAAAGGCTTCCAGTCCATCCACGGTCTCACCGACACCCATGAACTTAATTGGCTGCCCGGTAATGGTTTTCACCGAGAGGGCAGCACCACCGCGCGCATCACCATCCGCTTTGGTCAAAATCACCCCGGTCAAAGGCAACACCTCCGAAAAGGCTTTCGCTGTATTTGCCGCGTCCTGACCGGTCATCGAGTCCACCACAAATAACGTTTCAACGGGATTCACCGCTTGGTGCAACCCCGAAATTTCCTGCATCATCTCCTGATCAATACCTAATCGCCCGGCGGTATCGACCAACAAAACATCATATGCTGCAGTTTCCGCTTTTTGTCGCGCAGCCTTGGCAAGCGCCACTGGATCCTGATCTGGCGTCGATGGGTACACATCGACCTCAATCTGACCTCCAAGCGTCGCCAATTGCTCCATTGCAGCTGGACGGTAGACATCCACACTGACCATCAACACTTTCTTTTTTTCGCGGACGGTGAGGAATTTCGCCAGTTTCGCAGCCGTCGTCGTTTTACCAGCACCCTGTAATCCAGCCAGTAGCACCACGGCAGGGGGGCGCTGAGCCAGATTCAATGACTCTGAAGGACCACCTAAGACTGCCTCGAGTTCACTTTGCACCACCTTCAGAAATTGCTGGCCTGGGGTCAGGCTCGCCCGCACTTCCCGACCGAGCGCACGTGTACGCACCTGAGACACAAATTGTTTCACAACAGGCAAGGCAACATCCGCTTCAAGCAATGCTTTGCGGACTTCTTTCAGCGTACTCGCTATATTGTCTTCTGTTAGACGGGCTTTTTTACCCATCGACTGTAGTGTCTTCGAAAGACGTTCACTTAATGAATTAAACATGTGATCTCTTTAGCAAGGAGTTCGAACGCACTATGATAACGAAAAATCGACTCAGAGTAGGATGATGTCTTTATTAGTTCCGGGATTACTCGCAACCTCAATACTGTTTGCATCGGGAATCCGCCAACTCAACGCCTACAAGCAGGGTGAGATTCGCGATGCGACCTCGCAGCTTTTAGGGGTTCTTGGCTGCATTCTTGCCGTGTTCCTAGTCATCCAAGGCTTGAGCGATAACGGTGGACGCCCCACGACCGGCCTCATGGGTACCCTGCTGGGCGCCCTGCTTTTACTGATTATTTTAGGGTCTAGCATCAAACATCCAGTGAATGCCTTATTAATCGGTGTCGCGCCTCTCACTGGACTATTTACCTTAGTCACTTCGGTTGCAGGGCCTGTGTCGAGCCAGATGAATCCCCTCATTTTTGAAACCGCTGTACACGTCGCAACGTCCATCGTCGCCTATGGCGCAGTCGCCTACGCAGGAACCTTGGCGATTTTATTGTCGTGGCAACACGCCAAGCTGAAAGAGCGTCCTTTGACACCCCTGATCGCCGCGCTTCCACCGCTTGATGCAATGGAATATTTATTTTTACGGACCGTTCAGGCGGCATGGGTCGTACTCACCATCGCCCTCGTGACCGGAGTGATGTACGTTGAAGACTTCTGGGCCCAGCACCTGGCACACAAAACTGCGCTGTCCGTCCTTGCCTGGTGTGGAATGGCACTCGCTCTTTGGCAACATGTCAACGAAGGCGGTGTGACACGCACCATGCGGAAGACTGCCATCGGTGCGGCTGCATTGCTCTGTGTTGGTTACCTCGGTAGTAAAGCCATTTTGGAATTCCTGTTGTGATGGACACACCCTTTGAGTGATATCTCCAACGAAGCACTAGCCGGAATTCTACTGCTGTTAATCGTGTTATCCGGTTTCTTCTCGAGCTCTGAGACTGGCCTCATGGCGATCAATCGTGTTCGACTTCAACACCAAGCCGAAGAAGGCTCAAAGGCGGCGGCCCGGATTCTCTCACTGCTAGACCGCCCTGATCGACTCATTGGACTGATCCTGATCGGCAATAACTTTGTCAATATCCTTGCCTCCGCCATCGCCACCGTTCTTGCTGTCCGCGTGTTTGGAGATGCAGGCGTTGCCATTGCCACAGGCGTCCTCACCCTTGTCATTCTGATCTTTGCCGAGGTCACTCCAAAGACCTTTGCGGCCCTGCATCCAGAACGGATTGCAAAGCCTGCGAGTTTAATTCTCGTTCCCTTGCTGCGATTGGCCTACCCCCTAGTCTGGATGACCAATCTGCTATCCAACGGATTACTCCGCATTTTGGGCATTAATCCAGAGAGCTCGAATCGTGATCGATTGACCAAGGAAGAGCTTCGCACTCTCATGATGCAAAGCGGGCATCGTATTCCTGCGCGGCGACACGGTATGCTGTTGTCAATTCTTGACCTTGAGAAAGTCCAGGTTGACGAAATCATGGTCCCAAGAGGTGAGATTGTGGGTCTTGATCTGACCGATGAAGTCGAAGAGCTGGTCAGTCAACTTCGCTCAACCCAGCACACAAGACTCCCTGTGTTCCATGAAGACGTCGAGGAGTTAGTCGGTGTCCTGCATGCCAGAACAGCCCTCAAGCTTCTCGATAATCCCGAACTGCTGACAGATGAAACCGAGTTTAAGAACCGACTGACAGAGCTCTGTGAAGAGCCCTATTACGTTCCACACAGCGCTGCTTTGCATACCCAACTCTACAATTTTCAGAAAGAGCGAGAACGGCTGGCTGTCGTTGTTGATGAATACGGGGAAATTGAGGGGCTGGTAACCATCGATGATATTTTAGAAGAAATCGTCGGGGAATTTACCACGGATCATATTCAAGAAACCTCTCCAGACGTTCATCCCCAAGAAGATGGAACCTTTATTATCGATGGCTCTGCGACTATTCGAGATCTGAATCGCATTCTCGAGTGGGAGCTTCCAACGGATGGGCCACGGACTGTGAGTGGGCTCATTGTCGAGTTACTTGAGTTTATTCCTGAAAACACGCTCGGGATTCAGTGGGGAGATTATCGATTGGAAGTCTTAGCCATTCAGGACAATCGCGTGCGTTCGGTCAGAGCTTGGAAGGTGGAGCTTCCTGAAATCGAGCGTTGAACACGGTCTCGAAAAAATCGTTCACGATGAGCGCAGTCAAGCCCCAGATATCGACATTGTTGTAGCGCCATCTTGGCATCCAGCGCTCGGGCAAGCGGCGTCTGCTTAACTCAAAACGCGGCGTTTGTTCGATAAATTCAGTTAATGGAATCGTGAAGACATCCGCAATTTCCTGTTCTTGTGGCGATCCTTGAAGGACGGTGTCTGACCAAAATACACAGGGGATGACTGACAACTCATACAAACTCTCGATTGGGTTTAAATACCCAAGTGCATCATGCTGCTCTAGCTGTAAGCCTGTTTCCTCGTGCAATTCTCGGAGTGCCGCGGCCACTGCAGAGCGATCATCATCTTCCAATTTGCCACCAGGAAGCGATACTTCGCCCGCATGTTTCCGTAAATGTGATGCCTTAATACAAAGCGTTAACATCGGATTTGAACGCCCTGAAATCACAAAAGCGACCGCAGCCCGCCCTCGACAATGCGGCAAATGGCTTGGCTCGGTCGAATGAAGTTTTTTCTGAACATCCTGTTTCGTCACATGCATTTGGTTAGTATAAGAACAAACCGAGGAGAGCCCTATGAACTTTTGCTCAAATTGCGGCGCAGAAACCAGTCGCCGCGTTCCCGAGGGTGATAACCGACCTCGAGATCTGTGTGAAGACTGCGGCACCATTCATTATCAAAACCCAAAAATCATCGCAGGTTGCGTGGTGTTACAAGATCACAAAGTGTTGCTTTGTAAGCGCGCCATTGAACCGCGCTATGGGCTCTGGACACTCCCTGCAGGCTTTATGGAAAATGGCGAGACAGTGGCACAAGCCGCACTCCGCGAAACCTGGGAGGAAGCGCGGGCGACTCCGAAGCTCGACCAACTGTATGTCGTCACTTCGATACCAACGATCAGTCAAGTTTACATGCTCTACCTCGCCTTTCTGACTGATGGTCAGTACGGTACAGGACCGGAGAGTCTTGAGACCCAACTCTTCAGTATTGACGAGATCCCCTGGGATCAACTGGCCTTCCACACCGTCCGTGACACTTTGCTTCAATTGAGCGAGGATCTCAAAACAGGCCAGTTTCGTCTGCATTGCATCGATCGTGACGAAACACCTGTATCAGCGCGAATCTAAGTTCGAGACATCACATCTTCCACACGAAACAGATCAAAGGCTGGCTCCTCATAAGGGTGCGACTGATAGAGGGCGTGTTTTACCGACTCAAGAACGTCGTCTGGAACCAACATTTCTACCCGCCATTCAGGGACGGATGCAATGGACCCCTTGGTTCCAATCTGAGGATTTGCCGCATCACCTGGAAGGAACTGACCGGTTCCTAAGCATTCCCATGCACAGTGGCTATAGGCACCAAGAGACCCAGCGCCAGCTTGAAAGAGCGCTGACTTCAATGATTCTTTTGCCGCCTCCGGCACGAATACAATTAACTTATACATCGATAGTTCCTCTCTGGTGACGATGACAAGCTCACAGGCCGTCTTAATTTTTCAACAAAACCCGGACAAAATCGAAACAAATCATCAATTCCAAAAGATTCTTCCCAAAATATTTCCTACTTTTCACGATTTTTGGACAAAAATAGTTGACGATCAGAAAAAATCATAGCAGTGTTTAGGACAATTCTTGGACAAACGCATACTACGGACAGAAAAAAGAGGTAATCCCATGTTGGTATTAACCCGAAAAATCGGCGAGAAAGTGATGATCGGAGACGATGTGTCAGTCACAATTCTTGGATTGTTTGGTAACCATGTTCGACTAGGAATCAACGCACCGAAGTCCGTTGATATCCATCGAGAAGAGATCTACGTCAAGATCCAGAACGAAAATCAGGATTCTGATACGCAACAGTACGCCATCGGTCAGTAATCCTCTGGTCTCTTTGGGGGGCCGCGTGTAATCTCACACGACATGAACAAAAGGCTCCCCATGAGACGTATTCCTTTCACATCGATTGCGGTCGGTTTTGCGATTTTTGGCGCAGGCATCGGCGGCTTTTTCTTATTAACCCAATCCAAACCGACTGCAGATGTTCGGGACGTTCCCGCGGCCGTCTGGCGTGTTTCGACGCAAACCATCGAACTGCAGACGGTGTCTCCAGTGTTTAATGGATTCGGCTCAGTGCAAAATCCAGATACACAGACTCTCAAAGCGCGGATCGCGACCGATGTTGCTGCGCTCCATGTCCGGGAAGGTGCGCGTACTGAAGCCGGTCACGTGTTAATCGAGCTTGATGCGACCGATGCAGAAATCAAACTCTCGCAAGCCAAAGCCAATTTGGCAGATGCCAAAGCCAACCTCATCGCCTTAAATGCGACCGAATCCAAAGATCGAGAAGCGCTCATTCTGGATCAGGAAGCACTGGATATTTTGACGCACAAGCTGGCCCGGATTCAGGATTTAAGACAGCGCAACCTCACAAGCGAACAAGACCTCGACACTGCTCGACAAGCGATTGTCAGCCAGAAATTGCAAATCAATCGCCGAGAACTGGCCTTAGCCACTGTGGAATCAAAGCGGACCCAATTGACGACTGCCATTCAACGGTTTGACGCTGAAGTGCGCGCTGCCACTCGAGACTTCGAATCCACTCAGGTCAAAGCGCCGGCGGATGGACAAGTTATCGAGGTCAACGTTGTCGCCGGTGACCGGGTCCAATCCAACCAACACTTACTGATCTTTGCACCCGACTCCGGGCGCGAGATTCGAGTTCAGGTTCCAGCGTCGGTTGGCCTCGCACTATCCAACGCAATCCGCACACAAACTCCAGTAACCGCCTCAACCGACCGCGGACATCAGTTGCAACTGACTCGAGTCAGTGGTGCCGTTCGTGACAATACTGGATCGATTGATGCGTTTTTTACTTCAGATACTCAACTCCCCCCGACAGGGAGTGTGTTGTCGGTTTCCGTTGAACTGGTGCCTGAGCCGTCGGTCGTTGTTCTACCGACAGATGCCCTCTACGGTGGCAATCTCATTTATCGCATCACATCCGACAACACACTGGAAGCCGTGACAGTAGAACGTTTAGGTCAGCGCCCCGGGGAAAATAAGACCGAAATCCTGGTGCGATCCCCTGAGATCCACAATGGTGATCCAATCCTCGTCTCGCGCCTACCGGCTGCCGTCACTGGTCTGAAAGTTGAGGTCATTCAGTGATTAGCTTTGTGCACATGTTTGCCAAACATCGGGTCGCCGCCAATCTCTTGATGGTCATTATGATCATCGCCGGCTTCATCGGTGTTGATCGATTGCGGACACAGTTTTTCCCCAGTTTTGAACTCGACATCATCACCGTTTCCGTCGCCTGGCCAGGCGCGACTGCTGAAGACGTTCAGGAAGGCCTCACTGTCCCCATTGAAAACGCAATTGAAGAGCTCGCCGTCATTGACTCCATTGATGCGACTAGCCAATTTGGGTCGGCAAGCTTTCGAATTGAGTTAGTTGACGGAGCGAATCTATCACAAGCACTTGATGATATTAGCCAGCGAATCGACCAAAACCTAACGCTCCCCGAAGGAGCTGAAGACCCCATGGTGTCGTCTCTGACACGCTACGAGGATATCTCAAATCTGCTGATCACCGGTCCGCTGACACCGTTTGAATTACAAAAGCTGGCACTGAAGGCTGAACAAGAACTGCTGGCACGGGGGATTCGAAAAGTTGACTTTCGAGGCCTGCCGACGCGTGAGATGCAAATCGAAACAAGTGCAGAAACGCTCGCCTCACTCGGCTTAACCCTAGATATGCTGGCGGATCGAATTCTCACCCAAGCGCGCGATCTACCCGCAGGGACCGCGGGTCGCGATGATGGAGAACGCCAACTGCGAAGCTTGGAACAAGGCCGAAGTCAAACCGACATCGCCAACACCATTATTGCGCTCGATGGCTCCCCTGTGGGAATGCGCCTTGGCAGCATCGCCACTGTTCGGGATCGAGTGGATCCAAAAGCACCCTATCTGACGTATCAAGGCCAAGCCGCTGTCGAAATCATTCCACAACGCACTGAGAATGACTCCACCCTGGAAATGGCGGAAATCACCAACCAATGGCTCACTGAAGCACGTGCCCAACTCCCCGAAGGCACTGAGTTGATTGTTCTGGATGAACGCTGGCAATACCTCGATGACCGCATCAATCTGCTACTGGAAAACGGACTGACCGGTTTACTCTTTGTCGTCATCATTCTGTACCTGTTTTTGAATCAGCGCGTCGCCTTTTGGGTGACTCTCGGCATCCCGGTCTCGTTCCTAGCAACGCTGGCGATTCTTTGGATGATCGGCGGAACCATCAACATGATCAGCCTATTTGGAATGATCATGGCGCTTGGTGTGATTGTTGATGATGCCATCGTGGTCGCAGAGGACACCTTGACCCTTTATCAATCAGGACAAACGCCACTCAATTCGGCCTTACAAGGGTCAGAACGCATGCTTGCACCTGTGGTGTCGTCAAGCCTGACTACCATCGCTGCCTTTTCACCGCTTTTGATTGTCGGCGGCGTGATTGGGTCAATACTCAAAGACATTCCGATTATTGTGATTTGTGTGATCGTCGCCTCGCTGATCGAGTGTTTTCTCATTCTTCCCGGACATCTACAACAAAGCTTGAACCGCGGCCATCGGCATGACGAAGGCAAAATTCGACAAGCCTTGGATCGCGGTTTTCTCAACTTTCGAGATCACGTGTTCAAACCATTCGTTGGCGTCATTCTCAAAGCCCCCGCACTCACTCTCATCACCGCTCTGACGCTCTTTATCTTATCGGTGGGCCTGATTTCCGGTGGTCGTGTCAAATTCACGTTTTTCCCATCGATTGATGGCACCACCCTATGGGCCGGTGCCCAGTTCACCACGGGCACGACCCCAGATGACGTTGATCGATTTCTGGATCACCTCGAAGAGACTGCGAATGCGGTCAACGACGAGTTTGGCGGCACCGTCATTCGTCATACATTGATGCAACACAGACAGCTCTCGGCGCCAGGCGTCCGCGGAGGAACCGGCGATCATTATGGGACACTGAAGGTCATGCTGACTAGCGAGCTCGACGGGCCTCCGAATGACGTCGTGATCGACGCATGGCGGCAAAAAATTCAGTTGCCGGGCGGCATTGAAAAATTCTCCATCCGTCAAGCACAAGGCGGCCCGCCATCGAAACCGATTGAGATCAAGCTCACCGGTGGCAATGCTGACACCTTAAAAGCCGCTTCTCTTGAAATTCAGGATCGTTTGAGACGCTACCCCGGCGTGTCCAATATTGACGATGATCTTCCTTTTGGTGCCGAGCAGCTCGTCGTGCGATTAACACCGCAAGGTCGACAGCTCAATCTCACATCACAGCAGTTGGCGCGACAACTTCGCGGTGCGTTTGAAGGCCGAACACTACAAACGTTTTATGAAGACGGCATTGAAGTGGATGTGCTTTTGTCATTGTCGGAGTCGGAACGTGATCGCTTGGCAACCCTAGACCAATTGCCGATCGTGACCACCTCAGGTGCCATTGTCCCACTTCCTGTCGTTGCAACATTTGAATCCAGACGAGGACTCGATGAATTGCGGCGGACCGATGGCCAAATGAGCATTGTGGTGAGTGCCGATGTGAATAATCTCATCGCCAATGCGTCCGAAATTCTCGCCGATGTTCGCACCACGGCTTTACCGGAAATCACAGCTAAGTTCGGACTGAAATCCAATATTCAGGGCCGCGCTCAAGATCGTGAAGAAACCTTCGCCGATATGAAAGTCGGTGTATTGGTCGCACTGACCATGATCTACATCATCCTCGCTTGGGTTTTCTCCAGTTATTCGTGGCCCTTTGCAGTATTGATTGCCATCCCCTTAGGATTAACCGGAGCGATTAGCGGTCACTGGCTCATGGGCCTTGACCTGACTGTCCTTTCGTTATTCGGCTTCTTTGGTTTATCTGGCATCGTGATTAATGATTCCATCGTATTGGTGGACACCTACCGACGCTTGATCGATGCAGGTGAGGATCACATGGAGGCCATTGTGAAAGCGAGTTGTCTCCGTTTCCGAGCTGTGTTGGTGACATCACTGACAACCATCGCCGGACTAACACCAATCCTTTTTGAAACCTCACCTCAGGCTCAATTCTTAATTCCAATGGCAACAACCATCGTCTTTGGGCTCGCGTACGGCACCGTGCTTGTGTTGATGATCGTACCCTCAGTCTTGAGTCTCATTGAGAGAAATCGTGATCGAACAACACACACGCATTTGAGCAACTCAGTTGCTCAAGAGCCGGCACGCTAACCCCCAAGTCTGCCGCCAGTGATCGTCCGATCATTGGTAAGTGCTCGGGAGAGCTTTCAACCATCCCAGTCATGGGCAAATCTGGAGCATCTGTTTCCAGAAGTAATCGGTGTGTTGGCATGTTGCGAAAAACGTCTAACGCGCGGGGCCTTGGTGTTCGCGTCATGAGTCCTCCAGCACTGAGGTATCCACCGAGAGTCAAATAAGCGACCGCAATGTCCTCAGATCCCAAAAATGCATGGATCACGAACCGATTGAGGCCGACACGTTTGAGCGTTGAAATCACCTCAGCGTGCGATTTCACCGCATGAATAATCACTGGCCGATCCAGTTCCTTGGCCAGTGCGAGTTGGTTCTCAAATACTCGCTGCTGAATCTCTCGCGCTGGCATGTGTGGCCTAAAATCGAGTCCAATCTCACCCATTGCCGAACCAGGATGGCTGCCCAAATACTGTTCAAGGAGACTAAACCAGTCAGACGAAACTGCCGCATATTGAGGATGCAGCCCAAAGGCTAAATGACGTGTTCGACCGACAAGCCAACGCCATTGATCAGGATGGGTCCCTGTCGCGATGAAATTCACCGATGACGCATTGGCGGCTTGGTTGACAGACTCAGTTGAGGCCGACATCAACTCGAGATGAACGTTGATATCGACCCACACGGATCAGTGCTCTCGGGTTTCCAAAAACTGAACGTCTGGCCAACGCTCTTGCATCAGCTGCAAATTCGCCCGTGATGGCGCCAGATACGTGAGATATCCACCACCATCGTCGGCGAGATTTTCATACGCCTTCTTTTTAAAATCAGCGAGCATTTTTGGATCGTCACATTTGATCCATCGGGCTGTGTACACATTGATTTGGTCATAAACCGCTTCCGCTTTGTACTCATCCAATAATCGAAAGGCCACCACATCAAACTGAAGAACACCGACGGCTCCGACAATTAAGTCGTTGTTTTTATGCGGCATGAATACCTGAGTCGCACCCTCTTCCGACAACTGGGTGAGCCCTTTCTGCAACTGTTTGGTTTTCAACGGATCTTTTAGACGGACACGTCGAAATAGCTCAGGCGCAAAATGCGGGATCCCGGTAAATTGCAGATCTTCGCCTTCGGTAAAGGTATCTCCAATTTGAATCGTGCCGTGATTGTGAAGACCTAAAATATCGCCGGGGTATGCCTCCTCGGCCGATGCCCGATCACCGGCTAAAAAGGTTACGGCATCTGAGATCCTGACGTCTTTACCAATCCGCGTATGCTTAATCTTCATGCCTTTTTTGTAGGCTCCTGAGCACACTCGTAGAAAGGCGATGCGGTCGCGATGCTTCGGATCCATGTTCGCCTGAATCTTAAAGACAAACCCGCTGAACTTCTCTTCAGTGGGATTCACTGCACGTGTTTCTGTTTCTCGTACGATGGGCTTTGGTGCATATTCCACAAAATCATTCAGCATCTCTCGCACACCAAAATTACCCATGGCCGTGCCAAAAAATACGGGCGTCAACTCACCGGCCAAAAATCGGTCAACCTCAAAGTCAGGAGTCGCTTCTCTAACGAGCTCAACCTGATCTGAAAAATCCTGCCACTCAGTCCCTAAAAGCTCACGCGCTTCATCTGAGTCTAATCCCTGTATTCGGATATCATCGGGAATACGGTCGCCTTGGCCTTTGACATAGACATGCAAAGTATCTGTTCTCAGGTGATAGACACCTTTGAAGTGTGGTCCCATCCCAATCGGCCAAGTCACAGGTGTCGCGTGGATCTTCAAAACCTCTTCGACCTCATCCATCAATTCGATGGGATCACGAATATCACGGTCTAACTTATTGACGAATGAAACAATCGGCGTGGTCCGTAGTCGGCATACCTGCATCAATTTGATGGTGCGATCCTCGACGCCTTTAGCACCATCGAGCACCATCAATGCCGAGTCCACCGCGGTCAGAGTACGGTAGGTGTCTTCGGAAAAATCCTCATGCCCAGGGGTATCGAGAAGATTGACAACTCGACCCTGATAGGGAAATTGCATCACCGAAGTGGTCACCGAAATGCCA
>Ga0075480_10002676_pt1 | contig 11457 bp, 20 predicted proteins | sample DEB08_DNA_7_FD_81590 | JGI IMG/M metagenome (GOLD analysis project Ga0075480, IMG submission 81590) | Aqueous microbial communities from the Delaware River and Bay under freshwater to marine salinity gradient to study organic matter... | ecosystem: Environmental > Aquatic > Marine > Coastal ... | reverse complement strand
TTTATACAACAATTAATGGAGATGGCACAAACCAAAGTCTTCAAACATTTTGGACAGTACCCGCAAACTATAACGCTTATATTTATCAAACAAATATCTCAACAGGAAATAGTTCAAATACTCCTGCTGTTTTAAAAACTTTGTTAGTGGCAAGACCACATGGTGGAGTATTTAACACAAAAGAAGTAATTGTATTAACAGATGGCAATCATCTACAGAACTATAGTTTTCCCCTTACATTAACAGAAAAAACAGATATTGAATTTAGAGCAGAGTCAAGTTCAGCATCTGTAGACTTTGATGTATCTGCGTCTATGAATATTTTATATATTGAAAGAAGCACGAGTGGATAATGTCTAACTTTACAACAAACGATAAAACAAGTAACCCAATATCTAATCTAAAAAATATTGTCAAAAATAAAACAGACAAACAATTAGAAAAAGTACCGGGTTATAAAAAAATTAAAAAATCTATACCAAAAGGTTTATCTGTCGACATAGGAAAAGATAAAGTAACAATAGGTTATAGTAAAAAATTTTAATGCCAACAATAAACGTAACAGGAGACGTCAACATGGTACTACATCCAAACTTAGACATATATGATCCAAAGAATCCACCGCAAGACGTTTTCTCGCAACTGGTAATTTGGGGAGATGAAGTGTATGTCATTAACGACAGAAGATAGAAACGCCGCCACCCGAGTGGCCGTTCAACAAGCAAGAGAAGATCTCTTAGCTTTTGTTATGATTATGAACCCAGCCTTTAGTGTTGGGCCGCATCACCGACTATTGTGTGATCAACTCATGAAAATAGCAAACAGTGAATCAGATCGCCTCATGGTATTTGTTGCCCCGCGTTCTAGTAAATCATTAATCACGTCAACATATTTTCCTGCGTGGGCATTGGGAAAAAATCCATACTGGCAAGAAATTGCGGTATCACACAGTGACGATTTAGCCACAAGGTTCGGCCGCGCTATTCGTGATATTGTTAATACGCCTCAGTATAAATCTATATTCCCGCAAATAAATATTCGTAAAGATAACAGATCTGCAAACAGTTGGAGTATACAACATAAAGGAAAAGATGCAGGCTCGTTCCTCGCGGCCGGTTCTGGTTCAGGTATTGCAGGTTTTGGTGCACACTTAGCTATTATTGATGACCCAATATCAGAGCAAGATGCCTTTTCAAAAGCTAGAAGAGAAGCCTTGAATGAATGGTATGCTTCAGGTTTACGTACAAGACTCATGCCCGGCGGTAAAATTGTAGTTGTTATGACAAGATGGCATGAAAGAGACTTAGCAGGACACCTTTTAGAACTAGAAGACACGTCTCCTATGGCTGATACATGGGAAGTAGTTCGTATTCCTGCCCTAAATAACACAGATTCTTTAGAACAGTTAGAAGAAGCGCGGGAAAAATTAATAAATCAAGGATATTTGTCCAAGAATTATACTAATTTAAAACTTGGTGAGTCGTTTTGGCCAGAAGCAGACACCGAAGATGGGTTTCATTGGTCAACTGAGGAGATAATTCGTACCAAAAACAACACACCACCCTTTAAATTTGACGCATTGTACGGACAAGCGCCGTCTGCGGAGGAAGGAAACATAATAAAACTAGATTGGTGGCAAAATTGGGAGCATCCCGACCCACCTGACTGTGATTATGTTATACAATCATGGGATACAGCGTTCTCTACACGTACAACAGCCGACTATTCTGCAGTTACAACGTGGGGTGTCTTTACAAAAGGACTAGATATGCCTAATCTCATCTTATTGGGGGCAGAAAAAGGTAGATGGGACTACCCGACCCTCCGAGAAAAGGCTGTTAAAAAATATAATGAGCATGATCCTGATTCAATCTTAATAGAAAAGAAAGCATCGGGGCAATCATTGATACAAGACTTACGTTTAACTGGTTTGCCTATCTTTGAGTTTCAACCAGACAGAGATAAAGTGGCAAGAGCTTACTCCATTACATCATTGTTTCATAATAGACGTATATTTGCCCCCTTTCGAAAGGATTGGGCAATGGAAGTTATAGATGAATCAAGAGCTTTTCCTGCAGGAATGCATGATGATTACATGGATACGCTAACACAAGCATTAATCTGGATGCGAAATGGTGGATATGTTGTGCATGGTGGTGATACATGGCTTGACAAAAAGGAACAACAGATTTATAATAGGGAAAGTAGAAAATACTACTAAAGGGGATACATGGCTATAGAAAAAAGAATACAATTAGAAGACGATGACGCAATAAGCGCACCGTTACCTACAGAAGACGCAGAAGAAGTTACAGTTACACCAGACGGTGGTGCTGAAATTACAATTACTGATCAACAAGAAATAGAAGCAGCAGAAGCTATGGGTTTGATGGACGAAGAACCTATGCAAATGTTTGGGCCATTCGATGCTAACTTAGCAGATACAATGGCAGAAGAAGATATTGATAAAGTTTCTTCAGATCTATTAGAAGGTTTTGAAAAAGATAAAGAATCAAGAGAAGAATACGATGAGATTGCTGAAGAAGGTGTAAATCTTTTAGGTTTAAAATATGAAGAGGGGGCAGGAGCGTTTCCCGGTGCATCAGGTGTTACACATCCAGTACTTGCACAATCAGTAGTTAAGTTTCAAGCAAAAGCATACAAAGAATTATTTCCAACTGAAGGCCCAGTTCGTACAAGAATCATGGGAACACAAACTCAAGAAAAATTAGAACAAGCAAATCGTGTACGTCAGTTTTTAAATTGGCAAACACAAATGCAAATGGCAGAGTATGGGCCAGAGCTAGATAAACTTTTATTTCATGTTGCATTATATGGAACGGCATTTAAAAAAACATACTGGAATCCAACATTACAAAGACCAGTAACACAATTTATTAAAGCACAAGATTTTTATACTGACTACTATGCATCAGATTTAGAAACAGCAGAAAGATATACGCATAAATATTTGTTATCTAAAAATGAAATTAAAAAAATGCAACTTGCAGGAATCTTTAAAGATGTTGAAGTCGATCCAGACTATAGCATTGAACAAAGCGGTGCAAAAGAATTAGAAGATGAAGTTGTTGGAAGTTCTCAACCGGGATCAAACGATGAATATATAGATTGTTTAGAAATACATGCGAATATAGATCTACCGGGTTTTGAAGATCCAAACGGAATCAAACTACCGTACGTTGTTCACATGACAAGTGAAGGGATTATTCTTTCTATTAGAAGAAACTACGATCAAGAGGATCCTCTTCGTAAAAAGAAAATGTACTTTACTCATTACACAATGATTCCGGGTTTAGGTTTTTATGGTTATGGTTATATTCATTTAATTGGTGGATTAACTAAAACAGCTACTTCCTCCATGCGTCAATTAATTGATGCTGGTACCTTTGCTAACTTGCCGGGTGGTTTTAAGGCACACGGACTTCGTGTCCTTGCCCCCGACGAGCCAATAGCTCCGGGTGAATTTAGAGAAGTAAACGCACCTGCTGGTGACTTGGGTAAGTCTTTACAGATATTACCATTTAAAGAACCATCATCTACGTTATTTAATTTAATGGATTACGCTTCTAAACTAGCTCAGCAATTTGCTGATTCAACAGATAATATAGTTGAGAATGCGTCAAACTATGGGCCGGTCGGTACGACTATGGCTCTGCTTGAGCAGTCTTCAAAACTGTTCAACGCTGTGCACAAGCGTTTACACGCGGCACAAACAAAAGACCTGCGTATACTCACGAGGTTAGACTCTGAGTATCTTCCTGACTTGTATCCCTATGAAGTAGCAGGTGGTGCACAGCAAGTATTCAGGAAAGATTTCAACTTAAAAAGTATAGATGTCATTCCTGTATCCGATCCTAACATGCCAACAGAAGCACACAGGATTGCGAAAATAAATGCTATCATGTCCATCGCTCAACAGAACCCAGCTGCTTACAATATGGAGCAAATAGGTATGGAACTGTTTTCAGCGATGGGCGTGGAAGAACCACAGCGATATTTAAAACAACAGCAACAACCATTTAGTGCTGATCCTATTTCAGAAAATATGGCGGCATTAAAGGGGGCACCACTACAAGCAAAGCAAGAACAAAATCATGACGCTCACATAGTAGCACATGGAACATTCTTGCAAAATCCATCGTATCAAAGTCCGGGTGTACAACAAGTATTAACATCACATTTACAAGATCACTTAGCAATGAAGTACAAACAAGAGATGGCACAAATGATCAATGATCCACAGATGCAACAAGTTATTATGTCTGGCCAACAACTGCCACCAGAAATGGAAAATCAAATTGCTTTATTATCTGCAAATGCTTCTGACAAAGTTATGAAGTTAGATGAAGAAAAAGCGAGAATAATGTCTGGCGAAACAAAAGATACAGCACAAGAACAAATTGAAATACAACGACAAGACTTAGCATTACGTGCGCAGAAGTTAATGAACGATATGAAAGTACATCAAGATAAAATGGATTTAGAAGAATCTAAATTAATGATTGATGATGAAAACAAAGATGAAGATCGTAAATTAAAAGAAGCAAAACTTGCAATGGATTCAGCAAAAGATACAATGCAAGAAGTACAAGCTGTGATTAATACAACAATAGGAAGATCATAGTATGGCAACAAAAACAAAAACTAAATCAAAAGTTAATCAGGCTGGTAACTATACTAAGCCGGGATTAAGGAAGCAGATTTTTAATCGTATAAAAAGTCAAGCTTCTCACGGAACGGCCGCCGGTCAATGGTCAGCGCGTAAAGCGCAAGCATTGGCAAAGGCTTATAAAAAAGCTGGAGGAGGATATAAGTAATGCCTAAATATGCAATGAAAACACCTGCTGCCAAAAGAAATAAAAAACCTTTAAAGGGCAAGCAGAAAAACTTAGATGCAAATAAGGATGGTAAAATTTCTAAAAAAGATTTTACGATGCTGAAAAAGAAAAAGAAAGGTTAACGTATGGCAAGTAGAAGTGGCGGAAGCCGAATCAACACAAACAAGGTTCGTTCTGGGCCAGATCAAGCATTTACATTACCAAAAGGTACAAGTGCAGCACCGATCAAGGGGCCGGGTATGGGTGTAAAACCAAAAGCAAAATCGAAACCAAAACCAAAATCAAAGCCAAAAGATATAAAATACAAAAGTGGTTCAATGAAAGGTTTTACAAACGTTACTCAAACATATAAAAAAGAAATAGCCAAATTGCAAAAATTGTTAGATAAGGCTCGCAAGAAATAATGAAAGGAGTATTTATGAAAAGTATTTGGAATAGAATAAAAGACGGATCTAAAACAGAAAAAGTTTTAGGTGCTATTGTTATTGCTTTAATTATCGTAATTATTTGGTAATGAAGAAAGCAATTCTAAACGCTCTCGCATTAAAATACGAAGCGCAAATAGAAGAAGCAAAAACGACTATTAATATTTATTTAAATAATCCTGTGGGTATTGGGGAACATCCCCAACACCTAGAGGAAATAGATAAATTATTAGATGCAATGACAACAGCTGAAGATAAATTAGATTCGTTAAGAAGACACTGGGGTTAACATGAGTCGTTTAAAAAAATCTCAGAAAAGTTTAAAGCAATGGAGTGAACAAAAATGGCGAACGAAGTCTGGGAAGAAGTCAAGCGATACTGGGGAAAGATATCTACCAGAGAAAGCAATCAAAGCTCTATCATCTGCGGAGTATGCGGCAACGACAAAAGCAAAACGCCAAGGAACAAAAAAGGGCAAACAGTTTGTGAAGCAACCAAAGAGCATTGCAAAGAAAGTAAAAAAGTATAGGAGTACATAATGGCTGATCCAAGATTAAAACGAGCGGGAGTAAGTGGTTTTAATAAACCAAAACGTACACCCAGTCATCCTAAAAAATCACACATTGTTGTGGCAAAAGAAGGTGACAAAATAAAAACAATTAGATTTGGACAACAAGGTAAAAAAGTAGGAACAGTTTCAGGTACAGCAGGGGCACCAAAAGCGGGAGAGTCTGCTAGAATGAAAGCAAAAAGAAAATCATTTAAAGCACGCCACGGCAAAAACATTGCCAAAGGTAAAATGTCAGCGGCGTTTTGGGCTGATAAGGTTAAGTGGTAGGTGGCGTTTCTCGTAGCAAACGTACCCCCAGTTAAAGTTCACGTTAAAAAAGAATATCTTTACGATCACCAAAAAGGGCATGGTGAATTTACAGAAGGTATTTGGGTATCATGTAAATCAATACAAGGCAGAGCTTTGTACTTTGAAACATACTTACCTGAGTATGCAGCACTTTATGATAAACTTCCTATAAGTGCTTTTGTTACTTCACCTGATGTAAAAGAAAATATTGCTTTAGAAGAACTAGAACTTTGGGATGCATTCAGTTATCACATCACTGTAATAGAAAAAACAACAGTACCACCAAGAGCAAAGTATTTATCTCCATCAAAGAAATGGTATCAAGGAGAATATTTATTTACTATAGATAGTTGCCATCCCGATCATAACTTACCTAATGTAAACTATTCAGAGATACCAGAAGAACATAAATCATTTAATATTTTGCAATTAGATAACGGACATTTTGCAGCGCAACCTAATAATAGAAGATTATTCTATGACAAATCGCTGACTCCATCAGAACCAAAGCAACCAGATTTCAAAGTATCGACAAAAGAATATAATGTAGAATCTGTAAGCAAATGGACGGCGGGAGATGACACAAATTATTTTTATAAATTCCTTGAACAAAAATAAATAATATGCTATAATAATGTTGATCGCCATAATGGGATCATAACAACAACGCTCAACGGAGGTTATATGAACGTTATAAACTGGGAACCGTACAAACCATTTACAGTAGGGTTCGATTCAATACTAGATAGACTCATGGATATTAACACTGAGTCACCAAACTATCCACCATACAATATTAGAAAGATCGATAACTTAAACTACGTAGTCGAAATGGCTATAGCTGGTTTTGGTAAAGATGATATTAATATTGAATATGCAGACAATACAATGACAGTTAAGTCTATTAAAAAAGATAAAGCTGAAGACAAAGATATTCTGCATAAAGGTATTTCGCAAAGATCATTCATCAGATCGTTTGCTTTAGCAGATGATATGGTGGTGAAGGATGCAAAACTAGAGAATGGTTTACTATCAATTCACATTGAAAAGATTGTACCAGAGGAAAAGAAACCTAAAACAATTAATATTAAATAAAGTACGGGGGTACTAAACTGCCCCCTTACCTACAGGAGGCAAGATGGATGCAAGTACTTTAAAAAATAATTTATTAAAAGCTTTAGATGAAGCGATTGATGCCAACAAAGATCAGCTATCTGGTGTGGGGGCAGATGATTTCGCTTCATATAAATACATGTTAGGCATTGCTCATACACTGCAAGACATGAAATCTAGGGTACTAGATGAACATAAAAAACTATACAAGGAGAATAATCTATGACAATAAAGACATTACCAAAGCCTTCTGGCTTTAGGATATTACTCAAACCAAGAGAAGTATCTAATAAAACAGCAGGAGGTATCATACTAACAGACGACTCTAAGGATGCGGCGAAGTTTTCTTGCGTTGTATCTCAAGTAATTGACATGGGAAAAGACTGTTATAACGATAAAGATTCTAAATGGTGTAGTATAGGAGACTGGGTTTTAACCGGAAAATACGTCGGATTAAAAGTAAAACATGACGGAGAAGAGTATTCTCTGATCAATGATGACGAAGTAGTGGCGGTAATACCAGATCCTTCTAAAATAACACACAAATAGACTTGCATTAATTTAATTATTAGTGTAGAATATAACAAAGCGTAACACGCGGATCGCAACCGAAGGAGGTCTAATGGTAGACGAAATTAAAAAAGAAGAAGAACAATTAGAAGAAGATATAATTGTTGATCTTCCAACCGAAGAATCTGAAGGCAAAAAAGAAACTATGCCTGAAGAGCCTGTTCAAGAAGAGGCTCCAGTCCAATCCGAAGAAACTGTAGAAGAAGAAATTGATGTTGAGGAATCAACAGATGATGACGATGATACAGACATATCTGAAGATCCGGAGGAATCTAAAGACAAAAAACAATTTGGCAAGCGTGCTGAGAAAAGAATCAAAAGGCTTGTTAAAGAAAAGAAAGATTTAGAAGCTAGATTAAAAAATCTGGAAGACCAAGAGAAATCTTGGACAACAGAAAGAACGAAACTTCAAAGTCGAACTAAAGATTCCGAACTGCAAGCAATTAACTCTTACATTGAGAGATTAAATGCTCAGGAGAAACAGTCCTTATCTGCACTCAAAACAGCCAAAGAGGCAGGAGATATTGATGCGGAAATTAAAGCACAAGACGCTTTAGCTTCAGTTAAAGCTGAAACTTTAATCGCACAGCAGTACAAGGCAAGGGCTGAAACTGATACGACAGTTAAAGAAGAACCAAAACAAGAACCAAAAACAGAGGCTCCACAGAGTTCTGTTCCAGATCGTAAAGCTTTAAATTGGCAAAAACGAAATGAATGGTTTGGTGGAGGTACTACTAAAGATCGTATCATGACACAAGCAGCTATGGTAATTCACAAGGAATTAATTGAGGAAGGTATTATGCCTGCCAACAATCCAGATGAATACTATAACGAACTTGATTCTCGTATTCGTGATGAGTTCCCTGAACGATTCCAGAATACAGCAGTTAAAAAAGTTTCACCAGTTATGGGCGGAACGCGCTCTGCTATCGGGAAAAACCAAGTAAAGCTAACCAAATCAGAAGTTGAGATGGCTGGCAGACTAGGTGTTTCCTTACAAGAATATGCGCGACAAAAAGTGCGCCAGAAGGCGGGAGGTTAGAAATGACACAAGCAACAAAAAGCAGCCGTAAAAGTCGGGACTCGGCAACTCGAACTAAATCTTGGGAACCACTAAAAAGACTGGACATTCCTAAGGGTAAAAAAGAAGAAGGTATGGAATATATCTGGGTTCGACATGAACTGTTAAATAATCCAGATGATTCAAATGTCCACGAAAGACTGCGCGAAGGTTATGTGCCGGTCACACCCGATGAACTTGGGGATGACTTTCATGCCGATGTGTTGTCAGCTGGCAAACACGCTGGTACTGTTAGATCAGGTGATCTGATCTTGATGAAAAACACAAAGGAATTTGTGAATCAAAAAGAACAGTACTACGACGACCAAACTAGAAGAATGGGTCAAGCATATAGTGCTGAATATATGCGACAACAAAACCCTTCGATGCCGGTATCAGATGAATCAAGAACTTCGGTAACACAAGGTTCTGGTTCAAAACCAAAATTCGAGGAGTAACCTTTGGGTGGCTCTGAGAAGAATTTAATAACTAACTTGCAATAAGGAGATTATTATGGCAGGATATGGATTAGAACCAGTTAGACAATCTAACGGCGGAACTATCAGAGCCAATAATTTTTCTGACGGAAACGGCTACAGAATAGCTGCTACTGCACCTTCAGCATTTTTTGAAGGTGATTTAGTAACTTACTCTGCTGGAAACATTGTAACTGACATGGGTGCTGCGTCACCGGGTGCAGTTGTAGGTGTTTTCTGGGGTGCTGAATACTCAGATAATTCAAGTGGAGATGTTAAATTTGTACGTTCAATCGCTGCAAGCACTGTTGCTAAAGCTAAATTTAAAGCTTATGTGTATGACGATCCTAACACTCTTTTTAAGATTCAATCGGATCAAGACACTACCGCAATAGCTGCTGCTGATGTAGGAAAAAACGTTCAAATCGTTGCATCACCAACTGGCTCAACAGTAACTTTCAAAAGCGGTCTCGTAGCAGACTCTAGCACTAAAGCAACCACAAACACTTTCCCACTACAAATTTTAGGTAGTGCGCAAGATGATTTAGGTTTTACAAGTGCTGGAACTACTATGAACGTTCTTGTAAGAATTAACACTCACCAACATCGTAACGGCGCTACAGGCGTTACTGGTATATAATTAAGGAGTAAATAACTATGGCTATATCAAGAGGTCAAATCCTTAAAGAATTAGTACCGGGTTTACACGCCATTTTTGGAACTGAATATAACAGATACGAAAATGAGCATGCCGTACTATTCGATCAGGAATCATCAAATAGAGCCTTCGAAGAAGAAGTATTATTCCCCGGTTTCGGAGAAGCTTCTGTAAAATTTGAAGGTCAAGCTGTTAACTATGCTGATACTGGAGAAGGTTGGGTATCAAGATATCAACACGAAACTGTCGCTATGGCATTCTCAATTACTGAGGAAGCTATGGAAGACAATCTGTATGATAAATTGTCTACCAGACTAACAAAAGCATTAGCTAGATCAATGGCTTCAGCTAAACAAACAAAAGCAGCAAACGTATTCAATAACGCTTTCTCTTCTTCACAATTAGGTGGAGACGGTAAAGTATTATGTGCTACTGATCACCCATTACAAAGTGGTTCAGCACAAGCTAATACGTTCACTACACAAGCAGAACTTTCAGAAACTTCTCTGGAAGACGCGTTAATTGGTATCGCTGGCTTTACTGATGACAGAGACATTCCGGTGGCTCTTCAAGGTAAAACTTTGCACATTCCAAGACAACTTGTGTTTGTTGCTGAAAGATTGATGGCATCTCCATACAGAGTTGGAACTGCGGACAATGATGTAAACGCTCTCGTATCGAAAGGTATGTTACCGGGCGGTTATCATCTTAACCACAGATTCACTGGAAGTAAACGTTGGTTCATTAGAACAGATTCTCCTCACGGAATGAAAATGTTCAATAGATCACCAATCAACACTTCAATGGAAGGTGACTTCGAAACAGGTAATGTACGTTACAAAGCTAGAGAGAGATACTCATTTGGGTTCTCTGACTGGCGTGGCGTATGGGGTTCAAACCCATCCTAAACACTAGAGGGGGTAGCATAAAAACTGCCCCCTTACCAACCCATAGACTACGAAAGTAGACTACAAACAAAAGGATAGACAATGGGAACAACGACTTTTTCAGGCCCGATTAAAGCGGGAACAATCCGTGAAGGCGGATCACAAAATACAGGTTTTGTTGAAATGGCACAAACTGCTGCTTGGTCACAATCAGCAAGTGCAGCTAGCACTGGAATTATTATTCCAGCAAATTCACAAATCACCGAAATAACTCTGTATATAACTACAGCTCCAGCTTCAGCTAACTTATCTGTAGGAACTTCAGCAAGTGCAAACGAACTATTTTCTGCATTAGCTTTAGGAACTGCAGCAAATGTAATTAAGCAAGGTTCAACTGGAACAATCACTGATGCAGATACATGGGCAGATGTAGGAAGTTCTGATGTAACAATTCAGACTATCTCTAGCACAGGTTCTTCAGGTGCTGGTTATATTACTGTTAAATATATTCAAAACAATAATTTAGCATAACATCAAGGGGGCAGCAATG
>Ga0075480_10002674_pt1 | contig 11458 bp, 9 predicted proteins | sample DEB08_DNA_7_FD_81590 | JGI IMG/M metagenome (GOLD analysis project Ga0075480, IMG submission 81590) | Aqueous microbial communities from the Delaware River and Bay under freshwater to marine salinity gradient to study organic matter... | ecosystem: Environmental > Aquatic > Marine > Coastal ... | reverse complement strand
CATCCTGAGCACCATGAAATACTAATAATGGAACTTCTGAGAGCTGTTTAATTTCTTGAGGATCTAAATAAGGCATTCCTGAAATAGAAATGAAACCGGCTATTTTATAGTTGATGTATTTTGAAGTTTTTAGACCCGTTAAGCTGCCTTGAGATAGACCGCAGATGTAAATTTCCTTTTCATTGATTGCGTAGTCTTTCTTGATGTCATCAATAACTTCATTGACTCTTTGACCAAGTTGATCTGGTGACCAGGTTCCAAAACCCCAAGTTGGAAAGGCCATGGCAATTTTATTCTTCTTAGCAAATGGAGTAAACCAATGTTGATAAGCCTTAAAGTTTCCTCCAGAACCATGAAGAAAGATAAGGAGAGGGCGCTTATCTGAATTGGGGCGGTAAAACCAGTAGTGCCCTCGATCAAATAACCAAGAGTCTAAAACAACAGAAGAGTTATATTGAAAGAGCGTGTTAGTATTAAGTTCTTTGTAGTCAGAAGCTATCCCTCCAAAGCCCTTTAAAGATTCCTTTTCTTTATCAGTGTATCCTAACTTTTCTCCCATTGAAACTAAATCATGCTCTGAAATTCCTGAGAACCATGGAGCACTAGAGCTTTTTACCGACCTGTATTCGAGATGAGCATTTTGATTGTAAGCTCCTTTGCCTGGAAAAAGCATATAAAGAGGAATCATTCCGATTATTAATGGAATGCAGTAAACTTTCACTTTATATGGAGTCCAAATAATGAGTCCTAGAGAAATTGATGCTACAATTCCTCCTATTCCAAGGATAATGAAAGAACTTCCATCTAGCCAGATTGCTATAGTTGTAAGAAATATAATAAAGACACTTAATAACAGACAAAAGAAGAAGAGAATTTTCTTAATAAAATCCTCGTAAATTCCATCACCTTGATCTTCTTTTATCATCTTCTCTTTTTTTATCCACAGATTTACACAGATTAATTAAAATTATACATTAAGTGTGCATGTGATTTGAGTAAATGTAACCTCATAAGTAAAATCCAAATCAAGTATCTTCGTGCTCTCTGTGTTCTTTGTGGTGAAATTCTCCTCATTTTAATCCTTCTAATCTGTGTAATCTGTGGATTAAATCTCTATAGAAATTTTAAACGGTACTGCCTGGGAGTCACACCAGTGAACTTTTTAAACTGGCGACCAAAATAACTCTGGTCGTAGAATCCAGTTTCAAGGTATATTTCAGTAATTGTTTTATCGGTTTGTACTAATAAAGTCGAAGCGGCATTAATGCGTACTTTAAGAATATAAGTCTGTGGGGAAACTCCAGCGAAAGATTTAAATTTTCTATCCAGCTGACTCACTGAAAGTCCAAGTATGTCAGCGAGAGCCTTGCTGGTGATGCGTTTGTGATAATTGCCGTTGATGTACTCAATAACTTCAGAGAGGTCAAAATAAGGCTTGGCTTCTTTACCAGCAATTTTTAAATCTCGAAGAACTCCGCATAGACCAATTATTTGCCCATCCTCTGAGGTGAGTGGCTTTTTTGTAGATAAATACCAAGAAATGGATCCTGAAGAATCTGGAACCATCCAGCGTTTATTAATGATTGTCTTTCCTCCTAAAATGGATTGGTCTTCTTCTATGTAGAGTTCTGCAATATTCTTCTCAAAAAAATCTCGGTCCGTTTTGCCTAATAGCTCTTCTTCTTGTCTTCCAAGAAGTTCTGCAAATGCTCTATTGCTAAAGATAAACTCTGACTTGGTGTTTTTTGCATAGATATATACATCAGGCATGCCATCGAAGAGGTTTAATAGCTCTTCAATCTTAGCATTTTTTGAGAGGCCTTTAATAGAGATTGATCCAGACATATGCGCAAATAGTTTTAAAAGTTGTCAATGAAATACAAGATGCAAACTACTTATGAAAATATGTTTACATGGATTTATTACAAGTGTAAGTACTTCGATGCAGGTAAATAAGTCGATTTAAAAAGATAGGCTTTGCTGAAAAAAGTCGAAAATTATGGATTGAGTAAATGTGGATAATTGACAGAGAATGCTTTATTACTGAAGTAAGTCAAAAAAGGAAACTAAACTTGGCAGAATGGCAACAAGAGTTTTTCGATCAATTAGCTGACCCAGGTCAGTTAACGGCTCTTTTTGACTGTATGTCAGACGTTTATTTCTACGCTAAAAATCAAAACTCTCAATTCACTATGGCTAATTCTGCAGAGCTTAAGTTAGTCGGTGTAGCTGATATTTCGGAATTCTTAGGAAAGACGGATTACGATTTCTTTGATAAGTCTCTAGCGGATCTTTATACAAGTGAAGATGCTAAAGTCTTTAAAGGGGAATCTATCATCAATCGCCAATGGATGGTTCCTGATCACGATGGTCAAATGAATTGGTATTTATCGACTAAACTCCCTTTAAAAGACAAGAAGGGGAAAGTTATAGGTCTTTGTGGACTTTTGAGAGATATCAAGAAATCCGGAAAAGAGCTCAAGCCTTATTACGACCTATCTCAGGTTATTGATTATGTAAACAAACATTTTCGAGAGCAGATTAAAGTGAAAACTTTGGCTGATATACTCGGAGTTTCTATTAGTCAGTTAGATCGTAAATTTAAAGATTTTACGGGAGTTTCGCCATCTACTTTTATCGTCAAAGTCAGATTAGCGGCAGTAGCAAAAGGTCTTTTGCAGACTGATAAAACAGTCAGTCAACTAGCTTTCGACAATGGTTTTTATGATCATAGTCAGTTATCCCGCCTTTTTAAATCGCACTATAAAGTTTCACCTTCGGAATACCGCAGGCAAAGAAGTGTTTAGTACTGGTATCTAAATACAAATATTTCTATTGATGCGTAAAAAGTACAAGCTTAATCCAAGCTGGTACAAGTTTGTCATATAAATCCGTGCTTTGTTTTAGTATTAGAAAATTTTTTAGTGGATGGTTTATGAATTTGTTTAGAGATAAAATTCCCGGGAGCGCCGCACGCCGATGCGGCAAACTTCTTAAATCTCTCGCAGAGGCGCTGAGCCGTAGAGATAAGGAAGAGTTTAGTTTTCAGAATAAGATGCCGCATCAGCGTGCGGCGTTCCCAGGTGATGTGCTGGGCGCCCCGCAAGACCTTGCGGGAAATAATCGTGCTACAAGAAAAGAGCAGGCGAAATGCCTGCGCTCCCAACTTTTATACCGGCAGGATGCCGGTGTTCCCAGAAAAGAACTCTGTGCCTCTGCGCCTCTGCGAGAGAAATTTCTCAAAGTATTCAGTATTCGGAATAAGGTGCCGCATCAGCGTGCGGCGTTCCCAGGTTGTATGTTTGCTTCCCAGGTTTTATACCGGCAGGATGCCGGTGCTCCCAGAAAAGAATTTTGTGTCTCTGCGCCTCTGCGAGAGGTATTAAAAAAGTCCCAAATAAAAATCTGCGTAATCTGCGTAATCTGCGGATAAATAAGTTCTTGTCTCAATTAACTCCGGAGTTTTCATAATGGACCTTAATATTTATCCAAATTTACCAGAAAGAAGAGATTGGCGAATTGGCTGTATAGGTGCCGGTTTCATAATGATGGATTGTCACTTACCAAATTACACAAAAGCTGGTTATATCCCGCATGCTATTTCATCGAGAACTTTAAAAAGCGCCCAGGCAGTCGCAGATAAATTCAATATTCCTCATGTCTATGATTCCAATACTACTTTAATGGATAACAAGGAAGTAGAGGTTTTAGATGTTGCAGTTCCTCCGCAGGATCAATTAGCAGTTATTCGAGAAGCAGTTAAAAGAGATCATATCAAAGGAATTTTAGCTCAAAAGCCGTTAGGTGCTGATTTTGCAGAAGCTCAAGAAGTTGTTCGTTTATGCAAAGGCGCAGGAAAAACTTTGGTCGTTAATCAGAATATGCGTTATGACCACTCAATGAGAGCTCTAAAGACTCTAATTTCTGAAGATAAGATGGGCGATTTAACTCTCGGAACTATTGATATGAGAGCCATTCCACACTGGGCTCCATGGCAGGAAGCTTTAGGTTGGCTGACTTTGAGAATCATGAGTATTCATCACCTGGATATTTCCCGATTCCTATTTGGCGATCCAGTAAAAGTTTATTGTTCAACTACTAGAGATCCTCGTACAAAGTTTGCGCACACTGATGGAATTTGCCTGACAACTCTTGAGTATGAAAACGGCGCTCGTTTCCAAATTAATGATGATGTCTGGGCCGGTCCTGCAAAAGAAGGTGCCGCAGAAGACTGTTTTGTACGCTGGCGTGTAGAAGGCACTGAAGGTTTGGCCAAAGGTGAAATTGGTTGGCCAAAATGGCCGGAAGTAACTCCAAGCACACTAACTTATTCAACTATCGAATCAAAAGAATGGATTAAACCTGAATGGCAAGAAGCCTGGTTCCCAGATGCTTTTCTAGGTCCGATGTCTGAACTTCTTTGTGCCTTAGAGGGGGAAACAGCCCAAATGTCTGGCCAAAACAACCTTAGAACAATGCTTCTAGTTGAAGCCTGTTATATGTCTGCAGAGCAGGGGCAAGTAATCAATTTTAAAGAACTATGTAAGGAATATGGAATATGATACAAACTGGAATTTTTACGGGATATTTCCCATATGGACTGCATGAAACTGCAGATCGTATTCGCAAGTTGGGCTTCAATACAGTTCAGCTAGATGTTGAATTTAAAGACATGGATCTAGAAGAGCTGGATGATGCCAAGTGTAAAGAGATTCGCGATGTATTTAGATCTTATAATCTGCCAATTTGCTGTATCTCAGGCTACACAAACATTGTTCACCCGGATCTAGAGGAAAGAGAAAGACGATTAGCTCGCTTGAAGATGATCATCAAGTACGCCAATAAACTCGGTTCTCCTTATGTTATCACCGAAACAGGAACATTTAATACTGAGAGTGATTGGGTACATCATCCAAAGAATAAAACCGAAGAAGGTTATGCTGACTGTCGTGAAGTCATTCGTGATTTAGTTGAATATGCAGCTCAGCACGATGTCTTTTTCTGTGTTGAAACTTACGTCAATAATGTGATCGGTTCTGTTGATGAAACTTTGAGACTTTTCAAAGATATTAATCATCCAAACCTGAAGCTTCTTATGGATCCAACAAATTACTTTGAAGAGCACAATATTGGCAAAATGGATCAAGAGCTGAATCGAATTTTTGATGAGCTTGAAGATCAGATTGTCATAGCTCATGCAAAGGATGTGAAGCTCATGGAAGAAGACCAAGGAGTTCAAATGGCAGATATGGATGCTGATGAAGCTCACTCACTTCGTGGAGTTGGTAAGATAGAACTTCCTGCCTGTGGTTTAGGTCAGCTCAACTACAACCTATACCTAAAACGCCTGGCTGTGAAGCATCCAAATATTCCAATCATAATTGAGCATTTAACAGAAGATGACGTTCCTAGAGCGAAGGCATTTTTAGATAAAACTTTAATGGAAGAGGGCGTGTAAATGCAATATACCGAATTTGCTAATAGTGGGCGACAAGTTTCAAGAGTTGCTTTTGGCGCAATGGGACTTAACTGCGCTTTTGGAAACTTTGATGAAGGTGATTTGATTAAAGCCGTTCACCATAGTTTGGATCGAGGTGTAAACTTTATCGATACTGCCAGAACTTATGGCGATTCCGAAATGATATTGGGAAAAGCTTTAAAAGAATGGTCAGGCGAAATGCCTTTTATCGCCAGTAAAGCTGCACCAACTGGAACTTGTGAAAATAATGGTTGGGGAATTCCAAATCCATACTCGACTTCCTACCCAAGTGGCTCTGTTACTGAAAGCGTCGAAGAAAGCCTAAAGCAGCTTGGTATTGAGAGTATCGACCTTCTTCAATTACATCAATACTGGTCACAGTATGAAGGCGAAGAGTGGTACGATGAACTATCGAAGTTAAAAGAACAAGGTAAGATCAAGCATATTGGTATTTCTTGTACTGATCACCGTCACGACCAGGCACTTTCAATCGTTCGCAATGGTTTAGTTGATTCAGTTCAGACTATAATCAATATTTTTGACCCACTTGCTTTAGATAGTTTAGTTCCTCTTTGTCAGGAAAAGAAAGTTGCTGTTATGGCACGCTGTGTACTCGATGAAGGTGGTTTAACTGGATTCTTGAAACCAGATACAACATTCCCAGAAACTGACTTCAGAAATGACTATTTTGAGCACGGTCCACTAAGTGAATATATCCGTCGAGTAGATGCCTTAAAGAAGTTCATACCAGATTATGCGTCAAGCTTAGCTGAACTGGCTATTAAGTTTGTTCTATATCATCCAGGCGTGACCTGTGCAAATATCTCTATGCACATTCCGGAATATGCAGATGAAAACATTAACGTAGTAGATAAGAAGCCTCTAACAGAAGAAGTCTTTACTGAAATTAGAAGACACCACCGTTGGTTAGTGAATCTTTATGAAAATAAGTATTTCCCAATTGAAGGCGAAATGCTTTCTGCAACAGGGTTTAAGTCAGAGTAAGATTATGAATTCAGCCTCAAATATAAGTATGAGAAATGTTGAATGTACTTCATTTGGCAACTTGCCTACTGGTGAGGCTGTAGATCTATATACCTTGACAAATTCAGCTGGAAACTATGTCAAAATTACCAACTATGGAGCCATACTTACATCCATTTGTGTGCCTGACTGCGAAGAAGACTTAGGTGATGTTGTGCTAGGTTTCGATAATTTGGATGGCTACTTAGCTGGCCATCCTTATTTCGGAGCTATATGTGGTCGCATTGCGGGTCGTATTACAAATTCCCAATTCACTCTGGGTGGCAAAACTTACAAGCTCTTGGCGAATGATGGCCCCAATCACTTACACGGTGGTGAAACAGGCTTTGATAAAGTCCTGTGGAAGGCTGAATACGATAATGAAAAAGAAAAGCTTATTCTAAAGCATACCAGTCCTCATATGGATGAAGGCTATCCTGGTGAACTACAGGTTCAAGTGGCTTATGCTTGGTCCGATGAAAATGAGCTTTCAATTGAACTCGAGATTACAACGGATCAGGAAACGATCGTTAACCTGACTAATCACTCTTACTTCAATCTCTCAGGGAGCATAGATGTACTCGGTCATATACTGCAAATAGAGGCAGATGAGTATGCGCCGACCGATGAAAATATGACTTTGTTAGGAAAGAAGGTGTCTGTTGCAAGAACTGCCAATGACTTTAGGAATGGAGTAGTTATTGGCGATCAAATTAAAGGAATTTATAAGGAGCATGGCGACACCTATTTCTGTCGAGGTGGCCGTCAAGAGAATCCTAGAAAAGTTGCAAGTGTGTATGAGCCTATTTGTGGTCGGACTCTAGAAGTCTTGACGACCGAACCAGTAGTTCAGTTTTACTCTGGAATGGGCTTGGATGGATCTATAAAAGGTAAGGAAGGAAAAACATATGAAAAGTTCGGGGCTTTTTGTTTAGAAACTCAGGAATATGCCGATGCAATAAATGCACCGCATATGGGTAACTACACATTGAAGCCGAATGAATTTTTCAGATCAACTACCATTTACAGGTTTGGAGTTAAATAAGATGAATGCTATTCAAATTAAAAAGGATTACAGTCTCACGGGACAAACCGGAAAAGAGGCTTTGGAAAATGGCTTAGCCGAAGCCGATTGGTATCAATGTCCAATTCCCAAAGACAAGATGAAGCAGTTTTTGGCACGTAGAGATTGGCCAGGGATCCGAGACACGTTTTTATGGTTTGGCTCTTTAATAGCCTGTGGAGTTGCCGGTTTTATGCTTTGGGGAACCTTGTGGGCGATTATTCCATTTGCCCTTTACGGAGTTATTTACGCTTCCACCTCCGATTCTCGCTGGCATGAATCCAGTCACGGAACTGTGTTTAAAACGGACTGGATGAATAATGCACTGTATGAAGTTGCATCTTTTATGGTCTTTAGAGAATCTACTCCTTGGAGATGGAGTCACACAAGACATCATACCGATACAATTATCGTTGGCCGTGACCCGGAAATTGCCGTTCCTAGACCTGCTAATATTACTAACATGATTTATGCTTTCTTTGGATTTAAATCAGCCTGGGCTGAACTAAAGAAGATGTTTGTTCACTCCACTGGTAAAATGACTGCCGCCGAAAAAATTTATGTTCCGGAAGATGAGTGGGGAGCTGTTTATTTAAAAGCTAGAATTTACTTATTCATTTATGCTTCTATAATAGGTCTTTCAATTTACCTGCAAAGCTTTTTGCCATTGATGTATATTGGCCTTCCAGTTCTTTACGGTTCGTGGTTGATGCCTATTTATGGATTGACGCAGCATACAGGTCTAGCTGAAGATGTTTTAGACCACCGTTTAAACTGTAGAACTGTTGAGATGAACTTCATAAATCGCTTTTTCTATTGGAATATGAATTATCATATCGAACATCACATGTTTCCACTTGTGCCTTATCACTCACTTCCTGAGCTTCATAAAGAAATGAAAGATGACTGCCCGAAGCCTTACACAAGTATTTGGAATGCATGGAAAGAGATTATACCTGCTGTTTTAAAGCAAGCTAAAGACCCCATGTACTTTGTCACTCGTAAGCTGCCTTTACCGAAAGTCGTAAAAGAAGCAGAAAAAGTGGTTTACTCTGGAAATGTTAAAGATGGAATTGCTAATGTTTGTGCTGTAAGTGAGCTCAAGAAAGACGAAATCATTCGCTATGATCACGATGGGAAGACTTATGCCATTTATAGAACTTCAGACGATCAGTACTATGCCACGGAAGGAATGTGTACACATGGGAATGTTCATTTATCGGACGGAATGATCATTGGCGATCAAATAGAATGTCCAAAGCATAATGGACGTTTTAAGATGAAAGATGGAGCAGTCAAAAGAAAGCCAGTTTGTATAGCTCTAAAAACTTATGATGTGAAATTAGAAGACGGAAGAGTTTTATTAGACTTAAATTCTGAAGGTGGAGAAGGAGTCAAAGAGCAAAAAACTCATTCTTTTAAAGTCATTTCAAATAAAAATGTTGCTTCCTATATTAAGGAATTAGTTCTTGAGCCCCAAGGGGAATTCAAATATACTCCTGGAGATTATATTCAACTCGACATCCCTAAATACGGAAAGATTGACTTTAAAGATATATCAGTTGAAAATGAATATGAATCGAGCTGGTCAAGTATACGCTCGTTGAGTGTTACCAATGAAAGTGAAGCCAGAAGAAATTACTCTATGGCGACAAATCCTGAAGCCGATAAAAAACTCCGTTTTAATATTAGGATTGCTACTCCTCCAAAAGGTCAGGATGTACAGCCTGGGCTTGGTTCTTCATATGTCTTTAATTTGAAAGAAGGTGATCAGGTTACTGCAATTGGACCATTTGGAGACTTCCATATCAAAGATAGCGAGAAAGAAATGGTTTATCTCGGTGGCGGCGCTGGTATGGCTCCTTTGAGATCGCATTTATCTTATCTTTTGGAGACAGTCAAAACTACAAGAAAGATTTCTTTTTGGTATGGGGCTCGTTCTAAGCAAGAACTTTTCTATGAGGATTACTTTCAAGAATTAGCTAAGAAATATGAGAATTTCTCTTTTTATGTAGCTTTATCAGACCCTAATGAAGGTGATGAATGGGATTCACACACTGGGTATATCCATGAAGTTTTACAGAAAGAATATTTAGATCAACATTCATCTATAGCAGATTTAGAGTATTATTTATGCGGTCCACCTATGATGATAGATGCAGCTAAAAAGATGCTATCAGATAAAGGTGTTGACTCATCGCAAATTTCTTATGACGAATTTTAAATTTTAGGTAATTAATGAGTTTTCAAATACAATTCAAAGGTGGCGAGGCCGGTATTTTAGACAGTCAAACAAAAGAGTTTTTGGATGGCCTCCCTCCTAAAAAAGGTCCGATGTCAGATTCGACTCCAGACGAAATTCGTTCTGCTCCATCGGCAACAAGTGAATATAATCCAGTCCCAGCACCAGTTGTAGTAGAAGAAATTTCTGTACCAGCCAGAGATGGAAGAGATATTCGCGTACGAGTTTATCGAAAAGATGAAAATACAATTGCTCCTCCGTTAATTTTTATTCATGGTGGCTGTTGGGTGTTCTGTAGTCTGGATTCTCATGACCCCCTTGCAAGGCAGCTATGTTATGAAACAGGGATGACAGTTTTTTCTATAGATTATCGCTTGGCGCCAGAAGCTAAGTTTCCTGCTGGCCCAGAAGATTGTTATGATGCAGCCCTTTGGATCTCTAAGAATAATGACAAAGTCAATGTTACTTCGGATGACTTATTGATCTGTGGTGATAGTGCTGGAGGAAACCTATCAACGGTTACCACTCTAATGGCCAAAAGGTCTGGTGAATTTAAAGTTCGTGGGCAAATGCTTTTTTATCCTATCACAGACGCCTCTAGAATGGATAATGAAAGCTACACAAAATTTGCTAAGGACCATTTTCTCACTAAGGAAACAATGGAATATGGTTCTGGCCATTATGTTTCCAGTAAAGAAGAGTTATCAAACCCACTAGTTTCCCCATTACTTGCTGATGATTTAGCAGGAATGCCTAGAACTCTTATTCAAACGGCTGAGTTTGATGTTCTGCGTGATGAAGCTGAGGCTTATGCTGAGAAGCTTGCAGAAGAGGGCGTCGATGTAGAATGTGTTCGTTACAATGGAACAATCCACGCTTATGCCGCTTTGATAGGTGGGATTGACCTTGGTAAAGAAGCAGTTTCAGATGCAGCTGTTTTTCTAAAAAGTTTTAACTCGTAAATAAGGAATAAATATGCGTTATATGTGTTTGTTGTTTGTGCTGCTTTTAACATCTTGTGCAACAGCTGAAAAATCAGATTGGAAAGCCCTTTTCGATGGAAAGACTTTAGAAGGCTGGGAAGCACTTCCTGGTGGAGAATGGTCTGTTGTTGATGGAGCCATTACCGGTACTCAGGTCAAGACTGAAAAACGTCATGGGATGTTAATTTCTGAAAATCAATATTCAGACTTTGAAGTGAAGATGAAATACAAAGCCATTAAAGGAAATAGTGGTTTTTACTTCCGAGTTAAAAAGGTTAAGCATTTTGTATCAGTTAAAGGCTTTCAAGCTGAAGTTGACTCGAATGGTAAAGGCCAAGGTGGTTTATATGAAACCTTAGGTCGTTCCTGGGTGACAAAGCCAAGTCCTACTGAAATTGCTAAATTCTTCAAAAAAGGAGAATGGAATGAGATGACAGTTCGTGCTGTTGGACGTCATGTTGTTGTGACAGTCAATGGAGTTAAAACGGCTGAATTAACTAACGATAAAGGAAACCTTGAAGGGTATTTCGGATTGCAGTTACACGGCAGTCAGGATATGGAAGTTTACTTTAAGGATATCTATATCAAAGACCTTACTAAGGATAAGCACGCAGGTAATTCACACATGGCGCCAAAGATTCATGATAAAGAATTGCCTTTGCCTCCTG
>Ga0075480_10002671_pt1 | contig 11463 bp, 7 predicted proteins | sample DEB08_DNA_7_FD_81590 | JGI IMG/M metagenome (GOLD analysis project Ga0075480, IMG submission 81590) | Aqueous microbial communities from the Delaware River and Bay under freshwater to marine salinity gradient to study organic matter... | ecosystem: Environmental > Aquatic > Marine > Coastal ... | reverse complement strand
TATGTTGTGTCGATTAATAACAGTAATAGCGTCTATTTCATGTGTGTGTTTGTATGGTCAGAGTCAAATTCCTGAAAATGTAAGATTTAACGAACATGTTAGATCTATTCTTTCGGATAAATGCTTTCATTGTCATGGTCCAGATGAAAAGCATGTTAAAGGCAAACTCCAGTTACACACCTTTGAAGGAGCCACTAAAAATCTAAGTAAAAAAGGCAAACGTTTTGCCATTGTTCCTGGTAAAGTTGAAGAATCTACTCTTTGGGAAAGAATAAATACCACTGATGAAGATGATATTATGCCTCCCCCGGAATCTCACAAAACTGTTACTAAACAGGAAAAAGCCATTCTTAAAAAATGGATTGAACAAGGAGCTAAGTATGAAGCTCACTGGGCTTTCATCCCTGTAAAAAATGCTGAAGTTCCTAAACCAAAAGGCTCGTGGGGAAAGTCTCAAATTGATAAATTTGTACTGGGCAAACTTGAAGAGGCTGGCCTTAGTCCAGGAAAAGAAGCGAACAAAGAAACTTTGATTCGCCGCTTAACTTTTGATATCACTGGTCTTCCTCCAACTCTCGGAGAGATCGATGCATTCCTAAATGACAAATCCCCCAATGCCTATGAAAAGCTTGTTGACAGACTCTTAAAGTCACCAAGATATGGTGAGCACATGGCTAGATATTGGTTAGATGCTGCAAGATATGGCGATACTCATGGTCTGCATTTGGACAACTATAGAAGTATGTGGCCTTATCGAGATTGGGTTATAAATGCATTTAATACAAATATGCCATTTGACCAATTCACAACAGAACAGTTGGCTGGTGATTTGCTTCCTAATAGAACTGTTGAGAATCAGGTTGCTTCAGGATTCAACCGCTGCAATGTTACTACTAGTGAAGGGGGCTCAATTGCAGAAGAGTACTATGTCCGTTATGCCGTGGACCGCACATCTACCACCTCAACAGTTTGGCTCGGATTAACAGCTGGCTGCGCTACTTGCCACGATCACAAGTTTGACCCAATCAGCATGAAAGAGTTTTACTCTATGTATGCCTTCTTCAATAACATCACTGAAAATGCAATGGATGGAAACAAAGCTAAAGTTCCACCAATAGTGACGATCTACACTGAAGAAGACAAAAAGAAGATCGCTGATCTAGATAAGCAAATAGCTGCTTTAAATAAAGAACTAGCTCCATACGGTCAAAACAGTCAAAAATACAAAGACTGGACGGCAAAAGCTGATGCAGGAAAGATCACGCTCAAGAAGCCTGAAAAGCCATATCTTCACTTAAGATTTGAAGAGATCACAAGCTTAAAAATTCCAATGGAAGGTTCTGCTGCACCTACGGCTCAACTAAAGAGTAAGGAACTAAATGTTTCTAAGCACATAACTAATGGTAAATCTGGACAAGCTCTAAAGCTGGATGGAAAAGACTTCGTTGAAGTAGGTGAATTTGCCAACTTTGAGAGAAACCAGGGTTTCAGTTATGGCGGATGGATCAAGCATAATGGTCTTAATGGTGCGACTCTTATTTCCAAAATGGATAATACGAGTTACCATCGTGGTTGGGACCTCTACTTTGAAGGCGACAAAGCTGTTGTTCACATCATTAATGATTGGCCAGGTGATGCACTTAAAGTGACTACAAATGCCAAAGTTCCAAGGAATAAGTGGGTACACGTATTTGCTACTTATGATGGTTCATCCAGAGCTGATGGAATCAAAATTTATTTCGATGGAAAAAACCAGCCTTACAAAGTAAACAATAAGACTTTGACCAAAACTATTAAATCGAAAGCGACTTTAAATATTGGTCGTAGATACACCAGTGCTCCTTTCAAAGGAGAAATCGATGAAGTTATGATCTTTGACAGAACTTTAAATCCGCTAGAAGTAGTTGCGCTATATGGCAAGTTGCCAGTTGAAAACATACTTAAAGTTGAAGCTAAAAAGCGCAATAAGAAACAAAAAGGAGAACTACACAAGTTCTACCTTGAGTACTTCAGTGAAGGTTATAAAGAGGTCAATAAAAAACTTCAGGCGTTTAAAGGTCAGAAGAAAAAAATTGATGATGAAGCTCCGACTACTTTAGTTATGGAAGAAAGAAAAACTCCACGTGGTGCTTACGTACTTGATCGAGGACAATATGATCAGCGTCGCGAAAAAGTCGAGCCGACAACGCCTGCATTTTTACCTGCATTCCCTAAAGATGCACCAAAGAACCGTCTAGGTTTTGCGAAGTGGCTACTTTTAAAAGATCACCCACTTACCTCTAGAGTGACCATTAATAGAGTTTGGCAACAACTATTTGGAACTGGAATTGTCAAAACTGCAGAAGACTTTGGCTCTCAAGGTGAATGGCCAAGTCACCCAATGCTTCTGGACCACTTAGCATACAAGTTTATGCATGAAGGTTGGGATATGAAGAAAATGATCAAATATATGGTAATGTCAGATTCCTATAAACAAGATTCAACCGTAAGTGCAAAAGCCCTAAAAGTTGATCCTTATAACAGACTTATCTCACGTGGCCCAAGATTTAGGCTTGATGCTGAAATGCTAAGAGATAATGCACTAGCTGTGTCAGGATTATTAATCAACAAAATAGGCGGACAACCTGTAAAACCATATCAACCTGATGGTGTCTGGAAATCAGTTGCTTATGTTGGCAGTAACACGCGAATCTTCAAAAGAGATAAAGGTGAAAAGCTTTACAGAAGAACCATGTATACATTCATCAAGAGAACTGCTCCACCACCGATGATGGCTGCTTTTGATGCTCCGAACAGAGAGTCCTGTACAGTACGTAGAGAAAGAACTAATACACCTCTGCAAGCACTACAATTGATGAATGATGTTCAGTACATTGAAGCAGCTCGAGTTTTGGCAACAAACGTTATTAAGAAAGACAAGGATGATAAAAAGCGTATTGAGAATCTATTTAGACTTTTAACGGCTCGTCAACCAAATTCAAAAGAGCTAAGTATTATTCAGACTTCATTAGAAAACATGAAGAAAGAATATAGTGCTCAAGCCAAAAATGCTGAAGAATTAATATCTCTTGGAGAAGCAGCCACTGATACTTCAATTGATAAAATAGAGCTCGCAGCTTGGACCATGCTAGCGAATCAACTTCTCAACCTCGATGAAGTTATTACGAAGGAGTAATGTTATGAATCCATTAGAAGAATATAAATTAAACCTTACTCGTCGTCATTTCCTTCAGACATCTGCTCTTGGCTTAGGTGCTATGTCTTTCAATAATCTAGCGAGTGCTGAAGAGAATATTAAAGCGAACATTCCTCACTTTGCCCCCAAAGCGAAAAGAGTAATTTGGCTATTTATGGCTGGCGGTCCATGTCAGATGGACATGCTTGACTATAAACCTAAAATGGAAGCAATGTTCGATAAAGACCTTCCTGACTCTGTTCGTAAAGGTCAACGTCTAACCACAATGACTTCTAAACAATCCAGAATACCGATTGCTCCTTCAAAGTTCAAGTTTAAGCAACATGGTAAGTCTGGAGCCTGGTTTAGTGAGCTATTGCCTTGGACTGCAAAAATGGCCGATGACCTTTGTGTAGTTAACACATTGCATACAGAACAGATCAACCACGATCCTGCCATTACTTTCATCCAAACTGGAAATCAAGTTCCTGGAAGACCAAGTATGGGATCATGGCTTTCTTATGGAATGGGCTCAATGAATGAGAATCTTCCTAACTATGTTGTTATGACTCCAACATGGACTGGTAGGCAGGACGCCCAAGCTCTTTATCAGAGACTTTGGGGTTCAGGCTTCCTTCCATCTGAACATCAAGGAGTTTCGCTTCGTTCTTCAGGCGATCCAGTTTTATATCTGAGCAATCCTAAAGGCGTTTCTCCAAATGCCAGAAGAAAGATGCTCGACGGATTAGCGGCTCTAAATGAAGAAAAGTTTAAAGGCGTTAATGACCCAGAAATTAAGGCTCGCATTGCTCAGTACGAAATGGCATTTAAGATGCAAACTTCTATTCCAGAGTTGACTGACATTTCAAAAGAAAAGAAGTCGACTTTAGATCTCTATGGACCTGAAGTTACTAAACCTGGGACTTTTGCAGCAAGTTGTCTTTTAGCTCGTCGAATGGTTGAACGAAATGTTAGAACTGTTCAGATCTTCCACAGAGGCTGGGACCAACATTTCAATGTTTCTGGCCATCTACCGAAACAGTGCCATGACATTGACCAAGCCAGTTATGGGCTTGTTCAAGACCTAAAAAACCATGGCCTTTTGGACGATACTCTAGTCATCTGGGGTGGTGAGTTCGGACGTACCGTTTACTGCCAAGGAAAACTGACTAAAGATAACTACGGTCGTGACCATCATCCACGCTGTTTCTCAATTTGGATGGCAGGTGGCGGTATCAAGCCAGGAATCACTTACGGTAAAACAGATGAGTTCTGTTACAATATCGCTGAGAATCCTGTCCACATCAATGATCTAAATGCAACGATTCTTAATCAGTTAGGAATCGATCATAATAGGCTTACCTACAAATTCCAAGGACTTGATTTCAAGCTAACTGGAGTTGAAGGAGCCAAAGTCGTTAAGGATTTACTAGCCTAATAAAATTATGGAGCTAGCAATAGCTGGCTCCTATTTCTTTTCTTATGCTTAAAAACTAACGACATGTTTTTAATAGAGCTTCGTCATTTAGTGTAAACTAAAAGAATATATAAAGGAAAACCTCTAAATGCTCAAAATTTTATTTTTACTTATATTCGCCTTAAGCTGTGGCTGTGTAACCAGTAATAAAGTTTGGTATAGAGGTAATACTCATACACATACTGAACTATGTGGACATGCTGATAGTCATCCAGAGAAAGTTGCGAAATGGTATTTGGATCAAGGTTATAACTTTTTGATTTTAAGTGAACATAACATCTTTATAGATCCTAAAGTTGTAAAATTGCCAGATGATCGCCGTAAGGATTTTATTCTTGTGCCGGGCCAAGAGGTAACTGGGCATAAACACATTCATACAACAGCAATGAATATTAAAGAACTGGTACCTGCCCGGTATTTTAATAAAGAGAAAGATAAAATAGTTCAGAACCATGTTGATCGAGTTATCGAAAAAGGTGGGCATGCTATTCTAAACCACCCCAATTTCCACTATGCTTTAAATCATCATCATATAAGAAAAGTTAACCAACTCTATATGTTTGAACTCTTTAATGGTCATCCAACAGTAAATAATCATGGTGACAAAGATCATGAATCAACTGAAGAAATGTGGGATAGACTTCTTTCGACTGGCATGTTGATTTATGGAGTATCATCTGATGATGCCCATCATTTTAAAAAATTAGATAGTAAAAAATCTAATCCTGGAAGAGGCTGGGTGATGGTAAATTCAAATGGCGAATTAAGCTCTGATGCTTTGACTCATGCAATGATTCATGGTGATTTCTACTCTTCTAGTGGCGTTTTCCTTAATGATATTTCAAAAAGCAAAAAGCACTATTCTGTGTACGTTAATGATGCTCTTTCAAAAGCAGAAATTAGTAAAAATTTTGTAACTGGTAAATTAGTAAAAAATGCTCAAGAAGGTTACCTAATCGAGTTTATTGCTGATGAGGGAAAAGTTTTAAAATCAGTTAACTCTCTTAAAGCAACATTCACTCCTCCGACTGGAATAAGTTACCTAAGAGCAAAAGTTACTTTGACAGTAAAGCAAGATGGAGCATTTAGACAATATTTTGCCTGGGGGCAACCCATTTTCTTTGATGATAGAAGTCACTAAACACACTTGTACTTTTTGATTTAATTTCACTGATTCCAAATTCTTTGTTTTTTTATAAAAACCAAACTCAATTTACCTAAGTATATTTTTTAATAATTGAAAATATTTGAGGTAAATATGCTACACTATGCCAGCTTCGGAAACCCTCCTAAAAAGCGCGCCTGGTTATGGGCAATCTGTTTTATAAGCTTGGGAGTTTTTATTTATTGGGGAATGCAAAAAACTATTGAATGGTCTGATCAACAACACAACAAAGAGTTTGAACAATTAGCCAAGTAGACGGCTGGCCCATCTTACGCAGAAATGTTCAGTGCCACTATCTTTTCCACCCCAAACTGGAAGCTTAGCACCGATCTTGGCACTAAAAGAGAACAATATGAATTTTGCTAGGAAATCTCTATTTCTAGAACCTCTAAAGAAGAGCTCAGCTGGATAAGCAAGGTTACCAACAACTGGCAATACTCCAACAATTAGAGCTATAATCGGGTATTGAGGTCTGAGTTTAACTAAGCTGTGCGAAATTCGCCACAAGGTATATAAAGTCCTTATTGCAGGGCCTACTGCAACTGCAGCGATTACTCCGACTTTTAGATCGATATCAAAAGAAGCTACTATAATCGGAATAATGAAATAAGTGATGCTTTGATCCACAGGTTTAAGGGCCAAATGAACACTAAAGTCTGTCAGGTATGAACTAACGTCATCCTTATGAAGCTCTGAAAGTAAAAATTTTCGATCCTCGGCACTTATCGACTTTCGAGCAAACCACTTTTTGATATCTTTTTGCAAATACCATCGAGCGACACCCCACCTGTATCTGGCGCTGGAAATATACTTAAAGCCATGATGAAAAATGGATCCAAACTTAATCTTGGAAACAAATCTAAAAACTTTGGCAAAACCTTTCTTAACTTTTCCAAAGAATGACAGCATGACTTTAATCAGAGTTTTCGTATACCAGGCAATTGGTTTATCTAAATAATGTTCGCACTCTTCTTGAGTTATTTTATCCTGAGAGCGTGCATAAAGAATACTTCGTTTATATCGCTTTATGCCCTTCCAACCATTTTGAATCTCTAAAAGTTCTTTCGCATCTTTTTGCATTCCAGCGAAGACTTCTTCTCCAAGACTTTTACTTAACTCTTCTTTATTAGCCTCTAAATAAACTTCCAACTTAGGTACATCAACTGTATCGAACATCCACTCTCTATGCTTTAAGCACTTTGGTAAGTAGTATGTTAAAGTCGACCAAAAGTTCATAGCAAAAATTGCCGGAACTCCAGACTCCATATCAATCCAAATCCATTGGTATTCGTCGTTTTCTTTCGGTAAAAACATGAAGTTACTATCTGCAACTGGATTCCCTTTACCTGCTTGCCATACAAGCCCGTCAAACCCAGAGGCGATTAAATGTCCTTGGAGTGGCTCCATGATCTCTTTTCGAAGCTCTTTAGCATAATCCTTTGGATTCTCTTTCATGGGATTTATTAGGGGAGCATGTGAACCAGGAATAAACTCTGCATCAATTTGAAAAGCTTTTTCCTCTTCATTCCAGGAATAACTATAAGTCTCAGGTAAACGAACCTTTTCTCCAAACCAGTGTTTGCAAAGAGGCCCTAAAATTCTTCTTCGAACCATGGCAGACTTAATGGCATTTTCGCACCAGGTATAAGGGTTAGCAGAACCAGTCAGGGCAAAGAGAATAATCTTACTGGTAGTCTCACCAGTAAATATTTTTGAGGCAACTGGTTTTCCATTCTGCGTCGAGAGATATACTCTTGCAGAACGTCCGTTTCCTATAAACTTCTTTTCTTCTGACACTAATTAGCCCGCTTAACTCTTTTTTAACAAAACCGGCTTAGACTATCATAAAATCTTATATGTTCAAAGTATGCTGAATTTTTCCTCATTTTGAGGTAATTCTTTATGATTAATTGATAGAGACTGTAAGCTCAATGGATTTCAGACTATCAAATACGAATAAGAACGCAGACAGCAAAAAAAATGATTGATTTCCCAATAAGAACAATAAAAAATTACGCTTTTGGGAAAAAAAGCTCAAAAACTTACGTTTCTTCGTGTCACCTTTCTTCTTATCAGCTTTTTATGGCATTGATTCTTGACCATTGCCGATTACTTTGAATTCATCTAATTTTAAAAAACAAAAGCCCAAACGGAAATTTTCGGAGCTAAAATGTCTCAGTCAGCTAAACTAACTCTACCAGATAATCAGGAAATAGAACTACCTGTATACATTGGCACAGAAAACGAAAAAAGTGTCGATATCAGTACTCTCCGCGGTAAAACCGGCTACATCACTTATGACCCAGGTTTTGCGAACACTTGTCCAGCAAAAAGCTCAATCACTTTTTTGAATGGTGAAGCAGGAATTTTAAGATATAGAGGTTACAGCATTGAAGACCTATGTGAAAAGTCCGACTTCACATCTGTTATGTACCTTACAATTTATGGTGAATTACCAAGCGAAGAAGAACTTGCTACTTTCAAAAGTAATCTTGTTTCTCACTCGAAGATCAAGCCACAGCTTCTAAAACTTTATGAAGCAATGCCACAAGATACTCATCCAATGGTTCTTGTTAGTACTATGCTAGCTGGTCTTTCTGCTCATTACCCACAATTCACAAATCCACACGATACAGAACAAGTTGAAGAAGCTATTTTCATTGCTCTAGGTCAAATCCTACCAATCGTTGCTTCTGCTTACTGTCACGGTGAAGGTAAAGAATTTAACTACCCTTCTGACGAGAATCTTTCTTACGGTGCAGGCCTTCTGAAAATGATGTTTGGCGACGATTACAATGTTGACCCTGCTGTAGACAAAATTCTTGATGAACTCCTTATTCTTCATGCTGACCACGAGTTCAACTGTTCTACTTCTACTGCAAGAATCGTTGGTAGTTCACAAGCTAATCTTTTCGCTTCTCTTTCGGCATCTGTAAATGCTCTTTGGGGGCCACTACACGGTGGTGCTAACCAGAAAGTTATCGAAATGCTAGAAGATATCGCTAACGACGGCGGTGTTGAAGCTATCGACAAATACTTAGCAATGGCTAAAGATAAGACTTCTGGATTCAGACTAATGGGCTTCGGTCACAGAGTTTACAAAAACTACGACCCAAGAGCTAAGATCATCAAAAAGACTTGTGATAAAGTTATTGAGAGTCTTGGTGTTGAAGATCCACTACTTGCAGTTGCTCAGAAACTTGAAGCTGCAGCTCTTCAAGATGAATACTTCACAGCTAGAAAACTTTACCCGAATGTAGACTTCTACAGTGGTATCGTTTACAGAGCTCTAAACATTCCAACTGAAATGTACACTCCACTGTTTGCTCTTGGCCGCCTTTGCGGTTGGATCGCACACTGGAGAGAGCAAAATCTTGATCCACATGCAAGAATTGGCCGTCCTAGACAGCTATACATGGGTTCAACTGAAAGAAGTATTTAATTAATACATCTATCCAATTTTTTAAGCCGCAGTTCGTCTGCGGCTTTTTTATTTTATTCTTTTAACTTTTACTTTTTATTGTATTTCTTAATCAACTAGTATATTTTATTTTCAATATTTACTGAAAATAAAATATACAAATAATGAAACGTTTAATAAAAGATGGCGATGCTGTTAATGGGAAAGTAATTCTAAGTACTACGAAACTAGTGAAGAATGGGCTATGTATTTTAATTGGATTAGGAAGTGTTTTTTATTATAGGAACACCTCTGCTCATTTAGCTTTATTTATTCTCATTATGTTTACAATGTACATTGGAGTCATAGCCTATCACCGCTTACTTATTCATAGAAGTTTTCAATGTCCAAAGTGGCTTGAGTATAAACTAGTATTTTTAGCAAATTTTAGTGGCATTGGAAGTCCGCTTAATCAGATCAAGATTCATGACTTGAGAGATTGGGCTCAGAGAAAAGAACGCTGCCATTCTTATTTTTCACATCAGGAATGTATTATAAAAGATGGTTTACAGCAACTTTTCTGCGATTTAAAATTGCTGAAGCCACCCATATTTAAAATAGACGAAGAACAAGAGGCTTTTTACAAACATCTAGATAGATACTGGTGGGCTTATCAAATCCCTCTAGCTTCTTTTCTATATTTTCTTGGAGGTTGGAGCTGGGTATTTAGTGGAGTTTTCTTTAAAATATTTTTAGTTCAATTTGGTCATTGGTTTATCGCACACCTTCTTCATAATTATGGCAAACAACCCTCAGAAGTTAAAGAAGCTGGAGTTCAAGGCTATAATATAAACCTCCTTGCTTTGTTAACCTTTGGTGAATCTTATCATAATAATCACCACCTATGCCCTAACGCAGCTAAAAATGCGTTTAAGCATGGCGAAATCGACCCAGCATGGTGGTTAATATTGCTTTTAACTAAGCTTGGTCTTGCACACAAGGTAATAAAATACGAAACTTGGAGCAAAAGGTCTTAATTTTTAGTGATAATATGAGTAGTAGAAAAAAAGTTCTATTCATTGATTTTTGGTCAGAGAGTAATTATTTACATGCTTCTGGATCTGGTATTGGGAGTAGTTTATTTAAATTGGCTGCTTTGGCCGATGCCTCATTCGAAAACTACGAGATTCATCTACTTACTAGCCCCAGTAAAAAAGAATTGCTCGAGAATGCTTCTGGAATGGATTTCATCTTTACAGAAATTTCATCCAAGAATTTAAACTCATTTCACAAGATTATTAATCTAGGAATTGCTGACGATGAATTTCCAGAGGAAATTAAAATCTTAGACAACTACCACCCTTTTACCCAAGCAGATAGAAAGAAATATAAGAGCTCTGCACATCTTAGTTTCTGGAGAGCTTTTGTCGCTGAAGCTTTAAACTACCCTTTACCTAATAGAAAATCGCAAATTAAACTCTGCACCGATTCAGAAGAAATCATTTGGGCTGATAAAATTTTGCCGAAAAACTATAAATGGATCGCACTTTCATATCAATGCATTTCTCCGCTCAAAGATTATAAAGAATGGGATAAAGTCATCAATGATTTACTTAATTCAGATTCATCTATTAGATTTATTCTACTAGGTGAAAAACATGAAAGCTTTGAAGAGTCAGAACGAATAATTAATATGATGGGAAAAACATCAATTCAAAAAATCAAAGCTATCATTTCCCAAGTTGATTTGGTACTAGGAGTAGATGGACTGATTTCAAATGTTGCTATGGCATTAGATAAACCGGCAATCATTCTCTTTACTATGATTTCTCCAGAACATGTAATAGATGATCTTAAATCAGACCATTTCAAAGCATTAATAACTAGAGATTGCCCATACCAGTTTTGTTATGAAAACTTAACAAACTACAGAAGCTCTGCTTGCCAATACCTAGAAGAAAGTAAGACAAATAAAATTCCGAAGTGTTTAAAATTCACTCCAGAATCCATAGTTAAGGAAGTCAAAAAATTCTTAGCTGATTAATTACCAGCAATGTTTATTGTACTTGAAGGATGTTTCCATCCATCTGCGCAACTTAGCATGCCCATCTACAATATTTATCTAAGCTAGTACTTACACTAAGTCGAATATAAGTTTTCAAGACAAGTAGGTAAAATAATTTCCAAATTGCTTTCTATAATAAGTTTACTCATATCTCTTGTACTCAACTTTATTGAAATAGAGT
>Ga0075480_10002667_pt1 | contig 11475 bp, 7 predicted proteins | sample DEB08_DNA_7_FD_81590 | JGI IMG/M metagenome (GOLD analysis project Ga0075480, IMG submission 81590) | Aqueous microbial communities from the Delaware River and Bay under freshwater to marine salinity gradient to study organic matter... | ecosystem: Environmental > Aquatic > Marine > Coastal ... | reverse complement strand
TATATGTGAGAAAGACGGGTATTATGAAATTTCTTACACGGCCACAGCTAAGAAATCCGCCTCAGTTATGGTCTTTGCAGATACTTATTATCAAGATGGCGCCTTAGTCAATAAAGAGCCTAGTGTAATGATTTCTTATTTGGCGAAATATTTTTACTTCCATCATAAGTCCATGAAAATGGTTTCATTCGTGTTTTATTATAGGTCTTAATATATTCAAGTAATTGCTTAATCATTTGCTGCCTTGACTTCCAAACTCCCCCTTTAAGAACATCTTTAGAAAGAATATTAAACCAGATCTCAATCTGGTTCAACCAAGATGAGTAAGTGGGAGTAAAATGGACGGTCATTTTTCTTTTTCGTTCCAGCCATGCTTTAACGTCTTTATGTTTATGGACGGCTAAATTATCAACAATAATATGGAGGTGCTTATTGGTGTATTTTCGATCAAGCTGTTTTAGAAAGGTTAAAAAATTGGAGGCATTGTTTTTATCGATAACTTTTCCAGTAACTTCCCCGGTATGAACGGCCAGAGAGGCGATAAGTGAAACAGTACCGTTTCGTTTATATGTGGCAGTTTGCCTCTTAGGTGCCCCACTTTTCATAGGTAGTTCAGGTTGAGAACGGTCCAGTGCTTGCATTTGTGTTTTCTCATCAACGCAAAGTACAAGCGCATTTTGAGGTGGATTCATATACAAGCCAATAACGTTAAGCATCTTAGATTCGAATTCAGCATCTGTGCTTTTTCCGCACCAATACTCTACTTTATGCGGCTTCAATTCATGTTCTTTTAGAATAGCATTTACCGTTGATTGGGCCATTCCTAATTCTGCAGCAATTCGCCGTTGTGACCAAGAGCTATATCCTCCTTGAGGGTCTTCACAAGCCTTTTGAATTACACGAGCACGATCAACCTCAGTGTAGACTCGGGGTTTTCCTGGGCGAGGAGCATCCTTAAGCCCCTCAAGGCCAGTATTTACAAAGCGTTTTTTCCATTTTGCGATAGCTGTTTTACCCACATTAAGTTGCAAAGAGATTGTATCATAGGTTTTCCCTTCACAGAGCAGTAGAATCATCTTCGCTCGGACTACGTAGCGATAGTCGAGTGAAGTACTTCGGGACCAAGAAAGAAGCTCGTTCTTTTGTTCCGCCGTTATATTAATTTTGCCAATTGAATTTCTCATAATGGAAACAATATAACACGCGAAAATTATATTGCGCCTATTTATCGATCTTTACACTAGCTTCTACTTTGATAAAAGAAATCAGTCAAGGAAGTCAAATTCCAAAACAATTACCTAAAGCTTTAAGTGATGAATTTTCCCGCTGGGTAAACCTATATGCAAAAATTCCAAATAAGGATCAGCAATCTGAAAATGGAAAGTGGAAAGTACGCTTTGATAGAATCTTCAATGTCGGAGCTAAAGAAGCCATAGTTGCCATTACGGATGAAGTTCAAATTCAAAGCCCATCTGCTCAAAGGTTCTTTGAACTATACAATTCCTCCCTTAAAGCAGTAATCGCTATCAATAGCCTAAGTGCTGTTCCTCTCAAGGATGCAGAAGCATTTAAGGAAATTCCGTCTGAAACTGTTGCCGCTCTTAATGCCTATGCTGATTTCATTAAGAAATTTGGAAAAGGCGATGCTATCACGGAATCTTCAAATAATCTTTTAATGTTGATTAATAACCTAAGCTCTAAAAACCTTCACAGTTTTGCTGCTGCGGAATACGGCAAGGCTGAAATTCTCTTTGCTGCCTTAGCTACAGAAAAGGGAAAAAGTTTAGCGGCCTCTGCTGCCTACTTAAAAGAAAAGTCTTTATTCAATAAAGCATATTTGGAATTCACTAAAAAGATCCAGGCTAAAGATGATGTCTCTTTAGACGACTCCATAAAAAATGTTTTCTTAGCTCATGAAGCTTACTTAAAGAAATACCCTCAAAGTCAGCACAGGTACGAAATAGCATCTCATTTTTATAAGATCTCACTAGATTTCCTAAGGCTAAAACAATGGGATGATGCCAGCGCAGTATTGAAGTTAATTTCAGAAAGTTCTGTTAACCCAGAACTAAAAGAAAGAGACCGTTACCTAAGTTTAACTGCTAAAGCGGCTATGGCTTTACCTGAATTTAGCATTAGCGAAATACATGCTTCTCTAAATGTTTTAAAGCCGATTAAAAATTCTCGCACAACATCTTCAAATGCTAGGAGATTACAACAAACAGCCCAACAACAAATTGAGCTGCAGCAAATTTTTCATCCTTTAACCGATGAAGAGAAAGCTTCAAGAAAAGACTTATTTAAAGCTCTAATTCCAGAACTTCAAAAAATAATAAGTGAAGGCAAGAATGAATCCATTAAAAAGAAAAGTGCTAACCTTATTCTTAAGATGGCTAATTCTTGGAATACTCATTCAGAATGGACTGAAGCAGTAGCAATATTTAGGAAATACCTAAAAGACAATCCGAATAACCTTTCTGCCAGAGCTGGAATTCGTCAATCAATTGTACAAGCCCTTAAAAACAATCTGCACCAGGAAGCTGGTACTAGAAAGTGGAGAGAAAGAATTAGCGAACTGGATGCAAATCTCAAACTTCTGAGAGATGAGTATGCAAGTATGAGCAAAGATGTCCTACTTGGAAAGTCGCAAAGGTTATCTGCAGCTTGGGAGCTTACGCAGTCTTACCTAACTGAAGCTCGCTATGTAAAAAACATTAAGCAAAGCCTTTCAAGAAGCCGTTACCTACGTTACTCAAGAGAACTTAACAGCTTTGTAAAAAATAACTTCAAGAACTTCCACAAAAGTAAAGTTCCAGCATGCCTAAAAACTCTAGGCGATGAATTACTTACTCTCGGTTTCCACAAAGAGTCCATCGATGTTTATCAGCTGCTTTACTCTAATTATCCAGGACATGCAGAAAGCCATGCCGCTGGACTTATGATGGCGAAAGTTTACAGAAACCATCTTAAGCAGCCGATCAAAGCCGCGGAAGTCTATTTGGAGATGAACTATACGTTCCATAGCGGACAATCACTGCAAACTGAGATCTTTAATATGGCATCGCAGCTAAAGGCTGAGAAAAGATGGATTGAAAGTCTTCACATTCTCGAAGTCTTTACGGCTTCTTTCCCTAAACACCCAACTGCTGGTCACGCAATGGAAATGATTGGGGAAATTCACCAAGCCAATGAATCATGGGATGAAGCCATTATAGCCTACCAAAAAGTTATTGATCACTGTAACTCTGGAGCTTGGATTAAAGAAGCTCGTTGGGCAATAGCTGATTGCTATATCCAACTTTCACAATGGAGTGAAGCCTTAAAGTCTTACAGAGATTACCAAAAACTATACCAAAAAGACAATCGCAAAAACGAACTCGTCAAAAGAATGACTGTGTTAAAAGATCTCAGTCGTTACCAAGCTCTGGTTGATGAACAAGGTCAGCGTAAATCTTTTGATGCTCAATTCCAGATTGCCTCAATTGTCAGAGATCGTTTAGGATTGAACAAAAAAGCTTCAAGGGAGTTTTTGAAAGTCTATACAAAATGGCCGAAAGCTCATTTAGCTGACGATGCACTGTACCAAAGAGGTGTTTCTCTAATGGCTATCAATATGATTGAAGAAGCCAGAGAATCTTGGAATTTACTCGGTGAAAAATATGCTGGAAGTCCATTAGCCGATGACGCACTCTTCCTCGTTGGTAAAAGTCATGAAGATGAAAGTATACGACTGGCCAGAGTAGATCGTTCGTCTGTCGTACGCTATAACAAGGCAAGAGTTCAAAACGAAGCTTACCTAAGCTACTTTGGAAATCGTTCTGGCAATAGAAAAGCACAGTCTAAAAAAATAAAAAATGCTCAACAAAAGGGAGATACGCGCAATGCCGACATTTTACAGGCATCGAATATCAACCAGCAGTGGGCATTCGATAACGCCTATGTTTCTAATACTCTCCTAAATGCCAGTCGTCAGGTTGAAGCATATACTGCAACTCAACTTGCTGATCAACAAGACAAGGTAAATGCAGCTCTACGTAAGGCTATTCAGTCCTATCAGACTGCATCATCGATGGCATCTTCAGATAAAGCTGGCGAAGCCTTGTTGAGAATGGCTGGAATCTATGATGAAAAACTAAATGATTCCGCCAAAGCCATGCAGGTTTGGAAAGAAACTGTCCGTCAGTTTAGCGGCACAACAGTAGCAGAAGATGCATCCTGGAAAATTGCCAGGTACTACGAACATAACGGTAAATACAAAGAAGCGATCGATGCAGATAAAAGCTTCTTGAGAAACTACCGCCGTAGCCCTAAAGCCGAACTAGCTCAGTTTGCTATAGCTGAACACTTCGAACACTTGAGTGATTGGGTATCGGCTATGGATGCCTACACCAACTACATCAAGAACTATCCAAAAGGTCAGCAATTGTCTAAAGCTAAAGAACAAATTAACTGGATCAAGACTTATCGTCTGTAAAAGGAGAATGATCATGAATAAGAAAATTTTATCACTATTGCTTATCGTTTCACTTTCATTTTCGACTATGCTTACAGCTGAAGAAAATAAGTTTAGTAAAGTACTCAACAAAGGTCAAGAACTACTTTTTCAGGGGAAATATGCTGATGCACTTAAGGTTTTAAAAGCTGCGGCAAAAGAACACCCTGAGAGCTCAAGTGTACTTCTTTACTTGGCTAGAGCCTATTCATTCAATAATGAACTGGTTAAAGCTGAAGAGCCTTTGAAAAAGATCTTGAAAAAGCAAGCTGATCACATCGAAGCTGGTCAACTTCTCGCTCAAGTCTACAACAGACAAAAGAAATACAAAGAACTCGTTGAAGTCCTAGAACCTCTTCTTGAATTCCGTCATGACTATCCCAACTATCAGCTTCTAGCTCAAGCGACGTATAAGCTGGATAGAATGAAGGATTCTCAAAAGTATTATGAGGAAGCCATTAAGCTAAATAATAAAAACCCTCAGGATCATTATAACCTAGGTAACATTCACCTCCTAAACCTGGAATATGCTAAAGCTGCGAATTCATACAATCAGGCGATGAACCTGAAAATGAATACTCCAGAGCTGCATTTTAAACTGGCCACTGTGTACTTTAACCTACGCAACTACTTTGGGCAGATTAGCCAAATCAAAGTGCCATCAGGCAAAGAAAAAAGCATATTTGGACAATGGTACTTGATTGAAAAGAAATCTGACGACTTCTTTCTAGCAGCACCTGCCAAATCAGCAATCTACCATGTAACAAAAGTTATCAATACCGAGCTTGGTAAAGAGTTCTCTGTTAAACTACTGAAGGCAAATATTTACTTAAGTGGGAGAAGATACCTACAAGCGAAAAAGCTTTTTGGAGACCTAAAAGATAGCGTCCCAAAAGAAGAAAAAGCTCTTTACTATTTCTATTTCTCTCAAGCTTGTCTCGGTGACTATGACTTCAAAGGTTACTTGGAAAATCTAAAAAAAGCGATTGAGCTAAATCCCAAAAACTATGAAACTTCTCTTGTTGATGCCTATCTACTTGTTGCTGGTCACCATCGCCAAAATGGAGAAATGAAGAATACTATCGAGTACATGAAGAAAGCTCTACAAGAGTCTCCTAAAAATTCAGGACTTCACTTACAGCTAGCGACTGATTATGAAGAGATCGAAATGCTAAAAGATGCTAGTAGACATTGGCATATGGTTCTTGCCCTAGAAAGTGATCACCCTAAGCGCGTTGACATAATCAATCTCATCGAAAAGTACCGCAACAAACTTTAAATAGAATCTAAAACTTAAAAGGCAGTTAGCAGTGGACTCTCTCCCCACTCTGACTGCCTTTTTATTCTTGGTGCTTTTGCGCGTCTCTTTCTTGTTTGTCTTTTAAATAACGTTTGTGAATCTCTCCAAATTTGGCTTCCCAATTATCCCAGCGACCTTTTTCTGGATTCGCAATTTTGCACTGATCTCCATAAAAATCTTGTAGTTCGTCTATTTGCTCTTGACTTAAAAGCAAAGAATTCAGTTCTAAAAGCTCTAAGTGCTTAAACTTTTTTAAGCCTTCTATGCTATCAATCTTTAATGGACCTTCAATAACACCTCTTTCACTAAACCTAATAATGACCACTTCTTTCTTAAAGATCCTTATTGCAGGATCATATAAAAATTCAGGTAAGTTGCGGACCCATTTAGCATGAGCGTATTTAACTCCTGCCTCCCTTTCAAATAACCATTCTACATTATTTTTTTGTTCTTCTTCTTTGTAACTCAACCAGTATTTAAAGCCAACAAAAAAGAGAAGAATTATGGTCAAAGTTATGGCAATAGTTTTTTTGTATTTGATCTTCATTTAAATTTACTTAAAAAACTCAGCTACCCTGCCAAAAAATCCTACTGTATCTAAAACCTGCTTTTCTTCATTGGTAGTACTAGAATCTAACTCTGTTCTAGATACTCTATCGTTATAGGATCTCTGATATTCGAGATCATCCACACTCGCATTTGAAGTAAAAGCGGAACATGATGTAAGTAAAAAAAGAATTAAAAGTGATGTAAGTCTAAAGAATAATTTTTTCATTTTATACGCCCTAAATATATTAACAATAGTATAACACTTATTCACAAATTAGTGTCCTGCAATCCACCTTTGATGGTTCTGGTAAGATTCTTAGCCTTAAGAATGCTTCTGCCTGGCCTGGCCACAAGCGAATTACAGGCAAATGGGATTAATTGTTAAATAACAATTCTTAGCCAACTTTACCTAGACTACATCATTTACGAGCGCAAATAAATCTAAGTATTCGTACAATGATCCTTTTAATTCACTTTTTGTTGATATATGTTTAACCAATCAATCAGTTGCATGCAAATATAACTTATGAAACATTCTTTTATACTTATTTTATTTCTTCTACCTTTCTATTCTCAGTCAAATGAAAAGGCTAAAACTCTTCAATCAATACTTGATGGCTTTAAACAGCGTGTTGAAGAAGTCTTTAAAGCTGAATCGGGAAGACCTTTAAAACGAGCCAGTAAAAAACCACCTATTAAGAAGCTTCGATCAGCTTATACACGAGCATATTCTTACTCTATAATAGCTTTTGCATCTCGCTGTTATTATCTAGGGGAGGACCTCAAGAAAGCTGATGCTGCCATAGCAGAGAATGCTCAGTATTACTTAGATAATCCGGATGGAATTCATGACCGTGACTCTTTTCACTGGCATGCTGAAATTACCATGCGACTCATAGAGATGTATGGAAGCAAAGGTACTCACCACGCTGGGCGCATGAGCCCAGAAACTGAAAAGCTAGCTCTTGAACCTATCTGGCAATATGCCAGTAAAGCCTGGCTTAAAAAAGCAGCTACAGATGAACAATCAATTTGGCATCAATACGGTTCTGAAAATCACCATGCTATGGACTTCACAATAAATTGGCATTTCGCCAAATTAGCTAAAGATCGACCAGAGTATAAGAATCGAAAATATGAAGACGGCTCAAGTATTGAACAGCAATGTAAAGCCTGGAATAAGTACGTTGTTGCCTACTGTCAATCAAGAGCCAAGAAAAGTCTTTGCAATGAAATGCGTAGTGACGGCTACAACTCCACTTTAATTAAAGGTTTTTATAACTTTTACGACTTTGGTAGTCCAGAAGTTAAAGCTGCTGCTGGACTTTTCCTCGATTTATACTTTGCTTATTGGGCTGAGGAACAAATCGATGGTCATATGGGTGGAGGTGCATCTCGGATAAAAGGCTCTAATGCTTTCAAACAAGGACGAGTTAGCAAAAACTCTGCTCTCGCCTGGTTCTATTTTGGGATGGGAAAGAAACCAACTATGGTTTTTGGTCATGATATAGGAGCCATGACTAGTTCATATCGCCCTCCTCTAGTTGTTGCAGATATCGCCCTCGATGTTAAAGGCAGAGGGAATTATGAAGTTCGCCAAAGAGCTCAAGGCCTAGCGGAAAGAGGAAACTCTTTTCCTGTTGCTACAGCAAAACAAGCTCCAACTAAGTTTAGAATCGATGGAGGTGGAATTCTTCGCTATAGCTACTGCACTCCAGACTTTATTATCGGTACACCTATGGTGGAAGCTCGTCCTCTTGATAAGTGGGCAGGAGTTAGTTCTCAAAGTCGTTGGCAAGGGGCAATCTTTAGTGGTCCTGATGATCCACGTATAGTTCCAATTGTTCGCCCCAAAGATAATCAAGTTTGCTTTAATTCCTTTTGGTCAGTTCAAAGCAAAGGCAGCCTCATCAGCCAAAAGCTAAAAACACATAAAGGTGCTGCAGAGATGATGGTCTTTATCTCAGAAAAAGGCTTTAGCGATCCAATTGAAAAGGACAACATGGTCTTTTTCGAAGCCCAAAACTCATTTGCGGTTATTAGAGTTCCAATTGGAGGTTACAAGTGGCAGGAAAAATCATTGAGTTACACTGCAGTCACTGGAGGTACAAGGAAGGTTCCGCCAGGTAAAAGTATGCTACTCAATAAAGAATTTTCTCCCGTCATTCTGGAGGTTATGAGCAAAAGCAAAATAGGAACAATGGAAGCTTTTCAGAAGAAGCTCCAAGCCTCAAAGCCTGAGATCAAGGGCAAGGTACTCGCATATAAAACAATTTATGGCGATATACTAAGCTTGGACATGTCTTATAAAAAAGTCCCTAGCATCAATGGTACGCCGGTAAATTACACACCAAAGAAAGTATACGACAGTCCCTTTATTCAATCTCTTTATGATAGTGGCGTGGTTACTATTCAAAAAGGAAATCGTAGCCGTATTTTAGACTTCAACAATCTCACTGCAACAGATAAAGTTAAAGAGTAATTAATTGAAGTAAGATCCTTTACCTTCGCTAATTTAATTTTAGAACTTTAAGGGAATGGATTACACTCAATGTCATTGACGTAAGCATAAAATCTATTCTCTGAGAGAGAAACTCAGTTAAGCCCAGTATGTAATGCTGGGTGTTGATGTTACCAAACTATATACTCTGAAGGAGTATTTCAACGCCCCCTTTTTGAAGCATACTTACAGCATGAATAGGTTTTGATTTGAAGTTACCTGGGGTTTCACCGCCAGGCTAAGGTAAATCACACCTTCAGACTGAGTAGAGCTTAATTCAATGACATTGGGATTACACTATTAGGCATCCTTTCTAAATAATTTTCAAATTCTGTGTCAACTCTTAAGAAAGTGTTTCGCTTATAAGATTGAATTATAGGAGTTTGTACATGAGAAAGAAGATAGGTTTTACTTTAATTGAACTTTTGATTGTTATAGGGATCATTGCTATCCTTCTAACATTACTTCTGCCGTCAATGAGAATGGCAAGAAAACAAGCTGACAACGCCGTTTGTGCTAGCAATCAAAGTCAACTTTATAAAGGCTACCTAAAAATAGCCATGGATGGATTTTCTATGGAGAAAGGTAATCCACCTCCAGAATACACCAACAAAAATCCGAAAATGGGCATAGCCCCAGACAACTTCAATAATCCAGGTCAACTACTGAGCAAACACTGGATTGCTCGAAGAGTTAGAGTCACTGGATTGCTGTTAGAAGACACTCCAGAGGTAAGGAGTGGAATAAACTGTCCTGAGGCTCAAAAGCAAAACATTTACGCTTCGTATGGATACAACATCCATAAAAAACTGCATTCAAAACCCATTAGCGATCGCCTTTATTTAGCTCAAATTCACAGTCCGGATAATTTAGTCCTGCAAGGTTGCCGACCACCTAATGGCCCAGGTTCAGCACACTTGCTAGATAAACATCAACGTAGACTAGCAAACTTTCATTTATACGAGAGAGGAAATGTGGCCCTTTTTGATGGAAGCGTAATGGCAACTAAGGCCAGTATTTTAGAAAAGGATAATGAAGATGGCCCAACTTTAACCAATAGCCTTCCCTAGGTAATTAGGGTCGACCAGGAAGCAGTTTAATTCATAACTTTTTAATTGCTTCCTGAATGGCCTCGTCAGCTAAATTGAAACCAAGAAAATTAGTCTAAAATCTTAATCCACTACCATTCAACACCTTAAACCATAAACACAACCTTTTCACTTAAAGTTAAAAATGTGAAAGGTAATTGGAAATTTCCTCCTCATTTTTATAGTCTTTAATACTTAAGGAAAAAATTGCGATGAGAAAAAGAAATATCAATTGATTGTAGTACTTTAAATTTGAAATCAAGGGACGAATGAGTGAAACTTCTTTTAACTTTACTAGCCACACTATTACTAAATACTGGATGTCTGAGCAGTGCTTTAACTGGAAAAATAACTGCTCAAGAAGAAGCTGGACGTGAATGGCAGGATGTTACTTTAAATGGCCGCAAAGGCGAAGTTTCCACTCATGCTGGCAAATCGTACCAAATATATGAATTTTGTGGGTTCAAGGATGATAATAGTCGAATACTCGAAGTATGGATCCCTTTATCTGATGGCCCCATTCTCCTAAAAGAACATCGTAAACATTTTTTACGTGGTAACTTACCATATGAACTTAAATGTGTATTTGGAGTAGAAACTAACTTTAAGGGAAGATTTTTTAATCCGGTTAACTTTAATGGCGAGCCAATAAAAATAGAACGTACCGAAACTAAAGAACAAAAGCCTGAAGATAACTTACGTCCAGAAATTTTTCGCTTAGAAAACCGGCATGGTCGAGAAACCTTTAACAGTGAAGTAATAGCTGATCAACTCAGAAACGACGTCAGAATAAAACTCAAAAGAATTAATCCTTATCATTCAACAGAAGAAAAAAAGTGGCTCCTTCTCACCACTAGATTAAATCAATCGCTTTCTCTTACAGGAAGAACTGGAACTAGATACACTCTAATAACATCAGATCGAAACTATGATGTTAATCCTGATGAAATTGATTATGAATACAGAAGCTGGTTAGGAAATAAACTAATGAAGGCGAGTTATATAGTAACTGTTCCTGTTGATATCGTCATAACTCCTGTAATTGCTTTAGGAGTCGTTTGCATTGGGGCTTTCTCTAGCATTTTTTAACTACCACATCTATTTCATATAAGCTATCTGCTCTCTTTACTGCCATCTATAGAATTTCTAATATTCTGTGTTATTTGTTGTTATCAACTTTTTTTTATGATAGGATATTATGAAAAGGTATATTTCATTACTTAGACCTAAACTAACTAAGCACTTGAAGGACAAAGGTCTTAGTTCAAACGAGATTGAGAAAGCCCTTGACCAATTAAGCAACTTAAGCCTTTTCCAGTATGTTACATACCTATCTTCCACTAGTTCTAAAAGCCACTCTAGTTCATTCGATAATACTATCAAAAACTTAAAGAAGAGAAAAAATTTAAGTATTGGCTGTAAGGAACTTAAGAATAATATACAAACCTTACTTGATAACAAAGTTAAAAAGTCAAAAGACTTTGATAAAGCTACTCTCAAACACTTTATAAATATATATGCTGAAAAGCATGGCTATTCTGAAGAG
>Ga0075480_10002662_pt1 | contig 11498 bp, 9 predicted proteins | sample DEB08_DNA_7_FD_81590 | JGI IMG/M metagenome (GOLD analysis project Ga0075480, IMG submission 81590) | Aqueous microbial communities from the Delaware River and Bay under freshwater to marine salinity gradient to study organic matter... | ecosystem: Environmental > Aquatic > Marine > Coastal ... | reverse complement strand
CCCCCTACTTTGAACACAATCGCGCAGAATCTTTTTTAACCTATAAAGGTGAGAACTTATTGCAGATACACTACTTTGTAGACGTGAAGCAATTCCTTGGACAGATTCATTTTCCAGATACCTAGCTCTAACAAGATTAGACATTTTTTCCGGAAGTTTCTCAATGCAAAGATGAAGTAAAGAAACCATTTGTGGTTCTTTCGTGCCTTTATCTTCTATCATCTTATCTACTTTCATTGAGATTTCACTTTTTAATTTTTCTAGTTTCTCCGCACGACTATACTCTCGACGCAAATACTCTCGAAACTTATTTTTGGTAATCCCTCTTAACCATGCTCCAAAATCAGAGCTAAAGTCGTATCGCTTTAAATTCCAGTAAACAGCAGCCATTATTTCCTGAGTCAAGTCTTCAACTTGATGAAAATCTGGAAGTCTCCGAGCCAGGTACAGGCGAACCTCAGGCGCGTACTCGCGTACGATTATCCTGAAAGACTCGACATCTCCATCGAGAATCTGTTTAATCAATTCCTTCACAATATAGACTCATTTCTATTGCTTTTTGCAATGAGAATTAAAAATCTCGCACTTTAGTAAAAAAACTTTAACTTTTTTAATGCTCCTCGAAGCTACTATAAGTGTTCAGTATGTCATGAATCTAATTTTTTTGATTTTGGGGGATGCAGAATCTGCTGAATGAGTTATATATAAGGCGAATTTACATTGATACGGAATAAAGATGAGCAGAATAACGTTTGAAGAAGGTGTAGAGCTTTTTAAGAATGCAGATTTATTTGATTTGCAGAAAAGAGCAGTGGAAGTGCGAAATGAAAAAAACCCGTCTTCAGAAGTTACTTATGTTATCGATACCAATCCAAATTATACGAATGCCTGTGATGCTGATTGTTTATTCTGTGCTTTCTACAGAAAGCCAGGAGATCCAGAAGTTTATGTAAAAACTCTCGACGAAGTTCGACAATTCATGGTCGATGCACGTTCTCACAATGCAACAACTGTCCTTCTACAAGGAGGATTACACCCTGATCTACCTTTAAGCTATTACACTGATATCATAAGCATGTGCAAAGAAGAGTTCCCGGAAATCGTGCCTCATTTCTTTTCAGCACCAGAGATTCAAAATGTCGCTGAAGTCTGTGATATGACTGATAGACAGGTTTTAGAAGAATTTTACAAAGCTGGCCAACGTTCTTTACCAGGTGGAGGCGCTGAAGTTCTCACACAACGAGTTCGTAATAGAATTTCCCCTAAGAAGCAGAAAGTTGCTAAGTGGCTAGAGATTCACGAAATTTCTCACGAAGTAGGAATGCGCTCAACAGCAACAATGATGTATGGGCATAGAGAAGAACCTGAAGACATTGTTGAGCACCTTGAAGCTATTCGCCAAATCCAAGATAGAACTGGAGGTTTCACAGCATTTGTGCCTTGGTCCTATAAGAAAGATAATACTCTTCTTGGTAAAAAGGTTACACGTGAAACTGGTCCTGAGGACTATTATCGTATACTAGCATTTTCTCGCTTATACCTAGATAACTTTGATCATATCCAAGCATCATGGTTTTCAGAAGGTAAAGATGTAGGTATAAAATCTCTTTCATATGGAGCTGATGATTTTGGCGGAACCCTTTTTGAAGAGAACGTCCATGCTGAAACAGGCCATATAAATAAGACTTCCGTCGAAGGCGTTAAGCAAATGATTCAAAAGGCAGGATTCACTCCTGTTCAAAGAGATACATTCTATAACAGAGTAGAAGCTCTTAGCGTTTAGATCATTTATTTTTAACCTATCTTTAACTTTTTGCTTTTTTACGCTTGAATAAAGCGTGAGGTTACCTAATATAAGCCCACTTAAAATTTGATGACGCGGGATGGAGCAGCCCGGTTAGCTCGTCAGGCTCATAACCTGAAGGTCGTAGGTTCGAATCCTACTCCCGCCACCATTTTTTAAGCTGCGTTTTTATTTAATGACGCGGGATGGAGCAGCCCGGTTAGCTCGTCAGGCTCATAACCTGAAGGTCGTAGGTTCGAATCCTACTCCCGCCACCATTATCCACCTTTTGATTTCCCCCTAAAATAAAAAAAGACCCTAGGTTTTAACCCAGAGCCTTAAATAAAACTTTTAGAAAATTACTTTACTGTGATAGTAATCTTCTTAGAAATTACCTCTTTCTCGTGTGGAATGTGTAGGTAGTTTCCTAATAGCAACTGAATAGTGTGCTTTCCAGGCTCTAACTTAAGAACTGTTTCAGTTTGACCTTTACCAAAATGTAGATGGTTTTTGTCAGCTGGAATTGGTAGCGCCATGTTTGGTAACTTATCAACATCTAGAAGTAGGTGGTGATGACCTGTATTCGGTAAGTTAATGCCTGCCGGAGCGACACCCATGCCTTTTAAACCAAAAACTACTTTCACTTCTTTACCAACCACATCTCCATCTTTTGGAGAAATGATGTAAACTTCAGCATCTGCTGGTCTAGGACTTCTTTTGATAGCATTCTCAGCTTGAGTTGGAGTTGCCGTAGCTTTACAGCACTCGCCATTATTTGGGCATTCAACTTTCGGGGACTTAACTTCAGATGGTGTAGCTTCAGACTTATTGCTAGCATACAAAGCAGCTAGAGCTGAAAAGAAAACTGCAACTACAAGTACTTTTTTAAACATAAAACGCTCCTGGGATAGTTTGTACCATTATGTAATTTAGAATCATTTTAATTTTTACACCTTTCACTAAAATGCAAGGTTCATTTAATATCATGTTTAAAATTAACTTTGCTAGATTTGAGCAATCAAGAACAACTGAAAACAATTAAATTTCGATTAAAGGCCTATGATTTTATTTTATTCCTAGCTTGATAATGTTACAGTCAAGAAAAAATCTAAAGGCATTTTACCGATTCTTTTGACATTTAAACTATGTTTTTTGTCAGCCAGAGTACTATGTTAGTATTATGGAAACGGACATAAAAGAACTAATTCGCGAACGCGGACACGCAGCTTACAAGCTTTCTTACAAATGTGCAGAAATTGCTAAGGAGTATTTAGGAAAGTCCAAAACTTGGAATAAAAATGACTCTAGCCCTGTAACGGAAGCTGACCTAGCTATTGATCTTCACTTACAAAAGAACTTAAAAAAACTTTTCCCTGAAGATGCTATTCTATCTGAAGAAGCAGAAGACAATACTGATAGAAAATCATCTGACCTTTGTTGGATAATAGACCCAATTGATGGAACTAAGGAGTTCATCAAACAAAGCAATGAATTTTGTATCATGGTCGGCCTTTGCTACAAAGGTGACCCGGTATTTGGCGTCATTAACATTCCACTTTGTAACGAAATTTTTTATGGCGGACCTGGTTTTGGTATCAATCTCAAAAAAGATGGAGAACTGTTTACTCTTCCGCAAATTGATGCAAAAGGCTCCAATATATTAATATCTAGATCTCACCGAAAAGAAATTGTTCTTCCCTACATTGAAGAAAAAGGATATAACGGCATATCATGTGGCTCCTCAGGGGTTAAAGCATGTCGTTTAATTGACCAAACTGCACATCACTACATTCATGGTACAACAATCCATGAATGGGATACTGCTGCAGCTGATGCACTCATTCGTGCTGCGGGTGGATTTTTCACAGATATCTGTGGTAATAAAGTCACTTATAATAAGCCCGTTCCGGAAGTAAATGGCGTCATTGCTACTTTCGATAAAGACAAAGTAAATGATATAAGCCAATTCTTTGCAGAAAGAGTGAGCTTTTAAGCCTGCCTTAAACATGCATCTCTAACTTGATATCTACCCCTTTCGCGTTAAATTCGCGTCTGTCATTTGCAAAATGTTATGAATACCTGATTTGGACAAAGTTATGATCGAGCAATTAAATCAACTTTACGAAGATTTTAAAGCACAGCTTTCAGAAGTTGCTGATATGCAGCAGCTGGACAATTTAAAGACCCACTTCTTGGGCAAAAAAAGCCCAATGGGCAATATTTTACGTGGTCTAAAAGACGCTACTCCTGAACAGCGCAAAGAGCTGGGAATGAAGAGTAATGAGATCAAAAATGCCATGACCAATGGCATTGAAGAAAAAAGAGAGGAAATGAAAAAGGCGGAAATTGACGCCAAGATCGCTTCTGAGTGGATCGATGTTACTCTCAATAATACTGAATCTCAAACTGCTGGCTTACACCCGGTTTCTGTCGTTCAGTACGAGATTGAGGACATCTTTACTTCTATGGGCTTCACTGTACTAGACGGCCCACACATTGAGACAGACCACTACAATTTTGAGGCTTTAAATATTCCTCCAGATCACCCTGCTAGAGATATGCAGGATACATTTTATTTTGAAAATGGCGCAATTTTAAGAACTCATACTTCTGCAATTCAGGTTAGAGGCATGGAGAAGATCAAACCTCCATTTAAGGTTATTGGTCCTGGTAAAGTATTCCGTGTTGAAAGGCCCGACGCAACTCACGAAGCAGCATTCCACCAGCTCGAAGGAATGGTTGTTGGTGAAGACATCAACGTTGCACAGTTAATCAGCACCATGAAAACTCTTTTAAGCGAAATCTTTAAGCGCGATGTAGATGTAAGACTTAGACCTGGCTTCTTCCCATTCGTTGAACCAGGATTCGAACTGGATATTGCTTGTCAGCTTTGCGGTGGTAAAGGCTGTAGCGTATGTAAGCACATTGGCTGGATTGAGCTGATGCCTTGTGGAATGGTTCACCCTAATGTTCTAAGGTCCGGTGGAATTGATCCTGAAAAGTATTCTGGCTTTGCTTTTGGTCTTGGGCTCGACCGTTTGGTTATGATGCGTTACAAGATTGAAGATATTCGTAACTTACACAGCGGTGATCTCCGCTTCAGTGGACAATTTGTTTAGGAAGGTTTTTTAGATATGTGGATTTCACTTAATTGGATTAAAGATTTCGTTGACTACGAAGAAGACCTAACTCCTAACGAGCTGGGTGTGTTAATTTCCCTTCGTGTCGCTGAAGTTGAAGATGTAAAAATTTGCGGTGAAGCTCTTTCTCAAGTTAGAGCTGTTGAAGTTGTTAAAACTGAGCCTCATCCGGACGCCGATAAGCTTAAGCTAGCTACAGTTTCTGACGGCTCTGTCGAAAGAAAAATTGTTTGTGGAGCTTCAAACTGCCGTGAAGGAATTAAGATTCCTTTCGCTGATCTTGGTGCCAAATTTAATGTTCTCGACAAAGAAGGCAAGCCCTCTGTTTTTGAGATTAAGCCAATCAAAATTCGCGGTGTTGAAAGTACTGGAATGCTTTGTTCCGAAAGCGAGCTTGGTTTAGCTGAATCCAGCGATGGTATATGGGAACTTCCTGCTGACACTCCTCTTGGCCAAAAAATGAGCGAAATGGCTGAATTCGGTGGCCTAAAAGACGTTCTTTTCGAGATCGACAATAAATCTCTTACTCACAGACCAGACCTTTGGGGTCACTACGGTTTAGCTAGAGAATTCTCTGCCATTTTTGGTAAAGAGCTCAAAGCTTATCCAGGTGTAGATTTAGCAGAAGGTGGAAACTCTGAGTTTTCAATCAATAACGAAACTCCAGACCTTTGTCGCAGATATTCTTCTCTAGAAGTTAAGAACGTTAAAGTTGGTCCTTCTCCGCAGTGGATGCAGGAAAGACTTAAAGCTGTTGGAATGAATACAATCAATAACTTGGTTGATGTAACGAACTACATTCTACTGGAACTCGGACAGCCAATGCATGCTTTCGACGTCTCAACTCTTGATAACAATGTCATGGGAATTCGTCGTGCTAAAGAAGGTGAAATCTTCAAAGCTCTCGATGAAAAAGATTATCCACTTACTGAAGAAGATCTAGTAATTGATAATGGCGGTAAAGCTGTTGCCCTAGCTGGTGTTATGGGTGGACTTGATTCGGGAATTACAGAGTCTACAACTCACCTACTTCTAGAATCAGCAAACTTTGACGCTGCTACTATTCGCAGAACTTCAGTTCGCTGTGGACTTCGTTCAGACTCAAGTGCTCGTTTTGAGAAATCTCTCGATCCAGAAAATACAGTTGCAGCTCTAAAACGTGCTGTAGAACTTATTTTAGAAACTTGCCCAGAAGCAGAAGTTGTTGGTGGAGTTATGGACTCTTTCGACAAACCATACGAGCCAGTTTCAATTGAAACAAACTACAGTTTCCTTCAGCAAAGGCTGGGAACAGACCAAATCACTAATGACTTTATCGATGAAAAGCTTTCAGCACTTGGATTTGGCCTCAATGGCGATTTAAGAGTCGATGTTCCATCATGGCGTAGAACTAAAGATGTATCTATTCCTGAGGACTTGGTTGAAGAAGTAGGCCGTATGTTCGGTTACGATAATATCGCTCCAAGTACTCTGGAGTTTGAAATCAAACCAGCAGCTGTTAACAATTCAAGAAAGCTTGAGCGTATTCTCAAAGCTCAGTTGACAAACGGTTTTGGTTTCACAGAGATCATGCTTTATCCATGGTCTGGTGATAAACAACTTTCTCAGTATGGCCTTTCATCTGAAAACATGATGACTTTAAAAAATGCCGTAAGTGAAGACTGTAAATTCATGCGAACTCACTCGATGCCTCACTTCATTGACGCCATCGCAGAAAACGTTAAATACTTCGAGAGCTTCAAAACTTTTGAATTTGGACGTGTTTACGATACCAATGAAATGAATGGCCTTCTTCCTACTGAGAAGTTCAAACTTTGCGGAGCAATCGTTCCTGAATTCAAAAAGAAAGATCTTCAAACTGAATCTTTCTACGATGCAAAAGCTGTAGTTCTTGACTTACTTCAAGCTGCTGGAGCGACTAATCCACAAATCAGGCCCCTTGATGGAGATCTAGATACATGGATTCACCCTGGAATGGCAGCTGGAATCTATCGTGGAAAACAGCTTCTAGCTGAAATTTACAAACTTCACCCTGCTATGGCTGAAGCTAAAGATATTCGTAATAACGTTTACCTTTTCCAACTTCACTTCAACGAAATCGAAAAAGTTGAGCGTAAATTCAAGTACAAGCCTGTTGTGAAATTCCCAGGAGTTCCTTTCGATGTTACAGTAGTTGCAGATGAAAAGACTCTAGCTTCTCAGATCGAGCAAGTTATCAATAAAGCCGTTAAGAAGAGTTTACGTGACATTCACGTCTTCTCTGTTTATCAGGGAGAAGGCATGGAGCCAGGCAAAAAATCTGTAAGTTTCCGCATGACTTTCGGTGCAGATACTCACACTTTAAAACCTGACGAAGTTGAGAACCTTCAGAACTCGGTAATGCAGGCTCTGGATAAAGCTGGATATCCTCTGAAATAAGCCATTTAAGATTAAGGAGGGAACATTTACATGTTCTCTCTGTCGACTCCTAGTGTAAATTATGGAGTAAAATATGTTCAGAACACTTATCTTTTTCTTTTGCAGCCTTTTTGCAATCTCAGCTTTCGCCGAAGTCAAAGTCGATGAAACTTGGAAAGAAGGCAATTCTCGCGCAAAACTTGACGCTCTTCATGGGAAGCAGGCGCCAGCCATGCAGCTTGTGGACTTAATGAACAGTAACAAAGAGCTAAAAGAACTTATCAAAGGCAAAATTGTTGTTGTTGATTTCTGGGCAACATGGTGCGGCCCTTGTATCAGAAGTATCCCTCATACCAATAAGATGGCTGAAAAATATAAAAATAAAGGCGTTGTCATTCTTGGTGTCTGCCATCCAAGAGGTGGAGAAAAAATGAAAGGTCTGGCAAAAAGCAAAGGTATCAAATACCCAATTGCTTTAGATAAAGAAGGTAAAACCATTAAAAACTTCATGGTGAGTGGATTTCCGGACTACTACATAATTGGAAGAGATGGAAAGGTCATCATTGCTGACTGTAAAAACAGCAAAGTCGAAGAAGCTGTTGATGCCATTCTTAAAGCTGAAAAATAATCTTTTTTCACTGAAGCTTGGAATTATTTTCAAGCTTCAACCCTTCCCTACAACTCCAAGTCACCTCTGACTTGGAAATTTCTCTTATCTCCAAGTATAATAGTTTCAAATCTTCAGGAACTAATATACATGATCTATAAAATTCACCTCGTTAACAGAGATATTGTCTTAGAATACGACTCTGAGAAAGATAAAGCTTTAAGTATTCTCGATAAAGCCTGGGATCATGACATTTTCCTTAAGGCTGGCTGCCGTTCCGGATATTGTGGTGTATGTCAGCTTAAACTGCTAGAAGGTGAAGTAAAGTATTTCTATGATCCCCCTCCGGTTTTACCAAATGAAGGCGCTATTCTTTCATGTAGTGCTTATCCAGTAAGTGACATCAAAATAGACTGCTGATGAAGTTTAAAAGGGAGGACATCATTCGGGAGACGGCTCTTATTCAGAGAGGCTTAACTCGTATTAGCAAGTCCCCCCTAAACATCATAAACTATTTCATTCTGGGAATAGGTATTTTCATCATAATCACCCTAGTTCAGGATAATTTTATCGTTGACTTCGGACAAAAAGGTTTGTTTGTTTTAACTGGCCTGACTTTAGCTAACTATATTTTTATTTTTCTTTATAGCTTCGCCTATTTTAGCCGAGTTATAAGTGAGGAAAAGCAAAGTAAAACAATGACTTTGCTTAGATTGACACCAGTCAGGCCCACCAATATTTTCTTTGGAAAGCTTCTTCCTCCTTTCATAAACTTGATGCAAATATTAATCTTTCAGCTCCCTTTAGTAGTTTTGATGGTTACTCTTGGTGGAGTAAATCTTGAGCAGATATTAAGTATTTACTTAATGCTTGTTTTAACTTCCTGCTTATTTGCTGTTATTGGCATTTGGGTTTCTTCATCTTCTCTAGAAAATTGGTTAGCTTATTTCAACTTTTTGTTTATCTCTTTTCTGCTTGTTTTGGCTTATGGAGGTGTTCAAATGATGCGTTACAAAAAGCCAATGAAAGAGTTTGCTCAGTACCTAAGTATCGAAAACCCCATTAGTAAAGCCTACTATATTCTCTTTGCGCCAACTAAAGAAGTAGCCGAAATAGGACTCACAGTATTAATCTACTCTATAATAATTGTTATTGGCCTAATGGTGGCATATAAATCATTCCTCAAAAACCTGGATGTAGAAGAGTATGGTCATGATATCTCAGAGAGGAAAGGTGATTTAAAAGCGAAAAGTATTTCTTTTGGCAATTTACCAATACTTCAAAAAGAATATCATTTTGGATGTGGTGGAAAAAAGGGACAAGTTTTAATCTGTGGGCTACTAATTCTAATGGGAATTTTATTTTACTTCAGCGAAAGGAATAAGTACTCATATTATGACGAATTATCAGTTTTAACTAAAATAGCTTTGATACAATTAAGCTGTTTAGCTCTTTTTCTTATTTATGTCACTGGGAATTCGTTCAAAAAAGAATTTATCGATAGTACTTGGGACAGTATTTTAATTACTCCTTTAAGTGCTAAACAAATTATAAATCAGAAAATTCTTGGCAGTTTAAAATTTATAACGCCATTAGTAGTGGCTATTCTGATTATTTTATTAGTCAACTTTCAAGAATTACAAAAAGACTACAGGTACCTTATACGAGAGTTCCCAGCTATTTGGATTCTACCAATGTCACTTTGTGCATCAATTAGCACTTGTATTTATTTTCAACTTTTTGAAAAGTTCTCAACTATGGTAATCGGAATGTTTGTCAGTGGAACAACAATGCTTCTAATTATTGTTGTTTCTACATCCAATAGTAATGAACGCAATTTAGCAATAATAGCCATAAACCTTTTGATGCTTTGGGCTACAGTGGCTTTTTATAAACTCTCAATTAGAACTATTGATCAACAAATAAATCTAAAGTCAAAAGATTAGATTTTTGAATTTACTTTTTGCTCAAATAATCGTTCACACAGTTTAGTAAAGATTTTTCCTCAGTAACCAAATAGAATCCACAACAACCTGCTGCTTCAGACGCCTCTCGATCTGTATCCTTATCTCCAAACATCACTGTTTGACCAATCTCAATATCTGAGTATTTATCACATGCTTGAAAGAACAATCCTGGCTTGGGTTTACGGCAGTCACAATTATGATGCCTATCATGAGGGCAGATGAAAATATCGTCGAACTCTCCACCACCCTCTCTTTTGAGTTGTTCATTCATTTTATTATGAACTTCTGAAAGTTGATCGAAGTCGAACAAATCTAATGAAATACCGCGTTGGTTCGTAATTAAAATACAGCGAAAGCCAGCTTCTTTAAGCTTACCAATAGCCTCAGGAACACCTGGAAGCATTTCAAACTCTTCCCATTTTTTTACCCAGTCACCAACAAGCCTCTTATTAATGACTCCATCTCTATCAACAAATACTGTTTTCATATTTACTTCTTAAAATCTGCTTTAAAGTTTATTTGCTCACCTTCAACTGAAAGTTTCATATCGACTTGTTTTATTCCTGTATCAAATGAGAAGAATTTTTTTGGTTTGAAAAAAGCTTTAAAGACTGCCATTTCATCTGATTTTTTTATCTTTAAACTGCTTTTACCAAGTTCAGGGTAGTATAAAGCTAGATGCTTACTGTTAGCTTTAAGTCTAGCCTTCTTGTCAAAATTACGGCCAAACAGTTTAAAACTTTCTAAAGTTGCCTCTTCAATCATATTAGAGCTTTCACCTTCATCCCAGCCTGTTATAAAAAAGGGCATTGTATGCTTACAAAATTTAGCAAAAGACTCATGTAAAACATGCCCCTTTTCTGCCTCAAAAAGCATTTCGCCACCTATGCTACTTGCATCAACACTGAAAGCTCCAACTGCATTAACTTCACCAGAGTTTCTTAGTTTCTCAAATACTGTATCCATAGGAAAAATAGCCTCTGGTTTGTTCATGTAAGCGTAATAGCTTTTTAGACCTGTTTCTATCCCCTTCAAAGGAAAAGTTATCTTATCTGGTTTACAAGCAAAAGAGAACTCTATATCAGCGTCTGGATAATTAGAGTAATGTGGTAGAGTGAGTTCATTCATTGCCCCCCATTCTTTAGCTGAATTTGAGCCGCTTAAAAGTGAGCATTTGGCGTCCATAGACTTTTCACTTAAAGATACTGATAATTCTTTAGTCTCCTTAAGAAAATATACTAAATCTCTAGTAACAAAATAGGTGAAAATCTTGTTCATTTCTGGTGAAGAAAAAGATCTAAATATCCGCAGCATTTTGTACTTCTTATAAGACTCAAGTTCCTCATCCTTATTCTCTATCAATAGATCTACTTTTGCCTTAGCAAAAATAATAGAGTCCTCGTCCTCAGGTAAAAAGTCTTTATTTCCATATCTAGATGGCAACGAACCCTCCAAAGCTACAAATAAATATCCACTCCATATTTCACTTTCTTCAGGTAAAATATATTCATCTACATCTTCCTTCAGCGCCTCTCCGAGGCCTTCTTTTATCGGTATTACGAAATAAGCTTCAAGTGGATCTAATGAAGTTAATACTAATGCTG
>Ga0075480_10002657_pt1 | contig 11503 bp, 8 predicted proteins | sample DEB08_DNA_7_FD_81590 | JGI IMG/M metagenome (GOLD analysis project Ga0075480, IMG submission 81590) | Aqueous microbial communities from the Delaware River and Bay under freshwater to marine salinity gradient to study organic matter... | ecosystem: Environmental > Aquatic > Marine > Coastal ... | reverse complement strand
GCGATGTAATTATTAAAGGCCTGTACGATTTGATCGTGTAATGTCATAACATTCTCCTTTATTGTAGTATATTATATGATGATTTTAAGTTAGTGTCAACCATTAATTTGCAAAAACATCAGGTGATCCTGTCTGTGCGGCATTAGGAACCCAAGATCCATGTCCGCCTGTCGCATCACCTTTTCTATGTACACCAATATCGTTTACATAAACATTAGGTGATAATCCTACAGCTGGATCTCCACACACAGTTGAGTCTGTACCTGCACCCCTTATAACAGGTTCATTATTTGCAAAGACGTTAGGTGAACCACCAGTATAAGAAGTTTGATGGAATGGTCCAGGAGACGGACTTGCATGTCCTACATGTAAATCTATATTTGCTCTTACTACTTCTGGCATAATATTAAACCTTTAATACACATTCAATTAACTTCTCAGTATTTACATCACTTGACTCTAAAGCAATACCAACTAAGGCTGTGGTTTGCATTGTTGAGCAATAACCATCTTCCCAAGCATAAACTGCTTGCCCCTTTTGCACAGGTCCTGATACTCTAACAGGAACTCGTCCTTTAAGAGCAACTGCTTGACCGTCAGCATCTTTGTTCATTAAGAAAGCAGGATCTGCACTGATAACACCTATGCATATTTTGCTTTTATCGCATGCTGTTACTTCTTTTTCACCACCAACGCAAATTGCAGTACCAGTAGAGTATAAAATGTCACTGTCATATATCTCAGCTAAGTCAGCGTACTGTGCAGATGTAGCAGTCCCTTCGAACACGCTGGCATAAACTGTATTCCATTTTGCACCTGATCCCCCTAAATTTCTATTGTTGGCAGTTGAATCAGGTAAAATATCAGTATTTGCAGTATTTCCTCTTCCTAACACACTGCTTAGAGTATCTGATTCTGCTGTGAGATAGGATTGCAAATCACTTATTTGACTCTCTGTTATACTTACACCAGTGTTAATAGCAGTTTGGTGTTGTGTAACACTGCTCTCACTTATATCAGCGTCTGGTATATCTGTGCCTTGTTCATGATAACGTCCGTCAAGGTCAACTGTAACATCTGTGCCACCAAGTCTGCTAAGAGTAAGCACACCAGTGCCAGTGGTAAAACTTGCACTGTTGACATAATCGTTTTCTGCCGCAGCACTAACATCTACTGTTGTTGCAATAGTTTCGTATGTCGTGCCATCTGTTGTTAGTTCCCAAACGTCAGAACTGTCGTTCCAACGTAGCTGAACATTATCTCCTGATCCTCGTTCGACTTCAATGCCTGCTGTTTCACTACCTGGTGCTCCGCTTTTATTATTATTCAAAACTATAACGTTATCATCAAGGGTAATAGTTTCTGTATTAAGAGTTGTAGTTGTGCCGTTTACTGTCAAATCGCCATCTACAGTTAAATCATTGAATGTAACATCACTTGTCGTTGCCACAGTCTGTCCAATAGAGATCTCACCGTCAGTGATTGAAACTCCTGTGCCTGCACTAAAATGAGCTCTTACTTCACTTGCTGATGGACCAGTATATGTAAATACACCAGTTCCGGAATCGTAAGCAAATGATCCATCACCACCTGCGTCTGTTGCAGAAACAAGTCCTCTAACTTCTGAATCAGTTCTTTCAGTAAAAGAAATTATACCAGTATCACTGTCATATCCTAAGTCACCTGAAACTGAAATTGCAGCTCTTGCCCTCGCATCAGTGTAATATAAATTTGTATTTTCAGTTATGTTGCTTGTATTGAATTCAGTAAAATCAAGATCAAGTGTCAAACTATTATCACCATCATTATAAGTTTTACTTAAACCTGTACCAGCTATTAAGAGTGCATTTACTCTATCATCTACTCTTTCATTTGTATAATATAAATTAGAAGTTCCTTCTGAAAGGTCATCTGTATCGTTAGCACTAAGATCATAACCACCAACACTGCTTGCATTAATAGTAAATGAGTTGCTTGCATCATTATATACAAAACTTATATTAGTACCTGCTTGTAGTAAAGCATTTACTCTATCGTCTACTCTTTCATTTGTGTAATAAAGATTTGTACCTTCAGCGAGATCATCTGTAGTTTTAGACAGCAATCTTGTATCAAATGCACTTTCTGTTCTTGCAGTGGTGTAGAATAAATTTATTGCTCCTTCTGGAATGTCGTCTGTAGAGTTTGCACTCAAGTCGTATCCTTGAGCTCCTGTAATAGCGGCGATTACCAATTGATTAGTGCTATCATTATAGGTAACACTTATATTTGATCCACCGTCAATAAGAGCGGCAACTCTATCATCTACTCTTTCGTCAGTGTAATATTTGTTAGTTGTGCCTTCTGATAAGTCATCTGTGTCTTTACCATTAAAATTAGTATCAAATCTTGCATTAGTAAAATAAACCCTGCTTACACCTTCAGCAATATCATCTGTGTTAAGAACAATAACTCCTGTCTTTGCGTTTACAGATGTAACAGCATCAACAAATCCAAATGTACCTGTTGCACTATCATATGATAAACTGCCAGAGGCAGCAAATAATCCACGTATAGTACTATCTTCAATAGTTGCAAATTCAAAATTACCAGTTGAACTATTATAACTAAGTGCTCCATTGCCGGTTCCACTGTTGCTTGCACTAAAGTGGGCTCTTACTTCTGCCGCACTTGGACCTGTGTAGGTGATTACTCCAGTGCCGTTGTTATAACTTAAACTACCATCACCGCCTGCATCTGTAACGCTTATACTTGCTCGTGATCTTGCATCCGTAAACCACAGATTGGTTGGTGAACCATCTTCTGCAATATCATCTGTAACGAGCGTGATACTTCCATCTACTGTTGAACTTTTTGCATTTACCTCAAATGTTTTTGAATCTACGTAACTTTTATTAGTTGCTTGAGCAGTAGTTGTAGGTGTTGCGAGATTGTTAATGGTATTTGAATTCATGTTAATGGCGGCTTGCATTGCCTGTACACCACCAAGGTCTAAGAAGCCGCTGCCAATTTTATCTGAACGTTCTACATTGCTGTCAGTCAGACCAAGTCTTCGGCCTACATAACCTAACACTGCACTTTCTGTCGGTACAGTATCAGAAGCATTGTCAGTCATCGCATCATCAGTAGAAAATTCACTGATAGCAACACCACGTTTGAATCCAATACCATCCAAGTTTGAAAGAGCAATGCTTGCGGCGAAGGTAACAGTGCCAGTGCCTTGATCTACTTTGAAGAAATCCCCTACACGGAAATTACCATCTTGATCTGATGTAACAAAAAACACACGACCTTTGTTTTCCTCAACAACTTCTTTAGATTGGTCTGGAGAAATCTGTGGTGCACCATATATTTCTGCTGGATAGTTTGTGCTTTGGAAACTGCCACTACCGATGTCCAACATGTCATGACTAGTTGCTCTTAGTGTACTGATACCAACTGTAATGTCTGCGGCCTGTCCTGCTTGTGGACCGGCCCTAAATGTTACAGTATCTGAAAATGTGCTTAGATCTTTTGTTAAGCCAGGTGTTATATCTATTTCTGCATAGGCTGCACCTACTTCTACTTTATTTCTAAATGCTGTGATGCTGTGTATAGTACCATTAAATCCAAACTGATAGGGATTGCCTGCGGCTTGTGCAGCTTCTATTCTTGAACGCTCATTGTTGTCAAGATCGACTTCGAGTCTGACTGTTGTATCACCAACCTGTCCACTGCCAGGTACACTTCCTGCTGTGGTATCTACAACAGGTTTCACATAGTCATAGGTTTCGCGTAAAGTTACTTTTGCTGTGTTCGCAGGTAATCCTGCTGTGTCGTATGATAATACTCTATATACAGTATTTGGATCGTCTTGATATACCAATGCTGTGGAAGGGCGAGTAGGATTGACATCAATTACATTTCCAATTTTTATTACCTGTCCATTCCTAATAACAATATCGGTGTTATCAGGAACGTCAGTCTTCAATCCTGTCGTTGAAGTATCATTATTACCAGCACTGGCAATGTTTAACTGTATAACTCCAGGAGTGGCAGTTTCAGTGAATCCTGTAATTTCATATCTTACTATTTCAAATGTATCGCCATCTGCATTGGCAGCACCGTTGTGGTCAATTTCTATTTCGCTTACATTAAACGGTTCATAGGAGTATCCGTCAACAAACACCTGTAGGTCGCCTTCTTGATTGTTTGCCGCAAATGCACCTGCTGTGTTAACAGTGGCAATTTGAACTGAATTTTCAGAAAGATTGACTTCGTCAGAAGTTTCTAACGGGTCACTGCCTCTGGCAACAAGCGCAAAATCTCCGTATCCACAACTACCATTCAGACTGCGGATGTCTGCTCCATTTTCTGATAGGTATGCAATGTGACAATAGTATGTGAACACACTTACTGCTTCCGATCTTGCACCGTTGGTTACCCATAGTCCATATCCTAAATCATTGATTTGCGTAAAGTCATTGCTCAACATTGATATATTACCAGCTGTAAGAATCTCAATGTTAAGTGGTAAGGTAGGTAAAGGATCTCCACTGTTTACAATTTGATAGTAGGTAACGTCCCACGGTGTTGAAGTGTCCAACAGCACTCTGTATTGTCCTGCACTAACTCCTACAGTGTCAACTTTGTTTATTTGAAATCTTGTTCCGTCAACATAAAAACTTGTAGGTGCTTGAGGTTCTCTATCTACATTATCAATTATAATCTCTGTAGTTGAGTTTGCCTGCACTAATCTTGCATCAAGGTTGCCACAGAATCCATCTACAAACATACCGCCTGCGAAACTTACATCAGGTGCTTTTGATCTTGAAAAACTTGATGCTGTTTGTGTGTATGGTGAACGTGTTTTAATCTGTCCGACAGGATCAAGAACTTCCATGAATCCTCCATGCTGTTGCACAGTAAGGTTTCTAATAATAGTTGCATCATTCATCAAAAACACATCAAGTTCTTCGTTGTTCTTGGGTTGATTAAAGTTGTTGCCTCTAATGATTTCTGCTACGCCACCTACATAATTTGTTACAATAGTTTCAACTGCTGGTGTGCTTAAGATGTTGTTGATGTAAGTTGCAAGTTGATCAATACTGTCTGCTGTAGGAGTAACTTGATCTGCTGGAAGATACGCCGCCTGTCCATAGTAGGCTAATCCTGCGTTGAGTATTCCGTTGTATTCACCATACTCTAAATCAAAAACTAAACCGTCAATGATCAATCCTGCATCTCGTCTACACTTTGTTTCATTGTAATCTAAACTTGGATATGTAGAACTTATATAAGCGATGGTTCGATCTATCAAACTCTGTTTGTTGTTGCGAATGAGTTCTACTTCTGTTGTATAACCACCTTCATTAGCTATAAATGGATATATCCTTGAAGTGTAATCAGTTGTATAGTGTCTTCCAAAAGGTCTTGGTTCTACACCAGAGTACCCATCAAGATTAGCCGCATCTCTTTTGAATCCTATATCAGCATATGGACTGTTGCTCATTCCAGGTTGTGGTCTAATAATACTTCGTCTGAATTCATCACCTTTGATTGATGTGTTTACTGGAACCCTAATTGGAAAATGTTCATAGTAGATTCCTGTTTCTACAAAGATTGTAATTTCAGGAATGCTTTGAACTCCACTGACATATGGTGTGCTTGGTATTGCACTCCCAAATTTTAACTGTTCGCCTGTTTGGAATTCACCACTTTCAACATCAACAACCAATTGATCAGTCAATCCACCCGGAACATTATATTCTTCTATGATACCTATAGCACCCGAAGTTTGACCTATTACTCTAAAGCCACTGCGAAGTTCTGCTGTAGCATCAAGACTTGTCCCGCCATTTGTTATGTTTAAATTTTTGTATGGTGCATTATCTACTATGCTGTCAATAACACTTTTTTGTTGTCCTGAACCAGGGTCATAAGTGATATACTTTTGATAGGGACCTAATCCTTTTGCACCATTTTTGATTATTGCTTCTGCTTCGCGACACGCTCTGTTAAGTGTTTTAAATGCTGTGCCAGGTGTGCGACCACGTTTTTCTTTAAATGTGTCATCATCCTTGCCATTAGGTGATACATAAAGAACATTAGTAATACTGTTGAATGGTGATGAACCTAATAAGAAAAAATCACTACCGTCTGAATATTCAAGGGTGTTGGTTTCGTTGTTGTATCTAATTAATCCCGGTGTAGGTGCAGGCCTTGTTTTATTAGGATCTGCAAGTAATATAGATGTTACATTGCCATCGTCGTCTACAGTAATCTTATCATTAAAAGCAGGATTACCACCTTGGGTTTGTCCATCACCTACATAAAATACCTGTTGATCGGTGTCGTAGATGGCCTCTCCTTTGAGAGGTGTAAAGGCCTTACGATCTGCTGTTGGGCCTCTTCTAAATAATATACTGCCGTTTTCACTCATTATCAAACTCTATCAATGGACTATCTGGACCATATTCAACATTAGGGTCATAAGACGCTGTGCCGGCTTTTGGTATTGTGCCGCCGTCTAAGTATGCTTGTGGAGTTTGATTTACTGGACCGCCTTCAATATTTTGAAATGAAACATAGTTTGCAGGCGGTTTAATTAGGCCACCGTCAATGGCTGGTATAAAAAATATATTTCCTTTATCAAAAGGGGCACCTCTGTAAAATGGCATATCAAATAGTCTCCTACTTGATATTTATGCTAATTTACAGTGAGTCCTGTTGTCTTTTCTATGTACTGACTTGCCATTTCCTTTTCAGTCTTGGCCACGCAAATAATATTTTGCATGTTTAGTGTGAATTTGTTGTCATGCTTTACTGTAAACATGTAGGGTGCAAGTCCCATGCCCTGTTGTTGAACAACAAGCATTAATGGTTTCACGACTGTGATTTTGTCGCCGCTTTCTGCTTCAAGTCTTGCAACAACTTCTTCACCTGAGCTTAGTTTGATGCTGACGGTATCGCCAACAGTGTATGGTGCTTCTATTAACATTATAGTGTGTGTCCTGTTCCTGTGTAATTTGTATCTTCAATATATTTAACAAACTGTTCATATCCGCCTACTGGTTTGCCGCGCACCTTGATTTGTGGGAATGTTCTTGCAGTTGGAAATTGTTCAAACACTTGTTCTCGTTCAAAGTCTTTGCCAAGTTCTTTGTATGTGTATGCAAACTGTCTTGACTCACATAGTTGCTTTGCTTTCATGCAACTTGGACAAGCAGGCTTGCCCCATATTTCTATACTCATAATTTAAAGTCCTTTAGAGAGTCTGAACTAACATCTTGTTTGATGCCTCCAATGATATAGCTCTCGACCTCTGTTTCTTGTGGAGCAACTTGTAGTCCTGAAGAACTTAACCAATGTTGTGTCCACGGTAATGGGTTAGTATTAACTGGTGCATCAAATATTGTTTTATATCCAAGAGCTTTGAGTCGTCTGTTGGCAATGTATTCTACATATTGATATAGAAGTGTATCATTCAAACCAATAATAGATCCATCTTTGAACAAATAATTTGCCCAAGCCTTTTCTTCTGCGACACAAGTGCGCCACATCTCATAAACTTCTTCTTCACACTCTTTGGCAATAGATGCCATCTCTGGATCGTCTTTGCCTTGCAACCAATTCTTTAGGATGTGTGTTGACAGTGCAAGGTGTTGACTTTCATCTCGTGCAATAAGTGAAATAATCTTTGCTGAACCTTCCATAAGTTTAAGTTCACCAAAAGCAAATGTACAAGCAAAACTTACATAAAAACGTAGTCCTTCAAGAATGTTTACATTCATCATTGCAAGGTACATTTTCTTTTTCACATCACGCAGGCTACCTTTGCCTTGATGGAAATACATGTCCGATGCTTCTGTAAATGCATCATAATTTTTTGTTACACTAACAGCACGTTCAATAATTTTATCATCGTCAAGGATTGTGTCAAACACTTCTGCAGGATCTGCATATACATTTTTCATGATATGCGTATATGAACGCGAATGGATCGTTTCAAAAAAATCCCACGTTACAATGCAGCCTTCTAGCTCTGGTAAACTTACGTGTGGTAAAAATGCTAAACATGGACCACGGCCTTGAACTGAATCTAAAAGAGTTTGATATTTCAAATTACTTGTAAAGATATGCTTTTGCTCTGGACGGAAGTTAGCAAAGTCAGCACGATCTTTCTGCAAACTTACTTCTTCTGGACGCCAAAAGTATCCGAGCATGGTTTGATTTAATTTGTCAAACACAGGAAATTTGAATACGTCATATCTCTGCGTGTTTTGATCTTCTCCAAAAAACATATTCTGTTTAGTGAAGTCTACTTTTTCTCTGTTAAATACTGTTTTTGCCATTTGTGTATTCCTCTTTTCAAATATCTATGCAAGCATAACATTGTTATGCATCAGTGTCAACCTTAAATTGCACAGGCTTCGCAGTATTCCTCATACTCTTGGTCAGTCCCTGCGAATTCGGATCTTTCAAGAGGTTCTTGTTTTACTTCTTTTTCATCTACAATATCATCGTCTGACTTGTAATCATATGTGTTTTGATAGTACGAAGTCTTCCAACCCATCTTATATGTAGTTAGCAAATCTCGCAACATTACGCTCATAGGCACTTCATTTCCTTCAAAATGCGTAGGATTGTAACTCCAATTGCCGCTAATTGCTTGATCAAAAAACTTCTGCATAGCCGCTACAATATTAATATAACCTTCGTTACTTGGCATATCCCAAAGAAGCGTATAATGATTTTTCAATGTTTGATACTGTGGAACAATCTGCTTAAGAGGCCCTTTTTTGCTTTTCTTAACGGACAAGTATCCTCTAGGTGGTTCAATTCCGTTTGTTGCGTTAGACACAACGGAACTGCTCTCCGATGGCATTTGTGCGGACAGTGTTGAGTGCCGTAGTCCGTGCTGTTTAATCTGTTTGCGTAAAGTAGCCCAATCATAGTTTAATTTTTTAGGTAACACATCATCTATCTCTGATTTATATGTGTCAATAGGTAAAACTCCGTCTGCGTATTTAGTGCGGTTAAAATATTCACATGCTCCACGTTCTTCAGCAAGTGTGTTTGATGCTTTTAACAGATAGTATTGAAATGCTTCACTTAGATCATGTGTGAGCTTCCAAGCAGTCTTGTCATCATACTTGGCATGATTTTTTGCAAGATAATGTGCTAGTCCTATATAGCCAATACCTAAACTACGTCTTGCCTTTGTGGATATTTCTGCAGCTCGCACAGGATATTTTTGATAGTCAATAATTTCTTCTAGTGCTCGTACCGCAAGATCGCACAAATCCTCAAGGTCGTCTAAATGTCTAATCATACCTACGTTGATAGCACTAAGAATACACAGAGCAATTTCACCTTCTCCATCAATGTGTTGGATCGGCTGTGTTGGTAATGTAATCTCTTGGCACAAGTTACTCATATAAACTGTGTCTTTGAATGAACTGTGTGTATTGGCATGATCAACGTTCATTATGTAAATACGTCCTGTTTCTGCACGTTCTTTGATCAATGCACTAAACAGATCCATTGCTTTGATTTTCTTTTTGCGGATGCTTGTTGCACGTTCATATTTTTCGTACAGTTCTTTAAACTTGTCTTGATCAGAAAAGAATGAATCATATAAACCTGGTACATCATTTGGCGAGAAAAGAGTGATTTCACCGTCAGCAAGTAGACGCTCGTACATCAATTTGTTAAGTTGAATACTATAGTCTAGTTTGCGTACACGATTGTCTTCTGTACCTTTGTTATTTTTAAGCACAAGAATGTCTTCAATCTCATAATGCCAAAGCGGAAAATGAACAGTTGCACTACCGCCACGTACACCATTTTGTGTACAACAACGCACAGTTGATTCAAACTTTTTAAGGAATGGTATTATTCCTGTATGGGCGACTTCTCCGCCTCTGATTTTTGAGTTGACTGCTCTGATTCTACCTGAGTTAATTCCAATGCCAGCTCTTTGAGCTGTGTATCTACCGATGGCCATGTCTGACGAGAAAATCGAATTAAGTGTGTCATCGCTGTCAACGAGCACACAAGAGGCAAACTGGCGCACTGGAGTACGCACTCCTGCCATGACCGGCGTTGGGATATTGATTCTAAAAAGCGAGGTCGCATCGTAGTATCTCCTTACATAATATAATCTATCTTCTTTAGGATAATTTGCAAATAGTGTTGCTGCAATCATCATATACATGTACTGCGGTGTTTCAAAAATTTCTCCTGAACTTCTATCCTGACAAAGATACTTGTCAACAACCTGACGCAAGCCTGCATAGGTAAAGTTCTCATCACGTTTGTGATGCATGTATGTGTCAAGTCTATCAAGTTCCTCTTCAGTATAACTTTCAAGAATTGCAGGATCATATACACCGCGTTCAATGTTTATTTTGATCATGTCTTTGAGAGGAAGTGTTTTATATTCTCCGTGTACTTCTTTGTATGTTCCGTATAGCAACAAACGTGCCGCAGCATATTGATAGTTAGGATTTTCTAAACTAATTAGATCGTTTGCTGAACGTATAAGAATTTCTTGTATTTCTTGTGTACTCATGCCATCGTAAAACTGTATATTAGCATTCATTTCGATTTGGCTACTGCTTACTCCTGCTAAACCTTCACAGGCAAATTCTACTACCTTGTGAATTTTATCGATGTTTAGCTCTTCTTTGCTACCGTTACGCTTGATGATGTTAATATGATTTCCGTTTGACATTTCTTTCCTCTCTTTTAAGTATTAGTTATTTATTGGAGTGTTGGCATCACATACATTTTTTCGATTTGTAGAGTTGTGGATAACCCTGATCGAGTTGCTACACCATCATTCCAGCTTATGACGCTATCATCAATTAATAACAAATAAACAGTGCGGGATCTTTCCCTGTCTATACCAATATGTATCTCAAAATTTGACCCTTTAAAGCGTTCGGTTAACTGTAAAGAATAACACACACCTAGCACACTACAGAAGGTGCAGTACTGGTTTTCATATACAAGCTCCCAAGGATCTGGCCAAGTAGCATTATCCCATGGATCTGTATTAATACTTACTCTTGGGGCTTGATCATAGTAATCTATAGCAAATTGTATCGGATCCTCTGATTTTTCTAGAGTTTCGCGAAATTGGTTCCAAGAGGCTAACCTATCTTCATACTTCTGAATGTGAAACATTTAGATTGCGTCTGTTTTTTTGTTTTTAATTTTAAATTTCATTTCTGTGTCATCGTCACCTGGCATTGTACTAGTTACTTTAACAGAAATAGTTTCATTTGTCAAGTCCCCATCTTCATCCAAAATGTCTGCGCCAAAGGAAATTGAAGTTTCATATGTCACATCACCAGCATAATCATATGAATCGCTTATGGACACTGTGGCTGTTCCGTATGCATCCATAGTAATATTTAGAACACCTGAGCGTATCATCTCATAATTATTGCTAACCATTAGGTAATCTATATCAAAACTTTGGTTGGCTACAGCAGGAAGTCTAAATGTTTTGATT
>Ga0075480_10002655_pt1 | contig 11508 bp, 9 predicted proteins | sample DEB08_DNA_7_FD_81590 | JGI IMG/M metagenome (GOLD analysis project Ga0075480, IMG submission 81590) | Aqueous microbial communities from the Delaware River and Bay under freshwater to marine salinity gradient to study organic matter... | ecosystem: Environmental > Aquatic > Marine > Coastal ... | reverse complement strand
ATGAAATCAATAGAGTTTTCATATGAACGGCTTGGCGTAAACAAAATAGACATAGCCTATGTTCATGATTTATGTATTTTTACGCATGGATCAAAACAAGCTTCTGATGAAAGAATACGTCAATTTTTTGATGATGGAGGCTACAAAGCAATGATCAGCCTAAGAGAACAAGGTGTTATCGAAGCAATTGGCGGTGGAATAAATGAATGGGAGGTTTGCGAAAATCTTGCCCAAAAAGGCGACTTCGATATATTTCTTTTGGCAGGTCGGTATACTTTGCTCGAGCAGGATGCTTTAGATAGTTTTCTCCCATTGTGTCAAAAGCGGGGAATAAAAATTGTAACGGGCGGTCCTTATAATTCGGGGATATTAGCTTCGGGCGCAGTCGAGGGGGCATTTTATAATTATGATCCAGCGCCTGAAAAAATAATGAGTAAAGTGAGATTAATTGAGCAGGTTTGTAAAGCACACAATATATCTCTAAAAGCGGCAGCTCTGCAGTTTCCATTGCTTCATCCAACTCATTTGAGTGTTATACCTGGAGCTCAAACAAAAACTGAACTGGAAGAAAACATTAAAGTATATTCAGAAGTAATTTCAAACTCTCTTTGGTCAGACTTAAAGTCAGAAGGTTTGCTTAGATCTGATGCCCCAGTTGGTTGAATGAACAGTCATTAATAATTTTATAAATTGTTTTCCATAAAATCGATTACTGCTCTTTGATTAATGCCTGCTCTTTCTTCTTCGGCTCTGGAAATAAAGAGAGCAGCTGCAGCTTGAGAATATACTAGGGCATTTTCCATAGTGTCACCAATCAGATATCTTGCTGCTAGTGCCCCGATAAACATATCGCCCGCTCCGTGCGAAGAAATAGGATTAACTTTAAAAGCGGGAATTTTTCTTATTTTTCCGCTAGGTTCAATTAACTCTAAACCCTCATGCCCCAGTGTTTTTATTATTGTTAAATTCTTATGAGTTTTGTTGCTATTAATAAAATTATAAAACTCAGCTTCGACCCGATTAACAATACAAATATCAACCAACGAGAAGAATGCACTATTAATTTTTTTTGCTGGCGCTGCATTAAGCCAAACTTTGCATCCGGCAGCTTTAGCTTTTTTTGCAATTTCTAAATTTACTGTCTCACTAATTTCATTCTGCAATAATAATACCCCAGTATTTTCAGGTATTTTGATTAATGTTTCATCAATATTGGTGTTCTCTCCCGATACAACAGCAGCACCATACTCACCAGATGCTTCAACTATTGCCACACTCATACCACTTGCTCCTGGCCCAACCTGTAAAGCACTAAAATTGACCGAAGATCCTTCCAACTGTTTAGTTAAAAGGTCGGCGAAGCTATCAGATCCCACTCGTCCCGCAAAGAATGTCGATGCACCATTTCGGTCTGCAGCTATTGCTTGATTGCCCCCTTTGCCTCCAAAAACATACTTTACAGCACTTCCGATAATTGTTTCATCTTTTTTTGGAATTCTTGGACTTTTTACCACAACATCTAAGTGAAGAGATCCAACCACAAATAAATTTTTCATTTGAACAGACTACTTCGAATTACTTTCTGTGCTAAGATTGGATTTTGTGTTTCTCGAGCTTTTTTAATTGCATCTGACTTATGCAATTCTTTAGCAATATTAATCAATTTTTTGGTAATAGCTATATTTTCCTTACTTTCTTCAATGGGGTCCAAGCCTGAATGGTCAGGAAAAGTATCAAAATATATTGCACCCTTATAATTACATTCAAAAAGAGTAACTAAAAGTTCCAGAGTCTGAATTGGGTGAACTGAGCCAACCATTAGCCCATTGTCCCATTTCCCATATCCGTCATTTAAATGAACACCTAAAAGTTTTGATTTTTTATTTATTAAACTGGCGGCAAAAGCAGGCATTTCATCTGCATATAAAACGTGGGCAAAATCGAGCGTAACACCAGTATTAGGTCTATTTATTTCTCCAAGTGCGAGCAGTGTCGTGGAAACATCCGGCATAAGTGAAAACGCTCTTGGTTCATTTGGTTTATATTCTATGGAAAGGTTAATTGAACGATTATGGTCAGCAAGCTCCTGCATAGCTGCAATTGTATGGTCCCACATTTGTGAAAAATCTGCTTGGAAGGAATAATCTAGACCATCTTGACCCATCCAAAGTGTCATAGTTTCACAGCCTAATGATGCAGCACAATCAATTCCACGTTTTGTTTCGTCCAGGGCTAATTCCCGAACGGCTTTTTCTGGATTTGTAAAAGCGCCCAATTTAAATTTGGGAGATGTATAATATCGCATAGCCAATCCATTAATTTTGATACTGGATTCATTTGAGAAACGTTTAAGTGTTTTTATTTCGAGATTAGATAAGTGATCAGGAAAATTGAGATCTGCGCAAGTCAGCCCTGCTTTATTGGCTCGTCTTAATAGCGCCAAGGTTAAATGACCGGTTTCTTCGATCTCAGTTTTTTTGAGCCCCAATTTAAACGAATTGAGGCGAGCACCAAATTCAGTATTTTCCACCTTTAAACCTTTAGTCTAAGATTTACACTTATTTAAAAAATTATATCAAAATTAACTAGCCCAGTGTAAATTTATTTTAAGACTTAAATCGTTAACAACAGAAATGTGTAAATTATGCTTTTCGATACTCATCTCCATCTCATTTATCCTAACAAAATTGCATATCCTTGGCTGAGTGAGGTTCCCGCTTTAAACAGTGCACACAGTTATGAAGATTATGAAATTCAAGCCAACAGATTGGGAATAGAGGCATGCTTTCATATGGAAGTAGATGTTTTGGAAAACGACATAAAAAATGAAACGGCATTGTTAGAGGATCTATCTAGTCAACCTAATAGTAAGATAAAGGGAATAATCTCAGCCTCTAGACCAGAGCATCATGAATTTAATGAATTTTTAATGTGGGCATCGCAAACCTCCCTAATTAAAGGCTTTAGGAGAGTTCTTCATGTTGTTCCTGATGATGTCAGTCAAAATTCTCTTTTTAGAGAGAATATCAAACTTTTGAGTAACTATGACTTTACGTTCGACATATGTGCTCGAGCTGATCAATTACCTATTGTTATTGAATTGATAGATTCTTGTCCCGATGTACAATTTATTTTAGATCATTGCGGAGTGCCTGACATAAAAAATGGTTTTTATTCACCCTGGGCCGAACAAATGAAAGACGTTGCAAAGCGTCCTAATGTAATTGCTAAAATTTCAGGAGTTATAGCTTACGGTGATGCTGATAGCTGGGCTCTCTCAGATATTAAACCATATTTTGATCATACTGTTGATGTTTTTGGAGTTGAAAGGATCATATGGGGAAGTGATAGCCCTGTCTGTAACCTGGGTGGAGGTTTGGCAACTTGGGTTGCCTTAACACATAATCTGACTGCTGAGTGGTCAAAATATGAAAGAAACTGTTTTTATAGTGAAAATGCTAAAAAGCTTTGGGCGATAGAGGGTATTTAAGTCCTATGGAGAAATTTTTTGGTGAAATAGACGGGTGTGGTTTTGAAACATTAGATAAAGAATTTGAAAGCTGTATAACAGGTCATGGTCGAGTAGAAAGGCTTTGGACAGGTGCCCGTTGGGTTGAAGGGCCCGTATGGTTTCCAGCTGGAAGATTTCTTTTATTTTCTGACATACCTAACAACAGAATACTTAGATGGGATGAAACAAATGGCAGTGTTTCTGAATTTAGAAACCCTTCTAACTTCTCAAACGGGAATACGAGAGATCTTCAAGGAAGATTAATAACCTGTGAGCATCTATCAAGAACAGTCACCCGCACCGAGCATTCAGGGGATGTAACAACAATCGCTAGTCACTATAACGGTAAGAAATTAAATTCTCCAAATGATGTGGTTGTGAAAAGTGATGGTTCTATTTGGTTTACGGACCCTGATTATGGTATAATGAGCGATTATGAGGGCCGCGCATCACCATCAGAGCAATCTTCTTGCAACGTCTACAGAATTGATCAAGAAACAGGAACTTTAGGTTTAATAACCGATAAACTAATTAAGCCCAATGGCCTTTGCTTTAACAAAAGTGAAACCAAACTTTATGTTTCTGATACTGGTGGTTCACATGTTGAGGGGGGTCCTCGAAATATTTACAGTCTTGATCTTAATAGGAAACAAATTCCATCTCAAACTCCAGAGCTCTTTGCGGAGTGTTCAAATGGTCTTTTTGATGGTTTTAGAATTGATAATGAAGATAGAATTTGGTCTTCAGCGGCTGATGGTGTGCACTGTTATAATTCAAAAGGTAGTCTTATAGGGAAAATAAAAATACCTGAGATGGTATCCAACGTATGTTTCGGAGGTGCCAGACTAAACCGACTATTTATTACTGGAACGACTTCTCTTTACTCCTGCTATCTGGCTGTTAATGGAATTAAGTAACGAAGGCTTCCCCGATAATTTTTTGAGTTGTTTAGTGGCAGGCTTTCCCAAGCGCTTTAAGACGCCAATAGTTATAAGGAAGCGGTGTTATAAACCCTGCGAACAGCATAAAAGGAAGAACCCATAATTTTATTACTGCGCCACCAGTTAAAAGTACGTCAGTTATATTCATTGCTAATTCCATGGAAACCATTGAAATTAGAGACATTCCAATTGCAGTTTTAAAGGCTTGTCGCAGTTCCATTTGCTTACTCAAAATGAAAGTCTCGAGTATGATTGATGTAATAATCCCATTTATTATTGCTAGAGACATAATTAGCCATACTGGCCAATCTATCCCCATTAATTGAAAATATAGTATGGTTCCAATATCACCAATTGCGCAGCCTAAAAGGCACCATCCAGTATTTTTGGACGAGCGAATCCAAGTGTGCTTACATTTCCAGTTAATTCTTAGTTCGCTAGCTAAGTATGCCACATTGACCTCATTTTTATTCTGTATAAACTCTACAGCTAGTGGAGAGTAAAGGGTTTATTTTGAATATAGGTAAGGCAGCAAAATTATCAAATTTAACAGTGAAAACCGTTCGTTATTATGCTGATATTGGTCTGGTTAGCCCTGTAAAAAATAGTAGCACTGGATATAGAAATTTTTCAGAGGTTGATGTGGCTTGTCTGCAATTTGTTTCAAAAGCAAGGAAGTTTAATTTTAGTATTCAAGAATGCGAAGAGTTACTTTCTTTGTATTCAAATAAGAATAGATCAAGTAGGGAAGTAAAGGCCCTTACATTGGAAAAAATTTCTGAAATAGATGTCAAATTAACTGAGCTTAAAGAGCTAAAAAAACAGCTAAGTTTTTTAGCAGACAATTGTAAAGGTAATGACAGGCCAGATTGCCCAATTTTAGATGCATTATCTGAAAACTAATAAAATACCACTCTGAAATTTAAATTTTTTATTTGCTTAGAATTTTAATAATCTGCTCTAAACTTAGAATACGCTTAGCAGCACCCATTTCAATGGCGGCTTTGGGCATGCCGTAAACTTCAGAGGTTTCTTCGTTCTGCGTTATTGTGAAGGCCCCAGAATTTTTAAGTAAGTTTAAGCCTTCTGCTCCATCAGAACCCATTCCAGTGAGTAAAACTGCTAATATCTTCGTATCGTAGATTTTTGCTGCTGATTTAAAAAGAACATCCACGCTTGGACAATGGCCATTAATTTTTGACTTATTTCCTTTATTTAAAAAATAATCTGATCCAGTTTTGCTGATTTCCATGTGATTTGATCCAGCAGCAATGTATATAGAGTTTGGCCCTATTTTTTGATGCTCAACAAATCTAATAACATTAAGTGGTGTAATTCGTTTTAGCCGTTCACAATAACGTTCCACGAATTCAGGTTGCATATGCAGAACAATTAATATTGGTGGCATATCAGTTTTAAGCTGACCAATGATTTGTTTAACGGCTTCAGGCCCACCAGTCGAAGCTCCTAATAATATTAAATCGAATGCGTTGGGAGGGGTAAATTCCCTTAAGTCCAACAAGCCATCTGAGTTGCTAGTGGCTAAAGATTTAACAAGTTCTAAGAGCTGTTTTCTAAAAAATTCTCTGGTATTTGCTTTATCGACTTCTCGGAAAATGATACGAACGTCTTCTTCGCCAATCAGTTGTTTTATTTCATCAAGATTATTCCTTGAGTGGAAGACTATTATTTGTTTTGTTTCATTATTTTTAAAAAACTCTTTCAGATCTCTTAAGTTTTCAAGGTTTTTTGAAACATCGATTAAGCAAAAATCTATTTTGAAATTATCCAATCTTTTACTGTTTATAGAAGAGGCCACTTTACACTTAGGAAAGCATTCTTCAGCAAAAAACTCATGGGCGTAGCTGCGAGTTATGGCTTCGTTCGATATAAAAGCTATTGAATAATTTGACATGCGTAAAGTCTATCTAAAGTCTTTTTCTGTAGACCCCATTACCTAATTGTTCTAATTCGTAGTCTCTGGACATGAATACTTCTGCGTCACCTAAAAATATGTATCCACCATTTTCAAGGGATTGTAGTATTTTATTTTCTGCCGCAATTCTGCTTTTTTGATTAAAATAAATTAGAACATTACGACAAAAGATAATGTGAAATCTATTTTTAAAAGGAAAAGTTTTTGAATTTAAATTGAGCTGTTGAAAATTAGCTTCTTTTCGTATTTTTTCTGTAAAACACAGCTTTCCGTTTTGTAAAGTTTCAGTGAAACCTAAGATCCGTTCAAGACTTCGTTTATCTATCTTTTTTGTTTCATAAATCGCTTTTGAAGCGATACTAAGAGATTTCTTTGAAATATCGGTCGCCAAAACTCCACAAGTAATATTCCAGTATTCCTCTCCAAAATATTCCATTAAAGAAACTAGAATTGAATAAGCCTCTTCACCAGTTGAACAGCCAGCACTCCAGATCCTGAGATCTATATGACTCCCTTCATTTACTTGCTCAACGCATTCGGGGATTACCTCTTTTTTTAAAACTTCAAATTGCCGATTATTTCTAAAGAAACTAGTGTGTGGAATTAGGAAAATGTCTAGCAGGCTTAAAATCTTTTCATTCTGAAAATCATATTGGAAATTATTTAGAAACTCCGCTAAGTTGCTAATTTTATGTATTTTTTTAAACTTTTTAAGTTCCGAAAGTGCAATTGGTTTTAAATCTTCTGAAATATCAAGGCCAAAAAATTTATTTGTGAAGTCTACAAGTGCACGAGTTTCTTTTTCTTTAAGCATTTAATTATTTGGACTCTAAAGTCCAGGTGCCATCCCAATCTTCAGGCGGAGTTTTATCCAAAATTTTACATCGGGATATATAAACATCTGAAGGAGTTGAAGGGTATCCCCGGTCAATTTCTAAAGGTTTTGCTTTTTGAAAATGTTTTAATCCCACGCTAAATTTGCCTTTTGTATAGGCGTCAAATCCTTTTTCAAAATGCGCTATTAGGTCCTTTTCTTCCTGAGAAGTATTTTCTACTTCATTTATAATTTCATAAACAGCAACGGGTGTTTCTTTCCCATAAACTTTTATGCGATCAATAATTCTGAGACTAAAATTATCATGAGCATCTTTAGCCACACTATCACTGACTAAATTATCGATGAAGTATTGTGAACATGCTGTCTCTAACCGTGCAGCAATATTTACGGCGTCGCCTATCATAGTAAGGTCTACTCTAGCTTTAGCCGCACCTATATCGCAAAGGATTACGTCTCCTGAATTAAGCCCCATTCTGACCTTCAATGGATCCTCTTTCATTATCGGGTCGCTTTCATTTAATTCTTTTATGGCTTTTTGTATCTCCAGTATCGACAGCAGACATTTGTCATGATTTTGGTTTTCACCCTCATCAAACCAAAATGACATACAGGCATCTCCCATAAACTTGTCTATATCACCGTCGTTTTTTGTAATAATCTCAGTTATACTTTCGAACATATTATTTATCTGGGAAACAATCTCTTCTGGGGCATATCTCTCACAACGACCTGTGAATTGCGCGATATCGAGAAAGAAAACTATAGCTTGTCTTTTTTCTGCGCGGGAGGGTAGCGACAACTCACTTAATACAGATTTTTCTAGTGCAGATTGAAACGATGCTTTTGAAACATATCGTTGAAACTGATCCCGCTCTCGTTCGGTTCTTATTTCAGCTACTGTTCGCTCTACTACTGCTGCCAGTGCCTCTGCTGTTGGAGGCGTTGCCACAGTATCTTTCGCTCCAGCATTCAATGCCATTCTTCTATCACCCTCATTATCTTGATCAACAAGACCAATAAAAGCTAGATCTGAGTTTGTATGTTCGGATTTGCAAATTTTATCTACATCAATGATTGACCCATCTTTTAGGGTTGTTGAAGAAATAATTAAGTCACTAGAAAACTTTTTTAATAGTCTTTGTGCATCACTTATTCCTGTGCAAGTTCTGGTCGAAAAACCTTGTTTGTTTAAATAGTTTGATATGTTTTCTGCCTGATATTCATCTTCATCAATGATAAGAATTTTTTCTCTAAGAACAGACTGAAGAGCGAAAGAACGATTTATTCTTTCAAGCAAGTCGTCAAAAATGACCGGCTTTGGCATATATTCATCAACACCTGCAGCGAACCCTTTTTTCTGATCTTCAGCTGATTTTAGGGTACTGGACATAATAATATAGCAGTCTTGAGTAACCTTGTTATTCCGGATTTCTGCACAGGCTTCGAAGCCATTCATGACTGGCATTTCGATATCACATATAACTAAGTCAGGTTTAGTAGATAAAGCTGTCTCAACACCCTCTTGGCCGTTGAATGCTTGCTCAACGATAAAACCTTTTTCTTTAAGTGGTCCTACAAGGTTTTTATGCACTAATTTAGAGTCATCGATTAGCAGAATTCTTTTTCGATGATCGTTAAGACGGTTAGCTTCGTCTATAATTACATCGAGTGAACAAGGCGCCTGAATAAATGAGGAGAACCCCTTTAATGCGTCTGCTTTTATAAGATAGTCAAAGGATAGAAAAATTACTTTGAGTTCCTTGAAAAAAACACCTTTTAATTTTTTTCCAATATCAAAAAAGATATTTTCATTTACATCTGATTGTAAAACGAGTGTGGCATCTGGGTTTTCAGCAACTGATCTTGGTACATTTTCAATATCTAGAAATTTAATTTGTTCATCTGTTCTATCATTAATTGCTTTTAGATATTCTTTGAAATCTTTATTCTCGATACAGAAAATCAATTTAGAGTTGAGAGGAATTGTCGCGCTCATTTTTCCAATCCACTCTGTAACTTCTCGATATTAATAGAAAGTTTACTATCTAATTCAGCTATTAAAGCTTCTAAATCTACTGGTTTTTCATAAAAGTTTGCAATATTTAAATCTTCTAAGCGTGTCAGTATATTTTCTTTGTTTACATGGCCCCCAGATATCACGAATATTGGTGTATTTTTGTATGATGAAGTCTTTCTTAAATTCTCAATAAGCTCATACCCATCCATCAAAGGCATCTGAATATCAACAAAAAACGCATTAAAATTCGTTTTGTCTGCTGTTTTAAGAGCTTCAAAGCCATCGCCAGCTTCATCCGTGTTGTAGCCCTGAATTTGTAAAAATTCACAAATCCTTTTCCTTTGCATTTTGGAGTCATCGACAACTAAGACTTTCTGCAGAGATCTTTTTTGTTCACTGGTATCTATTTCGTGAACTTCTTCCGAGAGGCTATTCTTTTCTTGCTCGGGATTATACTGAGTGAGTTCTAAAACGTTTAAAATTAAAACCAACTTACTATTAGACAGAATAGTACAGCCTATTACAAAAGGAGCTGTTTCTATTAAGTTGCCTAATTGCTTTAATAATACATTTTGTTGTCCTTGAACCTCATCCACAATAACGCCAATCTTATTCTCACCATCGTTAAGGATGAGCAGAAATTTATTTTCTTCATATTTTGGGTTTTTAGGATAACCAAGAAAATCAGATAAAAGGCGCGTTGGAACTAATTCACCCCTAAAGTTAAAAACTAATGTATCATTAATACTTTTAATATCTGTTTTAAGATTCACATTAATTATTTCTTCAACATTTAAAATTGGAAATGCAAATTCATAATTATTCTCGGAAACCAGAAGAATTCCAACGACTGCAAGAGTTAATGGCAATCGCAGTGTTATTTTCGTACCCTGACTAACTTTACTTTCAACTTTTATAGAGCCTTGCATTTGGTTAATTGATGTTTTTACAACATCCATGCCAACGCCTCTTCCTGATAATTCTGTAACTTGTTCGGCTGAAGAAAAACCTGGTTCGAAAATTAGGTCAAAAATTTCCTTTTCGCTTAATTCGGAAGCCCGTTCGTTACTGAGTAAGTTTTTTTCCACTGCTTTTGCTGCTATTATTTTGCTATCAATGCCTTTCCCATCATCTTCAATTTCAATGATTGCATTAGATCCCAAATAATATGCGCTTAAATTTATCTGGCCAATTTCGGGTTTGTTAATTGTGGCTCGTTGCTGATCAGATTCTATTCCATGGTCAATAGAATTTCTTATTAAGTGCAAAAGTGGATCGGCCAATTGATTTATAAGAATTTTATCTAATTCTGTTTCGCCACCTTGTATTTTCAGTTCAACTTTCTTTCCAATTTGTCTAGCAATGTCCCTAACCTGTGCAGGAAATCTATTGAAAAGATTTGAAATAGGCAGCATCCTGAAATTCATAGCACCGCTTTGTAGCCGCGAACTTAAAACCTCCAAATCTTCAATATTTTTCTGTAAATTTGCGTTATGAATGGCAATTTTTTCTAAACCAATGTTTATGTCTGTTTGATATTTTGGTATTAAAGACGACACGTTGTTTTCGTATTCACTATTAGAAATTTCTGATGTGAATTCTTTGTTTAAAGAACCTATATCTTGATTTATTTGCTCGAGAGCATCAGAGAGCATTTTTTGATCATTATCGAGCCTGATACGATTTATGTAAACTTCTGAGGATGTGTTAAGTACTGTATCAAGTTTTTCAGCTGAAACTTTTATAGACTCTTCTCGCACAACATTAGGTGGTGCGCTAGCTTTGGTGTCTTGGGGTTTAGTTTCAGGTGATTTAATGGTCGTTTGTTCGGGGGTAACTTTTTCGACATTTTGATTGCTTTTTACACCTATATCGACCGCGTCATCACCAGATATGAGTGCATGCAGAAGATCATTTATTTTTGTTTTTATGGGTCCTCTGTGTGCTACTTCATCAGTGATAATTCCAATTCGTTTAATGCATTCTAATGAAATATCTATTAATCGAGCGTCGAGCATTATTTTGTCAGAACGCACATTATCTAAGACAGTTTCTAATTCATGGGAAAGTTTTTCTATTTTTTTTACCTCTATGAGTCGAGAGCCTCCTTTTACAGTATGAACTGCACGGAAAAGCTCATTTATTAACTCTTTAGAGGTTGGATTGTTTTCTAGTTCAATCAAAAGGTTTTCGCTTGCTTGTAAGCTTTCCCAAGCTTCTTCACAAAAGTCACTTATTAGACCGACTTTATCATTTGGAATATTT
>Ga0075480_10002654_pt1 | contig 11509 bp, 5 predicted proteins | sample DEB08_DNA_7_FD_81590 | JGI IMG/M metagenome (GOLD analysis project Ga0075480, IMG submission 81590) | Aqueous microbial communities from the Delaware River and Bay under freshwater to marine salinity gradient to study organic matter... | ecosystem: Environmental > Aquatic > Marine > Coastal ... | reverse complement strand
CTCTCCGTTGACGTACAGCTTTATTCTGTTAGAAGCTGTTGCGTTGCCACGGTCTTGAGTAAGTACAACGTGCATCCAAGCTGAAACATCACGATATACTGCGTTAGTTTTTAAAATAAGGCCGTTTGCGCCTTGCCGCCAATCGTAGTAGTTAAGGTTATTTCCATCGAGGTAAAGATAAAACTCACTAGCCCTAAATATGTAATTACCAGCAGTGGTTCTTTTTATCCAGAACGAAAGGGTTTGCGTTAAGCTAGAACCATTTGTAGATGGTGTCCACTGTAGGTAAGGGTTGTCACCATCCTCAAAGCGCAGGGATGAACCCTCGGCTAGCGCACCTGTGGCATACATAAATTGGGATGAACCGAATGGGCCAGACATGGCAACTCCTATGCGAAGGCTAGTTGTGGTGTGCCAAGCAGAATACGCCCAGTTGCCGCTACAACATACGGCACGATGTCAGTAGTGCTTGCAGCTGTAGATAGCGTAAGGCCAGCCGCACCAGCAGTCTCATAGTCTGTGCCTAGCGATATTGTTCTACCGCCTGTTGCATCTTGGATAAAAACAATAAACCCAGACTGCCCAACCGTTTCGGTAGTTGGATTAGCCAGCGTTACATTTCCTGTTAGTGTCAGAACAAAGTTTTGATTGACTGCAAAGTCTAATGTAACAGACCCAGTGTTTGTTGTGTCAGTGTCAGTAGAGCCTCTCTGTGCCGCAGTAAATGTCTGGGCCACATCAAGCTTGGCTGTGTCAGCATCAAACGCTTGCACATCTACGCCAACTTCTAAATCTACCGCTTGCTGTGCCGCACTTACACTAGCCGCAGTAAACAATGCCTTGCCTACTGTAGTGCCGCCAAGGTTTGTCTGCGCTGTTGCCGCACTAGCAAGGTCAGATAGATTGTTTGCAACAGTCAAAAATCCTGTAGCAGATATAGCCGCAGTCTGCCAAGCAGACCCGTTGTAAACCTTTAGCTCGTTGCTGGTGGTGTTAAAATACAGGTCGCCAGCGTTTAATGGGTCGCCATCATTGTCTACAGTTGGGTCAGATGATTTACTACCTAAATATGTATCATCAAAAGTATCGGCAGATAAAGCCGCAGAAGCCGCACTTGCTGCAGCAGCAGTGGCAGAGGTCGAGGCATTTGAAGCCTGTGTTGTTGCAGTCGTGGCAGATGTAGCGGCATTGTTAGCTTGTGTTGTAGCTAAAGCAACTTGAGCCGCACCATTTGTTGTAGCCTGTGTTGCACTGTTTGCGGCGGCTGTAGCACTTGTAGCCGCATTTGTGGCTGATGTAGCCGCACTCACAGCGTCAACAATTAACTCAAAATGAGTAGTGTCTGTTAGCAAATCACCAATAGCTGAATCAGCAATACAAATGTAAATGTTGTTTAACTGTGCGGCAGTAGTTGATTTAATAATGTCATGCTTAACATAAGCCGCAGTAGTTGTTGTTGCATCTGCTCCTTTGTAATCACCAATAGTAGTAGATACCGTAACAGCACCGTTAGCATCAAATGACAGAAACTTGTTAGCTCTAGTTGCTGATGAAGGTAGTGTAATAGAAGCGGCACTATCAGAATCGGCTAGCTTCATTGTACGGCTAACTTTAGTTTCAAGCTCTTGCTCAATAGCAATAATCTTGTCTAGCTCTGTATTTAATGATGATATATTAAAAGGGCCTGATGTTGGAAAGTCAGTCGTTCTAGCTACAGGAATATCTCTGAGTATAGTAAAGGTATCAGTTCCAGAACTATAACTGTCACCAAGAGTGACATATCCACCAGAAAATCCATCATCTACAGACGTTCCTGTAACAGCAAATGTACCAGTGCCAGTTCCTCTTGATAACGTAGTATCTACACCAGCCGCAGTCGTCACAATAACGTTGATGTCATCGAGGTCAAAGAATGGAAAATCAATCGTTAACTGCGTTGTGTTGGCAGTTACCGCTTGGGTGTACTGGACTCTAGCGTCATTATCTGCAATTTCTATAGTAGCCATACTTTATCTATTCCCTATTGCTAGTTTGCTGTCTATTCACATTACCACCAAAAGCCCCATCATATATTGGGTCTAAATAAAACAAATTGCCACTTGGGAACACAAATCTCATATCTCTCATCGTGTCATCAGTAATGTTGTTGTTCAAAACATCCCCTATAACACTGCTTGCATTAAGCATTGTGCTACCAGCAGGGCCAAAAACAGACCCAATTTTAGCACCAGAATGAACTGGATATTGCTGTTGCTCTGTTAACAATGGACGCATTCCTATTTTGTAGTCGCTAACCTTTTCAATTGCGTTGTTTACATCCATAAACCAACCTAAAACACCGCTTCTATCTATTGCATTCATAAGCTTTTGGTCAGCAGTTTCGTCACTTGTTATACCATATTGGCTTCTTTTTATTTCATTAACCATAGCAGCCAATCCAACAATCAAAAATGCACCTTGCCAAAATGCACCATCTTTTTCTTGCAAACCAGCAGTGAGCATACGAACCATAGCCCCCTGACCGTATGATTTAAACTGGGTCATAAGAGAACCAATTTCAGTAGATGTCCATAAAGCCCTGTCTCCAGCACCGGGAGTTATAATGGTACGTTCTACATTCTGATTTAAAGCATTTCTAAACTTTAGACGTTGAGCCATAGCTTCGTCAGACCAGCCATCGGTATTAGGAATCCATTCGTTTCCTTCTTTTTGACCATTCTTACGAATCTCTTTTCTCATAATCCTATAGTCATTTTCACCTATACCGTTCTTAAGAAGCTTTTCTTTTTCTGATTGAGAAAGAGACTTCCAGCCACCCTTTTTCATAATGCTTTCTGTCATTCTTAAAACGGTGACGTTACCAGCTATTTCTTTGATTGACTGATTCCATATGTTCAAACCGTTCATCATAAAGAACATGCCAGTTGCGTCATTCAAACTACGCTCCACAGCAAAACGATTACCAAACAAATCGCCAATATCTGACATAGCATGCGCTCTTAAGCCAAGAACAGCATCTACAGCAATAGCCGCTTTGTCTAATTCGCCCTTGTTCATTTGCTTGATAGTATATGCTTGCTGGTCAAACATAGACTTGAAGCCTTTATGGTAGGCATTAGAAAAGCCCTCAACCATAACAATCCTTGCTATGTCAGGAACAGAGCTAACCATAGCACTTCCCATTCCTACTAAAACATTGAAAGACTTCATTGTTCTAACAAAACGACTTGAGAATGCATGTGGGTCTTTAGAAGCTCCATAAGTTCCACGAAGCCTGTCTCTTAGTCCACGAATGTCTCTTATATCCGCTTCTTTAGCCCTTGCTAGCTCAGACCTTTTAGCAAAGTCTGATGTCTCTGATATTAGCCTATCATATTCTCTAGCTATTTCATCTATTTGGTCAGACATATCAAAGCTTCCGTATCTTCTCGCAAGCTCAATATCCATTCCCATAGTCTTTACATGGTGCTTAATTAAGGTTTCTATATCCCTCTCAAGAAACTCTTCTATAAGTTCATCAGGTATTTCAAAGCTTCTTCTTTGCGCTCCAGATGCGTTTTTAATAAAATCTAGAGAGTCATAACCACCCTCTAAATCAACAAACGGCTTTCTTCTTGTGACAGAATCAAGTATTTCAGCCGCCATTTTGTCTGCGTTAGATGCGGTTTCACCCTTCTTAATCAGGTAAGTTCTTACTATATTTAAAAATCTTGGAGTGTTTTCTTCAATTTTATCTACCCTGTACACTCTAGGAACATAAGATTCAGCAGTGTTTACAAGAACCCCAGACTCTTGAATTCTTGCAAGCTCTCTTTCTATAGACTGAATTGCTTTTGCGTCTCCAGACTCTCTAGCTACTTTAAGTTCTTTTTCTAGTTGCTTAGTAAATAAGCCTACTTGTTGAGCTTCTTGTTTTATAAAATTAAATACTGGCCTATATGCCTGAGCCGCTTCAGTAACAAATGATGAAGCAGAGTCACCAACTTTATCTATGTCACCCCTAGCCATTGCCATGCCTACACGTTGCCTAAACTCAACTTCTGTAAGAGTGTTGTCTGCCCTTCTAAATATATCGCCTGTTTGCATTTTTAGCATTTCAACAGCACGACCAACATCGCTTTCTGGAACAGCCCTGTTTCTATATTTAAGATAAGCAGAATCAGAAACTCTTATAGACTCCAGTAACTTCGGCAAATAAGTAGTTCTAAACGTAGCTTCGACAGATTGGTCCATTTCTATTCCAAAAGACCTAACCTTTTTCTGCATAACACCGCCAACATCAACCATGCCTACGGCTAAGTTTCTAACAAAAGCATTGTCACTATTAAGCATTCTATTAACTGGATTCCACCCTAGCTTTTCAACTCCAATGCCAGTTTCTTCTAAACCCTCTTGCTCCAACTGACGATACATAGTTGTTCTTACTGTTTCAGGATTAGCCCCTGCTCCAGCAGATTTTGGCAATCTTTCGTACCCTTCTCCAACAGCTTCATCTGATTGACGCATTTGAGCTAAATTTACAGCAGACATGTTTTTACCAAAAGCAACAGTCAAAGTACCACCAAGTATAGCGGCGGCAGTTAATGCCATTGCACTATGGCTAGCATCTCTTGCTTCATTTTGTGTTTCAATAAGGCCCTGTTGCCCAGAAGTCATCATATATGTAAAAGCAGCACCCCCAAAAAATCTCCTTACAGGCCCAGCCCTCATAATTCTTACTGGTGCTATTGGGGACATTATAGTTGGGGTGGCTAACGTAACACCAACACTAAGCAAACCGCCATAATTAGACTGGTCAAGAACATACATGTCTTGCCTGTCTTCTTGCATACGTCTGTATTTTTCCATGGCTTGCTCATGGCTACCTACATGCCTAAAGAAAAACAAACCATCCTCTCCAACAAGACTCTTAAGCCTCTTGTCTTTAAATGGAGAATACCCAGGAACAGACCTCATTTTAGGATCAATAGATGAATTTATCAGCCTGCCCAAAGCTGGACCTACATGATATTGGTCAATAGCCGCTTCAAAAGCCTGACCAAGAGTAGGGGTGTAAAGATGATAGTCAAAAGAGTTTTCGTCTAATTTACTAGCTACTCTTTGACCAAATCTATCAGACTCAAAGCCATACATTCTATTGTGCAAATCACGATAAACATTGTTTTTAGGTATGCCCTTTTCTTCAATGAGCTTTTTTATTCTTAGCTCACTTTCCCTAGCTTCCTTTTGCTCTTTGGTAAGTTTAAAGTTTTTAGGTACTGTAAAGCTGTTCTCAACACCTATTTGAGAAGGCTTAAATAAAGCATCAAAGCTACCCTCTTCAGGTAAAGGGACGCCTTCAGCCTCTAATTTTTTTTTTAAAACCACCCCAGAGAGTAGGCTGGCCTCTTTATTTCTTCTGGTAGAGTACCTGTCTCCAAAGTCCTCTAAGTTAGCAACAGCATCTTCCCAAGAACCACTTGTCACTTGCTTCCAAAAGTTAGGTGTTCTGCTTTCTAAATCCCCATACTGAAAAGCAACAGATGCAACAACTGTTTGTTGCTCTGGAGAAAGCTCATCAAAATCACTGTTTGTAGCATTTTGCCACTTTTCCCTCAACTTGCTTAACTCTTTGGTTTTAGCAAAGTTATCTACTGTGATTGCTTGCTCTTCAGATAAATTTAAGTTCTTTGCTATCTTCTGTGCCTCAGCACCTTTAAAGCCAAGAAAAGGTTTTAATGCTTCTTTTAGGTCATCATCAAGACCTTCTAAGTCTGACTCTTGCCTTGCACCTAAGTCAAACCCAGTTCCTATAGTAACCCCAGAAGAAGAAGCACCAGCATCAGGAACATATCCTGTTGTTTCAAAGCCTTCTAGTTCACGTATAAAATTCCAGTTTACTTTGCTCATTATTTAAATCCAAGGCTGAGTACAGTTTCTTTTAATCTCCAAAGCTCTTCAATATCTTCTGTAGTGAAAGGCTCTATTGATTCATCCATTCTAAGGTAATCTGAGTTTTGGCCTAAACCAAAGTAAATCTCGTTTACCTTTTTTATCAATGGATCAAATGAAGAAGGCTGTCTGCTTTCTTCCCATTTTTCAAATGTGTTTTGCAACAAGCCTCTATCAAGCAAACCGCCTAAAGATAAAAACCTCTTTATTTTGCTAGACTTTACTTCTTGCAAAGCATTTCTGTAGCTTTCGTTTTGTGAGGAATAAGCAAAGTCGTATCTGTAGTTGTCTGACAGAATATATGGAACACCAAGCTTGTCATACAAAGCTACCGTGTAGCTAGGCTTTCCACCCATATTGTCGTTAGCAAAAAACTTTATACTAGAGCCGCTTCCTACTTCTTGCAAAGCACTATAGAAGCTTTCATTTGCAATTCCTGGAACTGAGTTAACAGCTTGAACAACATCATTAACAATCATTTCGTGAGTTAAATTTACTACAGGTTTAGCATTTCTTCCAGCCACATCATCCATAGGAACTGTGGATTGAGCATGAGTAAGAACTGGAGATTCAACCATTTCTATCTTTCCAGTACGCTCATTCTCCTCTAACCCATAGCGTTTTCCAATGCTTGTTAAAACACCAAACATAATCTGCTCTGGAGCTACAGCCTTGCCGTGCTGTAAAAGCCTTGAGTAAAAAAGGTCTTTTATAGAGTTTTTAACAACTGGATTATTTAAAACAACCTTATTTACATCGTCAGTAGATATGTTGTGTGTGTCAGCAAACTCTTGTATAAAACGTTCTCTTTGAGGGTCATTTTCGTTTATCCCTAACGCAGAACTTAGAGTCATCAAAACTGGACTTCCTATTCCAAAAGGAACATCCATTGTAAGTGTTTTTCTAAATGTTTCTTGCAAAAACTCATCTGCAAGCTCTTCTGCGTTTCCATCTTTAATTCTTGTCCCAAAGTAATTGTTCAAGCCCCTATTGTAATCAACTGGGTTCTTAACAATCTCTTGAGCAACAGAAATACCAACGCTGTTAGCAAGCGTCATGTATGTTCTTTCTTCTTCAGAAATGTTGTTTTTCTCAAACAAGTCATACATTATGGCATATCTTGGCTTGTCGCTTTGACTAACCATTATGTCCATTGTCTGACCCATCACTCTAACAGCTCTATCTGTGGCTTCTTCGCTATACCTTGCCTGCTTAATAAGGTCTTTAACTTCAGGCAAAAGTAGCCCTTCAGAGTTTAAAGCAAATGATGCGGCTGTATCAGCAGATGCTTGAAACACAGACTCATCATTAGAAAACAAATTAATATTAACAGCTTCTCCATCTGGCATTATTGCTTTGTCGTATCCAAAAGACTTAACATAAGCTTCGCTTTCTTTGTCACTCAAAGTCATTGATAAAGACAATTTGCTTTGTGCAGTTTGTGCCAAAATAACTTCGTCTTGCCTTTTTCTCATATTCTTTTTGTACTTTGAAACATCAGCAAGATAAGCGTCTTCTGTTGCCCACCCAGCACCTACACCATCTCCAATAACGCCAGATTTAATTAAGTCAGGTATTTTTCTTATAAAAGTTTCTACCTGCACTTGGTATGAACTAAAATCACTCAACTCTCTTTTTAGAGTTGAAGAAACAACTGTCCTTTTGGGGCTTCTTGTTTTGGTATCAAAATATTTAAGATACTGAGCTTTTACTTCGTAAAATTGCGCTGGGTCTATTTGTCCGTTTTCATGCATTTTTCTAACTTTTAGAAAAGCAGAAACCATTTGAGATTCTCCAGCAATATCGCCAGAAGCTATAACATCTTCCCAGTTTAAAATTAAATCTTTAGCTGGGCTAAATTCCTCATTTATTCTTTGCTGGTCTGATGCCTTACTTTGCTGTAATGCACTAAAGACTTGTGTAGGCTCAAGAACGCTTAAAATTGGGTCTTGATTTGAAATCATGTCCACAACGCTTTCACCATTTATAACTCTTGAAATGATGTTTTGGTAAGCAGACTCCCTCACCTTTGAGTCTTCAGTTAACTCAGCTTGTTTTAATCTTTGCAAACTGTTTGCGGTTACTGTCAAAGCCGTTCTTATTTGCTCCTCATCTATGTCAGGATTGCTGTAGGCTTCATCAACAATCTCTTCAATAGCTTCTAATGAACTGCTGTAACCGTAGTCTCCATTTTGGGTAAAGATTTTTTCAATCGCAGACTGACCAACTCTAATTGCAATTGCGCTTTGCTGGTTTGATCTTAACTGTTCTATTTTTAAAGGATTAACACCAAGGGTTTGCAAATTTTCAAGTATAACTTCATTCTCATCCTGAAGCTCTTGAACACGCATTTCAAAGCCCTCAACAGAAGAATCGTCATCTTCTACAGGACCAACTGCTGCTAAGTTACCTAATTCTTTTGTGTTTATAGAGAGGTTTTTTTGCAAACTTGCTATACCAACAAGTTCTGATTCCTTTTGCTGTTGAGCAAATGCTTGATTTTCAGCAGAAAGAAAAGCAGATTCTATCTTTGGGGCTAGTTGAGCAAAAACATTTTCATCGTTCAATTGCTCTCTAAGACCATCTGCATAACCATTCATATCTGCACGAACTTTATCAGGGTCATTTTTGTGTTTTATGTAAGAAACAGAAGCCGCACTTTTTATATCATTTACAGCCGCCGCTACATAAGCACCTACTGCTGCTTTTCTGTGAGCCTGCAAAACTTTGTCTGCATCGCTTTTAGGAAGATTTTTAACAGATTGCGAATAATCAAGATTTATTAAAGGAGATAGTTTCCATTGCCCTTGTTCATCTTTTGTGTACTTAACACCAGCAGTTTTTCCATCTATTTCAGCTTGACGTATTGCATCGTTATAATCACGATTGCGAATTTGAGTCCCTATTTGAGATACACTTTGGCCAAGTTGCTGATATGCATTGGCGGCAGATTTGAACCCAGATAAATCAGGCATACCTGTAGGTTGAGTAAATACGCTTCTACCTTTTGTTCTTTGGAATGCCATTATTTACCACCTATCTTAAAGCCATCTGTTGCCTGACCAACCCCCATAACTGCTTGCCCAATAGCGGCTGTCATCTTCGCCTTGCCTTCAGCCCTTGAACCAGCCGCACTTATCTGGAACTTTCGTCTATTAGACATTCCCATTAATTTTATAGATGATATGTCTTTCTTAGCTATCTTCTTTTCTTGACCAGCTAAAGTAGCTACAGATGCAGAAGTTCCTAAGGCAATGCCTTGTGCTGACATAGATGTGCCTAAAGAAGCAAGCTGTTTACGCAACTGAGTATTACGCTCTTCTTCTTGTTGACGAGCTTGAATAGAAGCCATTTCAGCCTGTTCTTCATAAGCCCTTGCTTCCATTTCGCTAGCGGCTTTAGCTTGTCTAGCACCAGCTAAACCAATTACAGCACCAGCTACTTGTGCATAAACACCCATTATACTTCTACCTCAAGCATTATACCATTTATCGTTATAGGTAATGGCTGGTCTTGTGTTAACGTTACTGTACCTTCATTACCCCAACCTAGTAAATACACTTCTTTTCTGCCTGTAATAACATTTGGCTGATTAGCAAAGTTGTTTGTAACTCTTCTTACAAGCAATGTTGTACCTTTAGTCTTTACGTTCAACGTTTCATTCAAGTCTAGCACAGCACGAACTACACGTCTTTTCTGACCGAATGATATACCATCTGGAAGCTGAAACTCAGCAGGGAGTGTAATAAGCTCTGGAGTATAGTCTAAGCCAACTTCAATATTGTCTACTGCGGCTGTAAGCGTAAAGTCACCATTTGCATCAGTAGTGTAAGTACCCATAGCATAATTTTCTGACTTAACAACAATCTGAGTATTAGGCAAATGAGCTATAGTCCAGTTTGTTTTAGCTGTAGCGTTAGTAGCTTTGATAGCAGAATCGGTATGATACTCATTATCTAATAGCTCAAGAGAAGTAAATGTTGCGCTGTTTATTGTTCTTTCGCAAATAGCATATACTTGCCTGTTAACAACAACTACATTTTTAAACTCGCCTTGTGTAGACCATTCAGCCCATCCCTGTAGCTGTTCTTTACGAATAGACATGAATACTGGCATCTTACCATCTGAGTTTACTAGATACATATAAGCTTCTAGCTGGTCTGCGGCTTCACGCTGAGATGCCATCTGAGTAGGTGTGCCAATGATATGTGGAGATATGAGAGTTAAAGCATCAGCATTATATGCTTGCCCTACATCAGAATATACAAACTCTCTTACAGCACCTTTTGACTTTGTAAGAAACACCATAGCACCATCAAATTCCACTGGAGGAACACTGCTACTTCCATAAGATGTCTGCTTCTTCACAGATATAGTTGTTGGCGTTAAAGGTTTGTTTTCTGAAGTAGGAACATAAAGCTCTTGCTCAGAAGTAAAGATAGTTAAGTGTCTAAAAGACCCAAGTGCCTTAATCTCTGATATCTGATTTTCAGCAATTTGTATCTGGATTGACTCATCATCCAGTGCTTCGCCAACATCAAAGTTAAAGAACTCACCAGTCTTTGACATAAACAAATGGTTTGGTAAGTCCCTAGAACCACCAAAGATTAAACGTTGGTCGTGAAATGTAACCGCCCTAGCAAACCCTTTTCTGCTAGAGAACACCTGTTCTTTCCAAGTCGTTCTAGCATTTGTATTAGCTGGTGCTGTATCAAACGTTCCAGTAATAACAGTGCCAGAAACATAAGCGGTAATATTAATATGGTGAATTACATCACTTGAGTCAGTAAACTCAATCTCTTCACCAACCCAAGTAGCATCAAATATAGATGTACTAGCAGTTATGTTCTGACTACCAGTATTTGAGTTTTGAGGCGTAAGAGTTACTGCTGGGTCAACAAATCTAAAGTAAGGCTGATGTATATAGTTGTTAGATGAGTCAAACTGATAGTCAACAAGATTGAAAGTATCTACTGCTGTTCTTGTCAGCTTTTGCATTTCCATATCTGGATGCACAATAATCATTGTATCGCCAGACTGAGCAACACTTAACTCACCAATCATTGCAGTGGTCCAAGGGCATGATGTGATGGTATCTGCTATTGCAGTAGGTGTTGTTACATCAACAACATCTAGCTGACCATTAGAAAATAAAAGAATATAGGCTTCATCTTCATCATAGATGTAAGTTTCTGTTTGATATGGAATATCAGAAAGCTCTTGAAGATACCTAAAACCACCTCTGCGTCTAATACCGCCTTGAGATAAAATACGAAAGTTCTTGAGGCTTTTTACGCCATTCTTATATGCGTTGGAATCAACCCTAGAAGACAGTAAGGGTGTAATCTCCCCTGCTGTAAAGTTGGTGTAAAACTGACGTAATAGAGCCATTCATTATGTGCCTTCTATTTGCTGGTATGCACCAACTCTTGCTCTGCTGTAACGATTCAAGCGTATGCCTTGTGTTGTTACCTGTTGTGAGTCTCTGGCTTTGGCTTTTCTAAACTGTGCTTCTGCTAGATTTGTGTAAGAAGTGGCAACATCGCCTTTTCTAGTCACAGATAAAGCCAAAACAGAT
>Ga0075480_10002652_pt1 | contig 11513 bp, 8 predicted proteins | sample DEB08_DNA_7_FD_81590 | JGI IMG/M metagenome (GOLD analysis project Ga0075480, IMG submission 81590) | Aqueous microbial communities from the Delaware River and Bay under freshwater to marine salinity gradient to study organic matter... | ecosystem: Environmental > Aquatic > Marine > Coastal ... | reverse complement strand
TCCTCCTTGTCCAAATCAAGGGACTTGATGGCATCCTTGGTCATATTCACCTTGAGAATATCCTGAATTGGGATGAGCTCTTTCACGGTATTGTTGATACACACATTAAAGCGCTCAAACAGCTTTTCATCCCTGGTAAACTCGTCAGCCTCCTCGTGATAGATATATGGGTCCTTGTAGAGGTCCTTTGCCACTGCAACATAACACGCGTGAATAAACCTCTCATTGGTTGGCAACTTGACAGAAATCTTGTTCGACTCTGCCGACAGCTTTACCGCAGAAAGAATCTTGACGTGGCTCACAAAAACCGCAGCAACAAGCTCATTGAACCAGGAGCAGGAATTGATAATCTCATCGGTGTGCTGCTTGATGATGTTGTCATTCCACACCTTTACATCCTTCAGCAAAAGCTGATTCATTGCAAGCACCTTTTTGTTTTTGGAACGGCTTACAGACTCGTTGTACACATCCTGAAATGTTTCAATCATAAATGGAACCATTATAATTGCCAACTGGTTGAGATACTCCTTCTTGGCATCAACCAACACCTCCATTTATAATCCAGGTGAAAAATCTAGTTGCGATATTTCGCAGCAGCCTTCTTGAGGTTCATTAGGGTTGGGAAAACGTCGTCCAACTGCTCCACAGGTGTTTTTGCGCGCTTCGCACCAGGGGCCCTTTTCCAGGACACATACAGGTCAACATTTGACATCAGGGTTACATCAAACCTGCCAAGCTCAAGCTGCCTCTTGAGGTACACCGTGGCACGCTCCCTGTCAAAGGTTGGGTAGCCGACTAGATAGGATGGCGTCCTGAGGAAAGCCTGGGTCTCATTGAGCTCGACGCACTGCTTTATCCTTCTACAGAATTGCTCATAAATCTTTTTGTAAATCTCCTTTCTGATGTCTCGCCGCTGCCTCTCAATCTTGTGAATGTCATCGACACATAGCATTATAGTATGAACAGAACCTTTTACAGGGATTTTTCCCCAGCCTTGAGCTTCTCCAGTGTTGGCATGTTCTTCTTTGTAATCAAGTCAAAGTCTACAAAATCACTCGCAATTTCATCGGTATATGGCTTGATCTCACCATTTCCATCAAGCTGCTGGGTATGGATACCAAGAAGCTTGTCATCAACAATGTCAGCCTGGACACCAAAACCATACACAAAACCCCTTGTGGTCATAAATGTGAACGCACACTTGTAGGCGACTGAAGAATCCTTGACAAACTTCTTAATGCTGTTCGTCTCAAGTGGGTACACACACTCATCCTTGAAGTACCCCTGAACCAACTGGATCATCCTCTGAATCTCAGACGCAGTCACAGCAGCAGTCTCCTCGGTGTACCCGGTGTAGTCAAACCTCTTGGTAGCCTCGATGCGGCTAGGCTTCTTGTACCCTGCAAATCCCATAACCTCAACAAAGGGCTCCCTACTGGTCATCATCAAAAGCAAAAGTGCGACAAGTACAAACAGCACAACCATTACTTATATGCGTCAAAATTATTTTAACAAAAAACAAGATATAGTAATAAGATGGCTCTGCTGATATATAGCAACAGGTGCTCTCACTCACAGGAGATTCTCCAGTTTGTAGACAAACACGCCCAGCTCAAGCAGGTAATAAGACTCCACGACGTGAACACGATGGGCATACCACCACAGTACCGCCAGAAGATTACCAGGGTACCAACCCTCTTAACAAAGGATGGGAGGTTCCTGGTTGGGAAAGAGGCAAAGGCCTGGCTGGCCTCAATACTGCCAGAGCCGGTTATATCGAGCTGTGACATGTATGGCCGCTGCACAATGACAAATCTAGATGGTTCAGCAGATGGAAACTTTTTCAGCCTGGACAACTACGGACAGTCCCTCCAGCCCCCAATGACCGAGGAGCTCCAGAAAAAGATTAACGCAAGCGTGTCTGACGCATTCAGTGCGGTACAGTCATAAAGATGTAGTGTCTACTATATGTAATGAAGCTCAAGACTGTTCAGGCCAGCTCCTTCAAGTCTCTCTTTGAGGTGCTAAAGGATGTTCTCAATGACGTCAACATAATCTTTGACCAAAGGGGGATGACCATCCTAACACTCGACACGGCCAGGGTTTCCCTGATTGACCTCCACCTCTCTGCTGAGAACTTTGAGGAGTATGAATGCGAGCAGCAGATTCTGGCCGGCATAAACATCGCCAACACATTCAAGCTGTTCAAGACAATTTCCAACAACGACACCCTGGAAATCTCAATCACCGACCGCGACCTGATGAACATCCACATCAAGAATGTGGACAAGAAAACAGACACAAGGTTTCAGCTCAAGCTGCTGGACATCAACGACGACCAGATTGTCCTGCCAGACATACACACATCTGTCATCACAACAATGCCATCCATAGACTTCCAGAGGACCTGCCGCGATATGAGCAACCTGGCCTCCGATGTGCAGATTACCAGGAAGCCATCCAAGTTTGTAATCGGATGCCAGGGGGATTTTGCCAATCAGGAGACAACTATCGACATTGATGAAACAACATCAAAGGACTTTGAACTGTCAGGTGTCTACTCATTGAAGTACCTCAACATCTTCACAAAGGCTACAGGTATGTGCTCTAATGTACAAATCTGCCAGGAGGATGACAACCGCTTCCTAATCCTAAAGTATAACGTCGCCAATCTAGGAGACCTCAACTTCTTCCTCGCTAAAAAGACTGATGACGCTTGATGTCCCCATAATGTCTGTAACCTTCAACTTTTTGTCAAGAGGGAAAACCTTGTGCATTGGGAAGGGTTCACCCCTCGGCCCGCTGTACTCCTTGTACACATCAGTCACATCCTGTACAGGCTTGTCATCCTCATCCAGTGTGAAAACAGACCTGACTGGCAAACGGAAAGTCACCTGCGACTGTTCTGGCGGCCACGTGTAATTGGGATCATCCGTTATGTACCTGTACCTCTTGTTGTTGAAGTAGTACTCTATGTCAATAGTCAGGTCCTTTGCACCCCTCGGCGGCCTGAAGCTCCTCGAGTTGACCGTGTGATACCCATACCAACTTACCGCCCGCTTAGCAACATAGTAGTCGCTGTATGAAAACAGCCACTTTAAGTAGTATATGATTGTCAAGATCATATTAAAAAGGTAGCGTTTTACCTCTTTAATATGGATGGCTGCTTTGCGTCTAAATTTGAGAGTAAGGTTGACGAACTTATAGACGACCCCGACGAGCTTACTGACTACATAGTAAAGTGTATGCCATTGCTACACCAGTACACAGACGACACCCCGGTCGTGTCCGATAAAAAGGGGCCGTTCAACATACAGATACACAGGGGTGTCCAAAAGAAGGACATCTATGACGAGTACCTCGTCAGGGTGGAGGAGTCAAGGAATTTGAACCTCGAAAGCATAAAGAAAAACACCACAGAATGTGGTGCCTGTGGGTCATCAAATGTGTTTCACGATACCATAGAGAGCTGTGACATCTGTATGAGCTGCGGGTCTATGGACTTTGTCTTGGGATGTGAGATGACCTACAAGGAGGAACAAGAAAACACCGAGAAGATTATCAACTACTCCTACAAACGCGAGAACCACTTTAACGAGTGGCTGTCACAATTCCAGGCACAAGAGGTTACATCTATCCCACCTGAGGTTATAGAGCAGCTGAGGTCGGAATTCAAAAAGATGAAAATAAAGACGGTCAATGAGATTACCCACACAAAGGTTCGAACCCTGCTCAAGAAACTCAAACTCAACAAGTACTATGAGCACGTCCCGTATATCTCAAACATTCTCAACGGCATCCAGCCCAAAAGGATGCCTTCAGTCCTCGAGGAGAAGCTCCGACAGATGTTCAAGGAGATTCAGGCACCATTTGACAAGAATTGTCCAGCAGAGAGGAAAAACTTTTTGAGCTATTCCTATGTTTTATATAAATTCTGCGAACTCCTGTCAGAGGACGACTACCTGGAATGCTTCCCTCTGCTCAAGTCCAAGGAGAAACTCTACCAACAGGATGTGATATGGAGGAAAATCTGCAAAGACCTTCAATGGGAATTTATTCCAACTGTCTAACGTTGATTCCATATATTTTTTGTCCCAAGTTGAGTTTGACTTGAATATCATTGAGTTTTTTATCATTATATGTAACATCTTTTACATCCCAATTACTATCAGGATTCCAACTACCACCAGAAAAGCCTGTAGAAGAAAACAACAGATTAACCTTATAACTTGGAGGCACTAATACCTCAGTGTATCTATCATTTGGTATGCCAATATAATTTGATTGAGTATCAACTATTTTGTAAATGTATTTAAATTTGTCATCAATTTTGAAAATGATAAAATTACGGTAATAGTAAGTCAAATCATCAAGAGTTAATTTGTTTTTATCATCAGTGGGTGTAAATAGCTCAACCTGAATCGAACTCCATCTATCCTTTCGATCATTTTCTTGTATATTATTGAAAATGATAGCACTTTCTTGATTAACATTAATACCATTATCTACAGCAATCTCCATAGCTGGTATAGCTATGGGTCCTGTGAGAATGATTTTTGAATTTGTACTCGATCCTGTGAGAGTAACCTTTACACCTCTTGGCAAAATTATCGAATTAATTTGTCTTAAACCACCAACAGCTCGCAATTTCGGAGCAAGACTACTAAGACTACCGTTGTCACCAATTCCCAATATGTTTAATCTTTGCTGTCTATTTCTGTCTAAACCCAAACCACCTGTACGGTCGTTATAATTCTCATAACTAAACAAATACACATAACCATTACCATTTGGAATATACATCTCAAATTCATCGCGCCAGTGTACTCTGTCATCACTGTCTGTGTGCTTCTTTACTTCTTTCCAGTGACCGTTACTATCAACTCTAATACCCCTACACTTATTATTTACATTAGGATCATCATTATAATCTTCGTTGCACCTTAACTCAGCAGTTGGCTTAAATGATGCTCCTCCTTCTCCAAATTTATGATCATCAGTGGTGTATATTGCTTTACCACTATATAACTGTACATAATCAAGATAAGATGTATCTCCGCCAATATCACGAATACGGCGTTTCATAGTCAGAAATTTTTCTTCACCACGTGCGTTATTCATATCAGTTATAGTTGCAGGTCCAACAATATCAGGCAAATCGCGTCCATCTTTATCTCTAAGTGTTATAGTAACCCCACCAGGAACAGATAAGGATTTTATAATTTTTGCATCTCCATCACTAGTCAATGATGGACATTTATAACCTATAGAAAAATAATCATTAGGTAGAGCCCTAACATTCAGGTCACATTTGGTACCTCCCAGATCTTTGCTACTTGATAAAGACATAGTATATCTTTCATCTGCTACACCTGGATAACATGTCTCGGCTAATGTAGGATTATTATGTGTAGTATAGAGTTCCTCGAACGTATATGGTTCCCAAGGTGCTATGATGTCCTTATAACAGTTGATATCCTTGTCACCTAAGAAACCGCAATTATATGCTTCTTCTCTAGAAGTAGCAGTAAACGCAGTTTTACCTTCACAAGGATCACCGGCAGGCGTACCAGCCGCAGGCGTACCAGCCGCAGGCGTACCAGCCGCAGGCGTACCAGCCGCAGGCGTACCAGCCGCAGGCGTACCAGCCGCAGGCGTACCAGCCGCGGGCGTACCAGCCGCGGGCGTACCAGCCGCAGGCGTACCACTGCTTGAGAATCCACAAATCATTTTGTTAACTTCAGAAACCTCACTCTCTGATAAAAGGGTGTTGTCAGTCCCATAGCACTCAGGGAAACACTCAAGTCTTATTGATTCGTCTAGCGTATCATTTATTGTTGCATACGGTGTACAATCCCTATTACACGTATTATTGGTTGCGTTGAGGGCATACGTTGACATGCACGTGTTGGCTACACACTTGCCATCCTGTATAGAATATGTTGCGGCGTTCGAGACTGTTTGTGTGCTGGATGGTGTGCAGTTAGATCCCTCTTTGGGTTTCTTTTTCTTTAAAAGAAAATATGCAGCGATTGCACCTCCAATTAATATTAATAACACCATCACGAGTTCCATAGTACCGTCATCATCGGCCATTATTATATACTACACAGAAATATTTAGAGACTTGATCACGTTCCACGAAGGTGACAGGAATGGCACAACGCTGTTGTACCTGTTTGCCACCTTTTGTATAGTGCCGTTGTAGTACACCCTGAGCTGCTCCAAAACATTGAGGGACTCTTGAAGCTGTCCTGAGTCTAAAACAACCTGCCTCAAGAGGTCACCACCAGTGTCACCCACCATCTGAAGGATGCCACGGATGTCCCTCTGTTTGGCGTACGCCTTTTCACGCTTCTGAAGAACCTGCTTCATATACGTCTCATTAATCGCTTTCAACATAAACTGAATCCTGAGTTCTGTGTTGTCGATGGGTTGAGGCTCTGGGTAGTGCCACCTCAATTCAACCTCCTGGATGTGAATGATACCCCGGTGAATGCCGCAAATAATGGCGTCATTGCGGACAGCCCTCCTCAGCTCATTTAGGGTTGGCATACCCCCACAGGGGATGTCCCCGTGGTTGCGACCCCTCGTGCCGTGTTGCCTCTGGAACTCATAGTAGTGAGGGTTGTGGATGATACCAGTCTCAATGCGCCCGGTGTTCCAACAAAAGGCTGTGTGGCAATCAGGGCACCACATCTGAGAACAGCCTGATATCTTGAAGATGAGGGTACCACACTTGGGACAGGGCTTGGTGTCCTTCTTGAGCAACTTGACCGTCTCAACATTTGCCGGGTCACACTCGTGGTCCTCGCCCTTGACCTCGTTACACTCTGGGCAAATCTTATTCTCGCAGATGCCACACTTCCACGCAGTTGATAGGAAGCCGCGACAGTCCTCAACAGGACACTTGCGTATAAACTCTCGTTTCTTTTCACCAGGTGGTAGGATGCGGTTGTATCTCGCTTGGTAGACCTCCTCTTGAAGCCGCTCACGCTGCCTGTAGAGGTTGCGTATCTGCTTGGTCACTTCGGTAACCTGTTGCTCAAGAGCTATTGCGTGAAGCCGCCTCTCAACCAACGGTTGGGTCTCTGGTAAAAGGCAGCGCTCACGCTCCATCAGGATGGTCTCGCGGTGATCCTTCAGCTGTTTGTTTCGGAAGGTCTTGGTGCAACCCTCATCCACCACCTCGCGATCCCAAGCCCTCTTACACCCCATACAGTGAGGATCATTGCTCGTCTCCAGTAGGTACCTCTGCACACACGCACGGCAAACCTCCAAGTCACAAAAGGGGCAGTCAACCTTTTTGTGATTGGACTTGTTGAAGCCCTCGCAGCATATTCCGCAGTCGTCGCCCATACCTATTTGTCGCGGCTATTTTTTAATTACTTTTTCCTTGTTTTTTTTGTGCTTTTCTGAAAGGTGATGCTTTCAGATTAGCCGCAGGCTTTTCTTCTACTTAATTTACGCCATCTTGTAACTTTAAAAGAGGCTGGAGACGTCGGGGTTTTTTTGTAATACCAAAAAACGACTGTAATTCAACGTATTTAATATTATTATCATTATTCTTATCTATAATTTTGAATGCGGCTTCTATTTCATCATCTTTCGCATCATCAATACGTGATTTCACAAAATTTTTAAATTCTTCAATGTTTATGTTTGAATTTCTATTTTTGTTAATTATACCAAAATTAGTCAGGGGGGTTATGTTGGGTTTAAGATTACTTAAGAGTTTTTCACCTTTTACTTGGGCCTGTTCGGTTTCGTATTTAATGTCTTTAATAGACTTTTCATATTTTTTGAGGTTTGGCATCTTTGTTATATTGAAACTGGCTATTCGTTTATTTCCAGTACCAAACACCCTAGTAAATAATCTTCTACGTTTCTTTGCGTTTTCAATTCTTCTTAACATGTTTTCTGTGCTGGCTTGACTTTTAGAAGCATTTACGAGAATGCTGTCTGTAAAGTTTTTCTTATTTGATTCCACGAATTGTTGGTCTTTAACAGCGTTTTTTAATTTTTGTAATCTTTGTGGTTGTTCTTTATTAACATTAATTTTGATATTTTTTGAGTTCATAACAACACCGATGCCATTCGTACTACCGGGATTTTCGACGATTACCGGCTGACTAGTGATTTTTTTTAGTTTCTCGGTAGCGTTCCGTTGAACGGCTTTTGCTTGTTCGGCTTTTGCTTGTTCGTTATTTACTTGGTATGCTTTCGCTCTGGCTGGTAAGGTTGATTTAGGAGCAGAAGTGGGGGGTCCTTCGTTAATCTTTGAAAATCCCGAGTCTTTATTAAACATTTTTTCGATTTTTTTATTACCATTATTGTTTTTTGAACCTGTGGTAAGTTTAATGTTATAAAGTACTGACATTGCCCCCCAAAGTTCGTTCAATTCTTTTAATGTAATATTTCTCTCATCATATTTTTTCATAAGAGTATTGTACCTATTTTTTCGGCTCGGTTCCAAATTAGATGGTTGTAGATTGTTTTCTCCAATAAATTTCAATGCTGCACTAATGGTTCTTGCTACATTAAATCTTTTATTTGCCTCTGTGTGTGCTCTGCCTAGTTTTTTAGGTCCTAATTTTCCACCGAGCGCTTGTTTGTACGTTTCCGTGAAATTAGATACTACGGCTCCGGCTTCTTTATCATCAGAATTTACAATAAGATCATATAATGTCTTGTGATTTTTAAGATATTCAATTATTGGAGACAGATATCCGTGAGTCTTAGTTATTGTACTGACCTCCTCGTTTGTGAAATCAGCTTTCCTATTTGTTTTTGGAATTTTCATATACTTATTCATAATTTCTTCGTACTCTTTGCCATATTTTTTTCGTGAATTTTCTTTAGTATAAAAAACTGTCGCGTCTGGGAATGCAGTCATCAGTGTAAGTTCTTTAAGCTTTTTGGCAACATTCTTGTTTTTTGCCTGAGACTTTTCCAAAAGTGCCTTTTCCTTATTTTCGAGATTTTTCAATAATGTGGCGGCAAGCTCGCGGTTATTGGAAGTCAAGAATCTATGCTGTTTACTCGCGTTGAACAAATTGGCAAATGAATTATTACTCTTCAATTTACTATAGTTGCCATTATTTGCAAAGAATTCATCAATCTCTTCTTGATTTTCGGGGGTTCTTTTGATGTTCAGTTCAATTAAGAGTTTTTTAATTAATGGTATGTGACTGTTCTTCTTTGCAGCACTCTTAATATTTTTCCAGTCAGTTGTCCTATTAAGTTTCAACTCCTTCAATAACTTTTCATAAATTGGTATTCTCTTGGTAACCTTGTTGATAGCAGAGTTGATTTCGCCACTCTGGTTCCTATCTCCAATTACCAGCTTGAGATCATTGAGACGCTTCAGAAGCTCTGGTGTTGGTCTAGCTTTTGTCGCAGCCACCGCAATGCTCTGTGGAGTGTTCGAGGTTGAACCAACTTCATTCTTGAGTTCTTTGATAATAATGTCACTAAACGCAGCAAACTTGACTCTTGCTTCCACAGAATTCTTGGCATTGTTTATTGCCCTTCTAGCATTGTTAATACCAGATGGCTTCATTTGAAGTTGTTTGATTATTTCATCCGCTTGGGCAATGTACTTCTGTTTATTGAGTAATGAATTGATTTTTTCTTGTGGGACTGGCTGTTTATTTCCAGAACTGTTCAGATAATTTTTAATTTCTGGAAGAATATTTTTGTATTTGTTCAACAAGTTTGCATTCAAATTGTTTAATTTACCACCCAGTTTCATATTGGTTTTCAAAATTTCGTTCCCCTTACTATTATATGTTGTCCTATGAGTAACTTTAAGTTCCTTGGCAATCTTTTGTAAATATTCCCTGATGTCACCATCAATCTTTGCATTCTGTTCCTTGATTTTATTTGGATTGCGAGAAGCTATAGCGTTATCATAATTCTTGACATTCATTTTCAACTTTCTAGCAACTTCAACCTTGTTTGAAAATCTTTTTATCAAATTGTTATATTCCTTCGAGACAGTTTTAAATTGTTCGCGGGCTTTGCTAGTTTTAGTTCCACTTAACAATTTATTTAATTGTTTCAGAGCTGTTATTTTTTCACTAGCATTCTCAGCCTTTTCAGCTTTCTTTATATAATTAGCTATATCTGGTTTATTTTTGTATTTATTAGCTTCGGCAATTATAGAAGTGCCATTTGTCAAATATTCAATTTTATTTATATTTTTTACACTGTTGAGAGATTTCCTATTTGGGTTGTATGGTATACCAACTATATAATAAATCACGGTTATACTACCAGATTTGATATCTTCAATTTCAATATTTATTGGTTTAACACCGTGTTTTTCCGCTATCAACGCTTGTACTTGCTTTTCGATTGAGGGTCGATTATTATTATTATATTGTATATTATCAATCTTGAATTCGCTTTCAGGCTGTTTGATTTCTTTTATAAATCTTTCTCTCAATCTATTTTCTTTGTTTAAGTTCCTTTCTTTATTTGTCAATGTATTACTGTTACCCTCAAATTTGTTGAATATTTGTTTAATAGTATCTGGCATGCGGTCAGACTCCTTGATAGCCTTTATGAGGTCTGGCTCTGGGTCTCTATCAAATGCCCGTTTGTATCCCTTAACCAACTCAGGGCTTATGGCATTGACTTCCTTCTTTATACCAAGTAACTCTCTCGCGAAACGATTGCGCTTATTTATTATATTCTTGTTGGTTATCTCACTCCTGTTTCCATACACATTTGTAAACACAGCTTCAACCTTATTTGGAGTATTTGGCCTGGTTTCTCTGATCTTATTTAGGAACTCCTTTGCCAGATTGGCATTCCCACGATCATCATTTGTTGGATAGACCCTCTTGAATATACGGCTAACTGAGTCATTCTTTGGTGCCTCTGGTGCCTGTGGAACCTCCTTCTTCTCGTTCAACATCAATCGAGTAAAATCATCGCGCTTCTTTTTCAAGTTTTGATTTAATGAATTCCTGTTGAATGCGTACACTTTCTTGAATGTTGCTTCTATTGTATTCTTACTCAGTTTGTTACCCAATTTGCGAATCTCATTCTTGAAAGTCTCTGCATCATTTGGATCACCCTGTTTGTTCTTATAAACTGCATTGAACACACGGGTAACCTTATTCTTTGTTGGAGCCCCCTCGGGTTCAGTCTTTTTTCTTCCGAATAAACGTTTCAGTTTTTCTCTCTTTGCCGCTCTCACCTCTGGTGGTGCCCTCTTAAACTTTGGAACCTGAATATTTGGTAAATCGTACGTGAATCCAGAATTCTTGCGCCTTTCTAACTCGGCTTTCTGTCTCTCGAGTTTGGCAGCAAGTTCTGCATTCTTTGTAGCCTTTGCCTGTGCCAGCTTCGCATTAAGTTCAGCCTTTTCCTTCTCAATCTTGGCAGCTGCTGCGGCATTCTTCGCACGCCTCGCTGCATTTGCCTCCGCCTTCTTTGCCTCCAACTTGGCATTAAGCTCAGCCTTTTCCTTATCAAGTTTGGCAGCTGCTGCGGCATTCTTC
>Ga0075480_10002649_pt1 | contig 11519 bp, 8 predicted proteins | sample DEB08_DNA_7_FD_81590 | JGI IMG/M metagenome (GOLD analysis project Ga0075480, IMG submission 81590) | Aqueous microbial communities from the Delaware River and Bay under freshwater to marine salinity gradient to study organic matter... | ecosystem: Environmental > Aquatic > Marine > Coastal ... | reverse complement strand
TTTATGTCGCTACTGATACCGATCATAAAATTAAAGGCTATACAATCGGCGCAAACGGGAGTTTGATTCCTGTTACAGGTGACGACACTGAAATAGGAGCGTCTATAACTAATATCACAATGACAAATGACTATGTCTATGTCGTCATATCCGGGAAGATTCAAACCTGGAAAATCGAATTAGATGGTTCTTTAAATTCAAAAGGTGAAAGGGATTTAGCGAATGCGGATAAAATTGTCATTAATCCAGCCGGAACGTATGCTTATGTAACAACAGGTACAACATTATACGAATACACCATTACAAATGGGACTCTTGTTGACACTCCTACTCCTACCCAACAAACCGTTGCGGTTACCCATTTAGTCGTTACCGATACATATATTTATACCATCGATACAAGTGGAGTGACTATTTATAAAACAGGCTTAACTCCGGTTGTATCTAAATCATTAACAAATGCGAAATATATTGCTGTTGATCTGTCTGGTCGTATTTATGTAAGTACAACAGATGGATATATACATTTTTATAGACTAACGGAAACCAATACCATCGATACCGGTCGTTCTTATAACACAGGCGTAGGCACTTTAACCGGACTTTATACCGACGAAAAGAATGTATGGATAACCTCGGGAATAAACTTGAAAAAATATATTATAAATGCCGAAACAGGCGGCAATGTATCAAACTTGCGCATTACACATGAACCAGTCTATCAAACGAATTTTTTACCAAGTGTCGAACCTCTGTCTGGTTTGTCAAGTACAAGTCTACTAATGCTATGTGAATCAGGCGACCTTATAAAAAATAGCGCAAGTGATTCATTAATCCAATTTTATGAAGATGTAAATGTAACATCAAATTTAACATTAAATGACACATCAAATTTAACATTAACCACCGCCGGATCCTATATTTTATCCTTTGATTATGAAAATGATACCGAAAATAATAGTATAACCATTAATGATAACATTTATCCGTTAGCATTAACGAGCGGAAAATTTAAATTTAAACAGGCGATCTATATGAATCAAACCCAACCCATAAAAAAATCAGTCCCAAGTTCCGTCGTGACCCTTTCAAATATCCGGTTGAAAAAATTAGTTACAACGCATATCGGCAAAGGCGGGGTTCTAAATGGGTTCCTCCACGGTGGCCAAGTCCTCCACGGTGGCCAAGGCTACATTGGAGGTCTTAGCGCAGGTCCTCTACAACCCTTTGGTAGCGGGGGTGGAAGTTCCTTTCCTCTGGCGACAGTGGATTTAATTAATACGGATAGTCAACCACAAGGTGCGACCTTGACCTATTTAAATGGTGTTACACTGATTACCGGAAATCAATATACAACCTTCGATGCGAATACGCCCGTCTTCTCCGATACAAACGCCCCACAGACAACGTTGAATATAGTAACATATGGCCAAAACGTTTTTCTGGCCGGCGAGCGGGGTACAACGACACTCGCTACATTTGATGGCTCGGTTTGGACGGACCACGCTGGACCCAGTGGTATTCTCTGGCAAGGCTTATCCTATAGTCCTGAAGTAAATCTTTTTCTGGGTGTTACGGGGGACGGTGACATCTGGACCAATTCAGATATAAACACCACAGATTGGCAACTAAAATACGCCTCAGGATTGACGACCTCCACGGGGGGCAAGGTTTCAATTGTCTATGGAACCTCAGGATTTGTCATTATAAATGATACAACACGGACGGTGATTCGTTCCAATAAAAGCGTAACCCGCTGGTCAAAAACCGAAAACGCATTGCCGGCACCCGGAGGATACATTGGATTAGCCACGCATGCCGGGAAAATTGTAGCTGTCACCACTTCAATCGCCGCAACAAGTACAGATGGAGGGGCGACCTGGGTGGCTGATACATCACCTAATTTAACCGGTAAGGGTAACATCGTGGACGTGGTCTATGGTCAGCTGGGCTTTAAGATTATAACTACATTAGGATATGTTTATACACGTACAGAAACGGTAACAGATGGCGTAACGGTAGTTTCATGGACACCAGATACAAATCCAATATCTATAGGCACTATTCACGGCATGACCTATGGTGGCGGAAAGTACCTTGTGTTAGGAGCCACGAGGTATGCTCTAGGAAATACCTGGTCTATCGCTGATTATCCGACGGGATTCACAGCACCGACGACTGATCAGGTAGTGACTTTTGGTCAAGGACTTTTTCTTACCGATACAGGCATTTCCATAGGCGAATACGATACCGCATTTTATTCGGCCGCGATTAGTGATGATTTAACCAAGATTGAAATTACACGGTATACTACAGACGGTCTAAAAACCACAAATGATTTTTTAATACCCGCTGATGTTGATTATTTTGTCGTAAATGACACACAGTACATCCCTTTAATGGACTTAACGACCGCGGTCTTAAACGGAAAACCTTTGCTTACTTCGGGCGTTTTTACGTTTAGTAATACAGTGTACCGCAAAGTCCAAGTAGAACTCGTAGGGGGGAGTGGGGGTGGTTCGGATCAGAATGCCGGCGGAAAAGGCGCAAAAGTAATTATACGTGGCGCGACATTATCTGGTGAAATTTACTTAGGTACAGGTATCGCCGGCTCTGGTCCGGGTCCAATGTATCCTGGTGGTGGCGCGACAGTGCTTTGGACCTTAAATGAAGACGATAATAATATAAGTACCGGTTTTGTCGTTGCCGGAGGTGGGGGTGGCGCAGGTTCAAATGGAAATGGTGGTAATGCCGCAGAAAATACAGGACAAAAAGGACAAGATGGTGCCGGTAGTCCCAATAGTGGAGGGTCCGACGAGATACCAGGTACCGGTTCAATTGACGGTGCCGCGAAAATTAATATAGGCGATACACCGAGAAACCTCCCAGGAACACTGCCTTCTATTTCTAATGGGGGCGGGGGCGGCGGCGGTCTTACGGGTGGCGGTACTGCCCTTACGGATGGTGGCGGTGGCGGTGGTGGTTCCGGAACCGAAGGCATAAACTATATGGCGATCTCTTATGAAACGGCGAGTATACCTGGCACAGGGTCCATACGGATTGTCACTTTACCACAAGTCGTACTGGATGACGCTCGTAGCGATACAACCATTTTGTATTTAAAACAGCCCTCATTGCCACCGGATTATCCGTATAGTCAAACGGTTTCCTATGTCGTTAAAATTGATGCCCAAAGTAATGTACACATTACGGGCCGTACAGCCGAATTAGAAACCGTGACCTTCTTTAATGGTGACGCAAAGCAATACGAAACGGTCGTGGTTATTGAAGAAGAAACACTAAACACACACATCTTTGGCAAAACACCACCCATTTGTTTTCACACGGGTACAGGCATTTTAACGCCGTCCGGTTACGTACCAGTTGAAAAGTTAAATACAGGGGATTTGGTAGTAACCGCACAAGGAGATACGGTACCCATATGCGAACAGGCGACCTTTCAAGTCGCGCGTAAGGAATGCCCTTTGTTTTGTTTAAAAGCCGATGGTTTGGCGACCGGGTTACCCTTAAAAGATTTGTATTTATCACACAATCATGCTTTTAAATACGCTGGTCACTGGCGGCATATGAAATGTAGTCCTGCGACCTATGAAAAATCAGGTGAAAGCGAGACGACGCCCATTACCTACCATCACTTGTACCTACCCGATTATTTTCGCTCGACCTTAGTGGCAGAAGGCGTTGAAGTTGAATCCGCCTTTAAAGAATCGCGTTACCAACGCATGGGTTGGTTATGTGAAGAAACCGAATGTATACCTTTAAAATGCGAACGTGTTAATTTCTAAATTTCTAATAATTAACTTCAATATATCCCTCTTTTAATATTGTATTATTTCCGGGTTTTGAAAATCGATTAATATATGGTGGCGGTAGTTCGGGCGGTAGTTCGGGTTTTGGTGGAGCCCATGTATTTCTTTCTTTCGGCCAGGTCGTGTATATACTTTCTTCCTTCTTTTTTGACATAATTCATATACCATATCTAAAGAAAATAGAAAATCAAGAATCTCATTTTTTTTCAACTCCATAATATTTTAAAAGTATTCATCTTTTCTTTTAAAATGTCATTAGAAGAATTATCTACGTATATACATCGTATTCACGATCGTACTTTAGCCGACAAGGAAGGAGGTAAATGCATACAGGTTTGGCATGATTTCGAAATAACATCCCAAAAATCAGGCGCCCCATTTGGGTACCGGAATATCCAAATAATACACGAAGGCATACTAGGCATCAAATACGAAATGCCTGTGGTTCTCGGCGATGGGTCTTCCTATGCCTGTATCCCCGAAGATACAATTTCGTACATTGCCGAATATATCCAACGCTATGAACAACATCACGAACAAAGTCTGCCGAGGCTTCAGGATATTATCCGGGACTATAATCTGGAAGTGCGCACCGAGGGTTCAAAGTCTATTATCCTAAATCCACGCGGTAATTTAGAAAACAAGATTTTACCTTATATCAAAGGCTTGATTTTTAACCACGCCGGCGGCACGGTGGTTTGTCCTGGCGTAATTACACCCGAGACCATTACCACCCCAGAAGAATTCGACTATGACTATAATCATTACGGAATTGAATTCATTGAACCCGCCTACGATGGCGTGCTGTTTCGCGTATACTATGACCGGGACTTGGAGACTTGGACCGCCTCCACAAATGGTCAAATTAAACCAAAAAATGGTTGGGGAGGCGGACCGTCATTTGACGAAATGTTTAATGACCCGGAGATTCAATCCAGTATCGATTATTGCCTTTTGAACAAGGCGTATTGCTACTATGTAGTCATGGAACACCCCGCACACATTAATATCATTCCGCATTTTAAAGCACGCGCGATTTTAGTCGACGCGGTTACAATTCGTCGACCTTTTGAACGTGTAAACATTGATACCGTCGAAGGATTTACACATAGTATATGCCGACAATATCCGACCATTGATTATACCGGTCAAACATTATTTGACTTGGTCGAACAACATAAAAAAAATATTGGCATTATTGTCCATTTGAAAAACGATCAGCGAATACGCATCGAATCAAAGCATTTCCGTCGGATGTCCAGTTTACGCATTAATATTGCGGATGTTTACAAGCAATGGATTCACAAATTGCGACGACCCGCACCAGGCACGATGGAGGGTACGGTCCTGGACATGCTTAACCAATCCGAACAGGACATTATCGAGTATTTGAAATATTTTACGTGGCATACCGAAAAATTCAATTATATGCGACAACGGTTTCTTGAAATTTATACCGCCTTATGTCAAAAAATTGCCGATAAAAAAACCATCATTCCAAAACGACTCATGAAGTTTTATCGGGAATTGACACCAGAACAACACACACCAGAGATGATCTTACGGAAGTTAATTGACGCGGAAGAGAAACATTTGTTCTACCTGATGAATCCATACAATTCAATTTTAAAATCCGACCCACAAGTGAACTCCCGCGAAAAAAATATAACCTCCCAACCTTCCGTGGAGTAAAAAATAATTCTTCTCTTCTAAAATGAAGACCATTCAGCAACAAAGAATTCAGCAATATCGCAATTTTCATATTGCGAGTCGTGCCGCAACTATGGCGACTATTGCGAAAGATGCGGCGGCTGCTACTGCCGGGAAGGCCGGGAAAAAAGGGCGGAAGGGAGGAAAGGGAGGAAAGGGAGGAAAGGGAGGGAAGGGCGGGAAGGGAGGGAAGTAATTGAAATAAAATAAAACTTTATTAAAATTAAATATTCGTCCCAGTAATTCCGACCCACAAGTGAACCAGTCGCGAAAATAATTAAACAGAGTTTTTGCTTTTTGAATTCCTCATAATTCATTTTTTTTCAACCGTTCGGCCGGACCCTTTCGAACCCTTTCGGACCCTTTCGAACCCTTTCGAAGCTTTCGAACAATGGAGTCTTCTTCGGATAACGAATATTCTTCGGATGACGAATATTATCAATATTATCATAGACAAGAGGTGATTCCCCCCGATGTAAAAGATAGTATCTACGGGATTGAACGCCCGCAACAACACACTACTTCTAAAAACCCGATTTTAACGACATCAAAAGATACATGGCAAGCGTTGTATACCCTTTGGCAAGGCTACAACCTCCCTATTGGGTTAGGACCTTGGGCTCGCTTTGAAGATTTATATATACGTTTTGATACGCTATATACCTCCCACGATGATTCAATGATCGAAACCTTTCGAAAGTCCGTCAGCACACCCTGCATTCGAAAAACACAACAGGCCATGTTTCAGGCTTTGCTCCAGTGGTGCGACATTGACGACGCGGAATGCCAGAAAGGCTACAATCAACGGTTGTCGAATGTTTATTATTTTAACTCGGAAAAATGGATTGAAGACAACCAAAAGCGGCTTTGCCTCGTAAAATCATCCACCGGGCGTAAAAGAGACGAAGACGATATGTATTTAATCAAAGTCCAACACCTTGATCCGGATTTAAAAATTACAAGTCCCGAATGGAAAAGTTCTTTCGCACACGCCTACCGTCAAGTTATCACCTCGATTGCATCGGAACAAGAGATAAAAACACGTGTGCATTTTTTTGAATGTATTGCCGACTTTCGACGACGAGCCAAAGATCGCCGCGCTAAAAAAAAAGAATTAACCCGCGAAAAACGGGACATTATCAAGAGCCGCAAAGACGCCTTAAAACCCCCAAAGCCTAAAAAAGTCTCAAAATCGCTCGAGATTGCTTTAAAAAAAACCGCGGCCGAAAGCGCAGCCGCCGCCCGCTTCGCAGCCGACCGTATAGCAGAAGAGAAGGAAGAAGCAAAAAGCAAATATATATACGCAATGGAAAAAACCTTCGGTGTATGGATGGATGGTCCTCGCAATACGCGGTTGTCCGAAGATGAAATTGCCGAAATGAACGCACGCGAGGACTACAGTCGCCCAAAGGTTGAATACTTTGGAATCGTTCTCGATATTTTAATTAGTGGTGCTTGGACTAAAAACGAAATAAGAGACCGATTTAATTGGAACGACGAATTCAATGAAGCGACCAATACGGTCGTTGATGCCATTTGGAACTATTGTTCATTCACCGCAAAAGGTCAGCAGGATTATTTTGGTTCGTTGCGCAACGGTCTGACCGGCATATTGTTCTCTGAAGAGGAATGTATGAATTGGATTTTTGAGTGTCAATCCAGGAATATACGCTCCATAGAAGAATTAGAAGCGATTTGTAATTTTGATGATTCGGATATAGACATATCCGCGTCTCAAAAATCAACAATCATATCGGCAATTGCCGAATTTCTTACCTATTTTTAAAATAAAAAAATATTTTTTAACCCCCACTTAGGTTAAATTAATATATGAAATTACATAGACGTTAAGATATAATATGGGTGCTTGACCGAGTGGTTAAGGTGTTGGATTTAAGACCCAATGGAATATTTCCGCGTGGGTTCGAACCCCACAGTGCCCATTTTATTTTTTTTTTTAAGTATTTAAAAAAAAATAAACGTAGATATACGAAATTAAACCCTATACTTTCCGCGCCAAGAACCAAGTTGGCGCAGTGGTTAAAAGGTATGTTCAGCTCTAAGCGGTCTAAGGTTCGAATCTTGTATATAAAAAAAAATATAAAAAAAATATTTATGCTCTTATAATACTAACCTGGTTTCTTCTAGATGGACGAACGAAAATAGCCATTATAATACTAACCATTATTCTTCTAGATGACGACGAAAATAGCCATTATAATACTAACCATTATTCTTCTAGATGGACGAACGAAAATAGCCATTATAATACTAACCATTATTCTTCTAGATGACGACGAAAATAGCCATTATAATACTAACCATTATTCTTCTAGATGACGACGAAAATAGCCATTATAATACTAACCATTACGACGAAAATAGCCATTATTCCATTGTTCTTCTAGATGACGACGAAAAAATAGCCATTATCCATTATTCTTCAAGACGAAAATAGCCATTATTCTGTTCCTTCATCAATATCATTACTAATCCCATAATACAATTTTCTCCCATCCTTAGGCGTTTTTTTTCCTCCATTCCTACCATATGTATATTTTTTTATATCCTGTATGTATGTGTAAAGAAAAAAGATATAAATTTTAAATATAACGAAGTTAAAGAATTAACTTATGATTTATTAGTTTGAATATCGTGATTATAATAGAAGAATTAAAAGCCATATTTTTTTAAGATACTAGGCTCATAATTTCACTTTGTTATTTGGCAGAATAGGCGTTCGAAAAAGCAATAGGCGTTCGAAAAAGCAATAGGCGTTCGAAAAAGCAATAGGCGTTCGAAAAAGCACTAAGCATAGGCATAGGCGTTCGAAAAAAAATGGACGACCAAATTACCGAAGACGAAATTCGAGCGATGGAAGATTACGAAGAACGTGTCGAAGCACAACGCCAACTACGCGTAAGTCCCGAGACACACAAAATTGCCACTGAATTCGTCGACTCATTACATGGACTCTTTGGATCCTTAGAGGAACTGGCTCATGCAAGCCGACCCATGAGTGAAGGGGAATGGCTTAACATTTCAAAACTTATCGGTGATCTTCATAAGTTCAAAGAATCTTTAGAAAAAACACAAGTCGTTCAAGAAACACGACGCCACGCGAACGCAAGCATTGTACATCGCACAAAATTATCAAAGTCGGATAAATTACAGGACCCTCGTTATGCCATGTGCCCGAAATGTAAGCGGGTCATGACAAAGATCTATCTTGCCAGCAAACAGCATCGGGATGGCGATATTTGCCGTCATATCTCCGATTATGGTCACGTGGTTAGCAAGAATATCGCGATAAAAAAAGAACAGGTAAGTGGGCTCCGCTTAACAATTAGCAAGAAACCCATTCTGGGTGGCTACAGTATCCTGGACCGCTGTATTCTGCTTGCGGATGAAAAATTCATAACCCCCACCCGTTCGGAAGAGGCCCTGAAAGCGGAATTGAATTGGCGACGCGCCGACGATGGGACATGGTATACTGGACGTAAACGCCAATTATCAGAATAAAGGAAATAAAGGAATAAGGTACTTATGGCAAAATAAAACCTGTTCGGATAGGGCTAGGAAGCTCGGAACTCGCCTTAGCTCAGTTGGTAGAGCATCGGTTTGTAGCGGCTATCATAATACACCGCGGGTCTCAGGTTCAAATCCTGAAGGCGAGATTTTTTTTTAAAAAAATATAATAGGCAACACATCCGCAAAAAAATGCTGGACGGGAAATCGAAATGACGAGTAGTAATTAAATGACGATGGTTGAAAGGGTTGAAAGGGTTGAAAGCGATCGTTCGTCAACCTATCGAAATCGGTTTTTAAGATTTTGACTTCCGAAGATGATTTTTTTTGTGTGTCGTAGGTTTCAAATACGTAATATTTAAACGGATTATGAAGTAAACTATTATAAAATCCCCTTTTAATCCAAAGTATATTATTCGCATCACGATATTCATTGTTTTTTATATGGGATAACGGTTTAACCGGTAAGACATTATACCGATTACGATTTACATGGTAGGTTTTTATTTTAAAATAAAGCCATAACAGGGATAACAGGGATAACAGGGATAACAGGGATAACAGGGATCCTGGCACTAAAAGCATATATATTAATATATTATTTTAAAACCGGCAATTATCGCTTTCACCAAAAGGTATCAAAATATTGTTGCACTCTTCTTTCCCGTTCTAATTGTGAAATTGGTTTCTTATTAAACCTGACGGTCTTGTAGGGAACGGACACGTTCCAGGTTATGGCTTTCTCATCGCCCGTTACACTAATAAGGCCTTTTTCAAATGATACTGACTTCTTAGTCAGAATACGCAAAACATTAGGCCACGTAATATGTTTCGCAGGCGTCCACACTCGCAATTCTTCCCAAGGTCGACGACCAGAACCTTCTTGCTCCGCGACCCACTGTTGAATGTGTTCATATTGCTTACGCGGAGGAATGGTTGTGATGTCACCGGCCGATGCGGTCTTGCGCTCGATATAATACTGTACATTGGAAGAGTCACGACTAAACTGTGTAATAAGCCAAGGACAAAAGTGTTCGTAGAACTTTTCTTCCAATTGTTTAAGGGTTTTGAGTTCAAATAGAACATCGCCCCAGGTGGTGAACCATTCTTGGATCCAGCGAATAACACGTTCATTGAACTCACGGTCAACATCTCGCGGTGAACCCTCTTCGTATTCAGTGGTACGTGACCAATAACCATTCTCACGCGTGCGCAACGCGTCACGGGATTTTCGTTCCTCTTCCGCAATGCGTGCTCTTTCAAGTGCCAGCTCCTGTTTCTTCAAGTATTCTTCTTGTTGGTGTTGTTTATGGCGTAACATTCGCTCTTCATATTCTTGTTTTTTTAACAAGCAAACCCTGTCTTCCTCGTCTTTGATTTTCTGTGCTGCCGCAGCTTTAGCCTGTTTTTCTGCCTCTTCCAGTAAGACCTGTTCTCGGGTCTTCCCCGCAGCCATGTGAGCCCAGCTGAAAGCCATGTCGGTTTCGAAAGGATTCAAGGGATCGGAAGGAAAAGATGAAAATGAATTATGAAATATATATTTTGTTTATTGTGATGGAAAAAAAAAATCCGTTATCTTTGTTTGTGTGTCTTTTTTCCGCTGTTCCGCCTCGTTGAATAAGCGGAATTGTTCGTCCGGGCAATAAGTTTTCGCACAATATTGACGAGGATTGTTTATACCCATATCAACCCCACACCCAATACAATACCAACTCTCCTCCTCCATATCTAAGTCTAATGGTTCGAAAGGGTTTCGAAAGGGTTTCGAAAGGGTTGAAAGTCTTCGAAAAGGGGGGGTTAAAAATATGCCAATGCCCAATCATCGTCATAGTGCTCAAAATCTGGTGGAAGATAGGCGTCAAGCTCATCTTGCGTGATTAGCCATGTAATCGAACAGAGAGGGTCATCCTTATTCATGGAAAAAAAACCAAAACCATCTTTTTTTAATGAAAGATGATTATAATCATATTGTTCCCATTGTCCTAGCGTTTTCCTTGGGATCACCTTTGATTGTTCCGACAAGGAATAGACAACCCTATCAAAGGTCACATGTTTAAAGGCACGCTTGTTCCAATGGTCCTGATTTTTAATATAGTCCTGAAAAAAAGGCTCGAATCGCTGGTATAATGCCCCTTTTGTTTGACAAGAAAGTATATCCGGTATGTTGAACATAAAAGCCATTGCAAGTAGCAGTGTCTGCTCACTTAATCCACGTGGCAAACCAAAAAAACCGCTCGTCTCCCGCTCATTGTATTTTACTACAGGAGCAGGACCAGGCTCTACCGAGGATAATTCTTGAAATTCCATTCAAGAAAAATTAAATTTCGAAACCTTTCGAAAGGGGGATAATAATTATGACAATTATGGAATTATGAAAATTATGGAATAATGGAATTATGGCAATTATATGTCCACTTAAACTTCATTAACCATTTTTGATATCTCTATTTT
>Ga0075480_10002642_pt1 | contig 11527 bp, 8 predicted proteins | sample DEB08_DNA_7_FD_81590 | JGI IMG/M metagenome (GOLD analysis project Ga0075480, IMG submission 81590) | Aqueous microbial communities from the Delaware River and Bay under freshwater to marine salinity gradient to study organic matter... | ecosystem: Environmental > Aquatic > Marine > Coastal ... | reverse complement strand
TTGACGATGGCCTCGAGGTGGGCCTCTTCGACGAGAAAATGCTGGCCCAAGTTTCGGTCGTTTGGCTGCAGGGCCTGCAATCGAGCGACAAGATCGGCCGCACGTCTCATGCCTTCACCGGCAAGAGCATCTCCACGAGCCGTGGTTGGAGGTTCCGGTCGAGGAGTTCCTCAGCAAAGCGATGGGCCAGCGCAGCGGCACCGTCGATGCCGCAGGCTTCGTTGAGCACTTCGAAGGTCGCGAATCCACCTTGTGCGCGGCGGGCCTCGGCCATTTCCTCGGCCTTCTTTGGGCCGACGCCGTTGAGCAACTGGAAGGCGTGCGTCTTCCGGTTGATGGGCCCTGCGACGTTGTAGAAGCCCTTCAGGAAATGTCCGGCCTGAGCCGTGATGAATTCGCTCAGGGCCAGGGGAAGTTGTTCGCGCGCGGCAGGCGAGAGGCGTTCCAACTTGGCCACGCCGAGAAGGCGCTCAACCACGGTTCGCTTGCTGCGGTCCTCGCCGATGTAGACGCGCTCACCGACGGCTTGGAATTCTGCGCCTTCGACCGTCGACACACGGCCCAAGGTACCGTCCTGTTCGGTCACGATCACGAGCACGGCGTCGCCGAGGTCATGTTCGACCACGCGCGCCCACGTCGAAGCGCGGAGCGGGTGATCCTTGGGCAGACCTTGCGGCGCTCGGCTGCGTTGCTGCCGTCCACGACCGCCCCCGTCCTTTCGGGGTTGACGTTGAGGGCGGGGGGTGCGATGGCGCGGCTCGGGCTTGGGAGCAGGCTGGGGTCGGCCGTACGCCGGTGCCTTCCAAGAGGTGGGCGAGGTGGTTTCCTTTTCACGTCGGTTTGGGATGTTGACCCGACGGTCTCGGCCGGGAGATGACATGGGTTCACCTCAACGGCGGACTCACTCAAACCCGACGTGCTGGGCCACCAGTTCCAGGACTTGCTGCACGTCGCCGTCGGAGACGGAAATGCGGCGGCTGGCGGTGACGGCGCGAACGGCGTCTTCGGTGCTTGGGAGGAGTTCGGCAATCTTGGCCGCGAGGTCATCGTGGCCTTGGAACACGTCGATTTCGAGCACGGCGGCCAAGAGGTCTTGGTACACCTTGGGGTTGGTCTTGTACCCCATGCGCTGCTCGCTGGCGGCCCATTCTGCGTGCTGGAGCGCGGCGGTCTGCTCGTAGGTGAGTTGCTTGCGGCGGCCTTCTGCATCGAGCAGCAGGTCGCGCACGGTGGCAAAGTCGGCGTAGGTTTCCTCGTCGCTCATGGTTTCACCTCATTCAAGGGGGCGCAGGTGCTCGGGGCGAGCAATGACGGTCTTCTGCATGTTGCCGTCCTTGACCGCGACGATCCATGCTGCACCTTGGCGGCGCTGAATGAAGCCGGTTCGGCCTTGGAATCGGCGGTGGGGCATGCCACGCTGTTCTCCACCGTCGAGGACGATGGCCACACGGTCGCCTTCGGCGTAGTCGTGCATGGTGCGGGAGATGTTGATGCGAGATCGCTCGCTTCGACGGCGGCGAAGGATGCTGCGGGTACCGACACGGAGGCCATGTGAGCGCTTCATGTTCTTCAATTCCTGCCCGTGGTGAAGAGCGTCATCGCCTTCTGGGCATCTCGCCGACCATCGTGGGTCATTTAAGCGCAGCGGAGGGTGGAACGCCCTCAATCTGCGTGAATGTCCGCCACATCAAGCCACAACACGTCGCATCGTGCGCGGATGAGGGCGGCCACGGAGGGTTGCGTTCGACCGCCGTCGCCGTGCACGGTTTCCTTGACGTAGGTGCCCGATTCACAGCGGAGCGTGAACTCCACTTCGGTGTGGCCTTCCTCGTTTGTCTCGACGACGGGGTCGCTGGTTTCGAGGACCTTCCGTCGTCGCACAAGGTCGGCACGGCGGTGAGCGACGCGTTCTGGCGTCCGTTGCGCCAACATGGCGCCACGCAGGCCTTGAACGGCTTGCTCAATTTCCTCGTGACTGGCCATCTCCATCGGTGCTGCTTCTGCGGGTGCAGCCGCGAGGATCCGTTCGACGAGATCGGATTTTGTGCCTGACGTGGCCAGGTTCTGGGCCTTTGCGTGTTCGACCAATTCGGCCTTCTTCATCGCCTGAAGTGCGGCTTGATCGATCACGGGGACCTCAGGTTCGGGTTCGGGAAGCGGCTTGGTGGCCGGCGCACCACGGTCTCCTCGTCGCTTTCGGCGTCCTTTGCGCTTCTTCCCACCGCGCTCTTGCACGTCTTCCTTGGTCAAATCCATCGGGGCGGTCAGCTTGGCGTGTTCCTTCTGGGAGAGGGGGCGAAGCCGGAACCGGATGGCGTAGGACTTCTCCGCGGCCGTGTCCTTGACTCGGACGACTTCCTTCCGGCTGGAAGGGCGCAGCGAGGTCACTTCGATGGAACCGTTCGCGTCGCTGTTGATGCGTTCCATGGCAGCCACCGCGTCAACGCTGCGGCGCATCGGTGACTTGAGTTCCACCACGAAGGGTCGCCCACGCCCGAGGCAGCGCACGTCGATGTCCTCCCGGCCCATGCCGTGGAAGGCGTCGTCTTCGGCGCCGAGCAGGTCGCGCAACGGGTCGGCGACCAATTGCTGAACGCTGGTGGCGTATTGCAGCCCTGTGCCTTCGCAGCGATCGCATCCTCGCCCCTTGCAGGCGCGGCATGGCCAGCGGGTTTGGGGCACACCACGCTCGAGTTTGCGGTAGCGGCCGTAGAGGTAGACCGAACGGACGTCGAGGTCCACGGTGAGCGTTGTGACGTCGATGATCGCAAGCACGTCCGGATTCTCGGACACGATCCGCACGTCGTCCAGGCCTTCCTTCACGGCATCCGCGACCAACTTCACCAAGGACGACTTGAGGGGTTCTGATCCACCTGCGCCGTAGCGCTTGCGCATCACGTCTTCCTCTTCCATCTGATCCTTGGGGAAACGTGCGCCGACCTGCAAACGGCCGATCTCTCGGCCTTCAAGGGCTTCGCAAATCAGCTCGGCCAAGAGTCCGACTTCGTCGAACAGGTCTTCGCAGAAGGGGCAGAGGCCAACGCGTTCCTTGGCGTCGGCAAGGTGGGGGTCCCGACCGACCACGGCCGCACGGATTTCGATGCCCGATTCAGCGGTGGATTGATCGTAGCGTTTCTTCCCACCAAGGCGGCCGAGGCAGGTGTCGCAGCAACCGATGCGGACCATGTGCTTGTGACCGGCGGGGTTCGGAGCGCGGGGAACTTCTTCGGTGTGGGTGCCGAGTTGTTCGGGCTCCTCCCACATTTCGTCGTCGAGGTCGTCGCCTTCGTCAAAATCCGCTTCGTCATCGGCCGACGCTGTTTCGGAGACCTCCACGTCGTCCCACAACGAATAATCCGTCTGACCGAAACCGGCCGTGGCGTAAGCGGTCCAGTCGTCCTCCTCTTTGGGTTCCTCTGTCATCGTCGTCACCGCCTGACCGGGGGTCTCCCCCTGCGCCTGACGAAGTCTGCTCCAAGGCCTTCTTCTTCAATCGCTCGGCGTAGAATCCTGCTTTTCTGGTCCATGCAACAAGCCGAGTCCTGCGGTTGTGAGCACAAGGCTGGCGATGAGCGACAGCGCGATCATCGTGGCCGAAAAGGTGCCGAAACTGGAGAACAGGCCCATGGGGGAGGTCGCGATGACCGCGAAGCCAGCGATGTCCGACGCTGCTGAACCGACCAATGCAGCGCCGCATGCGCCACCCACGGCGTGCAGCGCTGCGTCATGGGACGCACCTTCGTTTCTCGACTCCCGGTACCGTTCCGTCACGTGAATGCAGTAATCGATTCCGACACCAAGCGAGATCGTGGCGATGGTGACGGTGACGATGTTCAGGCTCGCGCCCGACAGATGCATCAAGCCGTACAACCACACGACGACCACCAAAATCGGTCCGAGCGACATCGCAGCCTGCGCAGGCGAGCGCAAGCCGATGGTCAGCGTGATGAAGACGAACAGGGTTCCCAAGAGCAGCGAGGACTGCATCTCGTCCTGCATTGCGGTGCTCGCCGAATACCGGATGATGGGTCGCCCGGTGAGCATGACCCACGTCAACGGGTCCTCCTCGGTGGATTCCCCGGGGGCATCGTAGGTGCCGGATGAGAGGTTCGTGAACACGGACAGGTCACGCCAAATCTCTTCCAGACCTTCCTTCAGGCTCGGGAAGTGCTCTGGGCGAGTGATGCCGAATCGAATGAGCATCACGCCGTATTCAGCAGGTGCGCCGTTTTCGTCCAACCACGGCGCTGTGGCGTTCAACGGGACTTCCGGCGTGATGTACAGGGAAACGATGCTGGTAGGGATGGCTGGAATCGAGGAGGTACCAGGCACGCCGTTGAGGGACAAGAAGCCGTAGAAGAAGGCCAAGCAATCGCGGTCGTTGAGGTCCGGCAACCGGGCTGCGCCCACGCGGCTGCACCCGATGCCGTAGTCGTCGGCGTCGAGGTCCATGCCCGCCGCTTCGAAGGGTGCTGGGTCTTCGAGCATGGAGAAGATGGCCAGATCGACCATCTCGTCGAGGGCCAAGATGTCGATGGAGCCGTCAGGCGTTCGGGTGACTTTGTCCGGAACGTCCTCCGGTGTGTCGTCCAAGGCTTGACGGAAGGCCTCGATGCCCGCAAACACCTGTGGGTCAAGCACGTCGCCTTCGAGCAGCAACATGGCGGGTTCACCTTCGTCGGAGAAGCGTTCGTTGACGAGGTTCACGCCAGAGGCGAAATCCGATTCTGCGTCAAGGAAATCTTCCACGGCAAAATCGCCCTCCAAACGGGCCATGCCCACCGCGGCGGGAACGGTGAGCAAGAGGGCGAGCACGGCGATGACCAGCGCATGCTTCCACTTGCCGCTCTGCACGGGCACCACGGTGAGGCGCGGAACGCGTTCCTCTTTCTCGACCGGGGCCGTTGAACGGCCTCGTGCTTCGAGCCATTGATCCACGCTCATCCTCAGGACGGGCGCCCAGATTCCGGTCAACAGGAAGGCTGCAAAGATGCCACATGCCGCCTCGACGCCGAACGAGCGCAGGGCGGCGATGTCGGAGAAGAGGTTCGCGGCAAAGGCCGCGGTCGTGGTCAACGAGGTCAGCAAGATGGCTCGACCAACGCGTCGGACCGTGATTTGCGTGGCTTCCTCAGGGCTGCGACCGAGCCCCCGCTCCTCCTTGTACCGGTGCAAAGCATGCAGGCTGTCGTCGATGCCCAGCGCCATCACCAGGATGGGAAGGAGGTTGGAAAATTGCGAGCGGGCAATGAAGGAAAAGCCAAGCCATTCCGTGACCGTGACAAGGTGGCCGATGAGGCCTTGCATCCACAAGAGTGCGCCGCCCAGGGCCACCATGACAATGGCGACGTCCGACGGTCGGCGCAAGGAGACGAACAGCAGGACCGCGATGGCGAGGCCCATCAGCGCGATCAGTCCAGCGCTGGCCTGAAGCTCCCGGTTGACCTCAACGTTGACGCCTTGGCCGACCTGCAGGCTGATGCTGTGCTGGTCGTGTTGACGCAGCATGCCTTCGAGTTCCATCACGCTCCATTCGATGGAGCACGGGCCACGTCCTTCCTCCACCATGGCGGTGCAGGTGGCTTCGTCGTAGGAGGGTGGGTGAAGCACGAGTTCGCCCTCGACCAAGCGGAAGCCGCCGATGACCAGACCTTCATCGGTCATCCGCAGCGAAGTTTCCTGCGCGGCGTCTTTCCAGGACATCGTCCATCCGGCTTCGGTCATTTCACCGCGATCGAGCTGGACGAGCAACCACGAGGCACTCGCCGACCAGCGTCCTTGGCCCACGAGATCGCTTGACCAGGTCCCGTCGCCAAGCAGGGTGCCACCGATGGGACCTGAACTGACCGCGTTCATGTCGGCGCGGAATCCTCGGTCGAGGGACAGCCAGCGCAGGAAGGTGTTGTCGCTGGCTTCCGCGAGACGTTGACTGGCCAGATCGATGTGGTCTTGCGTCAAGTTGGGGTCGTCGAACATCAAACACTCCAGCTCGCCGCAGTCGCTCCAATCGGTGGCTGGAGGCACGTCGTTTCCGAAGGTGTCCTTCGAGGGTCGAGTGAGGATGGATTCGTTGGCCATGAAGGCGCGGAAAATGTCAGGGAGCGTCATGACGCCATCGGTTTGGGCTCCGGTGACGTCGTTGACCAAAGGCTTCAGCGTGGCGTTGATCGGGTGGTTTCGGATGAGGTCGGCCTTGGCGTCGATTTCACGGAGGAGGGTCAGGTTCAGAATGCCTCCAGACGGCGCGTCAATGCCGCCCCACGGTTCACCGCTTGCGACGATTTCGGTCACGGGCGGGAACATCGTGCTGTCGGGTTGACCGTCCGAGGTGCTGGGACGCGGTATGGCCTCGTCTGGGTCCACGTGGACCGGATCTCGAACGGTGACCAGAAAAGCAAGGATCACCTCCGACGAGGCAAAGGTATCGTCAATGGTGGTCTGGGCGTCCAATTCAGGCGACTCCATGTCGTAAGCCTCCATGTCGATGGGTTCCAACGCACGCAGGACGCCGGGAATCATCAGCAAGGTCAGAACGAACATCACGAGATGAAGGCGGTTGGCCTGGCCCACGATTTGGGCCGGCAAACGGTGCAGACCTTCGTCATCCACAGGAAAATTTCCGTCGTCCGACATATCAAGCCCTGTCTTTGCAGCGTGGCCAACGTCACTGGCCAAAACTCTTGGAACGTTCGACCAAATCCATGTGACGCAACCGCCTCAAGCCGACGAAGGTCATGGCCTGAGCCGCCAAGAAGAGGGCCACTGCGTAGCCCACCACAACGGAAAGGTCGAGGTCCAGTGCGACATAGAACGACCACGTCGAAAACGAGACCATCATGGCTTTGGCGGCAAGGATGGAAAAGACGCTTCCTGAAATGGCCGCCAGGGTTCCGATGATCACGTGTTCAGCGGTCAGGATGGCTCCCATGCGCGGGGTTGAGGCCCCCAAAATCCGCAGGGTCGCGTACTCTGCGTCGTGTTCGGTGAGGTTGATGATCAGCGTGTTGAGCAAAATGACGCCAGCGATGAGCAGCCCGAAGCCGATGAACACGCTGAGGATTTGCGATTGCTGTTCCCATCCTTCTGCGAATCCGTCACGAATCGCTTGTTGGTCCAACACGGCGGCCCCTGCGATTCCAGACGGTGCCGTGAGGTTGGCATCGTCCGAGCGGAGCATGACCATGTTGTAGAGGTCAGGCATGCCAATTTCCTCGGCGACGTCTTCATGGTGGGTCCAGATGCTGCGTTCAAATTCGTCCGCGATACCAACGATTTCCACGTCAAGCACGGTGACGCCGACGACCACGTCCACGCGGTCCCCCACCGACCACTCCAGCAAGGCAGCCGTCCCCATGTCGACCAACGCCTCGGGGACCTCAGCGCCAGGCACCGGCAAGCGCCCCTCCGTCAAGCGGCTCATGTGCATCGCGTCGGCCTCGTTGGTGGCAAAGGCGGTGCGAGCATGGAGGGTCATGGTTCGGGTCTCACCGGTCGCGTTGACCTCGGGAACGGTCAGTGCCCACTCGGTGTCCCAACCGGTGCCTTCGCTTTCCAACCATGCCTCCACAGGCTCCACGTCAAACGGATTGTATGCGATGGCGTACTGCCAAGAATCGGCTTCTTGAGCCTCAATGAACGCGCCTTCCATGGAGGCAACCAGCAAGGCAAATCCGCTGGAGAGGATCATGGCCATGCCGAGGCCAAGCACGGTCACCGTCAGCCTGAGCGGGTGACGGAACATGGCGCGGGCACCCAAGGCCAACGAGGACGGCAGGGACGAACTCAACCAGTGCACCAGCGCACCGGGGCGTTCTCCCGCGTCTTTCCGGTCAATTTCCAGCGGGGAAAGGCGCACGGCAGACCAGGCCGGCCAGAGCGTGAAGATCACAACGATGGCCATCACGCTGGTTACGGTGGTGAGCCATACGGCCGGATCGTGAATGACGTCGATGACCGGGACGCTGCCGACGATGGAGAAATAGTACGGCGTGAAGGCCTCCGTCATTTGGGTGCCCAAGGCCACACCGACGATGCTCGCCAACAAACCCATCACCACCGGCGGCAGCAAGTAGGCAATCAGGAGCGTGCGGCTTGGTGTTCCGAGGGAACGAAGGACCGCAATTTCCCTGCGCTGACGTCGGACCAGACGTTCGAGTGAAACGGCAAGCACGAGGGCGGAAACGCTGACGAGCATGCCGAGCATGACCGGCTGCATGGTCCTGTTTCCCTCAAGGTCAATCCTGAGGAATTCCACGCCAAAGAGGGTTGTGCGGTCACCGACGCGCATGGTGGTCAGGCCTTCCGCTTCGAGGGAACTGGCCAAGGCTTCGGCCAACCTTGCGAGGTCTTCCCCTTCGAGTTCAGGCGTTTCCGGGATGTCGAAGGCCGGTGTTCCCTCAACGTCCACCAACAGGCGGTTGCGCACCTCGGGGGCTTCTCCGAGGTGTTCCAGCAGCGCGGTCCGGTTCATGTAGGCGGCCACGAGGCTCCCGGGCACGGGGACCAAGACGTTCGCAGAGGGGACGTAGAAGGCGTGGTCGGGTTGGCTGGCAAAGCCGACCACGTCAAAGTCAACGGAGGAACCGTTGAGCACGAAGGTGATGGAATCCCCAAGCGAGATTCCGATCTCTTCTGCGACGGCATGGTCCAGCACGACTTCGTTGGGACCTTCTGCGTGCTGACCCCATACCTCCGCCACATAGGGGCGGTTGATTCGACCAAGCCCCTCGTCCGTGACCTCCATGCCGTGCACCACGAGGGTTGCGGTGGTCAGCACATCGTCCTCGCATGCTGCGAGGGATGCGCACCCCTTTGCCTCGGCGAGGAAAGAACGCTGCGCTTCGGTGTGGGCGTATTCTCCACGAATCACCATCCTCGACTCGCAATCGGCAATGGACAGGCCTGACGTGTCGGGCGTACCCGTGCAGGCGGCCTCAAGGGTTGCTGCGTCGTAGGTGAACCCATCAGGGCCGGTGGCAAACAGGTCCCCGAGGTTGGTCTCACCGTAGTAGACATCGTAGACGTCGTCCGCGTTGCGGATGTGTTCGGCGAACATCACGGACACCGAACTGGCCAAGACGAGCAGCAGCAGGAAGACGCCGGTGACCACACGGTTCCGTGCCCAATGGCGGGCCAAGCGTCGAAGCTGCAAGCGCATGATGATCACTCCTTGCGCTTGGGGCGGGCGGCGTCGGCGATGTCCTTCGCCACGCCACCAAGGGCCTTGGCGGTCGCGAGCCCCCCGTGAAGGGCGGCTTCCACCGGTCGGCGGACGGTGTCCACGACGTCTTCGGCGGTTTCCAGTGCGTCCATCACGACCGCCTTGCCTTTGCCCACGATGGTCCCGGCCGCACCTCGTTCATCGCTCTGCAACCGGCCTGAGTCAAGCCGCAGCACCCGGGTTGCGTGCTTGGTCAGGCTCTCGTCGTGGGTGACGATGACCGCCGTGACCCGCTCCTTGCGGCAGATGCTCAGGAGGACTTCCATGACCTGTTGGGTCGTTTCGCTGTCGAGGTTGCCGGTGGGCTCGTCGCCCAGCAAGAGTTGAGCTTTCTTGGCCAGGCTTCGTGCGATGGCGACGCGTTGCTGTTGTCCCCCGGACAGTTCGGAGGGAAAGCGGTCGTGCAGACCTTTCAGGCCAACGCGCCCGATCATGTCCATGGCGTGCGCACGGTCACGGGCTCCGGCAATTTCCTGAGCGAGCATGACGTTCTCGAGGACCGTCAAATCCCCCAAGAGGTTGTACTGTTGAAACACGTAGCCGATGTTCCGACGACGGAACGATGCCTGTGCTTCGAGGGCCTTGGCGCGACGCCTCGATGCCACCGTGCGGGACGGCGCTCGAACGATGCCTTGCGTGAGGCGAACCACGGCTTCCACCGGCCACACCACCGGTCGAAGGAGGGGGTGAGGCGTCCGGATCGAGAAGCGTGTTTGTTCCACAAGGTCAGGGGCGGTCGGGACGTCTTCTCCGAGGTAACGGTACCTCCCTTCGGTCGGACTGTCCATGGCAGACAGCACGTTGAGCAGGGTCGTTTTGCCCGAACCAGACGGACCGAGCAGCATGACCACGACTTCGCCTTGCTTCAGATCGAGATCGATGCCGTCAAGCGCGGCGACGGTCTCCCCCGCGGAGGCGTAGACGCGCCGAACGCCACGGAGTTCAATGAGCGGAGACGTGTTCATCTCGGTCATGCGATATGCTGCGGTCGGACTTGCATAAATCCATCTAAGAAGGAAACACTTCCCGAGTGACGTTCGGCGGACGGTTGAAATGAACATGGACGGAAGGGAGAACGTGAACCCCGCTGACGGCCCAGCTCCATTTTGGGACGAAGCCCCCGCTTCGACGTCGGAAACGGGCCCCGCCTCTCCAGCGCCTGTGTCTCTGGGCATTCTTCCTGCAGCTGCGGTCGACGAGGCACGCCCTCAGGCACCTCTTGAGAGGAACAACGCCGCCTCTGTCGTCGAGCGGGAACCAAAGGGCGGTCTGGCGATTGAGGAGGACGACAGAGGGACGCTTTTCGATCACATGGAATCGGAGATGGACGACGAGGAGTCATCCACGGTGCTCGGTGTCCTCATCCTTGCCTTGTTTGGTTTGGTCTGGATCGGTGCCACACAAACCGTCACCGTCCTGATGGTCGGAGAGTTGATGGTTCAACATGAAACAAGAAATTGGGAGGAAACCAGCGGCCTCATGCAGGAGAGTTGGGTGACGGAACAGGAAGACTGCAGCGATGAAGGATGCAGCACCGAATATTGCGTGAACGTCCGGTACACCTACGGCTACGGGAACCTCATCCCAGGCGATCAACTGTCCACCATGGAAGATTGCTATTCCGCGCCAGGTCTGGCCGAACGCATGGTCGAACGGTATCCAGCCGGGGCCGACGTCTCGGTGTATCACCATCCAGACGACGTGTACAATTCAATCCTCGAGCCTGGATTGGCTCTCCGGTACATGTGGATGCTGCTGTTTTTGGTTCCGTTCCAACTTGTGTCCGTTGGAATCCTCTACCTCTTTGGCTCGTCGGTGAAACAAGCCGTTCAACAGGCAAACCCCCGACCGTGACGGCTCACGTTCATGAAGGAGGGATTCCGCCGTCGGAACAGGCAGGAGTCGCCCAGCTTGGTCAACGGCGGTGGGTTTAGGTCCCATTCCAAAACGGTTCGCAGGTTCGAATCCTGCCTCCTGCACCACATTCCGAACAGAGATTTTCTGTCGGATTTTGCAGAACAATAGAACCTGCGTATTTCCCCACCCGACATAAGGGAAGCATCAATTTCTTCTGCGTATTTGGTCACCCCAAATAAGGGGGGAATCAATTCCGCTTGGCTCTCTTTGGGAGATATGGCTTCGGCGGACGCACCGATGCGAAGTTCGTGCTCAGACGCAGGTCGGGCAACGGCCTCGAAACGTCAGGTCGATCTCATCCACCGTGGCGAGGCCTTCGGGCGTCAGCGCCGAAGGGAGGTTGCTGGGCAAGGGCACGTCCCAGATGCCATCACAGACGTTGCAAACGGC
>Ga0075480_10002639_pt1 | contig 11540 bp, 8 predicted proteins | sample DEB08_DNA_7_FD_81590 | JGI IMG/M metagenome (GOLD analysis project Ga0075480, IMG submission 81590) | Aqueous microbial communities from the Delaware River and Bay under freshwater to marine salinity gradient to study organic matter... | ecosystem: Environmental > Aquatic > Marine > Coastal ... | reverse complement strand
TCACAAATGTATTCATTATTTTTTGCGCTTTTTTGCGCTTTTTTGTCATCATTTGTCATTCGTTTATGTTTATTAGTCATTAAATGACGTTCATAATCACTTTTTTTATAGCAATTAAAGTTACAGTTTTCGCAAGTTATTAATATGGCGTTTTTTGGCGTTTTATTGTAATCCATTGTCATCCTAAATTAGGATGACACAAAAAACGCCTAAATAAAACGAACAAAAAAACAAAAAAAAATTATGCTAACAAAAGAGCAAGAAAAAAATGAAAATTACTGCATTATCGTCACAAGTCAGTTTTTGCGTTTTTTCTCTGAAAACTTTTTTTGAAAAAATGAAAATTGGACAAGTTAAAATTGTCCATTTTTGAAATTTTCAAAAAAGAATCTCAACAAAAAAAATAAACATTAAAATTGATATCAAGAAAAAATATATATATATATCTATAATAAACAATGATGTCTTGTGATATATGCACTGAAAATTACAATCGTTCAACACGTAGTGCAGTAAAATGTTGTTTCTGTGAATATACTGCGTGTCGTAGTTGTTGTGAAATATGGATTTTGGATAATAACACACCCCGTTGTTTAAACAATAAATGTGCTAAGGAATGGAGTCGTAAATTCCTAGTAGAAAATTTTACAAAAAGGTTTATGGTTACAAAATATAAAGAGCATCGTGAAAAAATATTATTCGACGAACAACGAGCTTTGTTACCAGCAACACAACCATTGGTGGAAAGAATGATTGAGGGAGAGCGCATAACTAAAAAAATAGATGAATTAAATAATCAGATAAGAACACTTCATATAGAAACATATAGACTAAATCGCCAAAGACAAGACTTATTTAACACAAATAGAAATGAACGTCGTCTCTTTATAAGAGCTTGTCCTGATGAGGAGTGTCGTGGATTTCTAAGTTCTCAATGGAAGTGTGGTTTGTGTGATAAATGGACGTGTAATAAATGTCATGTAATCATTGGAACGAATAAAGAAATTGAACACATTTGTAATGGAAATGACTTAGCAACGGCGGAATTTATAAATAATGATACAAAATCGTGTCCTACTTGTGGAACCGGAATTCATAAGATAGAAGGGTGTTTTGCTGGAAATACTCCGATATTATTGGCATCAGGAATCTATAAAAACGCAGAAAATATAAAAACAGGTGATTATTTAATGGGTGAAAATGGTATTCCCAAAAAGGTATTGAATACATTTCAAGGCGAAGATATGATGTATAAGGTAAAGCAAACAAATGGTGTATGTTATGTTGTAAATAGTAAACACAAACTAGCATTAAAGTGTAAAAATACAACAAGCATTAACTGGTTTGATGATTTAAAATCTTGGAAAATTAACTGGTTCAATAGAGAGCAAATGAAAATGAAACAAATGAATTTCGCAATAAATGACTATAATAATGATATAAATAACGCGTATATAGCAGCTTCAAATTTCATATCCAAATTGGATTTAAGAGAACCAATAACATTAACCATAGAAGAGTATATAAAATTGGACACTTGGTCTAAAAACAATCTGGTAGGTTACAAGGTAAACGAACTAAATTTTAAACACCAACCAATATTCCTCGATCCATATGTGCTAGGTTTATGGTTAGGGGATGGCGATAGTAAGTATCCCATATTTAAAACAAATAGTCACGCGATTTATAAATATCTGCGTAATTGGGCAATGGAAAATAAAGGAACGTTGGATAAACGTTCAGATAACGAATATATTATTAACTCATCAGGAACAAACCCGTTTGTAAATATGATGACCCTTTATAACCTCAAAGGTAGTAAACATATACCTTACCAGTATTTATTTAATAAACGTGAAATTAGAATGCGTGTATTGGCGGGGTTAATAGATACAATAGGTTGTATATCAAATAAAAATAAGATTATGTTAATATTCGAATCTAACACAATATTACTACAAAATATATGTACTCTTGTGAGAAGTCTAGGATATACAGTAACAATAAACGATATGGTAAAATTGCATAAAAAACAAGAACAAAGTGAAACGAGTGGTTATAAACAGCATTGTTTAATAAACATAGACTATAAATTTATAGATGAATTACCTACCATAGACACGCTTACTTCGGAACATAGAACAGAGGAAATAATCGATTATACGAGTAGAATAGAAGTATCAGAAGTTGGACGGAATACTTATTATGGTTGGACGTTAGAAGATGGACCATTGTTTCTATTACCAGATTTCACTTTGGTCCATAATTGTGATCAAATGTTTTGTACAATGTGTCATACGGCATTTAGTTGGAGAACAGGTCGTATAGAAACAAATATTCATAATCCTCATTATTACGAATTAATGCGTCGAACAGGTGGAAATATACAACGAAATCATAATGAACTAATATGTGGTCGTGAAATAAACCACGTGTTTACTCGTCATTTAACCGAAGAAATGACGGCACGAAGAATGCCGACGGAAGAAATAAGGTATATAACAAATGTATGCAGGAATGTAATACATAATAGATATACTTTACTACCAAGATTTGAAGTGGACACAGTATTAAATCATCAGGATTTGAGAGTAGCGTATTTACGTAATTATATAGACGAAGCAGAATTTAAAATGCGACTTCAAAGAATGGATAAAAAAACGAGTCAAAAGCGCGAAATATACGATATATTGACCGTAATACAAAATGCGACAACTGATATACTATATAGGTATCTTGATACGATTAAACAAATGGATAATACTACATACGATATATTATCAGAAGATGATAAAAGAACCATATCATTAATTTCAAGTGAAATTAAAAATATAATAAATTATGCAAACGAATGTCTTCAAGATGTTTCAACAACTTATGGAACAATACAAAAGAGATTAGATAATCTATTAAATTTTATTTAATATTTATTTGTAAAAAGAGAAACTCACTCGTAAACGTTTAAATGTGAATTGATTTCAAATATAACCTTTTCTAATTTATCGAGAAACATATTACAATTATAGTGGTTGAAAATGAGAGATGGTCTTAACCGAATACTATTTTTACCGCATATACTAGCTAATATTCCGTGGTCTTCCATAGTTTTTAATAATAATTTTGGTGAAGGTGTGTCAAAGGCAATTATAAAACCTTCACCACGAACGTTTGAAATAATATGAGGAAATATATCCGAAATCTCGTGTAATCCGATTATAATTTTTTTTCCAGTAGATGACGATTGTTCAAATAAATTATTTTCATCTATAATATCCAGTATAGTTTTTAATTGTAGGACACGCAGTGCATCTCCACAATATGTATTAAAAATTTCAAATTCTTTTGTTCTATATCGGGTTTTTAAAAAGAACCCACCAACTTGCGTTTTTTTACTGAAAACTATAATATCGGGTTCGCAATTCCAACTGCTATGTGCCCAAGGTTTACCGGTTCCCAAAGAAGTTTGAACTTCATCAACAATAAGTGGAACATTAAATCGGTCACATAGTTTATTTAATGAATTGAAAAACTCAGGAGAAGCACGTATATCACCACCTTCGGCAGCAATAGGTTCTATTATAACTCCTGCAATATTATGGTCGTTTACAAGTTTTGTTTCTACGTCAAGTAAAGAATTCGTTTCTTCTATCTTATTTCTAGGATATAAAGAAAGAGGCCAGTCAAAAGCGGGAATGCCCCATTTATGTTCCGCTTTACTACGTGTTGCAGATAAAGAACCGAGTGTACGTCCATGAAACCCACCACGAAATGAGAGAACACTATAAGGGGGTGATTTATTTGTAAGAGAATAATCCATTTTTATATTTTCATTACGCGCCTTGTATAAGAATGCGGTTTTCATAGCATTTTCCACCGCTACTGAACCACAACCGCCCGTCAATTTCACATCATATATATCTTTATTTGGATTAATGCGTCCAATCGAATTATCAATGTGATATTCCCAATCATTTGGAGGCATAACACCAAGGGATTGTCTTTGTAATAAATGTTGGTTCCAATCGCCGTTACGCACAGCATCTAACATGCGAGGATGATTATAACCAACAGGAAGAGAAGCAATGTTATTATACATATCTATATATTCATTACCATTTGAATCAACGACATTTACACCTAAACTTTTTGAGAGGTCAATACGCATACGTGTCTCTTGACCAATGCCGTGTCTAAAACTCGTTAACGCAGTCCGTAGAATAGGAGAACCTCTCATATTCATAGTATTAGAAAAATATTTTTTATATTATTTTAGGTTCTTATTTACCTTTCTAGTGATTCTGTTTTTAAGATTTCCCCCCTTTTTTTTTGAACTAGAATGTCTGTATATTTGTTCAAAGTAACTATTTTCTTCTGTTAATACTTTTATGTTTGTTTCAATGGCCTCATCTGTATAATCAGGATTATAATAAAATATGTATGTTAAATGGTCGTATATATCATCTTCTTCGTAATAAATATTTTCACCCTGTTTGAATATCTTTTTAGTATCAGGGTTCTTTTTGTTTGAATATATTTCGTGGACAAAGTCATATAATTTACGTATCTCTTCGTTTTCATAACCAGACAAAGACCCATTAGATAAAAGTTCATCATTTAAATCAACTTCCATAGGGTCATCTGGTGTAACTGCAATACGTTGTTCTTCTTCTGCTTCTTTTACTTCTTTCCTCATTTTTTTAATGGGAATTATAGAATCTTCTGATATAGAGTTTGTGATAGACCTTGTTGTAGAGTTTGATGAAACCATTTGCGGTGGTTTAGTTCCGCCTAGCATTCTATTAGAAGTTAGTGATTTGAATAAATGATAAATAGTTTTCGTTGGTTTTTCTTTATTATAATAGTTATTAACTGATAAATTATTATTAATTTTATTGCGACTAATAATGAAATATAATATGGAATTATTTTTGTAAGGTTTAAAAAGAGTTATTAATTTATTACGTCTTAATTCTGATAATAGACTTGCATTAGCATTAGTAGTTGTGAAATTCTTTACTTCTTCGTATGAAAGTTTTATTGCTTCTTTAATATTATTAATAAACTCCTTATTTTTAGCCGCGTCATAGGGAATATTTTCTGTGGTAAATGCGAAAGAAGTTATTTTTCCATTTAAAAGTTTATCTAACATTTTGAGTGTGTTTTCATATTCGTTTAGTATAACATTCTTTTCATCTTTTATTTTTGCGTTCCAATCAAAACTAACAGGATTATAATTATAAACATTGGAAATTCTATTTTGTTTTTGTTGTGAATCATTTGTATTATACACACAACGTATGTTTAAAATATAACACATTAAAAATACAATACTATCACAGGTAAATAATGTTACTTGTTTGGATTGTTTGGATTGTTTGGAGTTTAGAATGTTAAAAATGTAACAATACAATACAATTAATCTATCTCCTAACGATTTAACATATACCATTGCTGCTTTATCTGAAAGTGAACCTAAGTTTTTTAACGCTCCCTTCTTTTTTTCATTTCCTAATCTTAAATCTTTAATTTCGTCACGTTTATAAACTTTATTATACAACTTTGCTCCATTTTGATTATTATTGCTATCAATATAAATTTCGGTATTATCATAACCTATAAGGTTCATTAGATTTTCAGATAACATATGCTCCTCTTCATTTGGAAAATTAGAATATTTAATGCTACTAGATTTTTTCTGTTTTTTGTTTCTATTGCTACTAGGACCAGTATCAAGTATATTGCCTGGTGTATGAATAGTAAAAACATCACTGCTAACCAGTGTTTGTGGTAAAAAACCACAATCGTAATTTACATAATCGCAATCAACTGGTTTTTGAATAGTACCTTTAATTCTACTAAATGGTATATTTTCAGTAGTTCCTGCGTTAAGAGTAAAATCTAAACACGTTTTTGCGATTGATTTAATAGTTTCTCCACTTCCAGCCCAGTCATATAGAGACCTTATATTATTGTCCGGTTTTGTTCCGAAAATCGACCTTGCAAGATTAGCTTCTATTTTATCTTTATTTGCATCGGCACTGCCCATAGAATACATGAATGATTCTACGTTGTTAATTTTAGCATTATTATTACCTTTTAAATATTTTGACAATTCAGGAATATTATTTAACATATCATTATACGAGGTGTTAATTTTATCTAATAAATTTTCTTCTTGGGAGTCGTTTAATATAGGTGTTAGACTATTAGAATTGCTACTTCTTGGTCTTTTTTTATTTGTTGTGTTTTTCTTTATCGTGTTCCTTTTATTCTTTGATGGTTTAGATGTTCTTCTTCCAATGTTAAACATATAGCTGTCTATATATATATATATAATACATTAAACATCAGCATTTTCCTCTAAAAATTCTTCGTCTGTTTTACGTTCAGGTTCTTCATATTTGCCCTTTAATAAAGCAACCATAATAAAAGTTAGGTCATCGAACTCATAATCCATAACCAATAACTCGTTTGTTTTAACGTTATATAATTTGAATTTTCTAGGTTCTCTAGATATAATATTATAAACCCATGCGTAAAAAACCATTTGAATCTTATGTTCCAACGTTAGAGAACCCGTACATTTAAATTCATAAACAGATGTTTTTGTCATTAAATCTATTATTCCGGAGAACTCAAATTGAATATTCATAAAATAAGGAGATAAAACACGATTTAATTGCTCTTGTTCTCCAATCATTGATGGAGATATAATATATTTTTCAGCTTCAAATGGAGAACCCTCGTTTATTTCATCTAAAATAACCCCTTTATAACGTTCCATACACGCATCAATTAATTCGTCTGATAACCAAGTATAATCATTATGGTCAATTTGTTTCAATCTATAGTTCAGGTTCTCTTCTACTGAGGATAATACATTAGCGAGAAATAGATAATCTTCTATTGTTTTACAAGGATTTGGTAGTTTATCTACAAAATCTCGTATATAAGTATGCTCATCCTCTTTGGTTTCTAATAATAAAAGGTGAATTCTTCTGTATAATGTATTTCCGGGGTTCTCCTTGTCAGGATAAAATTCATTATACAATTTATCATATAACATACACGGAATAGCAATTCCATTTAAATCACTGACACCTTCGAAAAATCCATTATGTGTCTGTATGATATTTGGTATTTCTAATTCTGAAATCAAAGTATTATTTGGAGAACCTGGTTTAAATATGCGGTCAATTATAGGCATTATTTCTTCGATAATTGAGTCTGGAATAAAATTAACGAGTTCACTTGCACGGATACGTCTAGTTTTAATCAAGTCTTCATCCTTATCTTCGCTCTCTATTTCGAAATATTTTCTAGGGACGCCTTTAAAATCAATAAAATCGCTACGGGTCATTTCGTGATGGTTCATCTTTAAGAAATCGAGTGGTCTGGAATAACGATTGTTCTCAAATTCAATGACAAAGAGTTTACACGATGCTCTCGTGGCTGCAACATAAAATACATTAGGACACTTGGAAGTATCTTTTTCGTTACGGGCAAAGCGTTTATAATAATCATTATCAAAACCAAGAACAAAAACATAGGGTCTCTGACGTCCTTTGGAAGAATGAAAGGTAGAAAATACAACTTTACCATTGATGATGCGTTTATCTAATTTACCAATATCAAATGTAGGAACATAACAAGGAATATTATTCGTAACAAGAGCGTTTTCAATAGTTTTTACAATATGGCTCTTGACAGAAGCGGATAAAATAAAGATATCATTAGGATTTACACCGGCATCTAATAGTTGATTGATATTATGAACGATATATTTCCCGGTATTATGGGGAGAACCCCGGTAATAAACAACAGGTTCTCCTGATTTACAAGATAACATTAATTTTTCACCCAACATAGTTTTGTTTACAAATGAAGAAACCTGGTCAGTAATTCTATAAGACATTTGTAAAGTGCAATGAATAAATTGAGAACCTTTCAAAAAAGGAAAATTACACCAAATTTTATCACCAAGAGATAAAAAACGCGAATCAGAACCTTTGAATTCGTATAAGGATTGTCTTGCATCACCCAATATTAATAATTGAACTAGATTACCAGCGTCTTCTATAAATTTTTTAATTAATTTATAATAAAGATTTGTATTATCCTGATATTCATCAAGCATACATATATCAAATTTTGGGATGGAACGAACGGGTTTAGTATCATTACGGAGAACCTTGCGTATACCAGTATCAGTATTGCATTCTTTGGAATAATAATGAAATCCTAAACTATGAAAGGTATGAACTTCAATATTTGTTAATTTCAATGCCTTAACTTTTTCAATGTTCTCTGCGCGTAATTCCGAATTATATGTGAGTTGTAATATTTTTTGTTCAGGTAATTGTTTGGCAGCTGATAAAATAGTGCTTGATTTACCAGAACCAGCAACGGCGCTACAAATAACATTATAACCTTCTATTAATTTATCTATAACGAATTGTTGTTCCCCAGAGGGTTTGTTCATAAATAGTCTAAGACTATATATGAAATAGTATTTATACGATTTTGTTGTTATAAATAGATTATTTTAATGTAAACGTTTTATATAATATAATGGTAAAATCCAATAAAACGAGAAAAAATATAAAAAAAAGTGTAGTAAAAAGAAGAACCAATATAAAACACACCAGAAGAAACCTTATTAATGTTATAAAAAAACCATCAAGTGCGTCAATATTAAAATATACCAAAGGTAGATTACCATTATTTCAAAAACAATTACCACAACAAGAGTTCAAAAATATAAGTAATAATTCAAATGTAGATTGTTGTCCTTGTGTATTTAATGCTTTAGGATTAGGAAATGTTAATATTATTAAAGAATTGCAAAGTAAATCAAATAAAAACTTAGGATTGGGTTCGAGTGAAATATCTAAACAATTTAATCATCCAGAGTATTCATTTCATTTTATAAATAATGATGCGTTTAATTATAATAAAATACAGTTCTTAAGATTAATATTTAAATCATTACAGAATGGATACGGAACAATTGGTGGTTGGACTGTAAATAATACACGTCATTGTATACTGTTTGGTAAATATAATAATAAACCATTATTTGTAGATGCACAGCAGTATAAAAGTAAATCGGCTTTAATTTCTGAAGAAAAGCAATTAATAATTGGACTCAAAAATATAGAGAAACATTTCAATGATAAACAAAATATTTATGTTTTGATTGCTACAAAAAATGTTGATAGTGATAGTGATAGTGATAGTGATAAAGGTTTAATTATCGACTAATGGTTTAACATCACACCGCTCTAAAACAACCATTTGCATAGTAATTGTTAATAGTTGTTGGTCATTAATGAGGTTTAAAACCTTTAATTTTTCAGTGTCATAATTTAATTTATTCATTCGGTTCATTAATATTTCTTGATTGCGAATATACCTACCAACGGGTGTCAAAGGTTCGGAATTTCGACGATTACTTATAATGTTCTGCATCATATCACGAGAACTTAATAATTCACTATCGTCCTTCATTTCCTTGTATTTATCTTTAATCTTAGATATTTCATTATCAGATTTTTTAATAGGTTCTGATAAGCGTCGTTCTCTATTCAATCTAAATTTCGGTTTAGTGGGTGTAGGTGCAGTAGGTTTATTTGGTACATAATCGGGAAATTTCGGTTCTATAGAATTAATGTGTTTTATTATTTCATTCGAAACATTGGATTTATTAGACTTATTATGAATAATATCAATATCAATAGCATCTATTTTTTTTTGCACTTGTTGTAAGACGTCTTTTCGCTTTTGTCGTGAAGTGATTGGTCTGCGTGTAGTTATTACAGAAGCACATCCTAACATAGTTAAATAATTCAATGTATTATGGATGATTGGTAACTTTGGATGTTTTGGATTGGAAGCATTAAACTCCCTTTTCATTTTTTCAGTATCATAGTTTGGATCAATTGCACCAATAACAAAGATATGATTTTTAATATGTTCGAGATTTTTATGTTCAAATAGAACCCTTGTTATAGTGCGTCTGCGTGATGGTATAAAAACATTTTTATCGGCAACTGCTCGAATGCACTCCTTAAAAGCAAGCATATCCTGATTAATAGCTACGGTCTCAACATGCTCTCGTTCTTCGTCAGGTGTTTCAAAACCAGCGGTATCAATAATGCGTATTTCTAAACCATTTAACATTAATTTAATAATTAAATGTGCTCTGGATGAGTTATGAGTGCTAAATTTTTGTTGTTTCCAGCAACTTAAACAATTTTTAAAGGTTTCAAAAACTTGATTGACAGGTATTTTACGAGCGGATTGTATTATAAACATTTTGTTTTTATAAACTTGAGTTACTTCAATCGTAATATTTGGGTTGTTGGTGGTCTTTAAATCATTAATTACACCACATAATACACTAAATTTATTATGTAATCCACTAGAATCCATACCTAATAAATTATATGTTTTACCAGACCCCGATGTTCCGAACCCTACGATTGTAATAACATCCTTTGTTATAAGTGAATTATTTGTAGTTGATAAAACGTGTTTTATATGTTTTTGTAGTGTCTGATTATAGAACGAAGGAGAACTCTCCTGTATCTGTTCCTGTTTTTTAAAAGTATATATTTTTTTATATTTTTCTTGAGTATGTATTTGATTCTCACAAAATCGAATACATGTAGTTGTTTTATTCTTATATGTATTTGATGGTCTAGAAACAACATAAGCATTCATACTAACACTATTATATACAAATAGAAATATATATTATTTTAACGAAACGCATATCCAAACGCACCTACCGCGACAAGACCAAACGCAAGTCCACTATGGTAATAAATATTCATTTTCTTATACATATCTAACCATGCTTTTACATCATTTGGTTCGGTAATAACATCCAACATCCATTTAGTTTTGGGTGTTAATATATAATAAAAATAATTTACCAAAAATGCTGATGCAACAATTATGCAAACTAAATTCAATGGTGTTAAGCGTTCTTTGAGAACATAATTATTATAGAAAATTATAATGATTGCTAAACATAATCCTAGTCCATAACCGGTATAATATATCTTTGTTCGTTCCAATACTATTTCATCGTATGTATTTATTAAACTAAGAGGTAAACTATCACGATAATTCTGTATTGTTTCATTTTTTGCAGTTAAAAATGTCATATACACCATTGCTATCAAAAAAACAGCAGATATAGAACAACTAAGATAACAGCACTTCATTTATTTATATATTAGTTTTTCATTTTTTCATTCTATTTTTAAGCGTTTTACGGTTTTTACCCCCTTTTTTCATTGTTGTTCTCCTGACTGCATTCCTAAACTTTGGGTTATTTTGTAATCCACGTAACAATCTCAATTGTTTTTGTGCGTTCTCCATAGACGTACACTTTGCGAAAACCTTTTTTGTATTTCTATTAAATACTTTATAGCAATTTTTATTAGGCATTTTACGGATAGCGTATGGCATAATATATAATATAAGTCTAAAAATATATTATAAAATGTATCGTTCATCATTATCATCAT